>Ga0082212_10000036_pt1 | contig 188204 bp, 168 predicted proteins | sample TergutNt197P3_FD_71548 | JGI IMG/M metagenome (GOLD analysis project Ga0082212, IMG submission 71548) | Neocapritermes taracua P3 segment gut microbial communities from Petit-Saut dam, French Guiana - Nt197 P3 | ecosystem: Host-associated > Arthropoda: Insects > Digestive system > Gut ... | reverse complement strand
GAGGAGGGGAGGAGGAGGGGAGAGGATAGAGATGCGGATGTGCGTCCCCCTTTTTTTATTTCTTTTTTGTTACTTTTTGTGAAATGACAAAAAGTATATTATAAATAATAAAAATTTTTATATTGAATAAAAAATAAATCTGTGCTATAATTAATATATAAAAAAATATATTTTATATTGAAGGATAAAGATATATGCTTGATGAAGAAGTTTTTGAGTATTACGCTCCGTTTATACGCGAATTTATTTACAAAAGCGGCTGGGATGAACTGCGCGAGGTTCAGATTGAAGCCGGAAAAGTTATTTACGGTTCTGAAAATAATATGCTTTTATGCGCCGGGACTGCTACGGGAAAAACCGAAGCAGTTTTTTTCCCTATAATATCACAGATGGTCGAAGACCCTCCGGAAAGCGTCGGCGTTATATATATCGCCCCGTTAAAATCTCTTATAAACGACCAGTTCTCGCGCCTTGACGTTTTGCTTGAAGAAGCCGAAATCCCCGTGTTTCACTGGCACGGCGACGTTTCTCTGTCGCATAAATCCAAACTTCTCAAATCCCCCAAAGGCATATTGCAGATAACCCCCGAATCTCTCGAAAGTATGCTGATAAACCGCAGCAACGATTTACCCAGAATTTTCGGCGATCTGCGCTTTATCGTAATCGACGAGATACACACTATGCCCGGAGTTGACAGGGGTAATCAAATTATATGTATTTTACAAAGACTTGAGCAAATAATAGAAAAATCGCCCCGCCGTTTCGGGCTTTCGGCAACTGTCGGCGCACCCGAAGAAATCGCGGATTGGCTGGGACTTGGAAGCAACCGCGAATGCGATATTATCCAGATAAAATCAGCCAAGACAAAATGGAGGCTCGCGATAAATCACTTTTTTATCGCGCCTCAGGCAGATACGACCGAAAGCACCCTGACTTTAGAACAGCAGCGTTCTTATGTAGGGCGCGACGCCCTCGGCGCGCCGTCAACAGAAACCAATGCAGAATCGGATTTGCAGCGTGCCGAGGGTGTCACGCCCTACGATGAAAATGCGGCATATCCCGAATATGACAAATTCGCCGAGTTTATCAAAGAGGACGAAGGATTTGCATATATGTATGATTGCGCGACGGAGAAAAAAAGCCTGATTTTCACAAATTCACGCGAAGAAGCCGAGTTTGTCACGGCGACAATGCGAGAATTCGCGAAAAACCGTCATGAAGACGATATATTTTATATTCATCACGGCGATTTGTCAGCCTCGATACGCGAAGAAGCCGAGCTTGTTTTAAAAGACGAAGAAAGACCGGCCGTGGGAATTGCGACAGTAACGATGGAACTCGGCGTGGATATAGGCAGATTAGAGCGGGTCATACAGGTTTCTTCCCCAAATACTATATCTAACTTTTTGCAGCGTCTCGGACGTTCGGGAAGACGCGGCGACCCGTCTGAAATGATTATGGTTTTCAGGGAAGAAGAACCCCTGCCGACTGCGACGACTCCAAAATCTTTGCCTTGGGAGTTTCTAAAAGCTATCGCAGTCACCCAGTTATATATCGAAGAAAAATTTATCGAGCCGCCTAATCTAAAAAAGATGCCGTTTAGTTTGTTATATCATCAGACAATGAGTTTTGTTGCGTCTTTCGGTGAGATAACCCCGAAAGATTTAGCGGATAAAATGCTGAGTTTCAGCCCGTTTAAAGGAGTTTCGAGAGAGCAGTTCAAGCAGTTATTATTTTCTCTGTTACAGCACGATCATTTACAGTTTGTCGAAGATTCAAAAGAAAAGAGCGTTATAATCGGGTTAAAAGGCGAACGGATAATAAACTCTTTTAAGTTTTACGCCGTTTTTCAGGACGTCGAGAGTTTTACTGTCAAATGCGAATCGCAGGAAATCGGCACAATAACAAAAAGCCCTCCAGAGGGAGAAAGATTCGCACTTGCGGGCAGGACTTGGGAAGTTATCGAGCTTGATATGAAACATAAAATAATATATGTTAAGAAAGTCGAGGGTAAAATGACGATAGAATGGCCCGGCGAATACGGCGTGATTCACACAAAAATAGTCGAAAAAATAAAAAAAATTCTTGAAGAGGACAAAGTTTACCCGTATCTTTTGGAGAGCGCGCAGAAAAGATTGCAGGAAGCCCGCGATATTGTGAAAAAAACTAATTTGTTTAAATACCCTATCGCGCATTTAGGTGGATATTCTTACGCGTTTTTCCCGTGGCTCGGGACTGTCTCGTTCAGGACTTTGCGAAGATATATAAAAACAAATATGTCAAAGCAGTTTAAAATAAGCAATCTCGAGTTTGACGGCTGTTATTTTTTCGAGTTTAAAATGGAAAACGGCTCTGATTATGATTTTATAAAATATATGTATGACGATATTAAAAGAAACGGCATAGACAGGGAATCACTGGTCGGCATGAACGAAGATTTCGCGCACGCAAAATACGACGAATATATCCCCCAGCATTTACTGCGCGACGCTTATATCAGCGATAATCTCAGGACTGACGAGATACAGCACAGGATAAGCGAATATTTAGAGATGTATTGATTGATAAAACAATATATAATTAACGGAGGTTTTTTTATGCAGGAATATAACAGGGAAATTTTAATTGATGAAAGCCAAAGATACGAAATACACGACGGGAAAATATACTACATGGCAGGAGCTTCAACGGGTCATGGCAACGCAACAGGAAATATTTTTAATATTTTCAAAAATTTTCTTAAAGGTAAAAAATGCAGGGTGTTCAATGAAAGCGTGAACGTTACTTTTAAAAATAATTTCCGGCAGTTTCTGCCCGACGTTAAAATCGTATGCGACCCTAATAAAATTAAAGACGACGGCATACATGGCGCACCCGATTTAATAGTAGAAGTCATATCCAAGTCCACCGCAAAATATGATAGGGGCTATAAATTAAAAGTATATGAACTATACAGAGTAAAAGAATATTGGATTATTGACATCAACAGTAAAAACATAGAGGTCTATTTGTTAAAAGAAAACAGATTGGAACTTGATAATATATATCATCATTATTCAGACGAAGAAATCAAAACAGCCGGAGAATACGCAGAATGTGAACTTGAAGTGCCTGCTGTTAAAGCAGAAATAGAACTCATAAAAATCAAAACTATGAAAACGTTTTTATTCGGCAACGATTTAATTATTAATATAGCGGATATATTTGAAAATATAAATTAAAATTAATCTCTATCTCTTCCCCAATCTTGCCGCAAATCCCGTCAGAAGCATAAAAATCACGCTCGCCGCAACGATTCCAGCACCCGTCGGTATATCAAATAAAATCGACGAGATCATGCCCAGCGTAAAACAAATTACTGAAATAACTGATGAATTTATTATCAAATTTTTAAAACTGCGCGATATTTTCTTCGCCGTCGCCGCAGGGATTATCACAAGGCTTGATATTAAAAGAGTCCCCATCATTTTCATGCCCACGACAACAGTCAGCGCAGTCAGAAAAGAAATCAAAAACTGATATAAAGTCACGTTTATTCCCGAAGCCGACGCAAAAGTCTCGTCTACGGTTATAAAAAATATCCTGTTATAAAACAAAACAAATAAGCTTATCACTATAACGGCTAAAACAAGGCTTATGATTATATCGGCTGAACTTAATGCGAGGATACTGCCGAACATATAATTTGAAACGTCTATGTTGAAGCCTTTTTTTATCGAAATCAAAATACTTCCGACTGCTATCGAAGAAGCGGCGACTATTCCCAGAGCAGTATCGCCCTCGACGCCTTTTTTCTGGCTGTAAGCCATGATAATAAACGACGCGATAATTACAGCCGGCACAGACACCGTCATAATCGGTAATCCAAAGGCAACGGCTGCCGACGATGCCGCGAAGCCCACGTCGGCAAGCCCGTGGCCGATAAGAGAATAATGCTTTAATACAAGAATAACGCCCAGAAGCGCGGCGCACAGCGATATTAAAATCCCTGCGCCAAAAGCGCGGGCCACAATCGAGAGTTTAAAGCTTTCGATTAATTTATTAAAGTTTGAAGATAGTATATCAATCATAACAGACGATTCAATTCCTCTTATAATTTTTTATTTATTCAGGATTTAAAGATATTTATTTTGTGTTTGCCGTTTTCCATTCGCTTATTAATTCTTTGATTGTCTGATGCCGTTGACTTCTCTGTTCGTTTATAGCTTTTTTCGCGATTTCATATAATTCGCTGCTCAAAGTCCATTTTTCGCGCGAATCTTTATCATTTTCAGCGAAAAAATAAAACGCGACCGCTCCCATTGTATAAACATTGCTGGTTTCATTAATTACCGAGTAACCCCTACATTCCTCAGGCGATTTGAAATTAGGATCGCCCCATATTCCGCTCCAGCCGCTTATTTGGCATTGTTTTGCATAAAAATCAATATCGCAAAAAGCGAATTTGCCGTTATCGAAATTGTAAAGAGTAGAACCGTTATTAAAATCAATCGCCACATATCCGCAAGCGGCAACATGGCAGTGAAACTCAAGAATTCCGTTATAAACGCGCAGTTTTTCCCTGTCTGGCAGAGCCAGAAATTTTTTTTGCATCTCAGGGTGCATATAACCGCAGCCTTCCCCGTCAAACCAATCGTAAACCGCAATAAATCCGCCGCCGGTTTCTTCAGCGTCTATTTGATTGATTAGCAATCTATGTTTTAATTCTTTATATTTTGGCACGGTAATTTTAAGCGCTGTTATCGTATCTTCTATGTTTGGATTTGTGGCGGCAAAAGTCTTCGCGCCCGCAAATTTAAGAAAATATCGTTTTCCCGATTTTTCCACCCCAAAACATACAGCTCCTGAATATGAATTATCAAATACTCTGAATACTTTTCCGTATTTGCCTATAAACGAAAAATCATATTCTTCTTTCATGCGAAAAGAAACGCCGTCCACAGTTTGAACCACCATAATAAATTTTCTCAAACTTTCACTAAAAAATTTGTGTTTATTTATTTTTTAAATAAATCTGCATATTTAAATATTCTCTTAATTTCCCCGTTCTTCCCATTCTTTTGCCGTGCCGTAAAATAAAATCCCGGCGTCCATTTCGATTATATGCTTCGCGTATTTCTGAACGTCGTGCAAATCATGCGTAATCATCAAAACCGTGACTTTGTGTTTATTATTCAAATCGTATAAAAGCTCGTAAAAACTGTCTACTGTATTATTGTCAAGTCCCGCACACGGCTCGTCTAATATCAAAAGCTTTGGATTTTTGCATAAAGCGCGCGCAAGCAAAACTTTCTGCTGCTGCCCTCCTGACAATTCGCCGAACCTTTTTTTTGCAAGCCCGGTTATTTTCAAACGCTCCATTGCATAATTCGCGGATTTCACGTCGTCTTTTGAATAAAACGCCGAAAATAAGCCTTTTGATTTTTTCTGCGCGCCTGTCAAGGCGATTTCCTTTACAGTTGCGGGAAAATCAACAGGTATGCTGTTTATCTGCGGCAGATACGAGATTTCACCGCGTTCTACGCCATAATCTATTGTCCCGGACGAAATCGGCGCAAGCCCCAGTATGCCTTTGATAAGAGAGCTTTTCCCTGAGCCGTTCATTCCGACGATACAGCAATAATCCCCGTTTTCTACAATAAAACTTACGTTCTTTACCGCAATATTTACTCTTGAATTTCCTGAATTATCAGAATTATAATTAGAAGAATATTTTATCGTCACCCCGTTTACTTTCAGCGCAAAATCCATCAACATTAATTCAATCCTTTTTTGAGATTCTCTATATTCTTGTACATTATATCCAGAAAAGTAATACCGCCGTCAAATTCGCTTTTAGTCACGTTGTGAGCGGTAGAAAAAAGATAAGATTTTCTTCCCGTTTCTTTAGCGATAGCCTTTGCGACCTGATGCGCTGACAATTCTTCGTAATATACGCACGGGATATTATTTTCTGTCATAAAATTAACTACATATAAAATCTTTGCCATGCTCGGCTCGGCATTTGTCGAACATGAATCATAAGCCGTGACATAATCGAGATTATAACGCCGCAAAAAATAAATATAAGAAAAGCGTCCGCCGAAAACTATAATATTGCGTTTGGCGTTATCTATAACTTCAAATATATCGTCGTCTAATTCTTTTAACCGGTTTATGTAATTTTCGGCGTTTTGCGAGTAAAACTCAGCATTTTCAGGGTCTTTTTCACACAGAGCGTCGGCTATGTTTTCGACCATTTTGATTGCGAGTGTGGGATCGAGCCAGATATGCGGATCAGCTCCGTGTTCATGTTCATGATCTTTTTCTGCCTCATTATTGTCTTGAATAAGCTCTATATTTTTTGAGCAGTCCACAATAACAAGATTATTATTTGTCACGCCTTTTATTATAGTTTCAGCCCACGGCTCCATGTTTTCCCCTGTATATATAAACAAATCGGCGTTATATATATCGAGAATATCGCTCGGTTTAGGGTCGTAAGTGTGGCTTTCCACTCCGGGAGGGAGCAGAAGTTTTATATTAGCTTTGTCTCCCGCGATTTGCCTTGCGAAATCATACTGCGGAAAAAGAGTCGCGGTTATTTTTAATTTGCCGCCGTCGTCACCGTTATTATTATATTCAGCTTCAGTAGACATGCACGACGTCAAAGCAAATATAATATTACAAGCGAAAATCATAATCATCAAAACAGCAAAAATTTTATTTTTTATATATCTCAAAACAATCACCTTTTAACTTTAAGTTCATAAATTAATTATAAGATTTTTTTGCCAAAGCCCTCTTTAATTTTAAAGAGGGTGGCACGCGAGATTTGCGAAAATCACTGTGAATTTGCGTTTGACCCGCGTGACGGGTGTTTTAGTTTCCCCTCACAACATAAAGAGGGCAGGGATTTAGGTTCGATTTATCCGCACGCTTTTATTTAATCTCCCGTACAATTCCTGCACGTTCCGTAAAATACAGTTTTGCGCCCGTCGATAAAAAATCCTTCGTTGGTTTTTATATCGCCGAACATTTTTTGAAGGTTATCGTTTTCAAAATGTTCTATCTGTCCGCATACCTGACACATCAGATGAAAATGCGACAGGCATGGCTCGCTGCCGCCTAAATACTGATAACAGGCGGGCTGCTGTTCTGATATTATATATTTTTTCACAAGGCCGCTTTCTTCCAATCTGGCAAGATACCTGTAAACCGTCGCTTTTGCGACGGGCATTTTTTTCTTTTTCAAATAATCTGTTATATCGTCGGCAGTCATGTGATCACCGCTTTTTTCCTGCAGGCATTTTAAAATAACAGATTTTTGTTTTGTATTTCTTTCGCTCAATTTATTTTACGCTCTCTTTCATGTCGAATAATATCAAAATATTATTGAAACTAAGTCTCAATTTCAATAGCAGTATTATAATAACAGATAATTTAATTTTTGTCAATAGGCTTTTATAAAATTTATGATTGACATATCAGGATAAATTTAGTATAATATATATCAGCAATTTAAAAATTAAATGTAAATTATAAATATAAAATTTTAATCAAAAAAGGAGAGTGTATTATAACATGAAATTCAGGATAAAAACGCTTTTTAAATTTGTTGCTTTAATTTTGTGCATTGCCATGATTTTGCCGGTGATTATTGCGTGCGGCGACAAAGCCGAAGAAGCCGACAAAAATACCGAAGCGGCAAACAACGCTGCCGGCGATGGCGATAACAATGCGGCAACTCCCGAACCCACACCTGCACCCGCACCGGAGCCTACTCCCGAACCTGAAACAGAGCCTCCGACTGAGCCTATTGACCCGAATCTGCCGTATTATGAATACTTAGACGAAGAGTTTGCGCGTTTCGGATTTACCGGCGGCGACAGGATCATGGGCGATACCGAAGAAGAAGTAAACACGAGCGCGTTTCACGCAAAAGACTGCTCAAGAACAGCATTGGACATCTCAGGCGACGGCGTGCCTTTCGAGTACGCTTACAGATATGAAATCACTTCTCTGCCTAATCCTGAGGATGAATTCTGGCAGAAAGCGTGCGAAGCGAACTTCAGGGCAGATAAAACTCTTGCCGAAAGCGATATAATCGCAGGCTGCGTATATGTCAGGGACGGCGGCGGCGAAAATCCCGCGCAATTTTATTTCGCAATAAAAACCCCCACAAACGACTGGGGTTCAGAGGGCGATATGAATATCGCGTTAATGGAACTTGAATCCGGCGGCGGCTGGCAGAAAGTGTATTTTTACGGCGAATCTTCATGCGACGAAGACCCCGCGTCAACTGCTTTATTTGAATTATTCTTGGGATATGAGCCCCATTCTATCGACATCGGCGGAATTTACATGATGCGTTATCCATCGACAGGCGAAAACATGAAAGCAACGATGAAGCTCGATAAAGCAAATTAAATATTATTTTTTAATTGACAAAAAATTAACAATATTTTTTGTTAAAATAAAATATTTCGCTTGACAAACTATTTGTTTTGTGTTATATTATTAACAATAAATATATTCTCGATGATGGAGAAAAGCTTTTTGGTATTTTCAGAGACCCGGTGGACGGTGCGAACCGGGAATAACATGAAGCATAATTCCGCTCCGGAGGAAGTTGGCGACGAGTCAGCCCGGCGTGCCGGTTACAGCACCAGAAAGCCGCGTGTCAGCGCGGAAAGTTAGGTGGTACCACGAGAATTATCTCTCGTCCTTTCAGGGACGGGAGTTATTTTTTTACCCCGATTATATAATATTTTTTAAATTGACAAAAAATTAACAATATTTTTTGTTTTCCCGATTGATTTAATCAAAAAAAATATTATATAATAATATCGCATTATAATTTATCTTCTAAATAATTCAATATAAAATAATTAAAATAAACAAAGGAGCAAAAAAAGTATGAACAGAGTTTACAATTTTTCAGCCGGACCGTCTTGTCTTCCACTCAAAGTTCTCGAAACAGCCGCGCGCGAGATGACAAATTATAATAACAGCGGCATGTCCGTTATGGAGATGAGCCACCGATCGTCAGTTTATGAGGGAATAATCGCTGAAGCACAGTCTCTGTTGCGTGAAATTATGGGAATCCCTTCGAATTATAAAGTTCTGTTTTTACAGGGAGGGGCAACCCTGCAATTTGCGGGAATCCCCATGAATCTTATGAACGGTTCGCGCAAAGCGGATTATATTATAACAGGGCAGTTCTCGAAAAACGCTTTTGACGAAGCATTAAAATACGGCGACGCTAAAGCCATAGCTTCATCAAAAGACGAAAACTTTACGTATATTCCCGATGTTACGCCCGATATGATAACAGGCGACGCGGATTATGTTTATATATGTGAAAATAATACTATATTCGGCACAAAATACAAGACCCTGCCTAAAACCGGGAATATCCCATTGGTGGCAGATATATCGTCCTGTATTTTATCCGGGCCGGTTGATATTACAAAATACGGCTTGGCTTATGCCGGAGCGCAGAAAAACATGGGCCCGAGCGGATTGACTGTTGTTATAGTTCGTGAGGATCTAATCGGCAAGGCAAGACCCGAAACGCCGAAAATCACAGATTATAAAATTCAGGCCGAAAACGATTCTATGATAAACACGCCGCCATGCTATGCGATTTATGTCGCAATGCTTGTGTTCAAATGGCTCAAAGAAGATATAGGCGGGCTTGAGGCTATACAAAAAATAAATATTGACAAAGCGAATTTATTATATGATTTTATAGATAATTCTAAATTATATAAAAACCCGGTCAAAAAAGAATTCAGGTCAATCATGAACGTGACTTTTATTACCGGAGATAACGATTTAGACAGCAAATTCGCCAAAGAAGCCGAAAAAGCTGGTTTTGTTAATATAAAAGGCCACAGATCAGTCGGAGGCATGAGAGCTTCTATTTATAACGCTATGCCCGCCGAGGGAATAAAAGATCTGATAGAATTTATGAAAAAATTCGAGATTGAAAATAAATAGACAGGCGATTGTGAAACAAGAATAAAATGGGAACGACGAAATCTCCAAAAAAAGCCCCCTTTCGCAAAAGGGGGATGTCACCGCAGTGACAGGGAGATTCCGTTCCCCCGCGTCTCTGGCTGAATCCCCCCGGCGTTGCGACGCCACCTCCTTTTGCGAAAGGGGGCAAAGAATAAGTTCAAAGTAAGTCTTGAAAATAAATAGAATTAAGGAGAAAAATAATATATGTTTAAAATAAAAACACAAAATAAAATATCAAAACAGGGTCTTGATATTTTTGACAAAGAAAATTATATAATATCAGACAGCGAAACAAATCCGGAGGCGATAATAGTCAGGTCGGCAAATATGCTTGATTATGAGTTTAACCCTGAACTTAAAGCAATCGCGAGAGCCGGCGCGGGAGTAAATAATATACCCGTTGACAGGTGCGCCGAAGCCGGGATAGTTGTGTTTAATACCCCCGGGGCAAACGCCAACGGTGTAAAAGAGCTTGCTATCGCCGCGCTTTTGCTCGCTTCGAGAGATATATGCGCGGGAGTTGACTGGGCGAAAACTTTGACTGAAAATGTCGCGAAAGAAGTCGAGGCTGGGAAAAGCAAATTCGCCGGTTTTGAGCTTTCAGGGAAAACTCTGGGGATAATAGGCATGGGTAAAATAGGCGCGATGGTGGCAAACGTCGGGGTCGCGCTCGAAATGAACGTCATAGGCCAGGACCCGTACATGACTATAGAGTCTGCTCTGTCTCTCACGCGTGCGGTTAAAATCGCAAAACAGCAGGCTGAAATAATCGAAAAAAGCGATTATATAACTTTACATGCGCCGGCTAATTCAGAAACAAAAAAGATGATAAACGCCGAAACAATCGCAAAAATGAAAGACGGCGTGCGTATAATTAATTCAGCGAGGGCGGATCTGGTCGACGACGACGCTATGGCTGCGGCTTTGGAGAGCGGCAAAGTCGCGAAATACGTAACGGATTTTCCCAATGAAAAAATCCTGAAGATGAAAAACGCCATAGCAATACCGCATCTTGGAGCATCAACCGAGGAATCCGAAGAAAACTGCGCGGTTATGGCAGTAAGCCAGACGATGGATTTTTTAGAGAATGGAAATATTAGAAACAGCGTAAATTATCCCGATCTTGTAATGGACAGGATCGCCGAAGTCAGAATATGCATATTTCACAAGAACGTCTCAGGGATAATTTCAAAGATCTCTTCTGCCGTTTCTGATTTTGGGATAAATATAGAACATTTTACGAACCGGTCAAAAGGCGATTATGCTTACAGTATTTGCGAAATAAACGGGAAAATACCGGATAATCTTGTAAATAAAATATCTTCAGATAAAGATATAATAAAAATAAACGTAATTTAAAATATAAGCCAAATATTATTATTAAAACAAAAAAGATATGAATGTTGTTTTTGAAACGTTCATATCTTTTTGTTAGTATATACTAAATTATAAAATTACAAAAATGATAAGTATCGGCCGGCTTAACTGAAAGGAGATAAATCTTAATATAATGAATAATATTAAAATAAGAACAAAGATGCTTATCTCCGCTGTTATTGCGATTTTAGCCGCGATTTTAATTGGATTATGCGGATATTTGAATATTGGCAAAATGAATAATATAATAAATAAAAATGACAGTTTGATTATGCAGCCGCTTGTTTATTTAAACAGTATTACGTTTGATATAAGCCAGATAGAGTCTCTTGTACTGCGTGGCGCGATAATTGAAGACGGAAGTTATGAACAAACAAATTTATTTGAGGCCATAAGCGATTATCAGGATAATATCAGAATTAAAATCAACGAATATTTGGAGAGTCTTAATAACGAGGGATACGGAAATGCCGGACAAGCCGAGCAATATGATATTGTAGTTGAATTAAGCGTCACAATATCTGAATGGTCGCAGGAAATAGACAGCGTGGCGCGTCTGGCAAAAAACGTACAGAAAGCCGCCGCCGTCGAGCGTTTGCACGACACGGCTATCCCAAAGGGCGAGTTTATCGGCGAACTGCATCAAAAACTTATGGAAATCAATGAACGTCAGGCCGCAGACAGCCGTATAGTCGCAAGAGACGATTATATAATGTCCGCCATGCTGATGACGGGGCTTATCGCTTTGATTACAGCAGTTTTGCTTTTTATGGAAATAAGAAATATTAAAGGCATAAACAAATCGGTCAATACTATTATTGCCGCCGCCGAAGCGTTTGCGGCCGGCAATACGGATATGAAAAATGTAAATCTGCCTGACGACGAAATGGGGCAGATCGGACGCGCTTTAAAACAGGTAGCGGAAATAATAGCGGGGCTGCTCGATGAAAATTATAAAGTATTTACAGAGGCAGGTTCGGGGATGCTTAACAGCAGGGCGAATACTGAGCAATATAAAGGCGATTATTATAAAATACTTAACGGCGTAAATATGACGCTGAATATTTTATGCCGACACTTTGACGCAATGCCGGGAGCGGTGGCGTTTTTCGACCCGTCGGGCGTATTAGTTTACGGGAACCAGACAATGCGGGATTTTAATGCGCGTTTTAATTTTGACTGTTCTGATAAAAATTTTCTTGCGTGCGTGCTTTCATCGGGGGAGTCTGATATATTGCCTGACGGAGCCGCCGAAGTCTTTTCTCTTAATGGCTCCGGCAGCTTTTCGACGACAGTTACTATTAAATCTGATAAATCTATTAAATCTGATAGCGGCAGTGATGAGTTTTATTCTTACGGTTTGTCGCTGAACCGTGTTTCTGATTCTGAGGAAAACAGGCTTTCATGCGTAATGATGACAATGATGGATATTAGCGAAATTATGCGGGCAAAGAGCGACGCCGAACAGGCTAACAGGGCAAAAACCGAGTTTTTGTCTAATATGAGCCATGAAATCAGAACCCCGATGAACGCCATACTCGGCATGACGCAGATTGCCGAGCAATCAGATAATCTGAAAAAAATTCAGGAATGCGTCGAAAAAATAGAAAGTTCGTCCCGTCATTTGCTCAGTATATTAAACGATATACTCGATATGTCAAAAATCGAAGCGGGGAAATTATCGCTTTCAGAAGAAGAAACGAAGCTCTCAGAGAGAATTTTATTTGCCGTTTCGCTTATGCAGTCAAAAGCAGAAAAAAATAATATTGAAATAACGCATGATATAAATGTCAAAAGGGATTTTGTTATGGCGGACAGTATGAGATTAAATCAAGTTATATTAAATATTTTATCAAATGCCGTGAAGTTTTCACCTGACGGCGGGCGGATTAATATTTCTGTCAATGAAATCGAATCTGAAACTGATGATGATAACAGCGGGGATTGGTCGGTATATGAATTTTCTATATCGGATCAGGGTATCGGAATGAACGAAGAACAAATCGGGCGTTTGTTTAATTCGTTTGAACAGGCCGACAGCAGCGTCGCGAAACGTTTCGGCGGGACGGGGCTTGGGCTGACGATCTCAAAAAGTATAATAGAATTGATGAGCGGCAGCATTTGGGTGAAAAGCGAACTCGGCAGGGGTACCATGGTTTTTTTTACCGTTCGGCTTAAAACGCTTAAAACGATTGAAAATCCGGAAATTTCAGGCACAAATAATGCTTTTGACGCAAGTGCGGACGACGATGCTGAAAAATTCGCGGATTTGTCAAATATACGCGCACTGCTTGTAGACGATATAGAAATAAACAGGGTGATCGTAACAGAAATGCTCTCTGTGACAGGTATTAAAATCGAAGAAGCTTTTGATGGGCGTGAATCTGTAGAATTATTTGAAAATTCGCCGGAGGGGTATTTTGATATAATATTAATGGATATACAAATGCCGGTAATGGACGGGTACGAAGCCGCAAAAGAAATAAGGGAAATGGACCGCCCGGACGCGAAATCAGTAAAAATAATAGCAATGACTGCAAACGCGCTTAAATCTGACGTTGAAAAAGCGTTAAATTCCGGTATGGACGGGCATATAGCGAAACCCATAGAATTTCAGTCCGCGATTCAGACAATTAAAAATTTATGCGCTAAATAGCATTGTTTAAAAATAAATGGAGGTAAATTTTTTATGAGGAAATTTTTTTTGATAATAATGGCGGTTATTATAACGCTCAGTATTTTTACCGGGTGCGGTAATACAGAAAAGGAATCAGGCGGCAAAGTCGAACTGACGGTTGTCACGCCGTTTAGTGACAGCGACGGAAATCGGCGGAATTTTGTGAGCGCTTATAAAGGCTATGAGCAGAAAACGGGAAACAAAATAATCGACGTCGAGACTGCCTCTGTAAACGAGGAATGGAAAGCAAAAGTAATATCTGATTTTCAAAACGGCAGCGAGCCCGACGTGATTTTTTATTTTACCGGCGCAGACGCAGACGAATTGATTAAAAACGAAATGCTTGTTTCAATCAGCGACATACGCAAAGAATATCCGGACTACGCTTCAAATATGAAAGAATCGCTCATGCCTGTTTCGACTTATGACGGACGGCAATACGCCGTTTCGGTTTACGGATATTGGGAAGCCCTGTTTGTAAATAAAAAAGTGCTTGCGGACTGCGGCGTTGATATTCCGGGAGCAGATTACACATGGAATCAGTTTCTCGCGGATTGCCGTATTATAAAAGACAAAGGATATACGCCTATAGCATGTTCTCTAAAAAATGTCCCGCATTATTGGTTTGAGTACTGTGTTTATAATAACGGGAAAATTTCAAGCCACACAAAAACTCCTGCTTCTGCCGACGATGAAATCGGGCAGAACTGGATTGCGGGGCTGAATGATATTAAATCGCTTTATGAAGAAGGCTTTTTCCCTGAGAATACAAATACTGCCGACGATGACGAAACTGTTTTAATGATGATAGAAAATAAAGCGGCATTTTTGTTGGACGGTTCATGGAAAGTAGGGTGGTTTCAGGAACATGCTGACGATATAGATAACTTTGTGATTATTTATGTCCCGTCAAAAGGCGAGAGAAAGTCAACAGACGCTATAGGAGGGTTTTCAATGGGGTATTGCATTACTAAAAAAGCATGGGATGACCCGAAAAAGCGCGATACATGCGTTGAATTTGTTAAAGCGATGACAACGGACGAAGTAGTTTCTTCGTTTGGGGAACTGACGGTTACTGCGCTTAAAAACGGGGTAATTTCGTCAGGCGAATTGGATTCGCTCGCTGTATCTGCGCTCGCGATGACAAAAGGCGTTACGGGCATGGTAGCGGCAACGCAGGATTTATTGAACCCTGCCGCAAGGGATTCGCTTTTTAAAAATATATCAAATATTGTTACGGGAAAAATCACGGCTGACAAGGCTCTGGAAGAATGTCTCGAAATAATGAAATAATTCGGGGGAATTAAAATAAAAAAACTTGTTTAATGAAATTTTAATTTCGGAGGGAAAATATATGCGTATAATTAAGCTTTTATTTATATTTATGGCGTTTTTGATTATATTTGCGTTTGCTTCATGCGGCGGAAATGATCAAAAAATATCGGGAGATACAGCAACTACTGGGTCAGACGTCAAAGGCGAAAATATTAATCAGGCCGATCCTGAAGATGATTTAAGTTTAATGACAGAAGAAGATAACAACGCGCCTGTTTATCCCGAACTGCCCGTCGTTGATTTTGGCGGCAGAACTTACACGATACTTAACCGCGAAGGCGTGCATATCTGGGATTATTTTCTGGCAGAAGAGCATAACGGCGACCCGATAAACGACGCGCTTTATATGAGAAAAATCGCCGTTGAAGAAAAATATAACGTAAAAATTATAGAGTCAATATCCGGGAGCGCAATGTCTGCGGCCCGCGCAAGCGTGAACGCTGGTGACGACATGTATGATTTAATCCAGTTTGAAATCAAAGACATGGGAAGTCTCGCAAATGCCGGGCTGCTCGCAAACTGGTATGAAATGCCGTATATAAGCGAGAATTTGCAATATGACTGGTGGGATCAGAATCTTAATAGAGATCTTACGGTAAACGGCAAATTATATATGCAGGACGGCCAGCTTATAATAAAAGACGACTTGCGGCTGACCTGTATGTATTTCAACAAAGACATGTTCAAAGAGTTTAATCTTGAATACCCGTATAAACTTGTCCGCGACGGGAAATGGACTTTGGATAATATGCTCGAACTTTCAAAAGGCGTAAACAGGGATTTAGACGGCGACGGAACAATGGGGCAGTTTGACCAGTGGGGTTTTATGTCGGAATACCAGGTGGGGATTCATATATATCAGGGAGCCGGCGAGAGATCGGTGACTGTCAACAAAGACGGGATCCCCGAACTTACTCTGGGAACCCAGCGTTCGCTTGACGTTATAGAAAAGATACTCGAAGTAACGGCAGACCCGATGGCGATGTTTCATGCGGATACTATTAAAGGCGCGTCTGACGTATGGCTCACGGCTAACGCGTATTTTCAGGAGAACAGATTTTTGATGCGTTCGAGTATATTTTTGCCGATAGTGGAATCCCTGCGCGCAATGGAAACGGATTTCGGAATTATCCCGTTCCCGAAATTTGACGAGTTTCAGGAAAATTATTATTCTATGGAGACCCAGTGGGGATATGCCGTGTCATTCCCTAAAACTGTAGACCCGGAATTCGCCGGTTTGCTGACAGAAGCTATGGCGCGTGAATCAGTTAAGACTCTTACGCCCGCTTTTTATGAGATAAGCCTGCGGACAAAAAGCGCGCGCGACGACGAATCCGAAGACATGCTCGATATTATCTTCGGCAATAAAATATATGATATAGGCGTGCTTTTTAGCCTGACTTCAATAGACGAAACTTTAGCGAGCATGGTCAGCGGCAGAAAGACCGGATATGTATCGCAATTTGAAAAAGCCGAGGCGAAAATGCTGGCTAAAGTCGAAGCTTTTTATGAAAATTATAAATAGACTTGTCCTAAAACCTCAAAATTTATTTGTTGGGCGCGGCGCCCCCGACGCGCCGCCGGTATAAAACCCACGCAAAAGCACATTCGCGGCGTGCCGGGGCGTCACGCCCTACGGAATATCGGCCAATATTTCGCATTAATCCATTGTTTTTCTGTCGAACTCACGTTAAATTAACATTAATTTTTTACGGACGGCCAATGGCCGCCCCTACACAAAATATAATATTTACAACTCCCTATAAAAAAATTGAGGTAATTATGAATAATATAGCGCAGTTAAAAAAAGAAATGTTTCAGGGATTTAACACTTATTATAACAACAGCGTGCTTACTCACGTATGTATGCCGGAATGTTTTGCGGTAAGCCTCGGATTTAAATTTTATAATGGCACTTACGGCAAGGGCATGTTATTAACTGAAGCCATGATAGGCTTTGATAATATTCACCCCGGTATGCGCAGTTACGACGGGACATATACAGAACTTACTTTGTATTCGCACGATCATGAGATTTTTATACAGAGCGCAGTAATAGACGATGACCAGTATCTTTTGATAACTCCGGTAAAAATCGCCAAAACCCCGCCCGCATTGCTTATTTCGGCATCTATTCTATGGAACAGGCCCGGCCATGTCGAGATAAACGGCGTTTGTTTGACAGGCGTAACCCCGGAAAAGAAATTTTGCGTTTTTACTGACGGCAGGCATATAAAAGAATTAAATACCGGGATTCTTAACCCGTTTCTTGCAGTAGAATTATCTCAGGCAGTCGCCGTTTCGACCGATAAAGCTATTCAGGCGGGCGAACTGAAAGAATTGATGCGGAAGCAAAAAGAAAGCGTTAAAAGCGAAATCACGCGCTTCGGTGAATTGTCCGAGGCATATAACGCCATGAAGACATGTCTTGCGTGGGATACTATATACGAGCCCGAAAACGATCAGATTTGTTCTCCTGTGAGCCGCCCTTGGAGCAAATGGTGGAGCGGATATGTATTATTTTGCTGGGACACTTATTTTGCCGCAATGATGGCAATGCCCGACAATAAAAATTTAGCTTATGCTAATTTAATCGCAATCACACATGAAAAAACCGAAAAAGGCTTTATCCCCAACTTCGGCAGCGTAAACGACGGCAAGAGCCGCGACAGGTCGCAGCCGCCGGTTGGTTCGCTTGCATTAAAAGAAATATACAGGCGTTATCGTGAAAACTGGATTATTGAATATCTTTTTGACGATTTGCTCGAATGGAACCGGTGGTTTGCGGATAACCGGAGTTTACCCGACGGCAGCTTGTGCTGGGGGTCTGACCCTTATGAGGCAAAATACGGGCGGCATTGGGAAACGGGTGGAATAAACGAACTGCTCGGCGCAAAATTAGAATCAGGATTAGATAATTCGCCTATGTACGACGATATTCCGTTTGACGGGGAGAAGCATATAATGCGCCTTGCGGACGTTGGGCTGACGGGGCTATATATAATGGACTGCGAAGCTCTCGCCGAACTTGCGGATGTTATAGGCAGGCGGCCGGAAAGCGGCGAACTGCGCGAACGCGCTGAGCGATCAAAAAACGGCCTTGAAAATATGTGGGACGATGAATTTGGCATGTATCTTAATAAACGCACAGACACTGGCGAGTTCAGCCGGAGAATTTCGCCGACAAATTTTTACGCGTTATTCAGCGACAAAGTCAGCGCGGATAAAGCCGAGCGCATAATCAGAGAACATTTTTTTAATAAAGACGAATTTTACGGCGAATATATGATGCCGTCGATTGCCAGAAACGACCCGGCGTATCCTGACCAGAATTACTGGCGGGGACGTATCTGGGCTCCTATGAATTTTCTGGCGTATATCGCCCTGCGCAAGCACGGACTGACTGAAGCGTGCGGAATTTTAGCTGGAAAATCCAAAAATTTGCTTCTTCTCGAATGGAATATGAACGGTCATGTGCATGAAAATTATAATGCCGATACGGGTATGGGCTGCGACGTGAACAGCAGCGACAGATTTTATCACTGGGGCGCGTTATTATCGCTTATCGCCATGATAGACGGGGGATATATCGACGGCCCGGAAAACCCTTTGATATAATTTATCACAACAATAAAAGACCCGAAAGGGTCTTTTTTGATGCGATTTATATGCTTTTACACGGTTTTATCGCATAAATCTATGCTGTAATCAATAAAATTCTCAAGTTCCTCAGCCGTAAGCTCGCGTCTGCTTATCAGAGAAAGCATATAAATATATCTCGCGGTTTCTTTGTTTTTTGTCTTGGCGAGCTTTTGGATAAGCGCGTTTTTTGAATTTATTATCAGCGTCTCGTCATAATCAGAATCAGGCAATCCCGCCATGTTCGCGTCCATCATTTTATATTGCTTCATCATGTCAGCCATTCTTCTGGATTGCTCGGACAAAGTCATCAGAGCCGGGATTTTTTCGTCTGAGAGTTCGCCCACTTCTATTTTAAGATTATCTTTCGCCCCGGATTCTTTTATAGATTCCCTGAATAAATCAATTAATTCCTGATTTTCAGGAGTTTCTTTTTTCTTATCTTTATCGTCTTTTTTATTTTTATTATTATTTTTTTCTTCTTTTTCTTCCATGTCGGAATCTACTCTTATAAATTTTACTTTCGGCTTGTCGCTTTTCATCTCGACAAGAGTGATAAACTGCGTCTCGATTATATTTTCGAGAATTAAAATCTCACGCCCGGCTCTCTTGTGCATACTCACATAAACAGCCTGAGCCGACGGATTATTAGTGTAATATATTTTAATTGGTTCTGTGTCGTTATGCGTGACGCCGGGGGCGCCGTCTCCTACAGCCCCCTTCTCAGAAGGGGGTGCCGCTTCAGCGGCGGGGGTTGCGTATTCATCAAGCGTTTTGTATTCGCCGTCTGTGTTCTTATAAATTATAATATCTTTTAACCTGTCGTAAAACTTCTGGTCACGCAAACAGCCGTATAATATAAAAGTTTTTATGTCTTCCCAGAATCCCTCGTATTCTTTTCGTTCTGTATTAAACAGAGAGCTTAATTTATCCCCGGCTTTTTTGACTATATGCGCCGATATTTTTGACACATAGCCGCTGTTTTGCAGATAGCTCCGTGAAACGTTTAATGGCAGCTCCGGGCAGTCAATCACGCCTTTGAGCATTAATAAATATTCGGGTATGACTTCTTTTATATTATCAGCGACAAAAACCTGATTATAATATAATTTCACTTCGCCGTCAAGGCTGTCGAACTGGGTGTTTATTTTCGGAAAATATAAAATCCCTTTAAAATTCAACGGATAATCGGCATTAATGTGAATATAAAACAAAGGCTCTTTGAAATCGTGAAAAACTTTTTTATAAAATTCTAAATATTCTTCTTTTTCGCATGACGACGGATTTTTCGCCCACAACGGAGTTATTTCGTTTATGGGCTTTTCTTTCTCACATTCTTCACATTCTTCGCCTTTTTCATGTTCATGATCATGCTCGTGTTCGCGAGGCTTGCTTACGTCTGTGAAATATATTTCATAGGGCATAAACGCGCAATATTTTTCAAGTATTTCTTTGATTTTATATTCGCTCAAAAACTCTTTGTTTTCTTCGTTTATGTGCAAAATAACTTCTGTCCCCATGTCTGTTTTTTCGGGGGAATATTCGCAGTCGCCTTCGTAGAGTTCAAAATTGCCTTCTTCGGTGCATGTCCAGAAAACCCCAGAGCCGCCCATATATGATTTTGTTCGTATGTCAACGCTGTCTGAAATCATAAACGACGAATAAAATCCCAATCCGAAATGGCCGATAATGCCGCCGCTGCGCGGGGCGTCTTTATCTTTCTCCTCAGCGTTTTCTTCGCTCTCGTATTTCTCTATAAAATCCAGCGCGCCGGAGAGCGCGATCTGATTAATATATTTTTTGACTTCTTCCGAATTCATTCCTATGCCGTTGTCTGATATTTTAAGCGTTTTTTCTTCGGGATTTAACTCGACAGAAATTTTAAACCCGCCGTCATAATTAAAATTTTCGATTGATTCCGGCCTGACTTCCCCGAGTGAGATCAATCTTTTTATTTTAGTTATAGCGTCGCATGAATTAGAGACAAGCTCTCTCAGGAATATCTCTTTGTCTGAGTATAACCATCTTTTGATTATCGGGAAAATATGTTTTGTTTCTACTGATATACCGCCTTTTTCAAGCATAAGTTTTATTTATCCTCCTGTGAATTTATTATATTTTTATTTATTGGCGTAAATGAAATTGTTATTTTGTATCATGATTCGTATTAATATATTATAACACAATATTTCGCCAAAATATAAAAAAATTTTATATTTTAAGCAAAATAATATTTGACAATTTCTGAATTTTGTGATAAATTAATGTTATGGTATATAAAGTATATAAAGGAGAAATTTTTATGAAATCAGATAAATGTCTGAAATATAAAATAACGGCGTTGTTTATTTGCGTTATTATATTATTGCCTATGGTTTTCGCATGCGGGGAAAAACCTGAAAGTAACACGGGTTCGCCCGCTGATAATAATAGCAACAACGAGACCGTTGCCGACGGCGTTGATATAACCGAACCGCAGATAACAGACCCCCCGACTGATCCACCAACCGATCCGCCGACCGACCCTCCGCCGACTGATCCGCCCACTACATGGGAGCCTATAGATCCAAGCCTGCCTTATTGGGAACAAATCAGGGTCGAAATGTCAAGATACGGCCTCGGCGACGGCGTATTTATCATGAATGGTGCGGACGAAGCCGAAGTCATGAGAAGATTTAATACTATCAACTGCAAAAAAGCCGAGCTTGACGTAAGCGGCGACAATGTCCCGTTCAGTTCGGCTTACAGGGTTACAGTGGCGAGAGATACGGAAAATTACGGCGGCGTTGAATATAAAGCCGTTTTGCTTAAAGGCGTGCCGGTACAGCAGGGCGATTTGATAGTCGGCGTAGTTTGGGTAAAAGGCGCGAGGATTTCTGAAACCGAGAAGTTTTACGCAGACGACGAACCGCAGTATTTTTTCGCAATAAAATCTACTACCGACAGTTCAGCTACTGAGGGCGACGTAACTCCTAACGGACATCAGGTTGCCGAATCAGAATGGCAGAAAGTTTTCTTTTACGGGTATGTCCTGAACGAAGAAAAAAGCTCCAGTAATCTTGATTTCCGATTGTTTTTAGGTTACGGGAATCAGCAGATAGACGTAGGCGGCGCAGTCGCGTATTGGTTTCCGTATTCGGGCGAAACAGAGTCAGCCGCGATAAAACTTGTGGATTCTACGCAGTAAGTTGCGTTAATTACGTTAATACAAAGTTAATATAAAAAGGAGAATTATTTATGAAAATTAAAGTTTATTTAAAGTTAACGGCATTGTTTGTTTGCGTTATATTATTATTGCCAATGATTTTCGCGTGCGGCGAAAAGCCTGAGGATACCTCAGGAGCAGCGGCAAACGACGGCAAAAATAACGCCGCCGAAACAGAACTTCAGGTCACCGACCCTCCGACTGATCCCCCCACTGACCCGCCTCCGACAGACCCTCCGACTACAGAAGAACCGACCGAGCCGTTTGAGCCGGATTTAAGCCTGCCGTACTGGGAGCAGATACAAAAAGAATTAGAATGGTACGGGCTAAAAGACGGGACGCGGATTTTCTCCGGCGACGACGAAGCCGCGCTCATGAAAAAATTCAGCGTGAACAGCACCAAGCGTGAAGAACTTGACGTAAGCGGCGACGGCGTGCCGTTTTCGGCTGCTTATAGAGTATATACTCAAAAAGAAGCTGATAACTTCTGGGAAGCGAGCTATTCTGTCGCTCTTATGAAAGACATGCCCGTTGAAGAAGAAGATCTTATCGTAGGCGTTTTCTGGATAAAGGGTAGAAGAACCGGCGAATCTGAAAAGTTCGACGCGGACGACGACGCGCAGTATTATCTCGCGCTTAAAACAGCGACTGACGAATGGGCGACCGAGGGCGATATGAACCCGTCGGGCGTGCAGATAGCCGAATCAGACGAATGGCAGAAAATATTTTTCTGCGGGCGTATCATGAACGAAGAAAAGCAATCTTCGACAGTCGGATTTAATTTATATGTAGGCTACGGGCTACAGGAATTTGAAGTCGGCGGCATGATCGCTTATTGGTTCAAGTCAACTCCCGAACATGAAAAAGCCATCTGGAAACTCCCGATAGATTAATAGATTAAATATTACGCGTTGTTTTTATAAACTTAAACAAAGGAGAAATTTTTATGAAAATCAAGAGAATTAAATTGACGGCGTTGTTTGTCTGCGTTATATTATTATTGCCTATGATTTTCGCGTGCGGCGAAAAAGCCGACACCGCAAGCTCGACAACTAATGCCCCGTCAATAACAGAAGCGCAAATCACCGACCCTCCGACAGATCCGCCTACTGAACCCCCGACAGATCCCCCTCCGACAGATCCGCCGACTACATGGGAACCAATCGACCCAAATTTGCCGTACTGGGAACAAATCGAAGTAGAAATGTCCAGATATGGTCTCACCGGCGGGACTAAATGCCTCCCCGGAGAGGACGAAGCCGCAGTAATGAAAGGATTTGGAACTGGTAATTCTAAAAAAGAAGAACTTGACTTAACCGGAGAAAACGTGCCGTTTAGCGCGGGGTATGCAGTAACAGTCGCAAAAGATACTGATAATTTCTGGGATGCGAGCTATACCCGCGCGCTTGAAAAAGATTTGCCGGTTCAGCAGGACGATTTGGTTGTAGGTGTTATCTGGATAAAAGGCGAGAGGCTGTCTGAAACCGATAGTTACGCGATCGAAGACGCACCGGAATATTATCTCGCGATAAAAACAAGCACTGATAACTGGGCGACTGAGGGCGGGGTCGAGCCATCAAGAGAACAGTGGGTAGAACCCGAATGGCAAAAAGTTTATTTTTACGGATATATCATGAACGAAGAGGAAAAATCACAGAGCGTGCAGTTGCAGATATTTATAGGATACGGCAATCAGCGGCTTGATATTGGCGGGATAATCGCGTATTGGTTCCCGTATTCACGGGACAACGAAGCCGCCGCGCTGAAACTCGTGGACGATTTTTACCCGAGGTAGTAGGGGAGGGCAGGCAAATATAAAATATAATTGCGTAAGGGCGGAAATTTATTCCGCCCTTGAGTTTTTTTATCTCTAATATGTCAAAACATCATTCTGTCTATATATTCGTCCATGAAAAACGCGTCGCCCGACAGTTCTATATATTTTGACACAGCCGAAATTTTGTTTATGCGCTCAGCCGCCGAGCAGTCCAGCAAAACAGAAGCCGCGCCCATTCCGGCGGTATTTCCGGCTATTATAATTTTATCTTCGAGTTCTTTCGGGATTAAGCCTATCCTGCACGCGCTTTTTTTATTTATATGCGAGCCGAACCCCCCCGCAAGTATAAGTTCACAAATATCCCCGATATTTTTCTCGCCGTAATTTAACAAAGTCATAATTCCCGCAGAAACTGCGGCTTTCGCCAACTGTATCTCGCGCACGTCTTTCTGGGTTATGTAAATATTATGTTTCGCATTCAAAACAAATGCGTTTTCGCCGTCGATTTCACATAAATTATCGCCGAACCCAAGATTTCTGTATTTTTCAGGCATTTCGTCTTCTTCGCCGTTCTCTAAAACCCTGCCGGTTTCGTCTAATGCGCCAATCTCAAGCATGACGGCGACAGCGTCGATAATCCCTGAGCCGCAAATGCCTTTCGGTTCAATATTTCCGATCGTTTCGCATATTATATTATCTGATTCGTCGAGATATATATTATTTATCGCGCCTTTTACCCCGGCCATGCCGAGTTTTATATGCGCCCCCTCAAACGCGGGTCCCGCCGCAGTCGCACAGAACACGAGCGAATTTTTATACCCAAGCCCTATCTCGCCGTTTGTGCCTATATCCAAAAACAATCTTAAATTATCACATAAATCAGTATCAGACGCTATTATTCCCGTTGTTATGTCCCCGCCTACATAAGACGCAATAGCCGGGGGAAAACATATAACCGCGTTTTCGTTTATATTAATATTTATATCTGTCCCGTTCAGCAATTCTTTTATTATCACGTCAAAACCAAAAAGCGTCGCGGATACAAACGGCGTAAAAGCTATATTTTCAGGAGAAAACCCGGCAGCGATATGCTGCATGACTGTATTTCCAGTTAAAACTATACTGTAAACATTTATTGGATTTATATTATTCTCCCGGCATAAATCTGATATAAGCCTGAAAACCAGCGACAATATCAGGCTTTTTAATTTATTCAGCCCGTTTTCGCTTATATTATTATCTTTATTATTTTTATTTTCTATCGCGTAATTTATCCTCGTGATAACGTCCGCGCCGTAAATTCTCTGCGGGTTTTCTTCGGCGGCTACGCCGATCAAACCGCCGCTTGTCAGGGAATACAGATAAACTGCGGCGGTAGTAGTTCCTATATCGACCGCCGCCCCGTAAATATCCTCGCATTCGCCCGGATTTCTCACGTCGATTATTTTTATGCTTTCCGGGTCTGAAAAATACAAAACAGCATGGGTTTCCCCGCCGTTTATATTTTTCTCAGATAATTTTTTTATTATATCAAACGGCAGGTTTTTTATTTTTTTATCCGGGAATATATTATTTAAAGCCCCGGTAAGATTTTCTTCGGCTGATATTGGGTTTTCAAGAGTTGGCTGGGATAAAGCTATATTAATTTTTCTGAATCTGTCAGGATTTATATTTTTTGATTTAAGCCCCTCTGTCTGAATTTCTGCTTTGTTAAATTTATCAGCGATAAAATCAGAAAAATCATGATTTAATTCAACAGTGACATCGCCGGAGACTTCGCACATGCAGGCGTATCTGATATTTTCTTTTATGTCTTTTTCAGATAAATAAGATAAATATTTTTTTTCGGTTTCGTCAGGCACGGAGATAAAATCAAAGCCGTCGATTATTTTGATTCTGCATTTTCCGCATGTTTTTTTGCCACCGCACGGAAAATCAAAACTCAGGTCGCCAAGATTAAAATTTGTTTTGGATTGCGCTTTTAATTCAGACAGCAAATCAAAAACAGTTTTTTTTCCCTCGAAATTCAAATCTTCGCGTATATTTTTATACATAAAAGTTATACTTTTCGACATAATAAAATCCCTTCTGGCGTTAATTTTTATAATTTTATTTAAAATATTAAAAATTTTAAGTAAATTTTTTATATTTACTGTTGAAATATGTTTTTTTATGAGTTATTATATTATAATGCTATAAATATGTCTATATTATAAATATACATCAAATAAAAAAAGATTTCAACAGTTAATTTATAAATGACGATATTAATTATATAATTCTAATAGCGAATTAAAAATAATTATTATTATAAGCAGAAAAATAATCCCCGTAAGTCAAGCAAAAGCCCCTTTCTGAGAAGGGGGCTTCGGCTAACAACGTGCGTTAATTAAATAACATAAAAAAATAAAAATATTTATTTAAGAAAGATTGATTTAAAAAGTGCAGCAGAATCAAAACAAAAATAATAATCAAAACAATAAAAATAATCCAAAATACAGGAATACGTCTTATTATAAATCAAGAGTGGGCTCCGGCTCAAAACCCAAAAAAGAAACTTCTGTATTTTTGGATAAAGCAAAAAAACGCCAGATGAATAATTATAAACTGGCGGTAATAGTACTCTTTCTGCTTATGATAGTCTTTGCCGGGCTTATCACTCTGGGCGTGTTTTTAAACTCTTTTGTCGAGTCTGAAACTGATACTGATAATACAGGTGATCCGGGAGTTGATATATTTACTACTCTGCCAAACGGCTCCGGAAACGCGCTTAATCCCGACCCCACAGACCCTGACCCGGATGCGCAGTTGACTTCCGGCGACCCTGAGACAGAAATATCTGAAATATTTTTAAATTACAGGGGCGTTTATTTAGACATACAAAAAATCGAGAGCATAGACAGCCTGCAATATTTTATAGATAATATAAAATCAAAAGATATTAACGCAGTGAATATAGACATAAAAAAAGACGACGGCACTGTGCCGTATCATATAAACGGCCAGACGGATTCAGTCATGATAGGCGAAAGCCAGATAACAGTTCCAATCGAAGATATAATAAATCTTTTACATGATAACGGGATATATGTTTCAGGGACTGTCGCATGCTTTAAAGACAGTCTCGCGAGCACGACTTTTGTAAATTACGCCCTGCACGATTCTTCGTCTGTGTCGATGAGATGGGAAGATTCCGACGGCAACTTCTGGCTAAACGCGTATTCAGAAGGAGCGCGCGCTTATATAAAAAGCATTGTCGAGGACAGTGCGAAGCTCGGCTTTGACGAGATAATTCTAAAATATTTCTTTTTTCCGGACGTGGCAAACGAGAGGTCTATTATTTACGAAGACGAAGAGAGCGGCATGACAAAATACGCCGTAGTGAAGAATTTCGTGACTGAACAGAGGCATTTGCTCGATAATATCGCGCCCAAAGTAAAACTTGGGCTTGAGATACCGGTTGGAAATTTTCTCGGTATGCTAAATGAAACAATGGGGTTAAACCCATACGATTTAATCGACTGGAGCAATTTCTTCGCAACGAGTTTTGCCCCCGCCGACGTTCCATACGGGGCAAGAATAAACGACGAAGTTATATCAAATCCCGAAAGCTCACCTTATGAGACAGTCAAAGCACTGTGCGGCCATTTCGAAATCATTTCGAAAATTCATAATTTCAGACCGTATCTTCAGGCGTTTAACGGCTACGGAGAACAGCAGGTATTAAACCAGAAACAGGCTTTGTACGACTGCGACATGAACGTCTGGCAGCTTGTCAATTTTGACAATTATTATTAAAATTGTCCTGAAACTATATGTAGGGCGCGGCGACCCCGACGCGCCGCCGGCAAAAACCTCCGTAAAATCAAATTCGCGGCGGGCCGGGCCGTCACGCCCTCTATGTAAATCATATATTTTGCAACACTGTTATAATATAAAATATATAAAAACAAAATTTTGGGGAGGTAATTTTTTAGATGTCAAAATATTTTAGCCGCAAAAATAATAATTATAATAATATTTTGAAAAAGATTTTGCTTTTTATGTTCGCGGTCTCTGTCGGGATATTGTCTAATTTATCCGGTTATCTTGATATTATGACTGTATCTGCCGCAGATTATAAAAAAATCGGCGACAACGAACTCAGGGGCGTCTGGATAGCTTCGGTTTTGAATATTAATTTCCCGTCGAAAACCGGGCTTTCAGGAGCCGAAATGAAATCTGAAATAGATAATATTATCAAAAACTGCAAAGAGGCTAATCTGAACGCGATATTTTTTCAGGTGAGGCCCACAAGTGACGCTTTATATGACTCCGGGATTTTCCCGACGTCAAAATATCTTACGGGAAAACAGGGCGATGCTTTTAAAGACGGGTTCGACCCGCTCAAATACATAATCGAAGCCGCGCATTCTAATAATATCGAGCTGCACGCATGGATAAACCCGTATAGAATAACTAATGAATCAGGGCAGTCTCTGGATACTCTGGCTGCAAATAACCCCGCCAAGAAAAACCCCTCGTGGGTAGTAAAATACGACGACGGCAAATATTATTATGACCCCGGGATTCCCGAAGTTCAGGAGCTTATCTTAAATGGCGTTACAGAAATAGTAAAAAAATATGATATAGACGGGATTCATTTTGACGATTATTTTTATCCCGGATCTAAATTTGACGATTCTGCCACGTTTAAAAAATACGGCTCGGCATATAAAACAGTCGAAGATTTCAGGCGGGCAAGCGTAAACAAACTCGTTGAAAACGTATATAACGCGATAAAAAAAGAAAATAAAGACGTAAGGTTCGGCATCAGCCCCCGAGGTATATGGAAAAACCAGTCAAGCGATCCGGCAGGTTCGGCGACAAGCGGCGGTCAGGCTTATTATGATATTTACAGCGACGCGAAAGCATGGATAAACGGCGGCTATATAGATTATATCTGCCCGCAGATTTACTGGGCTTTTGACACAAGCGTGGCAAGATATGATGTTCTTACAAGATGGTGGAGCGCGGCAGTTGACGGGACGGGTGTTGATTTATATATCGGCCACGCGATATACACCGGGTCGTCGGCGTTTAAGGACGAATATGAAATCCCCAGACAGGTCGAGTACGCGAGAAGCTATATGGGCGTCGCGGGAAGCGTGTTTTACGGCTATGCGGATCTGGTGGCGAACAAATATAAAATAAAAGATAATCTCGCGAGAATGTTCTCGTTGCCGTATAAAATCATCAAGCCTGTAAGTAACGGCGGCGGAATTGCAACGGGCAGGCCCGCAAGCGGCTCGACAGTCACAGAGGGCTCGATAAATATAACCGGCGGCTCAAACCCGGCTTATCCGGTATATTATAAAGGCGCGAAAGTACCGAGGACAAAGGGTGGTTTCTTCTCTGTTTTTGTCCCGTTGGCGAACGGCAAAAATAATATTGTTTTTACCCAGAACGGCGGGGAATACACGCATGTATTAACCAGAGGCTCAAGCGCGTCAAGTCCGCCGTCGGCTTATGTATATCCCCAGATGAGTTCTTATAAAATAGAAGTTATCAAGCCTGTCAACGAGATAATCACCACACCCGGAGATAAAATCACAGTTTGGGTTCAGGCACCGTCAAAAAGCGCAGTCACGGCAAAACTCGGCGGGTCTGTAATAAACTTGACGCCTACCACAGAGCCGCCCGACGAGGGAGTTTATATGACCGAAGTTTATTCCGGGACGATAACATTGCCGAACACACAGCCCAAAGGCGAACTGATAGATCTTGGCAATATAATTATCTCGGCTTCGAGGGGCGGCGAAAAAGCCGAAATCACAGGGGTGAGAGTGCGGCTCGTAAACGAATCGGCCTACAGGCCGTGCGAAGTCATAAAAGATTATTCTCACTTAAAAATTTCGACTGAATCGAAGTATTGGGAGGATACCTGCCTTCCCGCGTCAGTGGGCATGAGGGACAATGTTATAGGGTTTAAAGACGGCTATTATAAACTGGGCTTCGGCGGCTGGATAGCGGCTGAAAACGTGGTTTTATTACCTGAAAAAACCCTGCTTGTAAACAGGATTTTATCAGCCGCGATGGAAAACACGGGCAAAACTACTGAGATAAGATTTGCCGTGACTGAAAACGTCCCGGTAAACGCTAAATGCTCGGACGGCGTGTTTTTCATAACGCTTTATAATACGCCCGACGGCGCGAGGCTCTTGAATTTAACAGACAACCCGGTATTTAGTTCAGTTAAAAATTCTTCGAGTAAATCAAATAAAACAGTGACATACACGTTTGATTTGATTGATTCTGACAACTGGTACGGGTTTGACGTTGTGTACGAGGGCGGGTTTATAATAATCCGGGTCAAAAACCCGATTAAAAAAATCGAAGGCAATAAGCCTCTTGAAGGATTAAAAATCATGGTTGACGCGGGTCACGGCGGGACTGACACCGGGGCTTTGGGATTCTTGGGAGTCAAGGGCAAAAACGAAAAAGATTTGAATCTTGAAATCGCACTCGCGTTAAAAACAAAGCTTATATCTCTCGGGGCTGAAGTCGTAATGATGAGAGAGACAGACATAACGATGGATTCTACGGAAAGAATGGCGACATACAACGAAGCATATCCGGATTTGCTTTTATCTGTGCATCATAATTCTCTGGGCGACGGCTCTGATCTTGCGTTTGTCAAGGGGCTTCTGCCGCTTTACTGCAACGACGCGGGAAGACTGCTCGCAAAATCAATAGGGCACACAGCCGCAACTGAACTCAACAGATACGAACGCGCCGCGAGATACCAGATACTATTTATGTGCTGGGGACATAAATTCCCCTCGGCTTTAATCGAAATGTCGTTTATATGCAATCCCGAAGAATACGAGTTTGCTTTAAGCCCGGCAGGGGTACAGCGTTCTGCCGACGCGATAGCAGACGGCATAATCTCATGGATAGATAACCAGCAAAAATGGGTGAAATAAAAATAAAATAAAAAATTATAGAATTTATCCATAGGGGCGTATGGCAATCCGCCCGGAAAGCATCGGGAACGGAACGAACGGGGATTGCCAGCGGCCCCTACAAATATTATATATAATATATAAGGACACGCAATTACGTGTCCTTTATTTATAACAAAAACCAGATTAACCAAAACATTTTTACTTCGCGTACATGCTTCTCTTTTTATAATGCGTGTGAAGAAGTTCATGCGCTTTTTTGCTGCCCGGCTTGTCAAGATAATTCTGGTATATCTCTTTTATTATCGGATTCTCATGACTCTTCCTGATTTCTGATTTCGCGTCCTCGCTATATAACGCCCTTGAGCGCGCGGTCTTTAAATGCGTGAAATTCCTCACGTTCATGGGCTGAACAGGCTGGCCGCCGCCGTTTATGCACCCGCCGGGGCATCCCATTATCTCGATAAAATCAACGTCAAGCTCGCCTTTTTTGACGGCGGTCAAAACTTTTTTCGCATGAGCCGCGCCGCTCGCTACGGCGACTTTTATCTCAATATCGCCTAATTTATATTTCGCAGTCTTGATTCTCTCGACCCCCCGGACTTCTTTGAAATCAATTTCTTTAATAGACTCGCCGAGTATCATTTCTGCCGCCGTTCTTAACGCAGCCTCCATTACGCCGCCCATAGTCCCGAATATCAGCCCGGCTCCTGAGCCGAGTTCTATCGGCGCGTCAAATTCTTCGTCGGGCAGAGCGTGAAAATCTATTCCGGCGCGGGTTATCATCCTGCCGAGTTCGCGGGTAGTAATCGCTATATCAACATCGTTTATGCCGTTTACCGACTGGCCCTCTCTCGTTATCTCGAATTTTTTCGCTGTGCACGGGATAACCGAAACCACGCATATATCTTTCGGGTTAATATTTTTTTTCTGCGCGTAATAAGATTTATATATCGCGCCGAACATCTGCTGGGGGGATTTGCACGTAGATAAATTTTCTATAAATTCAGGGAAATAATGCTCGCAGTATTTTACCCAGCCGGGAGAACACGAAGTTATCATTGGCAGCCTGCCGTTATTTTTAATTCTCTCGATTAATTCTGTCGCTTCTTCCATTATAGTTAAATCAGCAGTCATATCCATGTCGTACACTCCGTCAAAGCCCATGCGCTTCAGGGCGGCTACCATTTTGCCCTGAACGAAACTGCCCGGTTCCATTCCGAAGCATTCGCCCAGGGTCGCCCTTATTGACGGAGCGGTGCATATTACGACATGTTTTTTAGGATCTTCTATTGAGTCCCAGATTTTATGCGTATCGTCTTTTTCATATAAAGCCCCTGTCGGGCAGGCGACAATACACTGCCCGCAGGATATACATGGCACGTCTGCCAGATTTAATTCAAAGGCGCAGCCAATATGCGTGTCAAATCCCCTGTCGTTTGCCCCGATTACAGATATATCCTGAAGCTTGTTGCAGGCGGCGACGCATCTTTTGCATTTTATGCATTTATTATTATCGCGCACTAAAAATATAGTCGAATGCTCAACCGGAAAATCTATCCGTTCGCCTTTAAAATAATTTTCGTCTTCAACGGCGAAATCTTTGCACATTTTCTGCAATTCGCAGTTCTGGTTTCTTATACAGCTCAGGCAGTCTTTTTTATGATCTGATAAAATAAGCTCAAGATTTGTCTTTCTCGCTTTCTGGACTGCGAGAGTATTCGTGAATATTTCCATGTTTTCGGCTATGGGCTGAACGCACGCCGCCACAAGAGTTTTCGCGCCCTTTACTTCAACCAGACAAATCCTGCACGAGCCTATCGCGTTTATGTCTTTCATATAACAAAGAGTTGGAACATCGATCGACGCGATTTTGCACGCCTCAAGTATAGTCGAATTTTTGTCGACGCTGTAGTCTTTTCCGTTTATTTTTATATTTATTTTTATATTATCTTTATCCATTTTGATTTAATTTTCCCTCTCTGTAAAATTTAATCCCAAAAACACCCGGCTCTGCGGAGCCACCCTCTTTAGATTAAAAGATTAAAGAGGGTCGGGGTCAGAAGCGTTCTTTCCTTACCCTCTTTATTTTAAAGGGGGTGCCCGTTGCAACGGGCGGGTGTTTTTCTCTTATCTTCTGATTATAGCGGCAAACCTGCACTTCTGCTCGCACGCGCCGCACTTGATGCACTTTTCCTGATCGATTATATGCGCTTTTCTTATCTCCCCGGTAATCGCTCCGGTCGGGCATACCTGTATGCACGCCGTACAGCCTTTGCACTTCTCTGCAAGTATTATATACTTCAGGAGATTCTTGCATATGCCGGCAACGCATCTTTTGTCTTTAACATGGGCGATATATTCTTCCCTGAAATATTTCAGCGTAGATAAAATCGGGTTTGGCGCGCTTTGGCCAAGCTGGCATAGAGAAGCAGTCTGCACATGATTGCATAAAATCTCAAGCTTATCCAAGTCTTCCATTTCGCCGAGGCCCGACGTGATTTTTTTCAATAATTCATATATTCTTTTTGTGCCTATCCTGCACGGGACGCATTTCCCACATGATTCGTCAACCGTGAAATCAAGAAAATACCTGGCTATATCGACCATGCAAGTGTCTTCGTCCATGATTATCAGGCCGCCCGACCCCATCATAGACCCCACTGCCGATAAATTTTCATAGTCTATCGGCGTATCTATCAAACTTGCCGGTATGCACCCTCCTGAAGGCCCTCCGGTCTGCGCGGCTTTAAATTTTTTATTATTCGGCACGCCGCCGCCTATTTCTTCAACGACTTTTCTCAGCGTAGTCCCCATCGGGATTTCGACAAGCCCCGTATTAGTGATTTTTCCGCCGAGCGCGAAAACTTTCGTGCCTTTTGATTTTTCGGTCCCCATAGATGCGAACCATTCGGCGCCGTTTAATATAATCTGCGTGATATTCGCGTAAGTCTCGACGTTGTTTAAAACAGTAGGCTGACCAAACAGGCCTTTTATCGCCGGATACGGCGGCCTTGGCCTCGGTTCGCCCCTGTTGCCCTCAAGCGAAGTGAGCAGAGCCGTTTCTTCGCCGCATACAAACGCTCCCGCGCCGAGCCTTATATTCAAATCAAAATTAAATCCAGTGCCCAAAATATCATTTCCCAGAAGTCCCAGTTCTTTCGCCTGCTTTATCGCGATTTCAAGACGGTTTACGGCTATCGGGTATTCGGCCCTTATATAAATATACCCCTCGTCGGCCCCTATAGCGTAGCCCGCTATCGCCATAGCCTCGACTACAGAGTGCGGGTCGCCCTCAAGAACCGACCTGTCCATAAAAGCTCCGGGGTCGCCCTCGTCGGCGTTGCAGCAGACATATTTTTTGTCCGAGACCTGATCGGCCGCGAACTCCCATTTTCGTCCCGTCAGAAATCCCGCGCCGCCCCTGCCTCTCAAACCCGAGTCTTTTATTGTTTTTATGACTTCCCCGGGTTCCATTTCAGTCAAAACTTTCGCAAGGGCCTGATAGCCGTCGTTTGCGATATATTCATCTATATTTTCCGGGTCGATAATCCCGCAGCTTTTCAACGCTATTCTGCTCTGGTTTTTATAAAACGGGGTCTCGTTCAGCGAAAATAAATTTTCCCCGTTTATAGCTTCGTCATATACAAGCCGTTTTACGGGCCTGTTATTTATAAAATGCTCCTCGACTATTTCTTTTATATCGCCCGGCGCGACTTTTGCGTAAGTCACAGCATCTGGATATACTACTATAACAGTTCCGAGCGAGCCGATTATACTATTTGGATCGCTCAGGCATAATCCGTGACATCCTGTCTCGACGAGTTTTATTTCATTTTCCAGCCCGTTATGTTTTATTGAATCTTCAAGTGCTGAGATAACGCCCTTGCAGTCAGAATTTTCGCATTTAGTCCCCCCGCAAATCAATATATGATAACGTATCATTAATTTTTTCCTCCGTTTATGTATTGCGCTTTACGCTTTATGATTTATGCCCTATAAATTTTTAATAGCTTCGCCAATCGTGTAGTTGCTCACTATCCTGCCCCCGATAATATGGCTGTTTACTATTTCTTTCGCTTTTTTCGCGTCTATTTTAACATAAGTTATTTTTTCTTTTCCCGATTCAAAAACTTCGACTATCGGCTCGTACTGGCACAAGCCAATACAGCCTGCCTGAGCCACAGAAACATTTTCAAGTTTTTTTGATTTTATCTCTTCGTTTAATATTTCAAGAACAGGCGCGGCTCCGGCGGCTATGCCGCACGTCGCCATCCCGACGATAATTTTCATTCCGCCGTTTTCTTTTACCGCGAATTTATTTTTGGCTTTTTCTTTATACGCGTTAAGTTCAGCTATATTTTTAATCTTTATAATTTTCATAATAATCTATGTACCTTTTTATTTTTTATATATACTTTTATTATTTCTTGTATCTTGCGAGAATCTCATCGACTTCCTCAAGTTTTATCCTGCCGTAAACGTCGTCGTTGATTGTCATGACCGGCGCAAGCCCGCAGGCACCTATGCATCTTGTGGCTTCGAGCGAATATTTCCCGTCGCTTGAAGTTTCTCCGGACTTTACCCCGATATTAGCCGATATTTTATTTAATATATCTCCGCTGCCTTTTACATAGCATGCCGTACCCATACAAACAGCTATCGCGACTTCGCCTTTCGGATTAAGAATAAACTGCGAATAAAACGTCACAACGCCATAAATTTCCTCAAGGCTCACGTCCATTCCGTCGGCAATCATTTTCTGGACTTCGATAGGCAGATACCCGTAAATACGCTGGGCTTTCTGCAAAACCGGCATAAGTGCGCCCTTTACGTTTTTATATTCGTCGATAACCTGCGCGAGCATTGCTTCCTGCTCCTGCGTGCCGTTAAAATTTACCGTGGTCATTTTCTTTTTCATTTGATGATATACCTCCGTTATCCTGTTATATTATAATCCGTCGCGTTATAATTATTTATCTATAATTATTATACAATAAAAATAAATTAATTGCAATATTTTTAATTTATTTTTAAAATATTTTTGCTGTAAAATAATATAATTTATACCAACGCTAAATTAATTGCTTCGCGTTATTTAGTATCAATGCGAATTACGAATAAAAAAAGCATTCTCACAGTAAAACCCTCTTTTGTAAAGAGGGTGGCACGCGAGAACATAAATATATCACTTTAAGATTGCACCTAATCTGCGTGACGGGTGTTTTTGTGGTTTGATTTAGCTCAGATAAAACACCCGCCCGTTGCGACAGTGCAGGAAGTCCGGTGGACTTCCGAACTCTTTACAAAAGAGGGTGGGGAATATAAATTCTCATGTTATTTTTTAATTCATGATTCGCATAAAATCACTCAAAATCATCGCTGTTCATCGTCATTTCGATAAATCCTTGCCTTGTTATCAAAACCTTTCTGGGTTTTGATCCCTCAAAAGGCCCTATTAAATTCATTTTTTCCATTGTGTTTATTATTCTTGCGGCCCTCGCGTATCCAAGCGATAATTTTGTCTGTAACAGAGAAGTAGAAATTCTGCCTGTATCAATTGCGATTTCAATCGCGGACTTTAACATAGAATCTTTTTTAAATTCGTCGTCTGCGTTTGTCTCTTCGTCTCTGTCCTGAATCCTGCCGCCTTTTGTGTTGCACCTTGCGGCTTCCTGTTCGATTTCGCTCAATATATTTTCGTCGTATTCGCCGTCGGACTGCTTTTTCCAAAACTCGGCGACGTTCATAACGTCTTTTTCGCTGACGAACGCGCCCTGAACGCGTATCGGCTTGCTTCCGGTCGGCACATAAAGCATATCTCCCCGTCCGATTAATTTCTCCGCCCCGCCTATATTTATTATAGTCTTTGAATCCTGAGGGGCGACGACGGTAAAAGCTATTCTTGTCGGGATATTTGCTTTGATAAGCCCCGTGATAACATCTACCGAGGGCCTCTGTGTTGCGACAATCAAATGAATCCCTGCCGCCCTCGCCTTTGCGGCGAGACGGTTTACCGACTGCTCCACGTTTTCTTTTGCGATAAGCATCAAGTCCGCAAGCTCGTCGATTATTATAACTATCTGGCATAACGGCTCCGACAATGGATCGTCGGCTATCGCCTCGTTATACGACCTGAAATCCCTCGCGCCTTTTTCTTCTATAAGCATATATCTTTCTTCCATTTGATTTACTGCCCAGCTCAAAGCCCCCGCCGCTTTTTTCGGGTCGCTCACGACGGGCACAAGCAAATGGGGGATACCGTTATACATGTTAAGCTCAACTTTTTTCGGGTCTATCATTATCATTTTTACTTCATTGGGGTTAGATTTATATAAAATACTCGTGATAATCGAATGCATGCATATAGTCTTGCCCGAACCGGTCGTCCCCGCGATTAACAAATGCGGCATTTTCGCAATATCAGAATATATCGCGTTTCCCGCGACGTCCATTCCCAAAGCAATCGTGATTTTGCTTTCGGCGTTTATAAATTTCGGGGTTTCCAGAAGATTGCGCAGATACACAAACTCGACGATTTTATTTGGTACTTCTATCCCGATCGCGGCTTTTCCCGGTATAGGAGCTTCTATCCTGACTTCGGCGGCAAGATTAAGCGAAATATCGCTTGCCAGAGTCACGATAGAATTGACTTTGACCCCCGCGTCCGGCGCGATTTCGTATCTTGTGATAGATGGCCCTCTCGAATATCCGTAGATTCTTGTCTTTACCCCGAAGCTTGCGAGGGTGTCAATAAGTTTTTGGGCAGTGGTTTTTAATTCTTCGCTTATATCGACGTTTGCCGCGCTTGTGTCTTTTGTCAGATAATTTATCGGGGGGAATTTATATTCTTTTTTAACGGGTATATTTTCGCCTTCTTCAAAAACTTTTGAAGTCTCGAATTTTATTATATTATCAGATTTGCCGGATTTTTTATTATCTTCGGCAATATCGGGTTCGTCGTCCCTGACCTGCGGAATAGATTTTATATTTTCAAGATTAGCCGGGTCAAAGTTTTCAAAATCTTCAAAGTCTTTGTCTGCGTCAATATCTATAATCACGTCTTTGTCGATTACCGAGAATAATTTATCTATATCATTTTCAAGATTATTATTATTTGATTCAAACAATTCGCTGTCTGGAATCATCAGCGGAGTCCCGTAACTTCTCTGAAGCGACGAATTTGAGTTTGCATTTTCAGAGTTGTTATTATTATTATTCTGCTCTATGTTTTCTATATCCTCGGTAAAACTGTTGGCGAACGGATTGTCTCCCATGCTTATCTCTGCTGTTTTTGAATTTTTTGATTTTTTAAAAGACTTTGACTTGATATTTTCCCTGAGTGAATCAAAAGGGTCAATAGACAAGTCGCTTGCCCGGGAATTTCCGGCGTTTTTATTATTTTTATTGTCTTTTACTGGAATATTTGCATGAGACGCGATTTTATATCTGTGGGTTTTGGATTTAAACCTGCGTTCGGGGTCCTGCGTTTTTACTATTATATTGCGCTCAAATCCGTCTGTGTCTGTTTTATAGCCGCTTATAAATTTAGCGATAAGTTTAATTATGCCGACGGGCGTATATCCGAATAAAAACGTGCTGAAAACGACCGCAAGCGAAACCGTGAATATCCACGCGCCAATATTTCCGACGCAGCGTCTTAAAGTCTCGGCGAGAAACCCCCCGAAGATGCCGCCCCCGGCTGAATTTATGCCGTTATCTATTATCTCGCTTAAATTATATCCTGTATTTTCGCCGTCTTTCCAGCCAAGATGAAACATAGAGGCATATAAAATAATACAGATTACAGAAAATATAAGCCTGTACTTAAAAAATCCGTTTTTTATATCTTTTTTTAAAAATATCGCGATGCTTGTCATAAAAAAAGGGACAAGCATAGCTACCGGGCCTAAAATCCCGTAAAATATATTTTTCGTGACCCTGCCGACCACGCCTACGTCTTTAATTCCGCCGATAAAAAAACTCACGAGTATGTAAACAGAGAATATAATCAGGATAAACGGCATTATATTAAGCGCAATCGAATTAGAATTAAGATTATCAACAGAATTTTCGGAGGCGTTAATATTATTTATTTCTTCGCGCTTTGTTTTTCTGTTTGAGTTATTATTTGCGGCAGGGGTTCGTTTACGCGGGGTTGTTTTATTTGAATTATATGAATTATTTGAACTGCGTGAATTGCCCGCCGTGCTTTTTTTGCCCCTGCCCGTGCTTCTGCGTTTTTGCGCCATGTTATTTTATTCTCCCCTTAAAAAATATTGACTTGTATTTTATTATCCGAAAATCAGCGCGATTATCCCGACTATCAGGCAATATATCGAAAATACGGTAAAATTCTTTTTGCGGATTATCATGTTCATCAAAACAATCGCGATTATCCCGGATACAAATGCAAAAATAAACCCGGTTAAGCACGACGCTATCATTGAGCCTGTTATCTCAATATCTGAAGTTGCAAAATCGGCAGCTTTGAAAACGCTTGCGCCCAGTATTGCCGGGATTGACATAATAAACGAAAACTTAACAGCAAACTGCCTGTTAAACCCGTTCAGCAATCCGCCAGTTATTGTCGAGCCTGAGCGCGATATTCCGGGAGCGACTGCTATAAGCTGGCATAAACCGACAAAAACAGCGTTTGACGGCTTAGCCGTTTTTTCTGTCACGTCGCCTGTTTTTATCATGCCTGAGAAAAATAAAATCACAGCGTTTATTATCAGAAAAAATCCGACGATTTTTGTATAATCCGACAGAATTTCTATCTGTTTATCTATAAAAGCTCCGGCAACAAGAGGCACAGTCGCGATAAAAACCAATATAACAAACCGTTCGCCGGCGGATAAATTTTTGTATTTAAACTTGCCCGTAAAAATTTTTGCCATAAGCGTGAAAAAACCTATAAATAATTTTTTTATATCCTGAAAATAAATTATAAAAACCGCGACGAGTGACCCAAGATGCAAAATAAGCGTAAATAATATACTGTCGTCGAAATCCAGCCCGAAAGTATTTTTTAATATTGCGATATGCCCCGAACTCGAAACGGGCAAAAATTCAGTCAGTCCCTGAACCAAGCCATAAAACGCGGATTTTATTATCTCCAGCATATAAAATATACTCCCCTTTTTATTTTATGTTTATTTTATATTTGATTTCATGATAAATCAAATCAGATATATCCGAAAACGCTTTTATATCCAGTTCTTCGCCCCGGATATTTTCGCTTTTTTCTCCCGCGATTTTTTTTACAATATCCGCGATTTTGTTTTTATCTGTCATATTTATGTTTAATCCAGTTATAAGCGCATTAACAAGAGTTTTGCGCCTGTGCTCAAACGCGAAATTTATAATTTTATACATCAAGTCTTCGCTTTTAGGATTGGCTATCGGGACTTCATGCGGGGTTATCTTAACCACAGTTGACAAAACATTCGGCTGAGGGTAAAAATTTGATTTTGCCACACTGAATATTTTTTTGGCCTCGCCGTAATAATTAATTATTGCAGATGTCGCGTTATAATTTTTTTCGCCGGCTTTCGAGCAAAATTTATCCGCGGCTTCTTTTTGTATCATAACTGTAATGGCATTATACTTTACACAGCTTTTGATTAACTTTAAAATTACCGGAGTAGTGATATAATACGGCAGATTCGCGCATATATTTATTCTCTCAAATCCCGCAAATTCTTTTTGAATTAAATCCCGCAAATCGATTTTTAATATATCGCCGAATATTATTTTTATGTTATTGCAATCGCTTAAAGGTTCGTTTAATAACGGCTCAAAAGTTTTATCTATCTCGACCGCAACGACTTTTTTATAGATTTTGCATAATTCAAAAGTCAACGCCCCAAGTCCCGGCCCTATTTCTATTACACCATCTCCCAAACACAGCCCGGCGATTTTTTTTGTGATTTCGGGATTTATCAAAAAATTCTGCCCTAAAGATTTTTTGGGTATTTTATTATATTTTTCAAGATTTTTTTTAATTTGTATTAAATTTGACATATTTTTTTGTTATTATATAATAAATTATATTTTATTGACTTAATTATATAATATATCTGTTAACAAAATATATCCATAGAGGTAATTTTATGAGTAATTTAACGCTCGCATACAAAAAAATTATTGATATTCTCGAAAAAAACAATCTTTTAGTCGAACATAACATAAAAGATTCGGATTTAACCAAAGAAATCGAATTTATTTCGCATGATTCGAGAAATATCGTGAAAAATACTTTATTCTTCAGCAAAACCGCGCATTCAAAAGAAGAATATCTTGTTGACGCTATAAAAAAAGGCGCGGCCTGTTATGTTTCCGAAGAAAAATATGATTTAAAAGATTACGAACGCAATTATAATTATATCATCGTGAATAATATTTTGCGTTCGATTGCGATTATTGCGCCGTTATATTATAATTACCCGTATAAAGACTTGAATCTTATCGGCATAACCGGCACAAAAGGCAAAACTACAGTAGCGTATTTTATCAAAAATATTTTGGACGAATTCACAAAATCCAAAACAGGATTAAGCACAAATATCGAAAAATATACAGGAAAAAGAACGGAAGAAGCCAGTATGAATACCCCGGAACCCTGCGATCTGCAGTTATATTTTCATGAAGCCAGAGAGAGCAATATAAAATATTTTACGATGGAAATTTCTTCGCAGGCATATAAAAGAGACAGGGTCTACGGGATAAAATTTCAAAACGGCATATTTTTAAATATCGGCGAGGATCATATAAGCCCGGCTGAACATAAAGATTTTGAAGATTATTTAAATTGTAAACTTGAATTTTTAAAAAACTGCTCGAATATTGTTATCAACCGGGAGACCGACTGTTTTGACAGGGTTCTCGAAGCGGCGTGTTGGATTGACGGCGGCACGCCGGGGTCGTCGTGCCTTGCAAAAAAACAAATCACGCTTTACGGCAGCGAAAAAGTCAAAGACGAATGCGATTATTATTATTCTGATATAAAAAAAGACAGAGATAAATTAATTTTTTATATCACGAATAATAAGCTTAAATATTGCGAAAAGTTTGAAATAAAAATGTACGGGATATTTAACGTCGAAAATGCGACTGCGGCAGTCGCGATGTGCAAGACTATGGGGATAGACGACGTTAGCATAAAAAAGGGCCTGATTAAAACAAAAGTCTCCGGAAAAATGACGGTATTCGAGAATAACGGAATAACGGTTATAGTTGATTACGCGCATAATCGTCTGAGTTATATTAAATTATTTGAATCTATTAAAATAGATTATCCCGGAAGAAAAATAATATCTGTCGGAGGAACTCCCGGCAACAAAGCTTTTGGGAGAAGGAAAGATTTCGCCGATATAGTCGGGGAAAATTCGGATTATGTTTATCTTACGTCAGACGACCCGCAGTATGAGGATACTGTTAAAATCTGCGAGGAGATAGCGGGGTATATGCGGGGAGAATTGCACGAGATAATTCCGGACAGGGTAGAAGCCATAACAAAAGCGGTAAAATCAGCCAGATCCGGCGACGTTGTCGCGCTTATCGGGAAAGGCCATGAAAATTATCAGAAAATCAACGGCAAACAGGAGAAGTACGAATGCGATTTGAATATCGCGCAGAGGCTTTTATCTGAATTTGAAGAAGATAATATAAATAATAAAAAGACGAAAAAATCAAGAGAGGCGGCGATTATTTAATTATGATAACAGAAGATTATTTAATGCGCCAGATAGAAATTATAGCCAGAACACTCGCTAAACTGATTTTTAACAAAGAATCTACGGAATATGTTATAATAGATTATCAGTTGTTTAAAGAGACAGATGTGATTCATAATCAATTGCTTGAATTAATAGACGACGGTGATATAAACAAGGCTGAAAATTTACTGTTTGAAAAAATCGAGGCTGAACTTGAGGAAAATCCCGGTGGCAGGGAATATCTCGAAGTGGCGATAGATTTTTACGCAAGATTAAACGAACTAAGCACAAGATTTTTAGACGACTGCGGTTTTGAACGCGAAGAAATAGACGAGGGATTAAAAGAAGTTTCGGAAATATACGGGATTAATATTATATAAGAACATAAAGCGGGGTAATAAAAAAAATATGGGCGGATTTGTTGGATTTTTAGATAATAATAATTTAAGTCAGGACGAAAAGAATAATATTATAAAACAAATGAACGATAAAATAATACACAGGGGCACAGGCGGCGAGAGTTTTTTCATGGACGATAATATCGCGATAGGGTTAAGATACGGGATGCCTGTGCCGCCTTCGCCTATATTAAACAAAAATAAAAATCTCGTGATTTTTTTCGACGGCAGGATTTATAATTCAAAAGAAATCAAAGCCGAACTAACAGAAAAGGGGCATGTATTTGAATTTCCGGAAGCGTCTGATTCTGAAATCGTTTTGCGCGGATATGAAGAATACGGCGATGAAATAGCGTCGAAACTTCGGGGCGCGTTCAGTTTTGTTATATATAATACAGAAACGCATGATTTATTCGGCGCGAGAGATCATTTCGGGGTTAAGCCGTTTTATTATTATGTGGACGACAACCCCCGCCGTCTGCGGACGGCACCCCCTTCTGAGAAGGGGGCTGAGAATAACAAAAATATATTTATATTTGGCTCGGAGATAAAAAGTTTTTTGCTTCATCCCGGATTTAAAAAAGAAATTAATAAAAACGCATTGAAAATGTATCTGATATTTCAGTATCCGGTTCTGGAAGAAACTTTTTTTAAAAATGTCTTTAAATTACAGCAGGGCTGTTATTTTAATTATAATTTTAAAGAACATGACTTAAAAATAACGCGTTATTTTAATATAGAATATAATACCGAAAATAAAGCTTATGAAGAATATATAGATATTATAGACAAGACGCTGAAAAGCTCTATCGAATATCATACAAGAGATAAATCAGACGTTGAAATCGGAGGGTTTTTGTCCGGCGGGGTCGATTCGAGTTTTATAGCGTCAATCGCAAAACCCGCAAAAACTTTTTCGGTCGGGTTTGCCGTGGACGGCTTTGACGAATCTGTGTACGCTAAAGAACTCTCTGATATTTTAAAACTTGAAAACTATAAAAAAATAATTTCGAGCGACGAATTTTTTGATGTTTTGCCTACAGTTCAATATTATTGCGACGAGCCTTACGCGAATTTATCGGGCGTGCCGTTGTATTTTTTATCAAAGATGGCGGCGGAGCATGTAAAAGTTTGCCTGACGGGTGAGGGTTCCGACGAATTTTTTTCGGGATATACGGAATTTGCCGAGTCGCGCCTTTCGGGATTTTATTCAAAGCTGCCGTTTTGGTTCAGGAAATTCATGAGAAAAATAACAAAATCATTGCCGGATTTCAAGGGCAAAAATTTATTGAATAAATACGGGCAGAAAGTCGAGGATTATTATACAGGGCAGGCGTTTATCATGGACGATTCTGAAGCAAATAATATTTTAAATGATAATTATAAAAACAATATGAGCTATAAAGACGTGACAAAAATTTATTTTGATAAAGTCAGGGACAAAAGCGATTTGATTAAAAAATCATATCTCGATTTGTTTTTGTGGCTCCCGAACGATATATTGCTAAAAGCCGATAAATTGACTGCCGCCAATTCGCTTGAAGTGCGCGCGCCGATTTTAGACAAAGAAGTGTTCGCGGTAGCTTCTAAAATCCCGAAAAAATATTTGATCAAAAATAAAATTACTAAATATATATTCAGGGAAATCGCTAATAAAATAATGCCGCCTGAGTGGGCGAACCGAAAAAAAGTAGGGTTTACTGTGCCGTTCAGATTCTGGCTGAAAGAAGAAAAGTATTATAATATATTAAAAAATACGTTCAATGAGGATTTTGTCTCTGAATTTTTTATAAAAGATAAATTATTTGTTATGCTTGACGAGCATTTCAACGGCAAAAAGAACAACGGGAGAAAATTATACACTGTATATGCGTTTTTAATCTGGTATAAAGTCTATTTTGAGGATAATTTTAGAATATGATTAGACTGTTGGTCAAACTGATTCCAAAGAAACTTATTGTTTTTCTATATAAAAAATTGCCTCTGCCAAAGGGCGTAAAAAACATGATTGTTTATCGCGCAAACAAACGCTTTCTTGTCGCTGTATTGGGGTTGATTACAAACGGCGACGGTAAAATATTGCTGGTGTATCACACATACAGAAAAAGCCCGTGGGGAATCCACAGCGGCTGGATAGAAAACGAAGAACCGGAAGAGGGTTTAAAAAGAGAAATATTGGAAGAAACAAATTTTATTGTAGAAGTCGATAAGCTTATCAAAACGGAATACGCGAAAAATCCGCGCCGTATAAATTTATATTTTCGGGGACATCTAAAAAGCGGGGAATTTAAGGCTTGCGAGGAAGTTTCGGATTACGGTTTTTTTAATATTGACAGTTTGCCGGAAAATTTATCGCAGGACCAGAAAGATTTAATAATTAAAGAGTTGAGATTCTAAACTCCCCCCTGTCGCTGCGGCGACATCCCCCCTCGCAAGTATGCGAAGGGGGCGAAGAAAACCCCAAAGCCTCCTAAAGCCCCCTTCGTTTACGAGGGGGGAAAGCGACGAGGTCGCAGGGGGGAGTACGAGGAAGTGGCACGAAGTGCCGGAGGGAGCGAGAGAAGGGTCAACGAAGTTGACGGAGGGGGTAAGTAATTATGCAGCTAAAAGGAAAACACAATTCGAAGCTTACACTATACGCCCGTGAATTACGTAAAAATATGACAAAACAAGAAAAACATTTATGGTATGATTTTCTGCGGCTATATCCTGTGAAAATTTTACGGCAAAAAACAATTGGATATTTTATTGCCGATTTTTATTGCGCCGGGGCTAAACTTGTAATAGAAATAGACGGCAGTCAGCATTTTACAAAAGACGGAAAACAATATGATTCTGAACGAGAAGACGTAATGCGAAATTTAGGGATTAAAACAGTCAGGTACACAAATAACGACATTGACAGACAATTTGCCGCTGTTTGCAATGATATAGATGTAAATATTAAAAATAGATTGAGGTGAAAAGTTATGGAGAGGGAAAACAAACAAAAATTCCTGCCGATAATCTTAGGCAGCGACGAAAACGCATACAGCATTGCCAGAGCATTTCACGAAAAATATAATATTATACCGGTTGCTTTGTGCAGGCAACCGTTCCCGGCGACGAGATATTCTAAAATTCTGGAAATAATCAGGATCGACAGATTCGACGAAGAAAAGACCTGCATAGAAAATCTTGTGAAAATCGCCGAAGAAAAACTAAAAAACTACGAAAAACTGATACTTGTCCCGTGCGCCGACTATTATCTCGAATATATCGCGAAAAATAAAAATATTCTCGAAAAATATTTCTGCAATAAATTTATATCTTATGATTTGCTTGAAAAATTTGTGACAAAAGAAAAATTTTATCAAATCTGCGAAGAATATAATCTCGCGTATCCCAAAACTGTAATCTGCGAAAAAAAAGACAGGCTCGATATTTTAAACAGCCTGACGTTTGATTTTCCCATCGCCGTAAAAGCAGACAACAGCAACAGTTATGACTATCTTCACAGCAAATTTGACGGGAAGAAAAAATTCTTTTTTGTAAAAACAAAAGAAGAATATATAGATATTATAAATAACATGAACGATTCGGATTATAACGGCAATATTATAATTCAGGAATTTATCCCCGGCGACGACACGACTGAGCGCACGCTTAATTGCTATTGCGATAATAACGGCAAAGTTAAACTGATGTGTTTGGGCCAGCCCGTAATCGAAGAATACAAGCCCGACGCAATCGGCAATTACGCCGCGATTTTGACTGATTATAATCAGGAGATATTCGATAAAATCAGGGCTTTTTTAGAAAATATAAAATATGTTGGGTTTGTTAATTTCGACATGAAATTTGATAAAAAAAGCGGGGAATATAAATTATATGACTTAAATCCCCGGCAGGGGCGCAGCAGTTTTTTCGTGACTGCGGCAGGATATAATTTAGCCGAGTTTCTCGTTGACAACTGCGTTTACGAAAAAAATCAGGATATAGTTTATGCCAATACTGAGAGTCTGTGGCTGTCGATACCTAAAAAAATTATTTTTGATTATGTCGAAAATCAGGAGGTTTTAGCTAAAACAAAAAGATTAATAAAAGAAAAAAAATACGCGTACACACTTTTATATAAAAAAGACATGAATCTAAAACGCTATTTTTTCTTAAAAAAGTATTATAAAAGGCATATAGAAAATTATAAAAAATATTTTTTCAGAAAAACATAAAAGATAATATTGGGGCGGCATTAATGCCGCCCTTGAAATTTTTATGTTTTAAATCTATATCGCGATGATTTTTACGGCAAGGTCTAATTTATGGAACGGGCATATAATCTTAATATCCCCGCCGCCGCTTGTGATTTTTTCTTCACGCAATATATCAAGATTTTCGGGGTTTATAAATATAATTTTATATTCGCCTTTTTCGAGGCGCAGCGTGATCTCAGGCTCGTATTCGCCGTAAGACGGCTCGTAAAAACTCCCCATACCGCCGCTGTTCGGGAAACTGTGATGTATATATATCGCGTATTGCCTGCCTTTTTCAGAAATCATATTGACGCTTGAGCCTATCGATATATTTCTGAACGTATCGTTGTCGCGGGTCATTTTAATATATTCAAAGCTTTCTAAAAATTCTCTCAGATTTTTAAGCCCGTTTAGAATTTTTTTATTGTTTTCGTTTTCACCGGATGGATTAGACACTACAAAATATCCGTTTAACTGATTAAACCCCGCTCCGCCGCCGACCATAAACTCCCACGACTCAAGACGTGATATTGCAGTATGCTCCCTGTCGTACCATGAGGGGACATAAGCAGTCTCGTTTAACTCGATAGGTTTATTATATCCGTAAGAATTTACAAGAGCCGGGACTCCGCCTATCTGGCGCGAGCTAATTAATATATACTGCGTGACGATAAGCGCGATCCTGTCGTCTGGGGCAAAATCCACGCCGATTTCAAGCTGCTGGGCGAGTATATGTTTTTTCGGGAGTTTATCTTCGGTTTCTATTGCTGCGTCAATCATTTTGCTTATCCATTGATAAACTTTATGCGACGGAGTTAAAACAAGCGTGGGTTCGTCTACAAACTCATAGATTATATTGTCAAACTCATTTGTCTCGACAATTATTTTTTGTATATATTTAAGCTGCTCCCGGACTAACGGCGCATCTTCGAGGGTCTGGAAGCCGATATTATCGCATGTGCCGATTTTCTGAATATTCGCGTTATGATTCAAAGGCGAATAATCCCAGTATCTGGCGTTCATGCAGTTAAAAAAGCATATCTCGACGATAATATCGCGCTTCTGCGCCTCTTTGAGAAAATCGCGCAGGCGCTCAAAATATTCTATGTCCCATTTGTCCAAATCAAATTTATTCCCCCCGGTGATATATCCCTCAACGTCAGATCTTGCCCACGGTACTATCAGGCCCTCGCTTGGCGGGGCCATCGTGTCTTCCGAGAGCCACATACCCTCAGGCTCGATTATCGCGCCTGGATAAATCCTCGTATAATTTAACCCGTATTTAATTAGCGCGTCAAAATATTTTACATAATCAAAATTTTTGCTTATGACCGCCCCATAATGTTCAGCCGAAGTTATAAGTAATATTTCTTTGCCCTTATACTGAAAATAATGGGGGTTCTTTTCACTTATGCCTATAACATTCTGCGATGCGTTTCTTATCATAATTTTACTCCAGTTTCTGATAATTTTCGATAGTTTTATTTATAGCTTCCAGAACCGCGCTCTCGTGTTTTTCATAAAACGAAGCCAGATTTGAGTCGTTTGTCAATGCTAACCCATAGAAATCTCCGCCCAGACCGCCGAAATTATATACGTCGCCCACGTCTATAACCCTGTTGCTTAATATCAAATCAAGTATTGCGGCTGAATCGTCGTCGCGCGAATGTTTAGTTTTAAGCGAAACTTCATAATATGCGGGCTGGACGGTATATCTTGATTCAGCGGCGAGAGCTTCCATTATTATTGTTGTCCTGTCGAGATTATCCGTTGTTACGGGGATCCCGAGAGTGCACGCGTGATGCACGTTTACAGTTGACGGATAGCCTTTTATAGACTCATCGTATTTTGGCACGGGTAATATTCCAAAATCAGTTTCCATCATTCTTAGTCTGGGTATCATGTATAATCTTACCCAGCTGAACGCCGCCCTGTCAGAAGTAAATATCGATTCAAAAACCGATTCGCGCTCAGACCACGATTCCGAGCCTGCGTTTTCAAATTCAGGTTTCTGCACGTTTCCGGTTATATTTTCGTCATATAACAAAATAAAAGCTTTGTCCATTACCTGATATGTTTTTGCAGTATTAAAAGTAACGACAGGCAACCCGCTTGAATCTTTGCTGATTAATCTCTGACCTCCGGAGTGCAGATAACTTATCATCGCGTCGGTCCATATCAGATAACCCCACTGGTCGTCTGCGGGGGTCATTTTCCCGTCGCCGTTCAGGTCTTTTGACGTGGCCTTTGCCATTTGATATAATTTATCAACAGTCCATTTATTTTCTTTTACCAATGTGTACGGGTCATCTAAGCCGTAATCCTGCAAAAGCTTTTTATTAAAAATAGTTATAGCCGTCGCGTCGTTATCTGAGAGCAATATATCGCTCATCACGATAAAAAGCTTATCGTCTATCGTCATTTCTTCGATTCCCTGTTGATTATACCACGGCTTTGTCAGGTCAATATTCGGCGCGGTCAGTAAATTTATAAAATATCCCTCCTGCATATACTTAGAGCTGTCTATGACGCGCGGGCTGAATAAATCATAAGCCCCTGTTCCGGCTTTGATTTCTTTTTGCATAGTCGAAAAGAAATTGTCGTACATTCTGTGGTCTTCTTTGATTATTATATTATATTTTTCCTCGATTGCAGTATTTCTCCTGTAAACTGCGTCGCTTACAACGTCCCCGCTGCCCGCTTCGGCGGATAAATCAATATTTTCCCATTGCTCCGAGCCGGGTATCCCGATAGTTAATATATTATATTCATGCCCATCATAATCAGCTTCGGGCAAATCGGCAAATAGACGCTCTTCCTCCGTTGTAGATTCTGATTCTATACCGTCAGACGGGCTATCTTCGGGATTTTGTGCGTTGTTATTGTTATTATTTTCTTTATTATTGTCATTACCGGAATTATCAGTTTTGTCGCCGCACGAGCAAAATATAAGCGCAAGTAAAATAAATGCGAGAATTAACGAAATTAATTTAAAAAATTTTGACGTTTTCATAATACACCCCTTATATTATTTTATATTTAATTTAATTTTAACATAACGCATGGTGATAGTCAAAGCCCCCTTCCCAGAAGGGGGTGTCACGCAGTGACGGGGGTTGCGAATTTTAGATGCTATCCGGGAAACGACAACCCCGTCAGCGACGATGTCGCTGCCACCCCCTTCTGAGAAGGGGGCTTTTTTAGAGACTGCCGATTTTATCGTGTTATTTCTATTAGCTCCACGAGTGAATTTATTTTTAATCCAGTTCCAAAACTTTATCGTAGAATTTATCGAGCCATGCCTGGGTTTTTCCGACAAATTTTTCGTGATATGAAATATAATCCGTATTGCCTTTTGATATTAAATCATAAAAACCCGCGCACATGGGGTCGCTGCCCTCGAGATAATTCCTGCCGGGGTCAAACACGCATGTTTCATATACTAAATTAAGCATTTCGACAGAATCCAGATCCCTTGTCAGTTTTATTCCCATAAGTATATCATAATATGCCGGAAGGACATATTTATACGACATAGCCGACAAAGCCTCGACAATTATTCCGGCTTTATCCAAATCAGGCGTCGTCTGCGGCAATACCATAAATCCGTTATGCGAAAAATGATAATATCTGCTTTGTGCGTCGTCTAATTTCGGCCACGGCAAAATACCGTAATCAAAATCCAATGACCTGTAATATAACGCCCTGAAAAGCGGATCCCAGTGAAACAGAACCTGCCCGGTCGAGAGCGGCAGAGCGGAGATATACTGGTCGCCCATCGCCCCGTAAGCATAAGTAAAAGTACAGGTTTTATCATTGACAATATCATCTACGGCGATTATTGCATTGTGAATCCTTTCAACTTCGTCCGTATAAACAAGCCGACCTGTTTCATCGGGCGCGACTGCTTTTAATCCCGCCGAATTTGCGGTTGAGTTAAAATACCAGCCAAGCTGAGTGACAAGACCGTACTGGTCAGCATCAGTCATCTGGCCGTCGCCGTTTAAATCTTTTCCCGCGGCTTTTGCCAGTTCGTGCATTTTACCGTAAGTCCATTTTCCGTCGCGCACTAACTGATAAGGGTCTTCGAGGCTTAAATCTTTATGTAAGTCTTTGTTAAAAAACGTAACGTTCGGGTCAGGTATGACAAAATCCGAAACCACGAGATACATTTTGCCGTTGAGCGCAAGCCCTTCGTTTTCCGCGTTTTTACTGCTCCACCACGGCTTATCAAAATTGAGATGCGGTATCTTGTTCCAGTCAAGAATTATATTCCCCGTAATCAGAGCCGCAAGCTCGTTGCTGTAATGGGTGAGAGCCATATCGTAATCATGCGAGCCGGCCTTGACTGATTTGCCCATTTTTGTCATAAGCGTCCCGTAATCTGTGGGTATTGGCTCAATTTCAACGTTAAAACGCTCGCCGACATCTCTTTGCCTGCGATATAATGCGTCGTTCATTACTTCGCCTATTTCTTCGGCTGCCCAGTAATAATCCGTATAAGTTCCCCATGTAAGATATAATATATTAAACTTTGAGCCGCCGAAATCTTCGTCCGGCAAATCATCTGAAACATCAAGCCTTGACTGGGATTCATCGGGCGGCTGCGAATCCTCTCCATCTGGCTGAACGTCGTTTTTTATTGAATCGTCGTTATTATTATTGATGTTATTATTATTTTCGCTGTTCGGCGGTTTTTCAGAACTGTTGCAGGCAAACACCGGCAATATAATCAAAAGCATACATAAAAATAACGCCGCAATTTTTAATAATCTCGATAATTTAAATAATTTCATATATTTCCCTCTCAAAATTATTTATTTAATTTATTTGATATTTAATAAAATAATCGTATTTTATATATTAATTTTTAATTATATCAAATACAAACGCATTTATCAAGCTATTTTCTATTAATTTTTTGTTTAATATAAAAATTTTATATAAAATTATAGAATTTAAAACAAAAGAGTAAAACAGAAAGGACCTGAAAAAGTCTTTTCTGTTTTACTCTTTTACACTGTTTTTAAATATATTTATGCTTTATTATCAGATCCGAAGAGAAGAATTTTTTCTTTCACGGTTTGTTTTATCGCTTCAAATCCGGGGGTGAGAAGTTTTCTTGGGTCAAATCCTTTGCTTTCCCTGTCTTTGCCTGCTTCTATATATTTGCGGGTAGCGGCGGCGAACGTAAGCTGGCATTCTGTGTTTACGTTGATTTTTGACACGCCGAGGCTTATGGCTTTTTTTATCATATCTTCGGGGATTCCAGTGCCTCCGTGTAGAACCAGGGGGATTCCGCCTGTTGCATTGTGTATTTTTTCAAGCGCGTCAAAATCGAGCCCTTTCCAGTTTGGCGGGTAAACCCCGTGGATATTGCCTATTCCGGCAGCTAAAAAATCAATTCCCAGAGACGCGATTAACTTGCACTGTTCAGGGTCGGCGATTTCACCCATGCCTATCACACCGTCCTCTTCGCCGCCGATGCTTCCGACTTCGGCTTCGATCGAGAGTCCGTTTTTGTGCGCAATCTGGACGAGTTCTTTTGTTTTTTCTACGTTTTCTTCGATAGAAAAATGGCTCCCGTCGAACATTATGCTTGTAAATCCCGCTTCGATGCACTCTAAAGCCTCGCCGTATTTTCCGTGATCCAGATGAATCGCGACAGGGACAGAGATATTTAATGCGGCGTCCATGGCTTTAACCATAGCCGTAACAGTAGCAAATCCAGTCATATATTTTGCCGCTCCCGCCGAAACGCCGAGTATGACGGGAGACTTTAATTCTTCGACAGTCTGTAAAACAGCCTTTGTCCATTCTAAATTATTGATATTGATCTGCGCGACGGCGTAACGTCCGTCTTTTGCTTTTTTTAACATTCCGACAGCATTTGCAAGCATTTTGATAATCCTCCGAATTTTAAATTATATTTATAATATATTTATTATACTTTTTTATTTTATCTGTGTCAATATAAAATTTGTGAAGTTTTATGCCTGTATAAAAAATTAAAAGGGCGACCGCAAAATCGCCCTTAAATAAATTTTACCCGAATAAAACCGGCTGTATCTGTTTTCTCTGCAATGCCATTTCATACGTTTTCATGACCAAATCCATATCGCATACAAGCGATGCGGGCTTTGCGTCCGTATCGTCCTGATACATCGGCACAAAAGCTCCGTTAATAAAAAACTGGTCAGCACTAAAAACCCTGAAATTTCGAGGGTTTTTACGACGTGTATTTTCTTTTTTGGAATAAAGAAACTCCAAAATCAATATGTTTAAATAATAAACTTGTTTTGGAGTGAGCGCATGAAAGAGGGTAACAACGGCAAAATAATTTTGCCAAAGGAATTACAAAAGGAAATGTTAAAGTTCTTTTTGAAAACCTCTATACCAAGAAAGAAACAAGAGAAAAATCGTCTTTTATCTGAGCAAAAATCAGATGGGAGCGATAAAAAATGAAAGGAAATCAAAAAACGGCAAAGGTTATACCAACAGGAATTTATGTGCGGGTTAGTACCGAAGACCAAGCACAAGAGGGATATTCAATTCGAGGGCAGATTGAAAAATTAAAATCATATGCTCTTTTAAAGGATTGGGATATTTACGACATCTATGCCGATGAGGGCATAAGCGGGAAAAATGTTGTTGACCGCCCTGCAATAAACAGACTGATTGACGATATAAAAAGCGACAAAATCAAAAATGTGCTTGTGTTCAAAGTTGACAGGCTTACAAGAAGTACAAAAAATCTGATTGAATTGGTGGACTTGTTTGAAGAAAATAACTGTGCATTTAATTCATTGACTGAAAGCATAGACACGGACACGCCAAGCGGTAGAATGTTTTTGAAAATTATAGGCATATTTGCTGAATTTGAACGCGAAAATTTAGCAAGTAGGTTAAAATTAGGCTTTGAGCGAAAAGCCAAAGAGGGCTATACATTGGCAACGAATAATTTAAGTTACGGTTACACATTGGAAAAAGGTCAAAAAATACAGCAGATACACCCAGATGAAGCAAGAATAGTAAAAGAAATTTTTTCGATGTATGTCGATAAAAACAAATCTCTTAATAGAATAGCAAGAATACTAAATGAAAGAAAAGTAAGCACAAAAAATAATGTTGTAGCATGGTGTGCAACTACTATAAAAGCAATATTGCAAAATCCAACTCATATAGGAAAAGTGCGCTATCGCATGGACGATGAGGATAAATATTTTGAATCTGACGGACATCACGAACGAATTATATCTGATGAAATGTTCTACCTTGCACAAGAGAGAATAAAGAATATGCCGAATATTTCAAGAACAAAGAGAGCAAAAGAAGATGGTTATTTTTGCGGGGTTTTATCATGCGGAAGGTGTAACGGCAAATTTTCCACTCAAAGAAATGCCCTCAAACATCCAAGTGAAAATGGTGAAAAATACAGGGCTTCATATAGATGCCGTAATAAACAGATTAAATATTTAAGTGCGGATACCGCTTGTGAATGCCCGGATATACTCCATGAAAAAGTTGAACACGCTTTTAATGAATACATAACGAAATATGATGATTTTGAAAAATCAGAAATTGACGGCATAGACATAGAGGACGAAAGTGCAAAAAAAGAAAGTGAGTTACATAAATATATAACTGTTTGTGAAAACAAACAAGCAAAGGTGCTAAGCCAAAAGAAAAGGATTGTAGAACAATATGCACGAGAGGAATTGGATTTTGATAATTACAAAGAAATGTTGGCGGTTTTGAATGATGATTATGAGAATTTAGAAAATGAATTACGGCTAATAAAAACGGAAACGCCAACGATAACATCAACATCAAAAATATCAAAAGAAGATATAATAGCGAACATCAAGGAAAATTGGGACTATTTGAATAATACGGAACGAATGATGTTTGTGCAAAGGTTTATGAAAAAAATCGTCATAAACGTTGAAAAGGAACGACACAATTTTAACAAAGTCAAAGTTGAAAATATCGAATTCAATTTATCAAGCGAATTTTCATTGAAAAATACACACAGAGAAAAAGATAAAAATGCGTTTGGCGTTAGAAAATTTTTAAGAACTGGTGGTAAAAATAAAAGCTACACGGTTACGAAAAAAGTAAACAATAAACGTAATTTTCACGGCAGACAGTAATTTTACTGGGATAACATGACGGTTGCCTTTTGCCTTGCTTTCCGAATGAGTTTCTCGCTGAACAATATAAAACACAACGGCGAGAAACTCGGTCGGGGAGCAAAGGGCAAAACCCTTCTTGCTTTTTGAATAGATTTTGAGCGGTTACAGCAAATGTTCAAATTTTCAAATATAATATCGGAAAGAATAAGATATTGGCAAAAGGCGGGACAATATATATTTAATTATCCCACTACTGTAATTTTCATTACTTTGCCGGCAATTATATAATAAAAATTATAAGGAACACTCTTAATATTATCGTTGTATATAATGCCAAACTGTTTTCCGCCGTCCGGCGTCATCAATTTATCGAAATCTATAAAGTATAGGTTTTCTGAGTGCAACACTTCGTCAACATAGATACTACCATCGTCAAATATATGAACTAAAAGAAAATATCCGCTATAACGACCTAAATCAATATTGGTGTCTGTATCGCGCAAATCAACATAGACGATTGCCTCATTTTTGCCATTTTCATCACCATCAATAATCGACATTAATATCCGTGGCACGGTTATAAAATTTTCAGAGTAATGCCTTATTTTTATTTCTTCAAGAAGTTGCTGCTGAACATTATCATCTTCCACAGCAGAAAAAGAAAGCCATTCTATACCACTATCAGTAATAATTTTCATTTGGACTTTTAAATAATCAAAATTAAGTATAAACACTGCCAACAAAATAATGATAACACTGATAATAATTAAAACGATTTTCCAATGGCGTTTAAAAAAGTGCTCTTTTGGGGGATTATAAATTTGTAATGAATTTTCGCTTAGCAATTTTATCAGCTCCTTATTTTTAGCAGTTTAGCAGATAAATAATACAACACTATGATATTAAAGCATTATTATAAGCTATAAATTAAAAAAATTTATAGCTTATTTATTAATATAGATTAAACTTTGAATTATTTAAGGCTGTTTTTAATCGTACCCATAATACGGCTTTTTATCAACGCGAAGAAAACCAAACGGAGTTAATAATACTATATCTTTGAGTGTTGCAAATTCTTCGGGTTTGATTATTCGCCGTTCCTGTTCTGCTGTGTTGGCGCTTTCGCCTTTCTTGATTCCAATATAACCGTCTCTTTGTGTGCCGTGTCCTGTCATGGGCTTGTCAAAAGTGCCGACAAGACGGCTAAAATATTCTTGTGTGTCCGCGTCAGTCGCGCTTAAAATTGCCTTATACGCGCAAGTGTCTGAAATTACCTTGCGTTCTTTTTCGCCGTAAATTAAATCAAGTTGCGCCAAACTCTGAACAAATAAGCATATTGATATTTTTTTGCTCCGTAACGTTGCCAAACCGTTCATTATGGAGGGGATTTTGCCAAGTCGGGGAAACTCGTCAAGCAAAAATAAAATTGGGTTTACTCCCGTTTCTGCTCGTTTTTCAAAATGAGTTAAAAACTGATTGACAATGAGTGTCAACAGGTTTTTCCATTGGCTCAAAAGGTGTTCGGGGATTTGTATATAAATGTCATGCCCATATTCCAAATCTGTGGGAGTTATCACGTTTTTACGTGATAAAACAGAAACAATATCATCATCTGTTACGAGGGTTACAATGGATTTGCTGATTTCTGCATAAATGCCCGACAGAGTTTTATCTTCCATGCCGACGAAATTTCCTACGCATAATTTCGCTTTTTCGTTGGGGCTTTTTGAAACGATTTCGATTAATTGTTTAGGGTTGTTAAGCTGAATTTCTTTTAATGTTTCGATAAATGATAAATCTAAATAGTAAACTTATCTTTTCTTCCAAACACAACTCCGTGAGTTTCAGGGCTGTATATGGGTGTGTTATTGTTTCTTGTCGGGTCTTTTTTTATTTGCCATAAAGCGAGAATAATAAAAAGAATAAATGAGATTATCACAGCGATAATCGCTTGTGGTTTTAAACTAATATCGGCGTTTTCCTCGCTCCACATAATATATGCCAAACAACACCCTGTTAAAAAAACTAATCCGGGTATCATTCTTCCAATACGTAGATTTTGATTGATAGAACCGTCTTTTTTCTTTTGTCGTATTATAATAGAAAAAATAATAACGAGTAAAATTGCACTGATGAGAACAGCCAATATCTTTATACCGATACCGTCCACTTTTCCCTTATTCCAAAAACTAAAAAAACACCAATAACCCACGCCGAGAATTAATGCGGGAATTAAAATCCCTTTTTCATGCAAGCGCATTATGAATTTAAAGGCAAAGACACAGGTTTTCCACAGTAATTGCAAAATCATCATAACAATATATGCAACTCCCATATATTCCGCTCCTCTTTTGTGTTTTTTGTATGTCATATATTTATATTCGCAAAAAGAAAACTCATGCACAATTTTTCCATGAGTTTTCTTTGTAATAATAATTTTTATGAGAGGTTGGATTACTTAAAACTCAAAAAATGCTATGTTTATCACACCTGTTACAAGCAAAACGAACATTGAACAATATACTAATATAATTAATATGTATAAAATTCTTATGAACCTTGTTATTTCTTCTGCAAACAAAGTCCAACCCATATGCCCAAGATGAGCAACTATTAAAAGAGCTAAAAAATACGACCAACCATCAAAACTTTTATTCTGGGAATGGTTCACAATTATTCTCCAAACGGGTAATGCTATAAGAGTTATTAAAACAAGTGTAATAGTAATAAAAGGGGTGTTTTCTGATTTTGATTTTTTTCGTTCTCGTTCTACTTTTATTTTATTGGCAATGTTTTCACACTCTATTGCTAATAAAGGTGCATTTATATAATCAACCATATCACGGAATTGCTGTGCAAGAGAGCGGAAGTCGTCCTCGCTTGTGGCTGTCATTTTTTGGGCAACCAAATTATCATATTTTATTTTTAATTCTTCTTTTTCTTTCCGTTCTCGCTCGGCTTTTATTCTATTAGCAATATTTTCACATTCTATTGCTAATGCAAGAGAATCTCTATAATTACCCATATCACGGAATTGTTGTGCAAGAGAACGGAAACGGACCTCACCTTTCGCTCTCTTTTTTTGAGCGACTAAATCATCATATTTTATTTTTAATTCCTCTTGTTGCTTTTGACGTTCTTCTTGCTCCCGTTGCCTCTGTCGTTCTTGTTCCTCTTGTCTTTGCCGTTCTTGTGTCTGTGACTGACGTGCCTGTTGCCCTCGTTTCTGTTGTGTTTGCGCCGGTCTTTCCTCTCCTTGTCGTCCCTGCTGCTCTTGCTCTTTATATTTTACAAGTTTTGACAATACTTCATATGCTTCGCGTATTTCTTTAAATTTAGCTTCAAATTTTTTTATTATTTCAGGTCTTTTGCCAATATTGGCATCAGGGTGATACATTTGAGAAGCCTCTATATATGCCTTTTTTATATCTTCCGCAGAAGCATTTGGAGAGATTTCTAAAATTTTATAATATTCTTCATACATATAACATTTCCTCAAAATCAAATACTTATTTACAAAAAAAGTGTCTCTCTGCCGAAACACTTTTCTATTTTTTGTTAAAAAATACTTAAACCCTTTGTTTTTTTATCTTTGGCACTCGTGGATTATTTTTCCCATTGATAATATTCTTTTTCCCGTTTTCATGGCTGTTTAATATTTGAATTGCTTTTCGCAAGAAAAAAGTTTCTTTTTCCCTTTCATAAGGCTCAATACCATAGCTTTTTTCTGAGTTTGAATCAATAGCATAAAATCCTTTGCCCTCAACAAATCCCATTTTTTTTGCTATTCCTAATAACTCTTTATCTGTAAAATTAGCATAATCATCTGCTTTAAAAATTTTTTTCTGTTTAGATTTTTTTGTGTGTTGGTTTGTTTTTTCGTTTGAGACAGATATTATTCCCCTTTTCCTTAATTCTTCTGCCATAAGTCTAATTGATTCATCTTGCTCTTCTTTCAAAAGATACGGTTTGCTTGCATAAAATCCGTTACCCTCAATAATATTAGCAGAATTCTTTTTAGTCATTGGTATCGCCCCTTTTTTACCCTTTTGCTTTCAGTAATTTTACAACTGCAAAACTAATCGGGGCGGGGCTTGCGTATGTCCGCAATGTTTGAGAGGAAAGAAATATCTATATTGACATTATACCACAAAAAAAGCCCCAAATCAAGTGTTTTTCTGAATAAAACGAAGAAAACGACATGGATTTACACAAAATTAACATGATTTTGTTGTAAAAAATATAAAAAATGCCAAAATGCCGTTGTAAAACGGCATTTTTATGTAATTCGATTATCCTTATATATAAAAACAGCTCTATATAACTGGTGTTATGTTTCCGTTCCCATCAACCCAAGCATAACGATTTCCTAATCCCGAAGTCGCTCCTGCTATCCCAAAACCTAAAATTAAACTTATACCTACTGCTACCGAAGCAATTTTTACCATGTCTTTAATCGAGGTAATAAAAAATTGTTTTGCATTTTCCGCTATTGCTCGTATTCTCTTTCGCGCTCTCTGCGTTGGATTAACTTTTCGGCTTGTTCTGGTTGTATGCCATTCAAAATCTCTTGAAAATTGCGCTCGGTGATAATATTAAGAATACGTTCACTTTGCGACTGCCAATGATTTCCCCCGCTTAACTCCGTCAGCTTTTCAAAGATTTTCTGTCCGTCTGGGCGAAGTTCTGCAAGCAATTTTTGTCGCTGATATTCAAGCTCAAAATTATCTTTTTCATAAGCAAACGATAAGGCTTTCCCTTGCAATTTATTATGTAAATTCCCATAACTCTCTGCCCTATCTTCAAGCCGTTTTATCTCGGTTTCGGATTGGTCTGGTTTAATTTTGTATTCCCAATTAAAAGCATTTTCAGCACGTTCACACGCTTGTTCAAATTGCTCTATTTGGGAATTAATCAATCTTTTATTTGCAAAAAAGCCCATTTCTTTCCGTTCGCCTTTTAGTTTATCAACCTGCCTGTGTAAATTCCGTATAGTTTCGGTTCGTTCATTAATTCGTTCCGCTGTTATTTTCAAAGACTGCATTTCTCGCCGTGCTTCGGCGGCTTGTTGTTTTAATACGGCGATTTCCTTATCAAGAATTACATATCCCTGTTTTAATTCGTGCATATATTTTGCCATATTTTCAGGCATTTGTGCCTTGTTACGTTCAATAATCGCCCTGTTTTCTTTCGCTCGTTCGGTATCAATTCCCCGCCGTTCCATGTGTTCGGCGGTCACTCCAATATGTATAGTCGGCTCACGGTCAATGCCCTGTGCTTTCAGCGTTCTGTGGTCTATTCGCTCGTCAAGTCCTTTTGCGTGTAACCGCTCATTGCAGATTTCCGACCAATTTTCCCGCCATTTCTGCAAATATTCTTTGGCGTTCCAGTCGCGGTTTTTCTTTCCGAAGCCGTTTTTATCTACATTTCGGGTCGTTAATAAAATATGTGCATGTGGATTGCCGTCACCCTTATCATGTATGGCGAAGTCGGCAATCATACCATGTCTTACAAAATTATCTTGAATATACTCCCGCATAATTTCAATTTGTTCATTCCTGTCAAACTCAATAGGGAGCGCAACGTCAATATCGCGGGCAGTTTGTGCATCGCAACGCTTTTCAGATTTTTCAACGGCATTCCATAGTGTAGAGCGGTCTTGAAATTCTGCGGGTGCATTTTCGGGCAAAATTATCTCGCTATATACAACGCCCCTTTTGTTTGTGAAATCATTCTCGTTTAATTTTCCCCCAGAATTATACGCCGCCTTGCCAACCGAACTACGATTGCTATAATCGTGAGTTATGCCGTCACGTTCGTTTTTCAATTTTTCGCCTGCCCGATAAGCGGAAGCGGCAACAGATGACCGCCCTGTCTTTCGGCTTACAATATCAACGTGAAAATGATAAATAGCCACTGCATATACCTCACAAATAAACTTTGTTACAGTATATGCACAATGCTCGAATTTTGTCGCACACATTGCGGAGCAATGTATAAGTGCGCCCTTACTGCTTTTTGCCTGTCGTTCGTGATTGTCGCACTCGCGTGTGAAACCCGCAGGGTTGAATCATGCGAAGTGCGGCAATGCGGACGGCGGCATAAAAGCACGCTTTGAGGAAGTCGCCCGAATAAATTGAGGAGCTTTGCGACGAATATTTATTTGGGCGGCTGACGAAATGCGACACGCCATTTTTTCCAATTTGTCAACGGTCGGAAAATTCTTTCATTCGTTCACTTGCATTTCTTGCCATAATCTGCCGTGCAATTTCGTAGTCGATAAGGCTTTCAAATTCATGTTTGGCAAGTCGTTCTATCGGCATTTTAATCCCATTATTCCCCCATGCTCTCGGTATTCTTGTTGAACTCGTCCATTGATTGCCCTTGCCAGATAGATTATTTATAACGGCGATAAGTGCCTCAATTTGATTGTTTTTTGTTTCTAATTCTTTTTGTAAATCGAAATTGTTTTTTTCAAGAAGTTTTATGTACTTGCTGTCAGTTTGCGTGTTATTCTGATTAGCGTTTTGATTATCTGTTTTCAAAAAAAATAGCCCCTTTCGCTTGGACTATTATATGCGTAATGCTTATGCGATATTTAGTTTTATTTGTCGGCAGTTAATACTCAAAATCCATATTAAATATTATATTGCAAAAATTGAGATTATCAACAAAAGCTGTTTTGACAATCTCAATTATTTGCCATTCTCCGCATTTATGGACTTTAAGCATTTTTGTGTTTTTAGAACAAGAATGTTTTTTTGAAACTTTTTGTAAAAAATGCTTGAAATTTTTATTTCCTTGTAGTATAATAAGAGTAGAAAAAGCATAGATATTAGGCGGTTTTTCAGGCAGTTTTTTATGAATGTGTTTAAAAACACATTTTTTTTGTTGAGCATAATTCCGATATTAATTAAATTAGCAGAAAGCGCGTCGTTTGTGCATAGCCCTATCACCAAAGGCTTTTGGTTTCTCAAATGGGCTTTTGCCGCCATTGTCACGCTGGTATCAACTATCCCGTTTGCTAATTTTGCCAGAGTATTCCCCGTGCAGGGCGCTATAATCATAATCTCAAGGCTGCGGTTCGGACCTATTTTTTCACTTTCTTCGATAGAGCTTATTATTTTCTTTTTTGTAATATCCTCTATATTTTTTACGAAATCATCAGCTTTACCGAACCGGGTAGAGATATTACACGCATTTTCAGATAAAATCGGCATTATATCAATTCCGCTCTCAACAAATTTTCCGAGAATCTCAAGAGATTTTTTGTGCGTGCAGAAAGTAACAAGATAATAATAAAATATTTTATTCTTCGGCAATTAATTTTATATATTCACTCGGTGTTAAAATAAATTCTTCATCCGGATAATGCTTTATATTACCCGTGATAAGAATTGCACCGACTTCTTGCGCGGTATCATAAAAAATACGGTCGCTTTCATCCGGTAACGGGAGATTGCTTTTTTCGGGTTTGATTAAAATACCAACTTCTTTTATTTTTTCGATAATTTCAACTTGTTTTGCAGGGTCAATTTTTAGCCTTTCGTATGCTAATACCCTTTTGTATTCGTCTAAAATTTCATCGTTATAATAGGCTTGAATTGCTTTATCAGAAACTAAGTCCATTATTACGGCAGGATTTCCGTTTACCGAAATTGCCGCCGATATAATAATATTAGTATCCACAACTACATTTTTCATAGCTGCTCACGCTTTTTTTCCTGCCGAACTTCTGCGATAATATCGTTAATATCGTCCATAGTAAATTCAGAAGTGCCGTTAATTTTCGCTTGTTCCTGCGTTTCGCGCAACACGTCTTTTAGTGTTCTCGTAGTTGCGGATTCTCTTAATTTGTTCAAGTGATTATATTCCGTTTCGGTTATCATAACGATATTTTCGTTTTTGGGACGTGAAATCAAAACTTTTTCGCCTTGCATAATGCGTTCGGCAATACTTTTAAAATCTTGTGTTACATCTAATGTTTTTACTGCAATCATTCTTATAGCTCCTTTACATATTTATTTACATATATATTATAATATGTTTTTGAACGATTGTCAATATATTTTATCAATAAAAAATAATATTTATTTCTTCGCCGTCCAAAATAATCTTCTCGATAATTTTTTTTGAAACAGCCTTTTTAACGTCCATTTCATAGTCAAACCAATTATTTATAACTTCGTCAATATCTATGTCTATTTCAATACTTCTGTTTGCTTTTAGCTGTATATCATTAATTTTATCAATTAAAATCTTTTTTTCGCTATCTAATTTTTTTATCGCATCGTCTAAATATTTTATAGTCACTTCGGAGAGATTTTCAAACTGTTTCACATATCCGTCTATCTGCTCATCAATTTTAGCAGCTTGTATTTTTAAAGCGTTAAGTTCGGGATTATCTTTTTCGATTTCATTGGGTTGAATATTTTTTAAATTATTCAAGTGCGTTATAATTTCAGCTTCAACGATTTCTTCCACTTTGGAACTGCGTATCATGTTTGTAAAATACCGGCAAGTATCATAGTCTTTTCCCTTGCAGTATAGATATTTGTATTCTATCGGATTTTTATGTTTACGATTGACACATTTTTTCACATAAAGCGTATATCCGCATTTGCATTTTATCAAACCCTGTAACCACGTTAAATTACCGAATCCCAAATTGCTGTGCTTTTGTTTTTGATTAATTATATATTGAACCCCTAACCATAAAGACGGCTCTATAATACCCTCATGTAACCCAAGCGTCACAAAGTCCGTAGATAGATTTGAAAATTTTATGCCTTTTCTTTCGGCGGGATTTCCATATACATAACAACCGTTTTTGCCGATATATTCTTCAATATCATTGTTCATTTTCGCGCCAAGCCCAACTAAATAATTATATACATCGGCATTTGCCTTAACATAAACCGGACTTCTTAATATACGGCTGACATTATTATTACTCCACGGTCTATTTTTTCTGCCCGCTATTTTGCTGTTATTTAACCATCTTGAAATATCCCCCATGCTTTTGCCTGAAAAATAATCGCTAAACATTTTTTTCAAAATAGTGCTTTCTTCTTTGTTTTTTTCAAGAGTATAAGTTTTTTTACCCTCGACGTATATTTCGATTTTATTATATCCGAACGGCTCTCTGCCACTCAAATAAAAACCTTTTTCACCTCGCGCATAAAAATTATCCGTAGCCCTTTTTTGAATCGTTTCCCGCTCCATTTCGGCGAACATCATAAGCATATTAAGCATTAGTTTGCCTGTTGATGTCGATGTGTCAAAATCCTCCGCGCAAGATACAAGCTCAACATTATATTTTTGAAATTCCTCCCGCATAGTGATAAAATCAATCAATGAACGGCTTATCCTGTCTAATTTATAAACAATAATTTTAGATATATTTTTCTGCCGTACTTCCGACATCATGCGCTGAAATTCGGGACGGTTGGCGGCGGATTTACCCGAAAATCCTTTATCTGAAAACACCTCTGTTTTTTCCGTGTTAGAGGATAGTATTTTACCCTTGCAGGTTTCTATCTGCGTTTCGATTGAAATACTATCCTTTTTATCCACGGACTGTCTGACATATATAGCTATCATCGTTACACACCCTTAATTTTGTATTTATATTATTATAACGCTATTTTATTTTCGTACTCTATATTTTCTTTTTTCGTAACTGTTAAATCTTTGATAATATTTAATATATCATATTTTATTTGCGCGTCTTTAAGGGTGCGTTCTTTATCGGTCATGATAGATTTATATGCTTTGACGGTAAAACCATTTTTTTCGTAAGTGCGAATTAATTCTTTGTTATCAAAATCTTTCACTCAATCAACCTCTCCAATATTCGGACTATTATCTATAATACAAATTATATGCGGGATATAAATTTTTGTTTTTAATTTAAAGACAAACATCATTTTTTGATTTTTCCTTACGAACTGCCGCTTTGTACTTTACTATATCCTCATTGAAATCTTTGTTCGCCGGAAGCTGAGTCCAAGTATAATAGCCTTTTGCCCCGGCTTACGCCCAGCGTTCGCATTACTTCTTTTACATCAACATACATTGTTTCTCGCATCCATTCTATCGCGTATTGTGCCAGTATATTTATATTATATCATCACGTTGCGTGCTTGTCAAGTGGTTTTTTGAAAAAAATCAAAATATTTCTTGACAAATCAGTACGATGTGTGATATTATATATTCGAGGTGATGAATCATGCGTCAGATGACAGACGACGAAAAAAGAGAATTAGGACAAAAAATAAAAACAGCCCGCAAGCAAAAGGGAATATCCCAAGAGCAGCTGGCTGATTTGGTCGGATATAGAGTAGGTACAATTTCAAAATATGAGCAGGGGTATAGAGTTCCCGATATTGGTATGCTGCGGAAAATCGCAGTTGCGTTGGAATGTAACCTTGCTGAAATCGCAGGAACGACAGAAGAAGTTATCCGCGAAGAAATTCGTTTTGAAGAAGCAATAGAAAGTTACATAGCATGGCTTCGGGGCGTTCACATAATGGTGGGAACGATGTTTTACGATGACGATGACAATAACGAAAAATACGCTATTATGGTTGACATCGACGGTGTGCCTCTTGATATTGGCGATAGCATAGAAGATATAATGGAGATGGGCAAGGAGCATTTCAAACTGTTGGCGAAGCAATTCGGAAAGAAAGTTTGGAATAGTTAAAACAGTAAAAGCGGCGGGGGGTACGATGGTGTGCACATAGCTTCATTGGAAGTATGTGACCCATTCTGACGGTTTCGTCGCTACGCGCCGCAAACCGCCGTGGGCTCTCCGAGGGTGAACGACTGCCAAGACTGATGAACGCTCCCCGCAGTCATCAGCATGGCAGGGTTACGCGTCTGCGGACGGACAAGAGTGCGGCGTTTGCGAACGCCTCTATGGTGACGGTTGAAGCTGCCGCCATTGAACGGCGGGGAAGTTCGACCTTGCCGTGTGAGCTGTTGCCATAACGAAAATTCATAAAAAATTTCAAATATTAACATTAACAGCTTGAAAATCACTTTTAATATATGGTATAATATATAATTAAGTAATTTTGTTGATAATGTAGGGAAAGGGGGTAATAACAATGATGACTTTGAATTTAGACGAGTGTACATACAGGATTAGCGCCTTCGAAGATTCTCTTGATGAAACTTATAAAAAAGAAAATGGTATTTTTTATACTGATGTAAAATTAGCAACTCAAATAATTCAAGCATTAAATATTCCGCCAGAAGCTACAATACTTGACCCTTGTTGCGGAGCAGGCAGTTTTATTGTCGCCGCTAATAGTCTAAATTTTAAAAATGTATATGGTGCAGATTTAGATAAAACCGCAGTTAATATGAGCAAAAAGCTTACAGAAATAAACAATATAAAAGTATTGGATACATTATCTTTATCAGGAGATGAAGTTTTAAAAAAGATAGGCTTAAAGAAGAAAGTTGATTATCTTATTGGTAACCCGCCTTATGCGCCTATGGATAAAAATATTACAGTAGATACTGACGATTATAATTTTTTGCGAACCGTCAAAGATTCGGGCAGTAATTTATTTGTCGCCGCAATTTATAGGGCATTTGAACTCACTTCTTCAGATGGCTTTATATCATATATAGTCCCGAAGAACTTATTGCACGTTTCTTCTTATAGCTTATTAAGACGTACTATTCTTAACGAAAAAAGAATCGTTTCAATCGTTGATATAGGTATTTATTTTAAAGAGGTACGGGGGGAACAAATTATTATTACTCTGCAAAATAAATTTACAGAGGAAAATGAAATCAGTTTACAAGTATTTAATGGCGATGAATTTATCGAGACAATAAAAATAAAACAGGATTTTTTCAAAGACGAAATAATATTGTTCGCAAATCAAGATGATATTAATATTTATTGCAAACTTGAAAGAGACACATATAAAAGATTTGATGATATTTGTACTGGTTATGTAGGTAGGGGAAAATCAACCAATCCTACCGCGATAACGGGTAAAGATATAAAAAAATTTGGCTTTAAAAATACAGTTATACCTCAGGAAGGCAATCAAGTTTTTATACAAAATATTTATAGTGCCGAATCAGGTATTATTGCAAGTTTTGCTGGGAATCTTGAAGCCTCGCAAACCGTTACCGTTTTTACTGACGGCGATTACAGAATGTGCAATTATATAACAGGCATTTTACATTCGAGATTATGCAATTATTATTTATTAAAATTTTGTTACAATAATTCAAAGCTGACAATGCACACTGACGCAAAATATTTAAAAAAAATCCCATTGGTTGATGATAAAAAGACTTTTGCACAGGTAATCAGTCTTGTTAAGTCATTAGAAGTGGTTGAATATATGAGCGACGACTGGTTTGAAATGCTTGAATCCTTAAATACTTTAATATACAAAATTTATAATATTGATAAAAACGAATCGGAATATATTGATTCCGAAATGCGGAATATCCAATCCAAGAGGTGGAATAATGGTAAATGATGATAAAAAATGCAATGATTTATCAGGCAAAGAATGGCTACAAAATTCGTTCAGCATTTGGCGTGAACTATCTAAAACAAAAGAAGAAAAAGACTTGAAACACCCTGCTTCATACCCTGTTTCATTATGCGAAAAATTGATAAAAACATTTTCAAAAGGCGGTGGCAGAGTATTGGACCCATTCAATGGAATAGGTTCAAGTATGGTTGCCGCGCATAATCTCGGTTATAACGGTGTCGGTATAGATTTATCGGAAGAATTTTGCGAACTTTCAAGAAAACGTATTGGTAATAGCAATAATATTCAAGTAATTAACGGGGATAGTTTTGAAGAAATCGAAAAACTCCCCAAAAATCATTTTGATATTTGTATTACTTCGCCGCCGTACTGGGATATTTTAAATATGAAAAGAAGTGCCGACAAAAAAGAAACTGTTAATTACTCCGATAAAGATAACGATTTAGGCAATATCTCTAACTATAATGATTTTATAGCGTCATTAGGACAACTTTTTTTAAAAATCCAAAAAGCATTAAAACCGAGAGCATACTGTATAATTAACGTGATGGATTTACGGAAAAAACACCAATTTTATCCATTGCATAGCGATTTAGCGAGCGAAATGCAGAGGATAGGTTATGTTTATGACGATTTAATAATATGGGATAGGCAGCAAGAATATAATAATATGCGTCCTCTTGGGTATCCGTATAAATATAGGATCAATAAGGTACATGAATACCTGTTAATTTTTATAAACCAATAATTTTTAGAAGGAGAATGTAATGGCACTTAAATTTAATGATTGGGTTGCTTTATCAACCAAAGAAAAAAATAATATCGTGAGTTTTCTTACAAATAACTGCAAAATAGATTTGGAAACGCCAGTACGTAACAAATCAACTATACCCGGAAATTATCCTATTGAAGAAGGGACTACTATCGGTGGTTATGATATGAAATTCGGAGAAGAATATCGTATTTATGTTAAGAATATATTTGGCATACCGCCGTTCTTAGAAACAGAATTAAAAGAGCGCGGAACAAAAAACCGCATTGGCGGCTCTGATACAATTAAGGCAATAATGACATACGCTGGTTTTAAGGTTGGAAATAATTAATTGTAGAGGTATGATTATGAATAGTGAAATGGCTTATTTACTTGGAATGATATGTGGTAACGGCGAAATAAAGCGTGGTGTTTCTGAAACGATTTTTTCAATCGAAATACCGCATAAAAAATTAGCAACGGAAGAACATCATGATATTAAACTATATGTTAAAGCCAGTATTGCCGATATAAAAAATATCACCGAACCTCTTGTCGGCGCAGGAATGACTTTTATACAGAATAAATCTGCTACCGTTCTGTCTTTTAGTAAACCTAATTCTGATTATTTAACAAGAGAAATACTTCAATATATTGGTATGGCGACATCGCATAATAATGTGAAATTACATGAAAAAATATTTAATTTTACAAAAGACGAAAAGCGGCAATTTTTAAAAGGTTTTGCCGATGTCACAGGTTATATCCGTAGAAGCAATTATTTTTTCGATAGATATATGCACAGAGTTTATTTAGAAATCCCTTATAATTGGGAACTTGTGGTGGATATATCCAATTTATTGAAAGATTTAGATGTACCTGTTCAAAGTATAGATTGGGCGCATCCGAATATGCGCGACCCTAAACTAAAAAAGTATGACGAGGGAAAGCATAACTTTTGGAAGAAAGAACATCAAATCAAAATCTGGGCGAGTGAATTTTCGCCTATAGGCTTTGGTGTATTGCATAAACAGCAGTCATTAGAAATGTTCGCCGCTGAACTCATACAGGGATTGAAAACAAATGGGGTTACAGCGGAAAATAAAACGCATCTTTTTTACTGGGAGATGAAAGAAATCAACAAAAATAAACTTTCGCATCCAAGCGAAAGTGATGACTTTATTCCTGATCAAATAAGAGGAAAGCATTTTAATTCATGGAAAGAAATTGCAAAGGAACTTGGGTATGGTGAATAAAACAAATGTAAAAAGTGAATTTGAATTGTATGAGCCTATGCGGTTATGGCTTCAAGAATATTTAGAGAGTAAACATAAAAACGCCGAAATAATCACCATTGATTCTCATAATGAACGGCTTGATAGAGTTTTGAATAATTTGGGGATTTTTAATGACATGGCTACAGGCATTGATATACAAATTGATGTTTTAGGCGTTGTTAAAAATAAAAATGCCATCAGTTTGTTTTTCATTGAAGCTAAAAAAACGAGCCTTACTTTAAAAGATTTGGGGCAATTATGGGCATATTGTAAACTTATTGATCCACAAGAAGCATTTCTTATGACTTCCGCTGATTTAGGGAGCTTAAATAAAATACTGAATGTATTTAAGCGAGAAGATTTATTAGACTTCGGGGATAACAAAAATATCAAAAAAATGCGGATAGTCGTGTGGAATGTATCTACAAATTCGCCAGATATGAACTCAATGATTCCAAAACTTTAAATAGAAAAATATAGCTTATGGCGGAATTTTATTCCCGCCGTAACATTTATTTATATTATTGTTATCTTGTTACTATATGCGTGCAGAAAGAGCCGCATATAGCATATCCCACCATAATATAATTACACGCTCCTTTCAGAGTCAGAAAATAAATCCTGTTTTTTATTTATATCGTTTGTGTTTATATCGTTTATGGTTATTTTTATAATTTTGGCGAGAATTTTTCCTGCTGTTGCCGGCGCGTATTTGCCGGGAAGGGACAACGCCCATATAACGTTTTTACCAAGATTTTTTGCCGCGTTAAAATCCACCCCTCCGGGATTTGACGCCAAATCTATTATAACCGCGTCAGACTTAATCATTTTCAAACGGCTTCCGTTAAGCATTAAATAAGGCACAGTATTAAATATAACGTCAAAATCGCCTAAATATCCGTTTATATCGTCATATTTTACGCTTTTATATCCGAATGCCTCAATCCATGCGAAATCTTCATATTTCCGGGCGCTGACATACACGGCTGTATGTAATCCGTATAATTTATGCGCGAGGATTTTTCCTATCCTGCCATAACCCATAACAAGAACTTTACTGCCTGACAGTGTTGTGGCAAGTTCCTGCATTGCAATATTTATAGCCCCTTCGGCGGTGGGCAAAGCGTTCAGGATTTCCAAATCTTCACGCTTATAATAATCTATCAGGTTCAGATTTTTTTCTGAAGCAAAATTTTCAGCCGTAGAATCAAATTTTCCGCCTAAAATAATTTGATTTTTATCTATCGCTTCGAAAATATCTTTTAAGTGTATTTCACACTGTGACAACGGCGTATTTAAATGAATTTTATCTATGCTGTACGGCAGGGGAAAAATGATAAAATCCGTTTTTCTTATAGTATCCTCAACGCTCAGGCAGCGCGTAGTCATTCCGAATGAACCCGTATATTCGTCAAAACCGTAGACTGCGACTTCATATCCGTCGGAAGCGAGTTCGTCAGCAGCCACAAGCTGTCTTAAATCCCCGCCTATTACGCCTATTTTTATATTGTTGTTCATTTTTAATATATTTCCTCCTATTTCTGCGGGCGGGTACAGAGAAAGACCCGCCCATACATTCGTTTTGTTTTGTTTTGTTTTATTTTATTATTTTTAGCGGGCTATTATTATTATATGAAACAGAATTATAAGAGGTTATCGGTTAATTATTGATTAATATATATAAAATTTTTTATGGGTTCGGCTTAAAAATCATGCTATGGCAGTTGACGTAAAAATATAAATGTGATATAATATAATTAAATCTGAATACGATGTCTTCGGGGCAGGGTGAAATTCCCGACCGGCGGTAAAAGTCCGCGAGCGTTTAACGGCGCAGAACCGGTGTAATTCCGGTACCGACAGTTAATGGGCGCGCAGTGCGCGTCCGAAGTCTGGATGATAGAAGATGCGGCAATATTATTATAAATAATTTCCGCTTGTGATAAAATTCACACCTGAGAGGCATAAATTTTCAGGTGTTTATATTTTTTTATTTACAGGAGGGAATTATTATGAATTCCAAAATCAAAAATATTATTATACTCGCGATATTGACCGCGCTGGCTTATGTTGCTATGTTAGTAGTCCGCGTGCCTTTTCCCGCTGCTTCGTTTTTAACTTATGACCCTAAAGACGTTTTTATAATAATCGGCGGATTTCTTTACGGCCCGTTAGCGGTTATTCCGATGTCTCTGGTAGTTTCTCTTTTGGAAATGCCGTTAAGCGGCACGGGGCCTGTGGGCTTGCTCATGAATATTCTGGCGACCTGTTCGTTTGCTTTTACGGCGGCTTTGATTTACAAAAAGCGCAGGACGATATCAGGGGCAGTTATCGGGATTATCTCCGGGGTTTTGCTTATGATTGCAGTTATGATACTGTGGAATTATCTTATCACGCCGATGTATATGGGAGTGCCGCGCGAATTTGTCGCCGGTATGCTTATACCCGTATTCCTGCCGTTTAATCTGCTGAAGGGCATATATAACGCGGCTATAACGATATTGATTTACAAACGGCTCTCGGTTGTCCTGCGCAAACTGGGAATATTATCGGAGAGTCGTATAAAATAAAGAGGTAAAATAATAGCATGAATGACATAGACAATAGCGAAAATAATTATAACACGCAAAATTCGCCGGTTATAAAATTAAAAACTGCGCTCAATCAACTTTATGACAGCAGTATTCTTGTCGATAAGGCTTTTTCTGATTTTGAGGCGCAGGATTTATCTAAAGAAAACGAAAATCTGCGCGGGTCAGTAAAATCGCTGACAGAAAAATTTCAGAATGCCGAAAAAAGCTTATTTGATTTAAAAAACGATTATGATATTCTTGAAAAAAACTTCAGAGACGAATTAAATCAAAAACGGGCGGCTTTGTTTAAAACAAGCGACAGGCAGATACAGAATTATTTTTCTGTCCGGTTAGAAAACGAGACAATGCGTATAAATTATTTAAAAGCGCAGTTAAGCCAAAAACTTGAACATATTTCATCAGAGCTGCAAATCCTTGATAATAACGACCGGATAGAATTGCAGTCTGAAATAAACAATCTCGAAAATAAAGTGAAAATTTATACTGACGCGGCGCAAAAACGCATAAATTATGCATGGAACGAACTGCTTGCGGATAAAAATAAAGCTATTGAAAATATGCAGGCCGCTGAAATCGAGAATAACGCTTTACGCGCTGTCAGGAATTTTTTCAACTGGGAATCGTTTTTCGGGCTGAGGCTTATAAGCAGTCTGGGAATATTGCTTATAATTATCGGCGTGTTTACATTTGGCAGATATGTTTATCTCCAGATGAGCAATGCGGCGCAATGCGCGGCAATTTTCGCGATAGGCTTGATTTTTTTGGTTGCCGGGGAGATTTTAAACAAAAAATGGCGCGGGATATTTTCGCTCGCTATAACTGCCGGAGGATCAGGGATTTTATTTCTCGCGACGGCTCTGGGTTATCTGACTCTTGAAGTTTTATCTATGCAGGCGGCTCTGGGAATTTGCGCTGGGGTATCTGTTATCAGTTTTGTTCTGGCTGTCAGGCATAATTCGCAGACTATATCTATTTTTGCGCTGATCGGCGGCTATCTGCCTGTGCTTGCGCTCAACGCGGATTCTATCATCTGGGGGATTATATATTTCACGATTTTGAATTTGTTTTCACTTGCTCTCGCGACCCGCAAAAACTGGCGCGTGGCGCGTTTTATCGGATTATTCGCGGGGCTTGCGGCTGATATTATATTAGTGATTCTTGTAGGCATACAGGAATATTATGTAAACTGGAACATGACAAGAATCGCGGTTATATCGTCTGTCGCAGCCGCGTATATCGCTTATTTAATTATACCCGTATTCGGCGCGTTATTCACTAAAACAAAAATAAAGCCCGCCGATATAATTTTGCTTTCATGCAATATATTTTTCAGGTTTTTAATTGGCATGTACGCTGTCAGCACGTTTTTCTTTAATAAAAATGACGCGCTGTATTTTGAAAAATATAATGCGCTTGTCGCTGTATTCTTCACGTTGACTTGCATCTGCATGGCATTAATATCAGAGAGGGGCGCGCATAAATCCGTCCCAGAGAAAGACACAGGTTCGCTGCGAGCTTTGTTTTTTATCACGAGCGTGACTTTTTCGGCTCTTATTGTTTTATTCTGGTTTGACAGGATCTGGTTTTCGAGCGGCTGGCTTATTGAGGGAACGGGATTATTTTTATACGGGATAATAAAAAACCGCAGGAGATTTGTTATATCCGGCTCGGCTGTCGGGACATTGTGTATTTTAATATTTTTATTTATAAACGTGCCTGATTATAGAGATAATCTGTTTGTCTGGCAGTATCTTTTGGTAACGCTTGGATTAACAGTCGCCGCAATAACTTTGGCAGTCAAAAAAATCCCGCAAAAATATCAGTCAGTACAGATTTTTCAATCCGGAGCGGCGCTTAATATATGGATTTTCTTTATTTATCTTTTCATGAATCCGGGGTTTGATTATTTGCGCGAAATTATATCGCCGGAAAAAGTCGCGTATGATATAATTTTTTTGACGTGCATAGTCTTTGGATTGCTATACTCGTATGTTTTGCCGAAAATACGCATAATTTACTGCACGGGCGTGCATACTGCGAGCGTTATTACAGGCGTTTTTTCGGTTATATTTTTATTTGCGTTCAACGGATTTTCGGCGAATATTTTACAGGACGGCGCAGAAATTATAGTCAAAGTTTTAGTGATGGGGCTGTATATCATGACAAATCTGATCGGCGTATTCTGGATGCGTGATTTATTGCAGTTTTTGATTTTGAAAAAAGCTTTGCCGCTTAAATTTTACCCGCTTTTGCTGTCGGGATATTTCGTGTTATTATTATCGCAGAATCTCGTCGTGCAGCTTAATCTCAGCGCGTCGAGCATGATCCTGACGTTTATTTTCGGCGTTACGGCTTTGTGCTGGATAATTTTTGGTTTTGCGAAACGCAACAGCGTTATCAGAATAAGCGGGTTGAGTGTATCGTTTTTTGCCGTAATAAAATTATTTGTATTAGATCTTTTTGATTTGTCTACGGAACTTAAAATAGTATCTTATTTTACGATGGGTATATTACTTCTCGCGATTTCGTTTATTTATCAGTATTTCAATAAAAAACTGGCAGATTCTCAAAATTCTAATAATACTGAAAATTAAAGATTATCTTGATTTTTTCGCTAAAAAGATGTATAATAATCGCACAGAGTTAAAAACAACAGAAAGGATAAAATAAACTGATGTTAAGAAACAATAATTTAAAATTTAAATTGATTCTTGTATCTTTGGCTTTTTGTCTGGTATTAATCTTATCGGTTTTTCTGGGTTCGTCGGTAACCGGGGCGGATCAGCCTGCAAATGCGGCGGCAGGTTCGGCAGACGACCCTATCGTGACGTTAAGCTATATAAATAAAGTTTTTAAACCCCAGATAGAGCAGCTTATATCAGATAAATTAAAAGATTTCAAGCCCGCCGCTTCAACTTCAACTTCGGCTTCAACCCCCGCTCCAGCCACTACCGAGCCGACGATTCAGAATACATATATTATGTCAGACGCCGCTTCGAGTTCTTATATAGTCTTAGAGTTGACAAAAGGGCAGAAACTGCGCGTAAAATCAGGGTCGCTTGAAATTATTCTGCGTCCCGGAGGAGTCGCCACAGTTATATCAGATTATAAATCGCAGGGCATTGCCGATTTGACTACTGGAGACGAATTGCTTAACGGGAAAAGCCTGCCCATAAATCACGCGCTTTTGATCCCGAGGGCTGACGGCAGGGGTATTTCGATAACTTCGGTTATCGCGTATATTATGGTAAGAGGGGATTATGAAATATTTGAATAAAAAGAATAAAAAATCGTTTTTTATATTTTTTATTCTTGTTTTAATTTCTTGTTTTATTATTTTTATATATCCCGAAATGATAATAGTCTCCGGAGACGATAAAGGCGGGAATTACGCTTCTAATCCGAATATGCGGATAGGCTTGGTCTATGACGACGGCATTGTCGAAAGTTTTCAGACTACTTCGCCGAAAGGGTTTTATTTCGGGAGCGTTAAAGACGGCGCGTCTGATAAATTCGACGTTTTCTTTTATATAAATAATACGAAAATATCAGTCGCGCATATCGCAAATTTAGCCAAAAACTCAGTCGGGAGATATTACGCGAGCGGCAAAAATATAGTCGTCGGAAAATACAACGCAGAATTTGACAAAACGTTTTCTGATTTTAACGAGGCGTATAAATTTATAAACGGGCTTTCTAAAACTACGTTTTTAAATCTTTTTCCGGCTTATATAAACGGCAAAATAGTCGTCCGTTGTTATGATTTCACATCTGCTGACAGTGCAAAAGCGTTTATAAACAAAGTCTCGTCAAGCAGTCCGGTCGCGTTAAAAGTTGCGGCGGAGTCAAATAAAACAGTTGTAGTCATAAATCCGGATACAGATGAAATACTGTTTCAATACGAAGACGGCGACAATAATTTCGCGGCCGCCGGCGCAGTCTCGAATAGTTTAAGCTACGGGCAGGCGATTTCAGAGCTGTCGTCGAAAAATACGGATTTTACGGCTTCCCCCGCAGGGAATATATATTCCGGGGCGTTTGTTTACAGGATAAAAAACAGCGGCGTCGAAGTTATAAATTTAATAAGCCTTGAAGATTATATAAAAGGCGTCGTCCCGTATGAAATATCGCCGAACTGGCACGAAGAGGCTCTTAAAGCGTTTTCTGTCGCGGCGCGGACATACGCGGTGTTTTCGGGCGCAAGGCACGCAAAAAGCGGCTTTACTTTATGCAATGACACTCACTGCCAGTTTTACGCCGGCTCTAAAAGAGCGACCGACGCTACAAACGCCGCAGTTGACGCTACAAAAGATTTAGTAGTTACTTATAATAATAAAATTATAGAAACTGTTTATCATTCATCGAGCGGTGGAGCGACGGAAAATCATAACGACGCATGGGGCGGAGATCTGAGATTTCCGTATCTGACAAGCGTAAAAGTGCCGCTTGAAAAATACGCGACTCCGGGACGGGCAAATTCGCTCTGGACAAATACGGCTGCGCCAAGAGAGCTTTTTGAGTATCTCACTGGGGCAAGCCCGCAGTCGTCGAGATTTAAAGACAAGCTAAATTCTGATATAGCGAGTATAATTATTAATGAACGCTCGCCGTCGTCAAATTATATAAAAAGCGTCAGCGTTGTCGATAAAAACGGCAATAGTGTGACTGTTCAAAACTCAGATACGATAAGAAGCGCGTTCGGGAGATACGCAAACAGCGCGAACATGGATATATATAAATCGTTTAAATTCAAAAGTTTTATGCTGCCGTCAAGTGAAAAAGCTTTACAGCAGGATATAGAATCGGGAAAAACTTATATAATCACCGGAAACGGGCTTACTAAATCCACGCCCGGTGACGGAATTTTAAATATATTGACGGCAAACGGCGCATATTCAATAAAAGCGTACGCAACGGGGAACGATTTTATATTTGACGGTAGAGGCTGGGGGCACGGCGTTGGATTAAGCCAGTGGGGAATGCAGGATATGGCTGAGGCTGGTTATAAATACGACGCGATCATAAAAACTTTTTATACCGGCGTTTCGATAGATAAACTCACAAATGTTAAAAAATAGATATTATTTATATTATTATTTTAAATGCAGGAAATTTATATTATCAGCAAGGAGAGTCGAGCCGATGCAACACCTTAATTTAGAAAATCTTTATTGGATTGGCGGATGTCCTTCGGGAGGGAAAACTACTCTCGCAGGTGAAATTTCAAGGATTAGTAATATACCAATATATCATACAGATGAACATTCATTAGATTATGGACTGCGTATAAATGCTAAAGTACCTGATTTCCATAGAGAAATAAATATGAACTTTGTAGAATCAACAGTAGCAATACCAGATGAACCGTGGTTTAATATTTTCATTACAGGATTGAGAGAATTGTGTTCGATTGCTTTAGATGATATAACAAAATTATTCGTTGGTAGCAATGCAATAATTGAGGGCGGAATATTATTACCTGAATTTATATCTAAAATGGGAATTGAAAATCAAGCAATATTTATAAACCCCACATACGAATATCTGCACGAATGTTTGCCTAAACAAAAATGGGTAATAAATATTTTATCAGGCATTAGTGACGCTGAATATAAATCACTTTTTATAAAAAGACTATTGTTCAAATATAATCTGTTCAGAGAATATGTTATCGAAAGTGCGGAAAAATTCAATATAAAAACTATTTTCACTGCTACTCCTAACTCGTTAGATAATAATGTAAAAATAGCTTTGCAACATCTTTCCTTGTACACCTAATAAGCATTTTCTTCAGCGCAAAAATTTATTATCAATACATAATAATAAAATCTAAATCAAAAAATTAAACCGAAAGGATAAATATAAATCATGGCGAAAAAAATAACGAAAGCGGTAATACTCGCAGGCGGCTTTGGAACGCGAATGCTGCCAATTTCCAAAGCTGTGCCGAAAGAAATACTGCCTATAGTCGATAAGCCCGCAATGCAGTATAATATCGAAGAAGCCGCCGCGTCGGGCATTACGGATATATTAATAATAACCGGACGTGATAAAAACGCAATAGAAAATTATTTTGATTATTCGCCGGAATATGAATATTTGCTTAAAAATAAAGGCGGCGAAAGAAATCTGAAGAATCTTGAAGTTATAAAAAATATCTCAAATATCGCCAATATTTATTATATACGCCAGAAAGAGCCGAAAGGACTCGGACACGCTGTTTTATGCGCGAAATCTTTTGTCGGGGGCGATGATTTTATAGTCATGTACGGCGATGATATTATTATAGGCGAAGTTCCGGCAACTAAAGAATTAATTGATGTATATGAAAAATACGAAAAAAATAATGGCGGTATTTGCGTTGCCGCAGTTAAAGAAATCGAACGCGAAAAATTAAAATCTTACTGCTCTCTTAAAGTCGCACCGGTCGAAATTTGTGCGGACAAGAGCGAGTTTTATGTTTGCGATATGAATGAAAAACCTAAAACCGACGAAGAAATTTTCTCGGATTACGCGATTCTGGGCAGGGTTTTGCTCACGCCTGAAATCTTTGATATTCTTGAAAATCAGGGACCCGGAGCAAATAACGAGATTCAAATCACGGATGCTATGAAAACTTTGGTAAAACAAGCGGATATATATAAAAATAAAAACGCTCCCGCAAAAATGATTGCGAAAGTATTTTCCGGAGAACGTCACGATATGGGGTCAAAATTGGGATTTTTGCGCGCTAATGTTATCGAGGGCGTGAAACATTCTGAAGTCGGGGAAGATTTTAAAAAGTTTTTGAAAGAATTTGCTGAAAAATTATAAAAAGGCAGGGTTATATAATATTATGGAAAGAATAAGCAGAATAAATTATTATCTTGATATTGCCGAGGCTGTCGCGTCAAGAAGCACATGCCTGAGGAAAAAATACGGCGCGATAATAGTCAAAAACGACGTTATAATCGCGACTGGTTATTGTGGTTCGCCGAGGGGCAGGGAAAACTGCTGCGACAGGGGGACTTGCATAAGAGAAGACATGAATATCCCGAGGGGAGAAAGATATGAATTGTGCAGATCAGTCCACGCCGAAGCAAACGCTATAATCGCCGCATCAAGGGAACAGATGCTCAACGCAATCCTGTATCAGGTATGCGTCTCTCCGGTCACAGGAGAGATAATCGGCAATATCGACAGTTGCCAGATGTGCAAGAAATTAATAATCAACGCCGGGATCCTGCGGGTAATTAACAGGGATTCAAAAACTAAATATCATTCTGTGAATGTGTCAGACTGGATAGCGCACGACGACAGTCTGGGTAAAATGGGGTATTGATATAATTTTAATAAATTAGGGCGGGTTTTAATATACACCCCCCTAAAAATTTATTTTATGCGTTTTTTTCGACAAACCAAAATAAAAACCGCACTCTTAATGATTTACTGAGGTTTACGCGTTTTGCTTTGCTTTTTTTGTGAAACCCCCACTATAAACCGCGACAGATATTGCCCGGGTTCAGGAATACTTATTTCATCCAGCACAAAAATAATCTGCACAGGGCCTTTAAAAACTAAATCATGGTCTTGAGCATAATCGAGTATTTTTTGGGGCATATCGCCGAATTCACCGTAATAACCGCGGTTATACGCGACAAGATAGTTGCCTTCCGGGCGCGTGCTGTTTCCGAGAGGGTCTGCGGAAAAAAATCTGTCGGGGCGGCCGGGGGACTTCATAAACGAATCTATGTTTTCATGATATCCGCCCACAGGGTATCTCAGATTTATCCGCCGTTTATTGGCGTTTTGACAAAAACGGATAAATTCTTCATAAAAAGTATCGTTATTTTTTGTGAAATCGTTTAAACCTCCGAGCACATAGTGGGCGGCTTCCAATTTTTCTACCCTGACAGTGCCGTCCTCGACCATAAGCCCGTTCTGTATATTTGTAATATAAGTATGGATTATAGAATACGCCGTTCGAAGCTCGCTGAGTTTATAATCCAGTTTGACTTCCTGTTTTCTGAGAAGGTCAATTACGTTTTCCGGCGTTCTCTGTTTATCCATATCTTTAATGACAGATAAAGGAACGCCCAAATCAATGAGAACGTTGATATAATTCAATTTGATAATTTGAAACGGCGCGTAATAACGATAATTGTTTTCCCCGCGTAACGCGGCGGGGAGAAGATCAATCTCATCGTAGTATCTCAGCGTAGACTGATTTATTCCGGTGAAGTCTGAAAACTCTTTGATTGAAAGCAATGTAGATTCTTGCAAAATAAATACCTCCGAAAATAAAAATCATATAAAGCCACTATAAATATTATTATATAATATACTATAAGTTGAAAAAAAAATCAACAAAAAAAATAACATATTTTGAAAATTTTTTTGGAATTTTGTAGAATATTTTGAGCAAAATTTAGCGTATTTGAGATAAAAACTTTAAAGTTGCTTTAACCGAAAACAAAGATATTTGTTGAAATTTTATTGAAATATAACACAAATATTTAATTAAATTTATAAAAAATCAAAAATATAAAAAAAATTAACCGCAAAATCCCTTGATATTATGGGGATTTTGCGGTATTTTTATGTGAATTAGGCTAAATTATAAAAAAAATTGAAAAAATGTTGAAAGACCTGTTGACTTTAAAGCGACTTTATCCTTTACAATTTAATCATAACAAAACAACAAAATAAATTCAAATAAAACAAGGGGGAAAACACAAATGAAAAAAACATTTTTTAAAGAACAGCCAAACGGATACGATAAAGAACAAGTCGATAATTATATCCGCAAGCTTATGAAATCATACGAAATAGCTTACAGCAATTATTTGGAAACATTTAAAAAATATTATACGCTGAAACATTTTGACAGACAAAAAAGCGATTTATGCGAAGTAAAACTAAATCAGTCATAAATTATAAATTCAAAAGGAGGTTATTAACACAAAATGGAAAGAATATTTTTCAAAGAACAGCCAAACGGATACGATAAAGAACAGGTCGATAATTATATCCGTAAAATTACAGAGGCATACCAGACAGCTTATGACGAATATCTCGCGGCATGCGAGAAATATAATAATCTGATACAGGACTATAAAAAACTGGAATCTGAAAAACAGGCAAAACAATCGGCGGCAGATGTTGATATTATAGCCAAAACCCTGATAAATTCAGAAAGGCTGGCAAAAGAAATTATAGATAACGCCCATACCGAAGAAAACAGGGTTATTGAATTAACAGTAAAAAATCTACAGTATGCATATACGACTCTGGAAAGCGCAATGAGCGAGGTGCAAAAATTTCTGACATTCAACAACGCTATATCAGATGAAAAATATGAAAATAAAGAAACCGGAGGAATATTAGATGGAAATGAAATCTTTAAACGAATTGAACCTGGAATTTCAGACCGAGACTGATATAACTGATATAACGTCAGATCCTCAGGTTCAGACTCCTGAGGCGTGTGAATTATTAAAACCGATAAAGCCTGTTTTAATAACAATCGAGCCTCAGGTTACAGAAGAAACAATAGAGACAGATATAATAAAATCTATAGATGAATTGAATCTTGAATTTCAGATCGAAGCTGAGATAATAACAAAGCCTCTGATGACTTCGGACGGGGAAATAAATAAAGAAATAAATCTGGAAGAAATTTTTCAGCAAACGCCTGATACCCGCAAAAAAGATAAAAAAGCTAAAAAAAAACGACGGGGCATATTTGCGCTAATATCTGATATGTTATTTTATATGGCAATTTTTACGGTTTTAGTCGCGATTTTGACTTCCGCGCCGGTTAACGGCAACGGGTCGGCAAAAATGTTTATGGGATATTCTTATTTCACGGTCCTGACCCCCAGTATGCAGGACGAGATCCCGAAAGGCTCGTTTATATTAGTTAAGCAGGCAGACCCGCAGGAGCTAAATATCGGGGACAATATAACATTTATGAAAGACACAAACACTTCGGTGACCCATAAAATAATAGATATATACGAAAATTATCAGGACAGCGGCGTCAGGGGATTTCAGACAAAGGGAGTAAACAACATAAATCCCGACAGGGATATTGTTTACGAGTCAAATATAGTAGGCAAAGTAATACTGGTTATCCCGGTAGCGGGAGCGGCAATATCTTATATCAGAGAAAATATTTATATAGTATTTATAATATTCGGGTTATGTATTCTTCTCTCTTTCCTGCTCCGCGGATTATTCGGCAAGCCGTTCAAATCTTCATCTTCAACCTCTGTTGGTTCCGGCGAAAGCTTTGATATTGAAGAATTTGACAGAATTGATAGGCCTGAAAGAAATAAACCGGGAAAAATTCCGGAAGAAATCTGATAAAATCCAAAAAATCTAAGATTTATACCCAATCACAGCAGCCCGTATTTTATTCCGGAGGCGCGCGCCGGAGTTTTTGGACTGCGGATTAGGATAAATATAAATAATTCAAACAAATGGGGAGTACCCCATAAAAAACAGAAAGGAATTAAATAATATGCAGAAAAATAGAAAGTTTCTCATTTCAGCCGCATTACTGGTAATAGTAATGATTCTCATGGCGGGAACATTCGCATGGACTCAGACAGTTAATAAAGTCAATGAATTTATAGGCACTAAAACCGGAGACGTAATATTGCACGACGACTTCGACGGACACAAAAAACACGTATACGTAGAAAACCCAAATAATGTTGAATTATTTGTGCGTATCAAGCTCAACGAAGCAATGAAACTTGGCAGCAACTCATGGAGACCGACGACTAATTCTGACTGGCACACACATACTCCCGGAGCAAGCTGCGCGGACTGCGGAAATTACAATGCGGACAATCATAAATTCCACGATTATTTTACTTGGACTCTTGGCGGTCAAAAATGGTATATGCCCGGCACGAGCGCAGTGGTTACAGACAATAATGTCTACAACAGCAGCACTCCGGGCGCAAGACAGACTCCCAACGCTCAGATTATCACGATGGCTGTTTACATGCAAATGACAGACCAGCAGGGAAAAGATTATATCGGCTGGATTTATGATACCGACGGCTATGCTTATTGGTCGCAGCCTTTAGGATATCAGGAAGCGACGGGCCTTTTGCTCAATAACGTCGCAACTTCTTCAAGTTTGTATAACACCGATTATTATTATGCGATTGACGTTATACTCGAAACAGTTGACATAAATGACATTCCTATGTGGACTCAGGGAGCGGCTGCTTCAGACGGTTCAGGCTTGCACTATCAGCAGGCAACATCGCAGGGCATAGGCGCAATAAACTTCATAGTAGGATTATCAGCACCGGCTCCGGTACCGCCGGCGCCACAACCGTCACCGGCTCCGCCTGTTGTTCCGACAACTGAAGAACCGGCTAATACGGATGAAGCAATTGACGAACCGGCTGCGGATGAAGAGGCACCCGAAGAAATAACAGAAGAACCGACTGATGTTGATGCTGAGGAATCAATTGATGAGCCGGCTGACGAAGAAGAGCCGACGCCATAATAATTTTGAAACAGGAGGACCGTAAATGCTGAAATTAAATAAAAAGTCGTACCGGTTACTCCGCTTTATGGTGATGATGATACTTATAATCGCTGCGTTTTTAAACGTCACATACGGTTTACAGGGGTCGTGGGTGAAGAAAAATGAATTTATCGGAACAACGGAACCGACAACTAAGCCTCCGGTTACGACAACAGAAATTCCGCCGCGTCCGACTGCGACACAGCCATCAACACCCCCGCCTGTTAAACCGACGCAGCCACCGGCTACGCAACCGGCAACAGAGCCGACAGGCATAACATCATCTCCGGCAACAGAACTGCCGACAACGCCGACGACGACAACGCAACCAACAATTACAGAACAACCTGCAACGCAGCCTCCGGCTACACAGCCGGCGACAGAGCCGACGATAGAAGAAACGACAATAGAAGAAACGACGGCTGAATCTCCCGAGACAACACAGCCGACAGAAACACAAAACCCAACAACACAAACTCCGACAACTCAGCAGGCGACTAAACCGCCGGGGGATAATAATAAGCCCAATCCCCCTACCGGTAAATTACCAGTCGGCAAACCGCCGAAAACCGGCGATGAAGACACAAACGCGAGACCATGGCTTATAATAATGGGAATCGGCGCGTTTATACTCAGATATATCATCGTTCCAAAAGAAGAAGAAGATTAACACTAAAAATTAAAATTAAAAATAAGGAGAAATTCAAACATGAACAGTAAAATCAAGGCATTAATTTCTATTATAGTAGTTATTGCATTATTTCTGACCGGGACTTTTGCATGGATAAACTTTGCTCAGGAAATAACAAACGAATGGGAAGGCGGAGGCACACCCGGAGGCACAACGCACGACGATTTCTGCAAACCTAAAAAAGAAGTATATATTGAAAACTGGGGCAGCACCCCGCTTATAGTCCGCATAAGACTCGACGAATACATGGAAATCGGCGAAGGCGCGGGATTAAAAGGAACTTACAGCGGCGGCGTATGGACTCACAACGCCGACAATCATTCCACTTCTTTGATGGGCAGCACAACAAACATCGACGACAAATCGACATGGCAGCCGCATATACCCGTCACGGGAGACCCGACGACGTGCGATCCCAGCGACCCGAATTTCCATGATTACTGGAAATGGTCTATGGGCGGCTGGAAATATTACAGAATGGCGCCGTCTCCCCAGAGAGAGACTTTGAGCTATGTAGACCAGAACACAAGCGAGTACAATAACGCAAGCGGCAATATTAAACAGACGCTCAACGCTACTGTATTAACTATGGAAGACTGGCAGAACATGGGCAGCCCTATCGGCAATTACTGGGTAATAGACACAGACGGCTGGGCATACTGGGCTTCGCTGCTTATGCCGGGACAGGCTACGGGACTTTTACTCAATAAAGTAGAACTGATAAACGACCCGGATGATTCATATTATTACGCTATAAACGTTATCGCTCAGATGGCTACCAGAAATAAAACCGGCACCGGCGATAATTTTGGAAACTACGAAGATTTCTATAGCGACGCTTCCGGCGACGATTTAGACCATTCCGCTACGGGAGACGGTCAGGACCTGCTTGATAAAATCGCCAACGGCGGCAGCGGCACAGGCGGCGGCAACGGCGGAATAATCACAGACAAAGGCACTTTGGCAGGCGATAAATTATTCCTGAGACAGGGCGATACCGCTAATCTCACGGCAAATCCGGTCATATACGGAACCGATCAGGTAGTATGGACAACCGATATGCCGAAAGCAGGATTTACATTCAACAGCCATAACAACGCGGCAGTTGTTAAAGCGGCGGATAACGCGGTTATAGGCGCAAAACTCGAAATTACCGTAGTATCTGTACCTTCACCGAATAAGATGACGACTATAACAGTAATCGTAATCGATAAAAACGCCGCAGGCGTTGTATTGGGCGAAGACGGAAATTTATATCTTGACTGGGGCGACAACACGTTCAACAGGATAGACGAAAACGGCAATTATATAGACCAAAACGGCAATGTCATAACAAGCGAAAGCGACATAAGAGACAATATGATTTGCGGCGGCATGGACGAAAAACCGGGCAATATCGACGACCGCACAGATATAGTCTTCACAGACAACGACGTAAAATTACTCGGCCCGAACATTGACGATTCATATCAGGCTCCCGGAAACGATGGGAAACTCGGCACAGAAGACGACGAGTATTGGTGGAAAAAACCCGGCAAAGAAACTGAAAATGTTGAAGACCTGAACTTCCCGAGCGACTTTACCCAAGTTCCTCCGGCAGGAATAGTAGTCAGAAACATAGTTATAAGTCCGTTAGGCACATCAGTCGGCAAAGGAAAAACCCAGCAGTTCACATCAACTGTATATATGACCGACGGATCTGAAGCTATCGGGGCACACGCAGGAGTAATCTGGAGCGTAACGCCGAATACAGACGCTTCGATAAGCAGCGGCGGCCTTCTGACAATAAACGCCAACGCTTCGGCGAGCAGCGTAATCGTAGTAGCAGTTTCAACGGAAAATTCGTCAATTATTTCCAATGTTGCGATTGTCGCAATCAAACCTGACATAGAACCGGAACCCACCGGAGTTGACGGCAAAATAATCCCGGCGGCAATAGCGGGCGACGACTCTGACTGGATAGAAATCGCGAGAAACGGAAATTATTCGCTGATAGTACGCAAAAATTATGTTCCTTATTATAAAGGCAAGCCAGTGGACGATGAGAATTTCGTATGGACCCAATTTGGACCCGGCGTATATAATACTTCAAATTGTGAAGTTCGGAAAATTATAAACAACTGGTTTACAGGCGAAAACGCCCCGCTTGTAGAATTGGCGGCGAATGCCACATTGCGCGAGTACACCGTCAGAAATACCGCGTTAAACAATCTGGGTTCTGTCAATCAGGCAAATTCGGCCATAACCGGAATCAGCAATCCGAAAGCGCAACCTGACAGCGATGGAGATGATGTAGCTTTCGCACTGAGTTTCGCTGAATTAGTAAATTTCTGCTCAACTAGTTATTTAAACTATCCGAGCGGAGGTAATATTACAAGCACCGGTGTGGCTCCTTTGAATTTTGCAAAACTCAGCATTCCGTTCTCTACCGCATACGGTATGTGGACGCGTTCTCCGGGTGAAATCGGAAGATCAGGCGCAATGATGAAGAGCGGATATGCGTATCAGGCATTTAATAACGCAGGCTACAATATGGTATATCCGGCTCTCTGGGTTGACTCTGCAATATTTGACCTTGTTCCTTAATTATAATTACTAACGCGTGGCGCTAGTAAAAACCCCCTTTTTGAAAAGAGGGCGGCGCGCGGTAATTTGAGCCGAAGCTCAAGTACCGGCATGCGTGACGGGTGTTTTGCAAAGCTGCTGAATAAATATAAATACAAGGGGAACAAAACACCCTCCCGCCCTCGAAAATTTTATTTCATAATTTAATTTTTATAAATATATAACGCCACGATTTAACTAAATAATACAAATAAAACAAACAAGAGCCGGAGGCGGACACTCCGCTTCCGGCTCTTAGCCGCAGATAATAAGATATGTAAGATAGATGCAAAACCGAAAATATATTTAAATATTTTATATACAAGGAGGTGGCCGCGGTGAGCGCGAAAACAATAATAAAAAATACATTCAGATATTTAATAATAATTGCCGTAACGGCGGTCATCTGCTTGAGCGGATACGAACTGTGGAAAATATCCGAGAGATATATTCACGAATCGCAGGTTAAAAAAGCCGTAGCGCAATTCCGTCCGCAGGATTTACCGGAAGAATCACAGAAAATAAAATATATTGCCGAACCCGAAATTGAATTGCCGGAAACTGAGGAATCTGTTATAAATCAATTTATAGTAACCCTGCAAAACGAAATAAACAGCGATATAGTAGGCTGGATCAATATACCCGATACAAATATAGATTACCCTTTTGTTATATCTGACAACAACAGTTATTATTTACGGCATGATGTGTTTGGAAATTACGCAGTGGCCGGGACGATATTTATTGATTGCAGATGTCCTGAAGATTTCACCGGGTTTAATACGATAATTTATGGACACAACATGAATAACAACAGTATGTTCGGCGATTTGATTTTGTTTGACGACGAAGGATTTTTTGAAGAAAACCGGTTTGGAACTATATTTTTAAAAGACAGAACATATACGCTTGAATTCTTTGCTTATATGATTATAAGAGAAGAAGACAATATTATTTATAATCCGTATGCGACGCCGGAAGATAAAAATGCGTTTTATGAATATACAAAAAGATTTGCCCGCAATTACCGTGAACCTGAGACAGAATGCAAGGTAGTGACTTTATCTACCTGTACTTATGACGGCGGCGCGAGAATTGTTTTATTGGCGAATATAAAAAATAAAAGTCGCGGATAGGAGGAAAAGACAATGAACAGTGTTGGAGAAAGGCTGAAAAAATTACGGTTGAGCGTAAAAAAGACATTAGATGAAGAAAGCGGAATTTTTAATGTTTCATTAAATACTGTCTACAGATGGGAGCATGATTTATGCGTTCCCCGTAAAACGGCATTAAAAAAAATCGCTGTATTTTATAATACATCGATCGAATGGATTCTTAACGGGGATATAAACGACGATATAAAATATAAAAATAAATGCGATACCTGTATTCTGAATCCCGACAGGAATATCGACCGTGAAATTTTAATTATGTTAAAAAAACTTTCAGATAACTATAAATGCAAAAATTTTGAATTATCTTCTGAGACAGAGACAACCGGGCGCGGCGAAAATTAACGTAATATTATAAATGCGAATCACAAGCTGAAAAATTATATATACAAACGTGGGAATTTCCGTCGGAAGCCCCCTTTTGAAAGGGGGCTTTACGGGAGAACGCTATTTTTTATCGTTATTCGCATTTATAATATTATTTTTTTATCTTTTTATATTATTCGGTTTATCAGGCGAGATTTTAGCGCATTATTATAAATGCAATCGCCGCTTGAGTTCTTCTATCATGTTTCTGCCTTCGAATATCATCAGCGCCGAAAACAAAAACAGGCTGCACGCCACGCATATCAAGGACGGGTATATTATTACGCTCAGCCCGCTCACAACAAAAACTGCCGGAATTATTCCGTATAGTATGAGCAGAAAACTGTAAATTATATAAATCCCCGTCTGCATTTTAAGTATACGCGCAAGAACTGCCGGTGCAGCCATAGCGGATACAAAAGCGATCGGAATGACAAAATCAACTGACCAGCCGCGCCAACCCGTAAAAACGTCCCACAATACAGACAGAATAGTTACGATAGTTACCTGATAAGTCAGATTTTTTAAAATATTATGCCGCTTGCGAATGGCAACCGCAAGGCTGAGCCAGACGCAAGCCACCCCCGCAACCACAAACAGCGACCAAAGCCCGCTCTGCGGCAAACTTAAATTTACAGTGAATGACGCGATAACTATAAATGCCGAACATAACTGCATCATGCGAAACAGCAGGCTGTGTTTATGGATTGCAAGCGGCACAAACGGAAATGTTCCGGCTTCGGGTTCGGTTTCACATCCGCTGTTCTGCTCCCCGCTATCGGTTGGGTTTATATTATTTATGAGCGTATTCTGGCACAAAGGGCATTTTTCAAAGCCGCCCGAAACTGATACGGCGCATTTTTCGCAAGTTTTCATTTAAACCTCTTTTATTTTTATTATTTTATATATGTTATTTGTTAGCAGTTATTTCAACGGCTATTCCCATACCGGTGAGCTGCCGGAAAAAACTGCGCTGTATGTCCGTGCTGACAAAAGGGGACGTAAAACTGATATTCATATTTTCTTCGTATGAGCAAATGCAGATACGGGGCTTTTCCGTGCTGTTAAAAGCGTCAAAAAGCTTGATATACGGCTTTGCTTCGTCCGGCATTACCACCCTGCCAACATTTGAAACCGTAGCCGTCACTTCACGCGCCGACAAAGAATAAGCGAAACTCATATATAAATTTTTAATTGCCAGCGGCACTAAGCGTATTAAATAATTGCGCTCAAAACTGAGAAATTTATTCAGGCGCGCCTGCAAAAAGTCTTCGTTGAGGTACTCGTTTAAACGTTCTTTTGAGAGTTTTATAATATCTTCAAGAGTATCTTTGTTATTTTTAAAATCGTATTTTATATCGACAAGGCTGAAAAAATTGCGCGTCGATTTGGAATCGAAATAATTCCGAAGATTGACGGGGATATTTATAATCACAGGCTTTTTTCTGTCGTTCACGCTCATTTCGCCGTAAATAGCGAGTATAAGCAAAGAAGTGATAAATACAGTAGCTGTCGTTTCATATTCTCGCGCTTTATCCAGAATTGCTTTGGTTGAAACGCTGCCTTCTATTATATTTAAACGCCACTCGGTTTTTTTTGCCCCTTTGATCTGATACGCGACGGGATTTTTTAAATTGCTCATGCTTTTGCTTTTGTCGTAATATTTATCAAAGCTGTCGGTCATTTGCTGCGACTCTGAAGCGTCGTAATCGATATTCGGGACTTTTTCCATAGTATCCGGATGCGCGAATTTAAGATAATATAACACCAGCGCCTTAAAGAATTGCAGCGCGCCCGTACCGTCGGTCAGGGCGTGATATACCTCAAGATTTATTCGTTTGACGTACCATGTCACTTCAAATAAAAGCGATTTACGGTTAAGATAAACTGTGCTGCACGGAGTGGTATCTTCTTCATGTACAATGGGGCAAATTTCGCTTTGCTCGAGATAATACCAGAACATGCCGCGTTTCAGCACATATCTGAAACCCGGAAAATCATTAATTGTACGGTCTAATGCCGACTGAAGCATGTTCCCGTCAACTTTATCGCGCAGTTCGCAACTGAAACGAAAAACTTTTGTGTCTGATTTACCGCTTGTGGGAGGGAAAATCTTCGCGGCGTTATCAAGCTTATACCATTTTCCCCGAGTTTTTTCAGCCGGATTATTCATAAAAACCCCTTAAAAATTTATATTTTATGAGAGAACTACTTTTTTATTGCCGAAAATTTTATATATTTTTATTATATCATGCAAAAAAAAATATTTCAAGAATATTTTTCCCGGTTTTATTTTACAAAGCAAAATTTATGAGCCAAAAGCCCTCTCGCAAAAGGGGTACAAGAGACGAAGTCGCAGGGGGATTGCAATCTTCAGTCAGTTCCGCTGACAGCTCCTTTCAAATCAAAAGGAGCCTTTTTATTTGCTTTTTTGCGTATTGCAAAATTAAAAAACACCGTTGAAATTCAAATAAAAGTGTGATATAATAAAATCAAATTTGATATATATAAAAACACAGTAAAAAATATAAATTATTTAAAGAAAGGGTAATGTATTAAAATGAAAAAAATAAAAAAATTATTAATATTATTTTTAGCTATTATAACGGTTTGCAGCGTATTATTTTCATGCGCGGAAAAAGCCCCTCAGGAGAGCGTGAATAATACGCCGAATGACGGCGTTATTCCAGAAAAAACCCCTGACGAATCTGAAATCGACGAACCAGAAATAGGCGATAATCTTCCCGATAACCTCGATTTTGGAGGAATGGAATTCAGAATACTTCACCGTAATGGAAACAACGGGTATTACGGCGACGGGGACGTTTTTGAAATCGAAGTTTTTGCTGAAGCCGAAAACGGTGATACTATCAACGACGCTATTTACAGGCGCAATAAACTTGTCGAAGAAAGGCTGAACATAAAAATAAAACCTATTGGAATTATCGACGCGAGTTGGGATCATGCGTATGACTTTTTTAATTATATTAAAAAAAGCGTTTCTGCCGGAGACGACGAATTTGACGTCGCGCTGGGATATGCCGCGCTGATGCCTAATTACGCTATGCAGGGTTTGTTTCTCAACGTAAACGATTTCACGTATATTGATTACGAAAAGCCATGGTGGAGCCGGAATTTCAAAGACGAAATGTCGATAGGGGGCAAGAGTTATCTTCTTGAAGGGGATTACTCGCTTTCTTTGCTCGCAAGAGCGATGTGCATTTTTTACAACAAAGATTATGCCAGAGATTTAGGGCTTGAAAATTTATATCAGACAGTTCTCGGCGGCGACTGGACTCTGGATAAAATAAGTGAAATATCAAAGTCGGCATATATTGATTTGAACGGAGACGGCATAAAAGATTCCGGCGACCGGTTCGGGACAACAATAACGATAGGGACATATATAGATAATCTGTGGTTTGCTTTCGACCAGCCGGTAACTGTCATGGATTCGGACGGTTATCCTGTACTTGCGGCAAATACTTCTAAGATGGCTGAAATGGTGACAAAAACCTATGATTTTTTGTATAACAACGAAGGTGTGAACGCGCTTGTTGAGAATTTAGAAGAAGAACTCAACTGTTTAAATAATTTTTCGGCAGGAAATATTTTATTCTGGCCGAATACTCTGTATAAAAACGTAATGCTCCGTGCCACCGAGACAGATTACGGCATATTGCCATATCCAAAATGGAATAAAGACCAGAAAAGATATATGACCGGGGCGCAGGATAATTTTTCTATTATAGCGATTCCTATAACATGCCCAAATAAAGAACTCGTCGGGGCCGCTCTGGAAGCCCTCGCCGCCGAAAGCTACCGTAGCGTAACCCCCGCGTATTATGAAATCGCCCTGAAAACAAAATATCTGCGCGACGACGAATCGGCTATGATGCTCGATATTATCAGGGATGGAATTTCGTTTAATTTCGGGGCTTATCATACTGACAGCATAGGGGATTTGAGATTGCAATACCGGTTTCTTATGTCAGATAAAAAATCAGATTGGGTTTCGACATACGAGAAAAAAGAATCCCAGTATCAGAAAGGGCTTGAAAAAACGATTAATAATTATATGAATTTAGAGCAATAGTATTATATAGTAAAGCACGTTGAAAACCACCCCGTCAAGCTAACGCTTGCCACCCCTCCACGGAGGGGAATTGCTCGCAATTCCGGTGTTTTGTCTAATTCCCCTCTGTGGAGGGGTGCCCGCAGGGCGGGGTGGTTTTTAAGTAGAATTATTATAATTTCTAATATCTAAAAAAGAGGAGTGATAAAAATGACGTCAAGAGAACGGCTGTTGACTGTATTAAACGGGAAAATACCCGACCATGTGCCGGTTATGCCGGATTTATCAAATATGGTCCCTGCGAAAATGACTGGCAAGCCTTTCTGGGATATATATTTATATCAGGACCCGCCGCTCTGGAGAGCATATCTTGACTGCGTAAAATATTTCGGGTTTGATTCACTGTGGGACGCTTATTATGTGTCTATACCGCTCGATTCAACAAACCAATCAAGCCCTGCAAATTACGATATAAAAACTGCTGTTGTATTTAAAAACGAAGAACGGCTTGTCACGCAAAATTTTGAATATGTAAACGGGAAACGTTATTGGGCAAAAACCGTGGACGTTTATTATATAGCCGACCCTCCGACTGCCGGGCTTGATCCGCGTTCTATACGTTTGCCTGAAGAACCGGATAAATTTGAGTTGTTAAAACATGAAGATATACGGCAATGGCCGGCAGGCGAAGAACTCTTGAAAATTCTCAAGTCCGAATTGGGCGAATGTGGTTTATTGGGCGTGGTGTGCGGAACTTCTAAACTTATAAATACCGAGCAGGATATATATGATTTCTTTGACGACCCGCAAAAATATTACGACAGGAGAGACTGGCTTCTGGATTATTACGAAAAAGTATTTATGAAAATGCTGACATATTCATGCAGGCCAGATTTTATCTCTACCGGCGGTTCGGGTACTTTGATTCATCAGTCACTTCAGACATTCAGGGAACTCGCGCTGCCTATCGTGAAAAAAATGACCGCTCTTGCAAAACAATACGGATTCCCGTCGCACATTCATTCGTGCGGGCCGGAAACAGAACTGGTGAAAATCTGTGCCGAAGAAACTGATCTGACTGTTATAGACCCGCTTGAAATATCTCCTATGGGCGACTGCGACCTGAAAGAATTAAAAAGACTTTATGGCGATAAATTAGTTCTTAAAGGCAACTTGCATACGACAAAAATAATGCTGCACGGTTCTGTGAGCGATGTTGTCGAGGCTTCAAAAAAAGCCATTGACGACGCGGCAGCGGGCGGGCGTTTTATATTATCTACCGGCGACCAGTGCGGCCGCGATACTCCATACGAAAATATTATGGCCATGATTGAAACGGCAAAAACTTACGGCAGATATTAAAATTAAAATATATAACGCCATAAAACGGGCAAAAATTCACAGAAAAAAACTTCGCGAAAACCACTTGACAAACCCGTTACAATCTGATATAATACTATTTGTTGCGGTAATGCTGGTGTAGCTCAGCTGGTAGAGCAGCTGATTTGTAATCAGCAGGTCGGGGGTTCGAATCCGTCCACCAGCTCCAGATATAATTATATATTTTTTGCGTTATTTTTTTTCGTGGGAGAGTTCCCGAGCGGCCAATGGGGGCAGACTGTAAATCTGTTGTAAGTTACTTCGGTGGTTCGAATCCACCCTCTCCCATCAATATCAAAAACCCCGGTTTTACCGGGGCTTTTGATTCTTTATTTATAAAATAAATACTCATAAATTTATACTATATTTTTTTACTGCGGTCTCATCTATTTCAATGCCAAGCCCCGCGCCCTGCGGAACATCTATCATGCCGTTTTTATCCATTAGAACAGGGTTTTTTATAATATCTCTCAGCATAGCATTGTCGCTTACGTTATATTCGAGAAACAAACTGCGGGGTAAAGCGGCGTTTACATGCAGGCTCGCCGCCGTAAGAAAATCTGTAAGCCATGCGTGGGGGCAAATATCAATCCCCGCGTACTCGGCTTCCCACATAATTTTTCGAATATGCGTGAACCCGCCGCACCGGGAAATATCAGGCTGCGCGACGTCAATTCCGCTCTCAATCAGTTTGCGGAATCCCCAGCCAGTGGCTTCCTGTTCTCCCGCCGCAAGCCGGGTTGAAATTCCAGCTTCTTTTACTTTTTTATAACCCTCGTAACATTCCGGGTGCAAAAAATCCTCAAGCCAGTAGATTTTATATTCTTCTATTGATTTTAGAAGTTCTATCGCGTCATACGCGCTCCTGTTATGTTTCCAGCCCGCGTCCACCATAATATCAATATTATCTCCGGCTGCTTCTCTCGCCGCTTTTACAAGCGCAATATCATTTTTGCGGTTTTCCCCAAATACTCCCCAGCCGAATTTAATTGCGGTAAACCCTTTTTCAAGATAATATTCGCACGCTTTTTTTATATCATAAGGCGTAGACCGAAAAAGCGTCGAAGCGTATGCCCTGATTTTATCCCTGTAACCCGCGCCGAGCAGTTTATATACCGGAACATTAAAAGCCTTGCCTATAATATCATAGCACGCAATATCAAATCCCGACAATACCTGCATAGCAACCCCGCGGCGGCCGTAATATACAGTTCCCCTGTATATTTTATCCCACAGGCGCTCAGTTTCAAATGGGTCTTCGCCTATAACAAGTTCTTTTAATCCCTCGAAAAAACCGCTCCCGGTTTTCGGCGCGCTTATCATAGACTGCGCAACATGAGGCGCAGTCTCTATATCAGACCAGCCTGTAATCCCCTCGTCGGTAGTTATTTTTAAAAGAAAACAATACGCGACCCCGGACGCTTCTTCGCTTCCCTGTGGATTAAGATATTCTCTCGGCGACTGTAAAATATATCCGTTTATATCCGTGATTTTCATAACAATATTATCCCTGTAAATTTATATATTTATAAAATTATAATAAATATTATACAATATTTTAAATATTTAAACAATTAATAATCTGGACGTTTTACTGTATAATACGGACATGAAAATAAATTAAAACAATAATCCTATAGAGTCGCTATATATAATCCCTTCTGTCACATCTTCGGGAATAAGCGGCAGTCCGGTGTTTTTGATAATATCATTTATATTTTTTAAGCCGTCTATTGATTTTTTTGTCGTAGTCGCGGGATAATCCGAGCCAAACAATAATTTATGACAGCAATTATATTCAACAGCGAGCCGCATGGCGTTATAAAATTGCCACGGCCTGTAATATAACGCCGATATATCAGCATAAACGTTTTCGTTTCTGCGAATAATCGCTATAGTTTCAGCTTCCCACGGGTGCCCCAAATGCGCGAGCACAAGTTTAAGCTTCGGGAAATCGCAGGCGACTGCGTCTATATGATACGGGCGTGCGTAATCAAGCGGCACGCCGCTGGAAAAAGTCGTCGCCATGTGTGTGATTACAGGCAGTTTATTTTTTTCGCAGTAATCATAAATCTCATAATATTTTTTGTCGCACGGATGAACGCCCTGATATATAGGGCCGAGTTTAACGCCTTTGCATTCAAGATTTAAATGATTATATTTTAAATCCTGCATAAAATTTTGCTGATAGGGGTCAATAGAAGCAAAATATATATATTTTTTATTGTGGCGCGAAACGAAATCCGCCACAGTTTCGTTTTGGACATTCCACCCGGTTTTTATCGCTTTAAGCCCGAAAACGATAACTCTATCGGCTTCTTTTGTCGCCTCAAGATAATCTTCCTCGCTATATGTCCAAATATCGTGTGAAATGCCGCTGCGCGTCAAATCTTCGCGCAACTGCGCCCCAAAATCTGTGAAATTCAATAAATGCGTATGTATATCAATAATCATTTTTTCACCCGTAATAAAATTTATTTATAAACATGAGCAAAAGTCGGAACCGTTCCCAAAAGCCCCCTTTCGAAAGGGGGTGGCAACACGTTAGTGTTGACGGGGGATTGCCGTAACTCCGCAATCCTCAGTCAGCTTCGCTGACAGCTCCTTTCAAAAGGAGCCTTAAAACAGTCTTTTGCTCTTCTCTATTTTTTTATAAACCCGACATGACATAGAGATTATATAATTAATTATATATCATATAACGAAAAAACACAATATAAAAATTTATTATTTTTTATATTTATGCCTATATACAAAATCGCAATAATGTGATAAAATATTAATTAGATTTAATTATAAATTATAGCGGAGTAAATAATATTATGTATAAAAAGCCGTTAAATAAAAATCAGATGATTGAAAATATTGAGCGCGGCGGCTATCTTCCTCAAACTATCGGATTTTGGGTCGACCCGTCGGTTTATGGAGATAGAAGCGGGGAAGTTCAAATTTTGTTAGACAGCTATCCCTCAGACGCGATGTGGCTTGTCCCGGCTTTGCCGGGATATTGGGGGTCGCCGTTTCCGGATTACCCGGAATATATCTGGGGAGGCAGGATATATTCAAAAGGCGGGGCGATAGATTCGCAGCAGTTGATTGCCGATTGGGACGAACTTGATGATTTTCTCGAAAAATTCCCAAAGCCGTCGCTAAAGCCGATTACAGAAGCGGCGATTAAAACAGTTTCGGAAGATTCTACCGGACGTTACCGGCTGTGTCACTTCTGGTATTTATTTTATGAACGGCTATGGAGCTTCAGGGGCATGGAAAACGCGCTGGGGGATTTATTACTAAACAAAGATAAAGTTCACCGGTTATTTCAAGAATTATGCGATTTCTATATCGGGATTATCGAACGAATACATAAAGAAACAGGCTGTGACGGCGTATATCTCACCGATGATTTGGGTTCGCAGCAGGATTTGATGTTTTCGCCTGAGATTTTTCGCGAAATGTTTTTGCCGTATTATAAAAAAATATTTGATACATGCCATAAAAATAGTCTTCACGTCTGGCTGCATTCATGCGGCAATATAGAAAAAATCCTGCCGGATTTAATTGACGTCGGCGTTGATGTTATTCACCCGATACAAAAATTTGCCATGAACGAAGAAGATATAGCAAAAAAATATAAAGGCAGAATATGCTTTATGTGCGGTATGGACGTGCAGAATGTCATGCCTTTCGGGACTCCGGACGATGTGCGCGCCGAAGTGAACCGGCTTATTAATATTTTTAAGACAAACGACGGGCGCATAATTTTTTCTATGGGAAACGGAGTTACTTCGAATATACCCGTTGAAAATTTATACGCGTTATATGACGAAGTTTATAGATTGCGCGATAATTAATATTTTTATTTTATAAATTTTTTATTTTTATTTAAAAAAGGGGGATATTTAAAATGTCTAAACTGCGGGTTATTTCATTTATATTTATATTGATTTTTATGTTTGCTATATTTTCTTCTATGTTGATTTCATGCAATTCTCAGAAACCGGAAAGTCCGGAATCAAGCCAGACCGCCGAAGAAATTAACGAAGCCGGTACGGAACAGGAACAGACTGCCTCAGAACCCGAAAAAACTTTCCCGCGTGAAATCCGGGATTTAGGCGGTTATAATTTCCGCGTTTTAATCGACGAAAACGAAGGGAACGCATTATTTTACGAAGATTTGACAATCGAGCAGGAAGAGGGCGAAGTTTACAACGACGCTTTATACAGGCGCAATCTGGAATTAATAGAAAAATTCAATGTTAAATTCTCCAGCGTCAGCAAAGAGGACATATCAAAAGACGTAAAAAATATTGTCAACTCCGGCTCAGACGATTATGACTTGATTCTTCCGCGGCTTTTTACGGCATGGAATTTAATCCCGTATTGCAATAATTTAATGCAGTACGAAAACCTCTCGCTTAAAGAATCGTGGTATGATCAGAACTGCGTGGAAAATCTTTCGATTGACAATAAATTATATATTATCACCGGCGACGCTTTTATGAAACATTATGACGGGATCATGCTTATGATATTCAATAAGCAATTATTGGCGGATCTCGCGCTGTCTGACCCTTACTCGTTAGTCAGGGACGGCAAATGGACGCTTGATATTATGGGCGAAATGTCGAAAGGGGCGACAATGGACATAGACGGCAACGGCAAAATGGACAGATACGATCGTTGGGGGTATGTTTTGCAGAGCGATATACTCGTCGGTATGATAAATGGGGCAGGTTTGCAATTTATGTATAAAGACGAAAACGATATTCCGTATTCTATGCCGAATACAGATAAAATGAACGCGACAATAGATAAAATTTTATCGTTTTACAACGATTATTCGTGGGATTGCCTGCGCGACGGTAAAGGCGAGGATAAGAGCGCGTTCTGGGTTTTCCCCGAGGGAAGGGCGTTGTTTAACGGCATAATGCTGCATTATATTCAATGGCAGCTGCGCGGCGTTGAATTTGATTTCGGCATTCTCCCGTTTCCCAAGTTTGACGAATCCCAGGAACGCTATTATACTTCAACAAATGATTTTCACACTTTCTGTTATATGATGCCAAAGAGCGTATCAGACCCGGAAAATACGGCGTATATATTCGACGCTATGGGATTTTACGGCGAAAAAATAATCAAACCCGCGTATTACGATGTATGCCTGACGAGAAAATACACAAGAGACGAAGAATCAAACGATATGCTCGATATTATTTTTAAATCCACAAGCTACGATTTGGGCATTTACGCCAATTTTGGCAATATAGCCGGCAGTATGCGGACAATGATGGAAAAAGGCACAAATACTTACGCTTCGACTTATGAAAAACAGGAATCGAAAATAACAAACGAAATCGTAAAATTTATAGATAATATACAGGAATAATTATTATATAATAAAGCAAGTTGAAAACCACCCCGTCAAGCTGACGCTTGCCACCCCTCCACAGAGGGGAATTAGACAAAACTCCGGATTTGCGCGAAATTCCCCTCCGTGGAGGGGTGCCCGCAGGGCGGGGTGGTTTTCAAGTAGAATTACTATAATTATATAACAAAAGCAAAAAAGACCCGAAAGGGTCTTTTTGTTTTATAGCCTTATATATCAAACGCCGGTTTTCAGCGCGTATAACCGGAATATCGTCATAAACGCCTGTTCTCTTGAATACGTGTCTTTGGGGTGGAACTCCCCGTCGGTGTAACCGTTCATGATTCTGTTGCCCCTGCTGTCCATACAGCCCGACACATAAGTTATAGCATTAACGGACCATGTGTTAAATTTTATATCGTCGTTAAAATTAAGCGGCTCGGCGTTTATATTTATATTTTCGAACACGCCTACACGCATTAACATTGTCGCGGCTTCTTCTCTTGTGATATTCCCGTCAGGATCAAATATCCCGTTACCCCTTCCGTTCACAAGACCCAGAGAATAAGCGGCCAATATATACGGGTCGCTTGTGTCTGTAAATACCGAAGCGTCTGTTGTTTTATTTTTTTCAGCGAGTATCTCTGATATATCCTTGTCCTCGGCAACTTCTAAAAATTTTATGATAAGCATACAGAATTCTTCGCGTTTTATCGCATTTTTGAAGTTTTTCATATAACTTAACGGGATTAAATTATATCCGTATGCGTACCCGACTTCAAATAACGCCCATTCAGACGGTTTATCTTCAGGATATACGAACGTTTCAATTTTTTGCCCGGCTTCGTCAAGTACTTTTAAAATATAATCTTCGTTTGAATATTCGTCCGGAGAATATGCGCTTACGGATACATAATAATCCCCCGGGATAAGATAAGTCTTGTCAGTCTTGAAATATTTTGTCAAATCAGCCGAAGAAGACGGCGAAGCTGACGAAGGAGACATAACCCCGCCGTCTCCGCCGATTTTATAGGATTTTAATTCCCTGTGGTACGCGTCGTATAATTTAACCGACCAGAAACTGTCGTTTATATGCGCGTTCACAGAAAATTTTATTTGAATATCCTGTGATTTGTTCACGGCTATTTTAAAATAATCTATATCGTTTATATTAAAAATATCTCCGGTTATATCTGTGTTAAACGGCAAAAGATTAGCGGTTTCGGGAGAGTTGTTGGGTTCTGTCTCATATAATCCGTTACCGGAGCTTTCGTTGTTAAATTCTATTTTTATTTTATAATCAGTGTTTGAGTAATTTATAATATTATACGCGCTTATTTTTATATAATAAGTCCCGGGTTGGAGCCTCATATTTTTTGAGGTTTTTGTTTTATACTCAGAAAGCGAGCTTTCTGATTCGCCGTCTGCGCCGAAATAATCTTTATAAATTGATTCAGTCGCCATGTCGCTTGAAAAAAGTTCGATTATCCAGTTGTTCTGTGAAATTGATTTCAATGTTTCAAAAGATATGGCGACGCTGCCGTTCTGGGTCAGGGTAAATTTAAAATAATCTATATCGTTATAATCAGACATGTTGCCAATAAGCGGCAAACCCAAGTTTAAATTATTTGCCGTGTGCGGCGTGTTGTTGTATTCTGTTTCGTATAATTCAAATAATTCAATATTAGAATTAAAATAAGAATTGGAATAAGAGGGCAGGGATTCTTTCGCCTCAGGAGAATAATTTATTCTTATCCTGTATGAAGCCGTTGAAAAATCATACGCGTTCACAGGCAAGACCTGAACATAATAACTGCCTGCGGGCACTCTTATTTTGTCAGAAGTTTTGGCTTTTGTCCCGGAAGAATAGCTTGCGGTACCTTCGTCGCCGTATTTCCCGGAATAAAGCAGCCTGTTGTTTTTATCGAATATATTTAAAATCCATGCCTGTTTTGAGATATTATTCGGCGAGATAAAATCAACGGTTACAGAACCGCTGTAATTTAATCCGAAATCAAAATTATTGACGTCGCCTGCATTTTTGATCTGCCCCGAAATTTCTTTGTTCACGTTATATTCAGAAGAAGGCGTTTCTGTGGGATAAATATACTCGTCGTCAAATATTTCGGGAACGGGTGCTGAATCTGAATGAACTAAAAGCGAATAGTCTGAATTTGAGTAAAAAACTGGACTTGTTGAATCTACAGAATAAGGATATACGACGATATAATATTCACCCTGATCTAAAGTAAGATTTTCAGACACGAAAGTCCGTTTGCCGTTTATAGCCTCGCCCGAACCTCCGGCTGAATAAGTCTTGACGCCGCCTTTTGAATCCTGAAGATATATAGTCCACATATCCTGATTTATTGTGTCGGGGGTTGAAAATTCAATGCGCAGGTCGTTGTGCTCAGATACGCTGAATTTGAAATAATCGCGGTCGGATGCGCTTGAGAGATTGCCGATAACGGCGGCATTTATCAAAATATTTGTGGCAGTTTCGCGGGTATCGTTAAATTCTCTTTCATACCGCGAGCTTCGCTCTGCTGAATAATCGGCGTATACAGTATAATTTGCATTCGAAGCCGAAGAAGAACTATAAGCCGCGATTTTTATATAATATTCTCCGGGAGGCAGCCGGAGTTTGTCTAATTTATTTGTTCTTATTAGATTAATTACTTCCCCTCCCGAACCGACGCGGCTCATCTGTAACTGCTTTTCGTTTTTGTCATAGAGCAATATAACCCAGTTTCCGGAGTCGATTGCGCTTCCAACAGAGAAAGATAAATTTATCGAGCCGTGATATGGCACGGTTATTTTATAATAATTTAGGTCTGCGGCAGATTTAAGATTGCCGGTCATTGTAGTATTTAAATTCATGAATGTCGCGGTCTGGATTGTATTGTTTGATCCGCTTGGATTAGTTGGATTCGGATTGACCGGATTAGTGGAAGAACCGCCGGATTCCAACGAAAAACTCACGGAAATTTTATAAGAATTTGTGACTAAAGTTGCGCCCACGGGGACATATACCCAGATATAATAACTGCCTGCGGGCAGATTTATATAATCGGTATATTCGATTCTTGTCGTGGCGCCTGACGAAATTGCCGCGCTGCCGAAATCCTGCATTGCATAGAGAGTAGAATCCGAAACGCCCATCAGCGAGATTCTCCATGAATTTGTTTTGGTCGAGGCAGCCGTTTCAAATTTTATTGATACGCTGCCTTTGACAGTAGTATCGAAATAATATAAATTAGTAGAAGAAGCCGTAGTCATACTGTCCTGATAGACAGTATCAAAAGAAATCTGCCTTATCTCGGCGGAAGAAATCAGTGGAGAGAGAATCACGGGAACAAAGGCTGAGAAAATCAATAAAGCCGAAATAATATAAGATAAAAGCTTTCTCCCGGTTTTACTTTTTTTATTTTTTATTTTTTTTGTTTTCGCGTTCATTTTATATTTAACCTCCGAATTTATTAAACGGCATAACTATATTTTATATTCTAATTATATATTCTATATCAAAAACAAAAAAATGTCAACAAATAAAAAATAAAAAATAAACTATAGTATAAAACAAATCAATATATCGTGTAAAGCAATATAACTTTACGCGATTTGCTTTTATACGAAAAAAATGTCGAAAAATCACAAAAAATCTGTCGAAAGACGAAAAAAAATATTGACATTGGAAAATATAAGTGGTATTATAGATAATAACAGCGAAAAAAGTCGAATTAATCATAATTAAAGGAGAATTGATTGATTATGGTCGAAAATATCAAAAAATACGCCGCTGAGTTGATCGGGACTATGATTCTTGTATTTATGGGCTGCGGGAGCGCGATGTTTTTAGGCTGCGAGTCTTATGGCGGGCATCTTGCGGTTGCGCTGGCTTTTGGGTTGTCTATTATTGCGACGGCTTATGTTATCGGCAATATTTCCGGATGCCATATAAACCCTGCGGTTTCTCTTGCTATGCTGATAAACAAAAAATTAAGCCTGACTGATTTTATCGGTTATGTAGCGTCTCAAATAATCGGCGCGTTTGCGGGAGCGGGACTTTTGAAATTAATAGTATCTCTGGGAGCTGATTCGGGTCTTGAAGACCTGACCGGCGGTCTCGGGTCAAACGGGATTGCGAATGTGGGAGTGGCGGGAGCGATAGCAGTTGAAATAATTTTGACTTTTATATTTATATTCACGATAATCGGCGTGACTTCAGATGAGAGCAAAGGCGGCGTTGCGGGAATAGTTATAGGACTGACGCTGACGTTTGTGCATATCGTGGGGATTCCGTTGACTGGAACATCTGTGAATCCGGCGAGAAGCTTAGGACCGGCTTTACTCTCGGGAAACAGCGACGCGATTGCGAACGTGTGGATATTTGTAGCCGCTCCGTTAGTCGGGGCTGCGCTTGCGGCGGTTTTGTTTAAATTATTGAAATTAAAAGGCGGCAAATAGAGAATTTATGAGACTTGATAAATATCTTAAAGTTTCGCGCCTTATCAAGAGGCGCACAGTCGCGCAGGAAGCGTGCGACGGGGGCAGGGTTTCGGTGAACGGCAAAGTCGCGAAGCCCTCGCATGATTTAAAAGAAAACGATATAATAGAAATCTCTTTCGGAGAGAAAAAAATTAAAGTAAAAGTTATAGAATTAAAAGAGCATGTGTTAAAAACCGGAGCGGCGGACATGTATGAAGTTATAGGGCAATAATATTGTAAATAATAAGGAGGCGGCAAAATTAATTGGTCATTATATTTGTACAAGGCGGAGCCGGAGGAGGTATAATATTTTTTGCCGTTGCGATTTTTGGGGCTTTGATGGCATTTTTCGGTTGGGAGCAAATATTTACGGATGGATATGATTTTGTGATCAAATGCACAGCGGCATATATCGCATTAAATACGCTTGCCGCCATAATAACGCCAAAAAAAATTGTAAATGCAGTAACGACGGCAATTACAGTTATAGCTTGCGCCGTTCCCGTAATTATGCTTTTTATGGAAGGCGCGGACGCGCATTGGGGATGGTATATTATAGGTTCAGCTCTTTTTCTTTCGATGGCGGCCGTGCCCGCGCTTATAAGCGCCATAATAAATTATATAATTTTAAAAATCAGGGGTTTGGCATGATTAAACAAGTCTTTAAAATTTTATGATATGAACATACCTTGAAAACTCCGGACATATATATAAAATACAGGATTGTGTTTTATGTTTTTGAAAGGGGTTTGCAGGGCATGAACGGCATGAGTAATATAAATAATTTGAATAATAACGGGGAAGAAAAAAGAAGCAGGAAAATTCACAACGTAGTTTTATATAACCGGAAGCAAATGACGGTTTCAGGGGTTATACGGGTCGATAATTTTAACGACAGTATTATAGTTTTAATAACCGAAGCGGGGCAAATGACCGTAGAGGGGATAAATCTTCACATAAATAAACTTTCTCTGGAAACTGGAGACATGAATATAGACGGCGATATAACCGGGCTGTTTTACACAGAGGACGCTTCCGGGAGTACAAACAACGGCGGAAAATCATCTAAATTTTTATCGAAGCTGTTTAAATAAAAATAAAGGTGGTTTGCTGCTTATGGAAATATCAATAACAGAACAGGGCGTAGTGTTTTTGTTCTCATGCGTTGTCGGGGGGCTTTTAGGGGCTTTTTATGATATATTCAGGATAATCAGGATAGCGTTTAATTCTAAATGGCTCTCGGTTTTTTTTCAGGATTTAATATTCTGTATTTTCTCGGCGTTTTCGATTATTTTACTGGTTTTCTACACAAATTCGGGAAGAGTCAGATGGTTTTCGCTTTTAGGCTGTTTTATATGCTTTGTTTTATATCATCTGACGGTTGGCAGAATTGTTATATTCATGTCAAAAAAGATTATTGATTTTATAAAAAGATTATTAAAGTTTTTATATAAAATCACGGTGATTCCCGTTAAAATTACTGTTTTGTTTATATTAAAACAGTTAAAAAAATTATCGGGATTTATGCTGAGGATATTTAAGAAAACACAGGGAAATTTATATTACGGCAGAGAAAAACGAAAAATAGCGAAAGACGGGTCAAGAGGGTTCGGACTGTATAAAAATAATAGTAATATAAACGGAAAAACGGCGAAAAACATCGGTAAAATCATAGAAAAAGACAGCGCAAAAAGCCAAAAACCACTTGAAAAATCAAAGAAAAAAATATAGGATTGTATAAAATTCTATTTGGGGAGGAAAAACGGCAATGTCAGAATCTGCGTTAAAATTGAGAAATGAAAGAAACAGGAGAAACGCAAGAAACAAAAAACGAAGCGTAGCAAGAAAAATGCGCAAAAATAAACTTGGGGCTATACCGATGATAACGCTCGCGATTATAATTGCCCTGCTGTCGGTGCATTTATGGAACAATAAAATCGCGATAGATAAAAAGAACGAACAGATAGCCGCGCTGAATCAGGAATATAATCACCGGAGGATAAAAAACGACGCCACGCAGCAGAAAGTTGACGCGCCCGTCGATGAAGAATATATAATCGACGTTGCGAAAGACAACGGCTACAGGAGGTCGGACGAAATTATATTTTATATAAATTAAAAATGGGCGAATAAGAATTTAATGGGGATAATATTGATTTTATGCAAATCCAAAAAGGGGAAATAATAGAAGTCAAAGTCACGGGGATAACAAAATACGGGGTGTTTGTCAGCATAAACAAAGGCGAAACAGCCGGGATTTCAGGAATGTCCGGAATGATACATATATCCGAAATATCTTCCGGATTTATTAAAGACATAAACGAAATTTTAGAAGTAAACCAGATAATAAAAGCCGTTGTTATCGGTGTGAACGACAACGGAAAATTAGCCCTGTCGATAAAACAGTTAGAAAATATCAATAATAACAACAATATTAAATCCGTCCATGAAGAATCTAAAAAAGCCGGTGATAATAATAACGATAATCTTAAAAGTTTTGAGGATATGATTAATAAATTCAAGCGCGAGAGCGACGAAAAAATATCGGATCTGAAATTTCTTGAACAGAAAAGAAGCGGCTATTCAAGGAGAAGAAAAGATTAAAGCAGAGGTCAAAATAAAAATGATGATAATAAAAAACGCGCGTATATATACTATGGCAAAAACGGCAAAAAGCAAAATAATCGAAAACGGATATGTGAAAATTTCAGACAGTTCAGGTTTGATCGATGAAGTCGGGGACATGAAAGAATATGACGCAAATATAGAAAATAAAAAAAATAATATTAATATAATCGAAGCCGGAGGCAAATGGCTTTTGCCCGGCTTTATTGACGCGCATACGCATCTTGGAATGTATGAGGACGGATTGAGAACAGAAGGCGACGATTTAAACGAAATCACAGATCCGTGCACGCCGCATTTGCGCGCAATCGACGCGGTAAACCCCATGGACAGAACGTTTGAGGAATCGCTTGCGGCGGGGATAACATGCGTTGCGACAGGCCCCGGGAGCGCAAACCCTATCAGCGGGCAGTTCGCAGTTATCAAAACCCACGGGAAAAGAATCGACGGTATGATAATCAAAGAGCCCGTAAGCATGAAATTCGCGCTGGGCGAAAACCCGAAAATATGCTACGGCGAAAAAAATCAGACCCCCGAAACAAGAATGGCGACAGCGGCTATAATCCGTGAGAATTTGAGAAAAACCGTAAAATATTGCGAAAAGAAAACAGAATTTGAAAAATCTGCGAATTATGTTGTAGGGGACGGCGTCCCCGACGTCCCGCAAGAAAACACAGACAAATCCGACGAACCGGATTTTGATATAAAACTCGAGGCTTTGCTGCCTGTTATAAAGCGCGAAATCCCGGCGCATATTCACGCCCACAGGGCAGACGATATTTTCACGGCGATAAGAATATGCAAGGAATTTGAGCTGGATTATGTTATAGTTCACTGCACAGAGGGGCATTTAATTGCCGGAGAACTCTCGAAAGATAACATACGGGCGGTAATCGGGCCGGTAATTTCAGACAGGGCTAAACCTGAACTGAAAAATATGGAACTGAAAAACGCGAAAATTTTAAGCGATTCGGGGATTTTATTTGCGGTCACTACTGATCATCCCGTCACGCCGCTGCAATATTTGCCGTACTGCGCCGCATTGACAGTCAAAGGCGGGCTGGATTTATATAAAGCGATAGAAGCGATAACTATTAATCCGGCGGTTATTCTGGGGATAGACGATAAAGTCGGCTCGATAGAAGCCGGCAAGCACGCCGATATGGTTTTATATAACGGCAATCCGTTGGAGATACTGAGCGAGGCTGAAATCGTGATTGTAAACGGCGGGGTTGTGAAATGCGCGAAATAGATGCGAAAATAATAACGCAAAAAATAAAAGAAGCGTTTATCGAAGCTAATTTGACTCTATCAGACAATCTTGTAAGCTGTATAAAAGATAGTGTAAAGTCAGAGAACTTTATACTTGCCAAAAATATATTGCAAAAACTCGATGAAAATATAAAACTCGCTCAAAAATTAAATATTCCGGTATGTCAGGACACAGGCATGGCGGTGCTTTTTGTTAATATCGGGCAGGACGTTCATATAATCAACGGGTTTTTAAAAGACGCGGTAAATCAAGGGGTTCGCGAAGCGTATATTGACGGGGATTTAAGATTATCAATAGTTAAAGACCCGTTGAGGCGCGAAAACACAAACGATAATACCCCTGCGATAATTCACACAAATATAATACCCGGCGATAAAATAGAGATTATCTGCGTGCCAAAAGGGTTCGGGAGCGAAAACGCAAGCAGGATAAAAATGTTCGAGCCGTCTGCAAACGAAGAAGACATAATAGATTTTATAGTTGAGACAGTCAAATTAGCTGGCGGGAATCCGTGTCCCCCGGTAATCGTGGGGGTCGGGATAGGCGGGGATTTTGAATATTCGGCGGTGCTTGCGAAATTAGCATTGACGCGCGAGATCGGGGAAAGCAATCCCGACGGATTTTATAAAAAAATAGAGGAAAACGCGCTTGAAAAAATAAATAAAACAAACGTCGGCCCTCAGGGATTCGGGGGGAAAACGACGGCTTTTGCGGTCAATATAGAGACGTTTCCAACGCATATCGCAGGTTTGCCTGTGGCTGTGAATATATGCTGCCATGTGTACAGGCATAAAAAAGTTGTGATATAACGCAGGAAATTTATATTAGGTACATTTGGGAGGTCACAAAATGAAGATTAAAGCTTCACAAATCACATCGCCGGACGTATTGCGGCTTTTTTCAGAGCTGGACGATTTTTTTATAGATTTTCTCGGTGACGATAGCCATATATATTCCCGTTATAACGCAAATGAGAATATTAATGATGTTTGGATAGCTTATGATGGCAACACACCTGTTGGTTGTATCGCTTATCGCGTAAAGTCACCAAACATCGGTGAAGCCAAGCGTTTATTTATTAAAAGTGAATATCGCGGAAAAGGAATATCTAAATCGTTACTTTCCACGGTGGAATCATTTTCTAAAAGTTGTGGTGACCATACATTACATTTAAGCACGCAAATAACTCTTGAACCAGCCATCACTCTATATCGTAACTCTGGTTATATAATAACTTTTCAAAGCGGACTTTATGTGGAATTGGAAAAGAAGTTTTGAGTATCTTTGCGTATCAAATAAGCATTTTCTTCAGTAAATTATGCAAAGTCAAAAACATCGAATTTATAATATAAAAAATCACGGGAGAATATAAAAAATTATGATGATAACGATTATCGGCAGGGGACATTCGGGGACAAGGGCAATGTCGCACACTCTAAGCGCGAGCGGGGTTTTCATGGGCGAGCCGCTGAATGTTTCGGGGGATTTGCTCCCGCCGGGGAAAATGTATGATGCGTGCAGGGTTTTCGCAAAATATGTTGATTATAAAGGCGGGCTTGAATGGGATTTCTCTAAAGTTTTATTAATGGAACCCGTCCCGGAATTTAAAAAATTAATCGAAGATTATCTTGTGACTGTTTTGGATTCAAAAAACGAAAACAAAGGCTGGAAAATCCCCGAAACTACGCTGATTTATCCGTGGATTATAAAAATGTTCCCGGATATAAAATATATTCACTGGGTGAGAGATCCGAGAGACTGTATTCTCGGCTCGCACTTGACTGATAATTTGCACGATTTCGGCATAGATTACCCCGAAACTGACGATATTCGGGAAAAGAGGGCGTATAGCTGGAAATATCAGAGGGAATTGATGAAAGCCACTCCCGACCCGAAAAATCTGCTAAAACTTAAATTTGAGGACATGGTGAATAATCAGGACGAAACTTTGATAAAACTTGAGGATTATCTGGGAATAAAAATGGCCAAAATAGAGATGCGGGCAGATTCTGTCGGCCGTTGGAAAACAGATAACGGCAAATATATGTTTGATTTTTTTGCCGAGGATATGACAGAGTGCGGATATGAATTTTAATAATAAATAAATTAAAATAAAGGCTGGTAAAAGATTATGGGAATAGTAATTAATTATTGCGAAAATTACGAAGAAATGTCATGGCAGGCGGCGGAGATTGTCGCGGGGGAAATAAAATCAAAAGAAAATTTTGTACTGGGTCTGCCGACAGGCTCAACGCCTCTTGGCATGTATGAAAATCTTATCGAAATGAACAAATCAGGGAAAACGGACTTTTCGAAAATAACTACTTTTAATCTTGACGAATATTACCCGATAAAACGGGATAATAGCCAAAGTTATTATAAATTTATGTTTGATAATTTTTTTGGCAAGATTAATATAAATCCTGAAAATATAAATATCCCGGACGGAGAAGCAACTGACGCAAAAATTGAATGCGGTACATACGACCAAAAAATAAATCATGCGGGCGGGATTGATTTGATGGTGATAGGCATAGGACCAAACGGGCATATAGGATTTAACGAACCCGGAAATTTTCTTCTGCCAAATACACACGTCGCTGTTTTGACCGAAGAGACAAAAGAAGCCAACAAAAGATTTTTTGATTCTGTAAACGAAGTGCCGGACAGGGCGTTGACAATGGGAATGGGGAGCATAATAGCGAAAAGCAAAAAAATATTGATGCTTGTGAGCGGGAAATCTAAAGCAAACGCGTTCAGGCAATTTTTAGAGGGCAAAATAACTTCAGGCAACCCCGCGACTTTCTTGTATCTGCACAATAATATAATAGTTTTGAGCGATATTGAAATATAATAAATATATGGCGATACCTGAATCCCTCTTTTAATTGCGAAAGGGGGATTTTTGCCGCGCAAAATATTTTTATATTATCTATATTATTATTCTTGTAAAAATAATGATTTTGTGATAAAATATATATAACAAACAAAAATGCAGAGGTATAGAGCAGTGTCCGTCGAATTGAAAACTATGGCTAATATAAAATATATCAATATAAAAATGAAAAAAAAGCTGAAGAATAATTCGGAAATTATATATATTATTAAAGATGCAGGGGAACTGTGCGTAAAAATACTGCTTTTTTTGTTATGCTGTGATAATCTGGAGAAAATAGATTTTGAGTTTATGAAAAACAGCGTTAGGATACAGGCGACAGACGATGAAATTATAGAGGCTGTGGATTTCTGGAAAGAAAAAAATATACTCGATTATGAAATAGCGTCGCCTGCCGGAACTAAAGGCGTTAATATGTATAACGTTATAAATATTTTGCTTAACGTAAAAAGGGACATAAATATATTAAACGGCGATGAACCGGAAGAATCTAATGAATTAAACGCGGGGCTCGGCATATACGATGAAAAATATATAAACGGCAAAAAAGAAATTCTTGCAGAAAAAACAGACGAACCCGTAAATCTTGATAGCCATGAGACTGATGAGACTGAGCTTAATGAAAAGGAAACGGAAACTGAAATTGAAGCAGAGGACATAAAAGAAATCGCGGGGAGTGAAACCCCCGTCGCGCCGCAAAATGAAACGCCTGAAAACAAGTCAGAGCAAATAAAGCGCGCGCCGGTAAATTCAGGACCTGTTACTATCGTTGAAATAAGCGAGTCGCTTGAAACAAAAGAAGAATTCAGAAGGCTTATACATGAAACTCAGGTAAAAATGCAGACTACTTTTAATTTTTCTGATTTGGGCATTATGTATAATCTTCACGAAACAAATAATATAGAAGTTGATTTAATTATCAAGCTTGCGGAAATATGCGCCGAAGAGGGTAAAAATAACATAAGGTATCTTGAGAAAGTCGCTCTCGGGATGGCCGCCGACGGGATTATAAAATTATATCAATACGAAGAAAAAATCAAAGAAATGCATAAAATAATAGAATTTGAAGATAAAATAAAAAAGCTGTTTAATATAGAAAGCAGAAAACTCACGTCAAAAGAAAAGAATTATATAAAAAAATGGGCGAAAGAATTTGATTTTTCGGACGATATATTGTCAGAGGGATATAAACGCTGCATGAAACAGATAGAAAATTTTAATTTTAATTATATAAACGGTATATATACAAACTGGCATGAAAAAGGATTCAGGACGCTCAATGATATAAACAACGAATACGGGGTAACCCCGGATGTTATGAATAATATAGTGAACAGGAAAAACGCGGGGGTCAGCGCGGAGCAGTTTTTTGAAAAAGCGGTAAGGAAAGGCGTAAAATTTTAAAAATAATTTATGAAATTCGGGAGTTGAATTATGGCATACAACAGTAAAGTCGTGCAAAAAGTTTTGGGCGATTTTGATAATAAATATAAAACAGCGGCGGCAAACGCCGAAAAGAGAAAAAAAGATTTATATATAAAAATCCCGGGATTGCTTGATACGGACAGAAAGCTGTCCGGGACTTACAAAGATATTGCGGGAATTATTCTCGGTTCAAATTCCGGCGGGGATTTTGATTTAAAAATCAGCAGCGTAAAGAAAAAAAATCAGGATTTGATAAAAAAGAGAAAATTATTGCTTGAAAAAGCGGGCTATCCGGAAAATTATACAGAGCCGGTTTACGAGTGCGCGGCTTGCGAAGATACCGGATATAAAAACGATATTATGTGCGATTGCCTGAGAAAAGCCCTTGCGGCAGAGAGCATAAATCATTCGGGGCTCGGCAGAACTATAAAAAATCAGACGTTTGAAAATTTTAATTTGAATTATTACGACAGGAAAAAATCTGCCGATAAATTAGTAAACGAAAGCCCGTATAAACACATGAAAAGTATATATGATGAGTGTAGGAAATTCGCGGAGAATTTCGGGAAATCTATTGCGCCTGACGCTTCTGATAATTCTTCCGGGAACCCGGTAGAGAATGCGAAAAATCTTATGTTTATCGGATCGACCGGGCTCGGCAAGACGCATTTGTCGTCTGCGGCGGCGTATGAAGTGATAAAAAAAGGCTTTGACGTATTTTATGATTCGGCGCAGAGCATATTGTATTCGTTTGAAAAAGAAAGATTTGCCCGCGGGACTTTTGACCCTGATATAATAGAACGCTATATGACGTGCGATTTGCTGATAATAGACGATTTGGGAACTGAATATTCGGGGAATATATTTGTTTCGTCTTTGTATAATCTGATAAACGTGCGCCTACTTGAGAGCAGAAGCATGATAATAAGCACAAATTTAACAGTCAGCGAAATGCAGATGAGATACGACGAAAGGATAATGTCGCGGATATTCGGCGAGTTTGCGATCTTGAATTTTATCGGGGAAGATATAAGATTTAAGAAATTATAAAAATTAATATTAGGCATACCAGGAGATTATATTGATGAAAAATTATCATGATGAAGTAAAAGATAAAAAATTGCCAAATGTAAAGCCGAAAAAACGATTTAGTAGTTTGCCGATTATTTCGTTGGCGTTAAGTTTAACTCCTGTGTTACTTTTGTTGTTAGGTCAATTTAGTTCTATTTTTATATACATTTGGTTTGTTAGTGTGTGGGGTATTGGTTTTTGCCTCGTAGGGATAATAATAATTATTGTTTTTTTCGGCAAAGGAATAAAGCAAATAAGTAAAACAGAGCTAATTTTTGCAATCATTTCAATCATATCATCATTAAGTTGGTGCTTATATCTCTTTTGGTATTATCAGCAAGGACATGAATTGTTTCTTTAAAATATAAATATTATAAGTGGTATATTTTGTAATTAAAATAAATTCAGGAGGATAATATATGAAAATGACTAATTTGAATATTTCGGTTCCCAGCGAAATATTTCTGGTTCTCAGAGAGAACGAAAATCAGTTTGCTGATGACATGAAAAAATATACTGCCTTAAATTTATATAAAAAACATAAATTGTCAATAGGGCAATGCGCTGAACTGGCAAACATGACTGAAGAGGATTTTATTTATTTTTTAAGTGAAAATAAAGTTTCAATATTTGAATATCTTGACGAGTCAGTTCTTCGGGAGGAATTAAGCAATGCCTGAAACCGTTATTGTAAATTCAACGCCTATTATCGCCCTTAGCGCTATTGATAAATTAGATTTGCTGAAAAAAATTTATGGGACAGTTATTATTCCGAGTGCCGTAAAAGAAGAGATTGCAGCAAAAGAAAAATCAAAAGCGCAAAATAATCTTGAAATATCATCAGAATGGATACAAACGAAAGAAATTAAAAACGCGGCGCAGAAACAGACATTTAAAACACAGTTGCATGAAGGTGAAGTTGAAGTAATGATTTTAGGGCAGGAATTAAATGCGGATTTATTAATTATTGACGACTATTTAGCGCGTGAATATGCGAAATATCTCGGATTTAAGATAATCGGCACTGCAGGTATTCTTCTTTTGGCAAAATCTAAAGGATTTATCCATGAAATTAAACCTTTGATAGATAAATTGATTATAAACGGGATTTATGTCAGCAATCGTTTATATTCTGAGATTATAAAAATAGCTGATGAATAAAAAATATATAAAAATAATACCGGAGGTAGAATTATATGAAAATGACGTTTCGCTGGTACGGCGAGGACGATCCCGTATCGCTTGAATATATATCACAGATACCGTTGATGGACGGCATTGTCTCGGCATGTTATGACGTGCCGGTAGGCAAAGAATGGAAAGAAGAGTCTATAAATTATATAAAATCGCAGGCAAATAATCATGATTTATCTTTTGAAGTAGTGGAAAGCGTCCCTGTTCACGAAGATATAAAACTCGGCAAAAAAACCAGAGACGAATATATTCAGGTTTACATAAATAATATAAAAAAACTCTCGAATGCCGGAATTAAAGTGATATGCTATAATTTTATGCCGGTATTTGACTGGCTAAGGTCGAATTTATCTTATGAAAATACAGACGGCTCGACTTCGCTTATTTACCGTGAAGACGAAATATTAAATATGGACCCGAAAAAAGGGGAATTATCGCTGCCCGGCTGGGATTCGAGTTACACAAAAGAAAGCCTGATTAATTTATTAGACGAATATAAAAATATCGACGACGAAAAGTTATTTGAAAATATCGCGTATTTTATTAAAGGCATAATGCCGACATGCGAGCAGTATTCTGTCAAAATGGCGATACATCCAGACGACCCGCCGTGGCCTGTTTTTGATCTGCCGAGAATAATCAGAGACGAAAAAAATCTCGAAAGATTTTTAAAAATTCACGACAGCGAGGCAAACGGGTTGACTTTATGCACGGGGTCTTTGGGTTCTGACGGGAAGAATAACGTGGTTGACATGATAAGAAAATTCGGCAAAGACAAAAAAATTGGATTTATACACGCCAGAAATGTAAAACTTGTGGGAGAGCGGGGATTTAACGAGACTGCGCACCCGTCGAAATACGGCTCGCTTGACATGTATGAAATAATTAAAGCTATGTATGACGTGGGGTTTGACGGCTATGTGCGTCCGGATCACGGCAGAATGATCTGGGGAGAAACCGGGAAACCCGGCTACGGGCTTTACGACAGGGCGTTGGGAGCGGCTTATCTGGGAGGCTTGTGGGAAGCGGTGAGCAAAAAATAATCATGAAAAAATTCTCTTGGATTATTTTGTTTTTAATATTAATATTTTTGTTTTCGTCATGCCAAACTGTAAAACCCGGCGAAAATTTTTCGCGAATTCAAGAAGTCGCGAAAATTACAGAAATTGATGAAATATTTACGGCGACTGCCGAAACTGCAAATGAAACGACTTATTATTATATAGAACAAGAACCGGAAATTACTACTGAGCCTGAGACGACAGAGACAAAAATCGAAACGACTGTTTTTGCAGAAAAAACTGACAAATCCGAAGAGGCTTTTATAAAAACGCTCGTGACGCCTGTTAAAATTTTGATTACGCCGGAACCCGGCAGCCTTGAACCTCCTGTAAATTCAGTGAAAAAATTCCCGGTTCTTATGTATCATACATCATCTGAAAATAATCCCGGAGCTTTAGCCGATTTATATGTCAAGCCGTCTGAGTTTGAAAAGCAGATAAAATATCTGAGCGAAAATAATTATATTTTCTGCACGTTTGACGACTGGCATAAACTTCAAAATACAGAAAAGCCTGTGTTTATCACGTTTGACGACGGCTATGAAGAAAATTATACTGAAATATTTCCAATATTGAAAAAATATAACGCTAAAATAACTATATTTCTTGTTGTAAATACTGTGAATATACAGCTGACAGAAGATATGATACGCGAAATGAGCGATTCCGGGCTTGTGAAATTTGAGAGCCATACGCTGACCCATGTGAAATTGGCGGAAATAAGTTCAGATGACAGGAGGCTTACGGAGGAACTTTTGAATTCCAAAATAAAAATAGAGGAAATAACAGGGAAACGGGTATTCGCAATATCATATCCAAACGGGTATTTTAATAAAAAAGTAAAAGAGAAAGCGCGTGAATTCTATGATTTTGGAATCAGCACTGTTGGAGGAATACACAGGACTGACATAGATAATTTTGAAATACGCCGCATTGGAGTAGGGCGTTATGATTCGCTGAATGATTTTATAAAATTTTTGGGGTAAGGAGATTAAAATGGCTGACACAAGCGAAATTGAATTACTTGATATGTATGATAAAAACGGCAATAAAACCGGAATTATCCGTAAGAGAAGCGAGCCTATGGAAGATGAGGAATATCACAGGATTGTGCATGTGTGGATAAAAAACAGCGATAATAAATTTTTAATCACAAAACGCAGCCCTGAAAAAAATTTTTGCCCGGATATGTGGGAATGCCCCGGGGGATTTGTTGTTTCGGGGGAGGAAAGCGCGGCGGCTGCTTTGCGGGAAGTTAAAGAAGAAACTGGAATTACTCTAACCCCTGATAAGGGCGAATTAATATCTTCTTTTACCGAGGGCGATTATCTCAAAGATATTTGGCTGTTTAATGAATATATTGACATAAAAAACGCGGTTCTTCAGGAGAGTGAGACATGCGGTATTAAATTTGCGTCAAAAGACGATATTGTGAAAATGATCGGGAATCGTGAATTTGTGCTTTATGTTAAGTATATTTATGATTTATTGTAAATTGCCGTAAAAAAATATAAATATTTAAATAATTTAAATAAAGAAAGAAAGATAAAAAATTAAATGAGTGAGACAAAAAGCTTAAAAGAAAAATATATAAAATTAAAACAAAAACTGTTTGATATAAGATATTCTTATCTAAACGAAAAACAGCGTGAAGCCGTCTATACAAACGAAGGGCCATTGCTTATTCTCGCAGGAGCGGGAAGTGGTAAAACAACGGTTTTGGTCAACCGTATTGCTTTTTTGATTAAATACGGCGGCGCGTATTTTAACGATATTATTTATATTAGCGATATTAGCGATAATATAGTTAATAACGGAAGCGAAACAGAAATAAACGAGTCGGAAATCGAAACTCTTGAAGCCATTTTAAAATATGCCGAAAACTTAAAAGATTCTCAAACTTCAGGCCCGAACGAACTTGACGATATTTTAGGGCAGTTCGCGTATAATCCGTGTCCGGCTTATGCTATTTTGTCTATAACTTTCACGAATAAAGCCGCAAACGAAATGAAGACCCGGCTTAAAAATATTCTCGGGGAAGCGGCTGATAATATATGGGCGGGGACGTTTCACTCTGTCTGCGTTAGAATGCTAAGGAGATATATAAACAGATTAGGCTATAATTCTAATTTTACTATTTATGATACAGATGATGTCAAACGCCAGATAACCGCAATCATGAAAGATTTTAACATAAGCGAGGATAATCTTCCTGTCCGGTATGTTTCTACTGTGATAAGCAGGGCAAAAGACGAACTTAAATATCCGGATGAATTTGTAATTGACAGCAATAATCTCAAAGAAAAAGAAATAAAAAAAATATATGAAGAATATCAGAAACGCCTGAAATTATCAAACGCGCTGGACTTTGACGATATAATCGCCCTGACTGTGGAAATTCTCCGGACTGATTTTGAAGCGCGGGAGTATTATAACAATAAATTCAGATATATTCTCGTCGACGAATATCAGGACACAAATTTCGCGCAATACGCGCTTATCGCTCTCTTGTCGCAGAAACACAGCAACGTCATGGTCGTAGGCGACGACGACCAGAGCATATATAAATTCAGGGGTGCGACGATTGCGAATATACTTAGTTTTACTAAAAAATTCGAGAACGCGAAATTAATAAAGCTCGAACAGAACTACAGGTCTACTAAAACTATACTTGAAGCCGCGAACGGGATAATAAAAAACAACGAGGGCAGAATGGGGAAGGCTTTATGGACAGAAAAAGAAAACGGGACTAAAATAACGATAAAAGAGAATAATAACCAAAACGAAGAATCGGATTTTATAATTGACGGGATAATAGATTTAATCGACGGCAAAGATAAAAAATATAAAGATTTTGCCGTATTATACAGAGTAAACGCGCAGTCGGCGAATATAGAGACAGCATTCGCGAAATCTGCTATTCCGTACAGGGTTTTAGGCGGCATAAGATTTTACGAGAGAAAAGAAATAAAAGATATGATGGCGTATTTTTGCGTCGTGAACAACACTTCGGATTCTGTGAGGCTCAAACGCATAATAAACGTGCCAAAAAGACAAATAGGCGACGCGACAATATCGGCGATCGAACAGGTCGCGATCGAAGAAAACAGGAGCATGTTTGAAATAATCGAAAATGCCGAAAAATATCCTGCTTTAAGCCGGAACGTGAATAAATTAAAGGCTTTTGCCGGGCTTATAAATAATTTTATAGAACTCGAAAAAAAAGAATCCCTGCCGGATTTCTTTGAAAAAGTATTTGATTTAAGCGGTTACAGAACTATGCTCGAAGATGCCGGGAAAGAAGAAATAGACCGGCTGGATAATATAAAAGAGCTTATATCTCAGGCTATAACTTATACTGAGTCAAAACGCGAAGAACTGAGGGAATCTGGTGAATTAGAAGAGATAGAAGCTAACGGTTACGGGCAGAGAATAGCGAATCTTACGGGATTTCTCGAAGAAGTCGCGCTTATATCAGATATTGACAATTATGACGAGACAGCCGACGCAGTGACTCTCATGACGATACACAGCGCAAAAGGGCTTGAATTTCCGGTGGTGTTTTTGCCCGGAATGGAAGAAAATCTGTTCCCGTCAAGGCAGTCTGCAGAAAAGCCCGAAGAACTTGAGGAAGAACGGCGGTTGGCGTATGTTGCTGTTACGAGGGCAAAAGAAAAAGTATATATGACATACGCAAAAGAAAGATTATTATACGGCCGGACAGGATTTAATAAAATATCGAGGTTCGTCGAGGAGATACCGGAATTTACGGCAGAGCATATAAAAATCCCGGAGAGCGAGCGCAGATACTCGTCGCCGAATTTTGGCTCGCAGAAAAAATACCCGCCGAGAATATCGCCTCACAGCGAATTTTCGACAGATTACATAACGGCGAGCGCAAGGATAAACAAAGAACGCGAAAACGAAGATTTCGAGTATACACAGGAATTTAAGACGGGCGATATGGTTGAGCATCCGAGTTTTGGCGAGGGGCTGATAATAAACGCGACGGATTTAGGCGGGGATACTTTATATGAAGTGGCGTTTGACGACGTAGGCACGAAGAAAATCATGGGTACATACGCGAAGTTTAAATTAAAAAATTAAGCCGGGAAATTTAGGAGATAAAAATTATGATATTATTTGGTGTATTGGTTATTGTGTAAGGGCGACCGCCCTCGGTCGCCCGTAAAAAATATAAAATAATAAAATTCACGGGCGGACGGCCGAGGGCGGTCGTCCCTATAGTTAAATATAAAAATATACCGGAGGAAAAAATATAAAAAATGATTGAATTTGAAAAACACTATAACGGCTTGGAGACAGAAAAAGAAATGCAGAAATATTGGGACGACAATAAAATCTATGATTTCAAGCCCGATAAATCCCGATTGTTGTATAATATAGACACGCCGCCCCCTACTGTAAGCGGCAGTTTGCATATAGGACATATATTTAGTTACACGCAGGCTGAAATGATCGCGAGATTCAAGCGTATGCAGGGATATAACGTATTTTATCCGTTTGGGTTCGACGACAACGGTCTGCCGTCTGAGCGTTTGGTTGAAAAAGAGACGGGGATTAAAGCCAGAGATATACCGAGAAGCCAGTTTTGCGACAAATGTATTGAAATCACTAAAAAATATGAAGAAGAGTTTATGAGTTTATGGAAATCGATGGGGTTTTCATGCGACTGGAACTTGCAGTATTCGACCGCAAGCCTGAATACGCAAAGATTATCTCAAAAATCGTTTCTCGAACTTGCGAAAGCAGGTCACGCGTATATAAAAGAATCGCCGGTTTTATGGTGCGTAGAATGTCAGACTTCAATAGCACAAGCCGAACTCGATACAATAGAAGACGTTGAAACGACTTTTAATTATATCCCGTTTATGTGCGAGGGCAACGCGTTAATGATAGCGACTACGCGCCCGGAATATTTATACGGCTGCGTATGCCTGTTCGTGAATCCTGAAGATGAAAGATATGCTGATTATGTCGGCAAAACCGCGACCGTCCCGTTATATAACTACGAAGTGCCGGTTATGACCGATGAAAAAGTCGGCATAGACAAAGGCACGGGAATTGTTATGTGCTGTACGTTCGGCGACAGCACAGACGCCGAATGGTATGAAAAATATAATTTGCCATATCGTAAAATTTTGCTCCCATACGGCAAAATAGCTGACGACGTGCCGTATATCGCGGGACTGAAAGTTCAAGCTGCGAGAAAAGAAATAATAAGGCTTCTCGACGAAAACGGATTGATTCACAAAACCGAAAAAATCACGCACACAGTCGCCTCGCATGAACGCTGCGGCAAAGAAATAGAGATTATCCCGTCAAGTCAATGGTATATCGAAGTCATGAGCAAAAAAGAAGAATTATTAAAAGCGGGCGATAAAATAAAATGGTACCCGGCGCACATGAAAAACAGATATGTCGCATGGGTAGAGAATTTAAAATGGGACTGGTGCATATCGCGCCAGAGATATTTCGGGATACCCATACCTGTCTGGTATTGTAAAGAGTGCGGCACACCTGCGTTTGCAAAACTTGAGCAATTACCTGTCAATCCGTTGGAAACGGATTATGACGGGATATGCGAATGCGGCTGCAAAGAATTTATCCCGGATAAAGCCGTGTTCGACACATGGATGACTTCTTCGATTACGCCGCAGATTAATCTCGACAAAGCAAAAGAACATGGCATTGAAGAAAGCGGGTTTATGCCGATGACAATGAGAACTCAGGCGCATGAAATAATCAGAACGTGGGCATTTTATACAATCGTAAAAAGCTTGTATCATACTGGAGAGATACCGTGGCAAGAGGCGATGATATGCGGATTTGCCCTTGCAAAACAGGGCGAAAAATTCAGTAAATCAAAAGACAATTCAAAATATTCGCCGCCGGATCTTGTCCGCGAATACTCTGCGGACGCATTGCGTTACTGGTCGGCAAACGCAAGGCTTGGGACAGACACTTTTTTTGATATACAGGAAATGCAGGACGCGTCGAAACGGCTCATAACAAAACTCTGGAACTCGTCAAAATTCGTGCTGTCGCATTTGGAGGACTTTGACCCCAAATATAAACCCGAAAATATATTGCATGTTGACAGGTGGATAATCGAACGCACAAACGAAGCGATAATTGAAGCCGTAAGATGGCTGAACGAATATGAAATAGGTTTGGCGCGTAAAATCGTAGACGATTTATTCTGGAAAGATTTATGCGATAATTATATCGAGATAGTCAAGGAGCGTTTGTATCAGCCCGAAGTTCACGGATTCGAAGAACGCAAATCGGCGCAGCACGCGATATATTACTGTCTGTTTAATATACTGAAAATATATGCTATATATATACCTCATGAAACAGAATATATTTATCTGAAAGGATTCAAGGATTTTGAGGGCGCAATTTCAATTCATCTGACAGAATGGGAGAAACCTGTTTCGGTTGATTCTGAGATTTTAGAGTTTGGCGAGATATTAAAACATGCAATCGGCGAGGTTCGGAAATATAAAACCGAAAATAATTTGTCGATGCGAGCTGAAATAGACGAAGCGGTCATAACGGCGGGAGCAAAATTCGAGAAATGGCTGTCGGAAACCGAAAAGGATTTTATTGCCTGCACACATGCGAAGAAAATTGTTTATGAATTTCAATTATAATTATATAATAGCATAATGTAAGGGCGACCCTTGCGGTCGCCCCATTTTATTTAAGATTTAAGATTTAAGATAAAATTATTGCCTTATCTTATTATTTTTATTATTATTCTTGCGCATCGTTCGCATGCAGCGCGTACATGATGTGATTTGCTTCTTTACGCCTTTTTCGATGATTGTAGTAGAATGAAGATTAGGCTTGATTTTACGGTTGCTTCTTCCGCTCACATACATTCGCTTATGCGCCACTTTTATAGAAAATACGGGCTTTTTGCCGCATATATCACACATCAAGAGAATCTCTCCTTTCGTTTAAAAGTCTCTGTTATTCAAAAGTTAATTTGAGATTCTGTTTTGGCATTGGTATCCCTCCCCGCTTAAATTTTTAATACAAATACAAAACAAAGCCATATAATTTTGCTATATGACAGAATATTTGCACTTGTCTGTAAAATAAAAATTAAGCGTTATTCGGCAATGGTGACACCCTTTCTATAAATTAATAATTAATCGTTGATTAAATTATATAATAAAAAAATAAAATTGTCAAGGATAAATAAAAAATATATATTTTATGAATAATTATAACGAAATTTTAAATTATATTCACTCGCTTGGCATGTATTCAAACCCTCCGCATAAAGATTTGAGCAAAATAAAATATCTTTGTAATCTTTTAAAAAATCCGCAGGACAGCTATAAAATTATTCACATTGCCGGAACAAACGGAAAAGGCTCGGCTGCGGTCATGATTTTTAATATATTAAAAGAACTCGGATACAAAACCGGGAAATTTATCTCGCCTTTTATTGAAAATTTCAACGAGAGAATATCGACGAGCGATAACGGCGACATATCTGAAGAAGATATAATATATTACTCGGGTATAATTAAAAAAACGCTTGAAGAAAATAATGTCTCAATAGAGTTTATGCCCAACGAGTTTGATTTTATAACTCTTATGGCTTTTTTGTATTATAAAGAAAAAGGCTGTGAAATCGCTGTTATCGAAACGGGTTTGGGCGGTGACCTTGACCCTACGAATGTTATAAAATCTCCGCTCGCGTCAGTTATAACGTCGATAAGTCTCGACCACATGAAATTATTAGGCGATACGGCCGAAGAAATCGCAGTTAAAAAATGCGGTATAATAAAAGAAAATTCTCCGGTTGTTTTATATCCATTAAATAAAGAAAGCGTTATAGATATAGTTAAAGATACGGCAAATCAAAAAAACAGCGAGTTTATACTGCCGGATTTAAAATCTTTAAAAATTTTAAGCGAAAATATAGATTTTACGCAATTTGAATACAAAAATAAAATATATAAAATAAAACTTTTGGGGCGGCATCAGGTTTATAACGCGCTGACGGTGATTGAAACGATGAATTATTTATTTGCAGATAAGCCAAATATATACAACGCAATATATAACGGCATAGAAAAAACTTTTTTCCCCGCGAGATTTGAGATATTGTCTAAAGACCCGTTAATTATTTTAGACGGCGCGCATAATATATCAGGGGTGATCGCGATAAAAGAAACGATAAAAAATCTTTTGCCGGATAAAAAAATTATTTTGATTTGCGGTATGATGAGAGATAAAAATCCTGAGAATCTCTTAAAACATATTGCCGGGGAAAGTTTTGTTGAGAGATTTATCGGCGTGCCGGTTGATTCAGACAGGGCGGAACAGCCGGAAATATTATGCGAAATCGCGGCCAAATATTGCAAAAATTCAGGATATTATAATAATTTATCTGACGCTCTGTCAAATATTTTTAGCGAGAGCAGGGATTTTGCGGTCATATTTTTCGGGTCGCTTTATCTTGCAGGAGATGTGAAAAAAGCATTGATAAATATAAAAAACAAATGACAAAATGCGATAAAATATTTATTTAAAATATAGTATTCTTGTAGTACTATATTTATTTTAGTATTATTGCGAAAGGATTCATAAAATAAATCATGGAAATAATTTCAAATGTAAACGACGGGATTTTATACGTGAAACTCTCGGGGGATATTGACCATCATTCGGCAAAAACCGTGCGTGACTGCGTAGATAATCTGATAAGAAAAAACAATCCGGCCGAACTTGAACTGGATCTTTCCTCTATAGAATTTATGGATTCGTCGGGCCTCGGCCTTGTTCTGGGGAGATATAAAAAACAAACGGATATGGGAGGAAAGATGAAAATAATAAATCCTACTAAACGGGTTTTGCAGATTCTTCAGCTTGCCGGAGTTGAAAAAATAATAAAAATAGAAAGGATAAGACAGGCATGAAAAAAGAAATCAAAAAAATCAAGAAAAAACGCGTTATTTTAAATCAGATAAAATCTTCTTTCCCGGCAAAATCAATAAACGAGAGCCTCAGCCGGATGATAGCCGCTTCGCTTGTATGTCAGCTTGACCCGACTATCGACGAGCTTGCAGATATTAAAACAGCCGTATCCGAAGCCGTTACAAACTGCATAGTTCACGGTTACGGCAATAATTATAAATCAATCAGCTCAGTCAATAAATCAGGCGGCGAGATAAATTTATACGCGTGTTATTACGACGATAATTCTATAAAAATAATAATAAAAGACAAAGGCAAAGGAATCGAGGACGTGAAAAAAGCGATGCAGCCGTTATATACGACAGACGAGAGCGGCGAGCGCAGCGGCATGGGATTTTCGATTATGCAGAGCTTCATGGATAAAATAAGAGTTATATCAAATCCCGGAAAAGGCACGACGGTTATATTCGAGAAAAAAATAAGCAGGCCGGTATAGGTTTATACATACATAAATTGTAGGGGGACGGCGTCCTCGGCGTCCCGCAAATCAAATTATTAATTTTTCACGGGCCGGCATGGAAACCGGCTCCTACACAATTAAATTTTAAGGTTGCGGATTAATGCCTGATAATAAATATATAGATAATATAGAATTAATCGAGCTTTCAAGGACCGGCGACAAGAATGCGCTTGAAAAACTCGTAGAAAATAATATAGGCCTTGTCAGGAGCATTGCCCTGAGATTCAGGGACAGGGGAGTGGAATACGAGGATTTGATCCAGATAGGCGCGATAGGTATAATAAAAGCGATAAAAAGCTTTGACAAATCTTATAACACAGCGTTTTCGACTTATGCCGTCCCGATGATTATAGGCGAAATAAAGCGGTTTTTAAGAGATGATTCTATGATTAAAATAAGCCGCGACACAAAAAAACGCGGGATAAATATCATGCGCATAAAAGAAGATTTCAAGCAGAAGCATAACCGCGAGCCGCAAACGAGCGAGCTTGCCGCAATCACAGGGCTGAGCAACGAAGATATAATATATGCGTTAGACGCAATATCGCCGGTATATTCGCTTCAGGACGGAAATATATTAAATAAAAACGGCAGGGACAGCGACAATAACGAAAATACGCTTGAAAATTTTATCAGTTCAGAAACCGATGAAATAGAAGTCGCGACAAATAAAATAGCGTTGAAAGAAGCGTTAAGCACCCTTCCCGATATGCAGCGCGAACTGATTATTTTAAGATATTTTAAAAATTTATCGCAGCAGCAGGCCGCGAAAATATTAGGGATAACTCAGGTAAAAGTGTCGAGGGAAGAAAAAAAGATTTTCCAGAAACTAAAAGAATTGCTTGGGTAAAAAATATAATATATGTAGGGGACGCGCCCCTGCGCGTTCCGCCGATATAAAACCAACGTAAATTCAACAGGGACGCGCGGGGGCGCATCCACTGCAATTCACTCATTCCTGATAATATTTAAAAAACTTATTTGTAAATATTGTGTGAATATATAATATTTATATTGACAAATAAGACAAAAATATATTATAATATAAATGGTTTTATAAAATCATATTTTAAAATATTATAAAGAGGTGTTTATTATGACAAATGAAATTGAAGCTTTGAGAAATGAAAATGAAGCTATGAAAAATCTAATAACAGTGCTGAAAGAAAATCCGGACAATAATCAAATATTCGAATCAATAGAAAAACAACTTGGATACAGCACAGTTAGTATGAAAAGCGGCGACGCGAATAATATCGACACTTTGACGGGACTTAAAAGAAGGGCAAACTGTGATAATGAATTTGAAAAAATGTTATCGGATTCGGAAACGGATATTTCTTTTGTTATGTCGGACATAGATATGTTTAAGCGTATCAACGACGATTTCGGGCATGACATTGGTGATTTGGTCATTAAAGAAATGGCGGACAGTTTTAAAAAAATAGCCGCAAAAAATGAAGTATATGAAGTATACCGTTACGGGGGCGAAGAATTTCTTGTTGTTTTGCCCGGCATGTCTAAAGAAGACGCGTTTTTATTAATGGAAGATATACGCAAAACTCCCAAAGGCGAGGCTTGCGAAAAAACTTCGGCGACAATCAGCATGGGAATTGCAACATATCCCGAAGACGGCATGAATTGGATAGAACTCAGGCGAAAAGTAGACAACGCGCTGTATCGGGCGAAAGCTTCGGGCAGAAATAAGATTTGCCTTTCCAAAGAAGAAAAACTCATAACAAAAACTGTCCATTATACTGTTGAACAGTTGCAAAGGCTGAAGAATTTATCAGAAGAACAGTCTATAGGCGAAGCCGCGTTGATGAGAGAGGCGCTCGATGATTTGCTGAAAAAATATAACGCGAAAAAAGACGTGACGCTTTAAAATAACACAGGAATCAGTTAAAGCCCCTTTTTAAAACAGAAGGGGCTTTTATAATAAATTTTAAGGTTTTCGGGAAAATTTTGAATTTTCTCTTGACATTGGGCGTTTAATGATATATAATATTAAAAGTGCCGGAAAGTCGGCGTTATTTTTCGTTTGATTAAATTATTTATAAGTTTACTCGAAAGTTTAATAAAAAAACGAAAAATCAATAAAAAATTATTTAATCCTTGCCCGGCCAAACCGGGTCTAATGTCCATAAGGAGGTGTATATCGCTATGGCAAATGTGATTTCTGATTACGAGACTATTATTATATTAAATCCAAATATCGGAGACGAAGGCATAAAGTCAAATGTTGAAAAATTTGAGGATCTGATAGCGGCAAACGGGACGGTAATCGAAAAAAACGAGTGGGGAATGAAACGGCTCGCTTATCCTATCCAGTTTTTAGACGAAGGATATTATGTGCTTATAAATTTCAGCGCGGCCCCGCAGTTTATCGCAGAGCTTGAACGTGTCTTTAATATTACTGACACTGTTTTGCGTTCGATTGTTGTAAAAAAAGAAAAATAATACGCGTAATTTTAAAAATTTAAAAGTGCAATATTTAATTTGATTGGGAGGTTTAAAAATTGGCAAGTTTTAATAAAGTTATATTGATAGGCAATATGGTTGCCGACCCGGAACTTAAAACTACCCCTACCGGCGTAAACGTATGCTCGTTCAGGATTGCCGTCGGACGCAGGTTTATAAAAGCCAACGAAGCCCAGCAGACTGATTTTATAGATATAGTCGCATGGAGGGCGCAGGCTGAATTTGTTACGAAATATTTCTCGAAAGGCAAGCCGATTTTAGTTTGCGGCGCTATCCAGTCGAGAAACTGGCAGGACAAAGAAGGCAATAAACGCACCACGGTCGAAGTTATAGCGGACGAAGTTTCGTTTGTCGAGCGCAAGAGCGTATCTGACGGAATGGGCGGCTCGGCTATGGATTCAGCCCCGTCTTCGTCTTATTCGACAAGCTATGAATCTTCGCCGAAATTCGAAGAAATAAGTTCGGACGACGATTTGCCGTTTTAGTTTTAGTTTTAGTTTTAGTAAATTCCGGAGTGATTTAGAAATAATATTATAAGGAGGGTATCTACAATGGACAGAGACCAGCGAAGCAGCGGAATGCGGATGCGAAAAAAGAGAAAAGTATGCGCGTTCTGCGCGGAAAAAGTCGATGATATAGATTATAAAGACGTTGCGAGGTTAAAGAAATTTTTATCGGAACGCTCAAAAATCCTGCCCCGCCGCATAACCGGCACCTGCGCGAAACATCAGAGATTTCTCACAACGGCAGTTAAAAGGTCGAGGCATATCGCGCTTATACCGTATATTTCAGATTAAGTTTTATAAAAAAAAGGGGGTTTTTGCCCTCTTTTATATATTTATATATTTATAATTTTTATATTTTATGTCAAAATTAATTTATAATTATTTTGTAACTTGATTATTATTTGGATTTGTTATAAAATAAATTATAGATTTTACAAAAAGGATTAATTGACACATGATTGTTTTGAATTGCGAAAATATATGTTTTTCGGTAGGGGTAAAAGAAATATTAAACGAAGTTTCGTTTTATATCGAGGAAGGCGACAAAGTCGGCATAATTGGTGTAAACGGGGCAGGGAAAACCACGCTTTTCAGGATTATAACAGGCGAACTGGCAAGCGACAGGGGCAATGTTTCGATAATGAAAAACGCCGCTGTCGGCGTATTGCGGCAGGACCCTGCCTTAAACGAAACCGAGACTGTTTATAACTCTGTTATGAGCGTGTTTAATCATCTTAAAAATTTGGAAATCAGAATAAGCAGTATCGAAAAGCAATTATCTGATTATGATTATAACGCCGAAAATAACGAAAATAATACAGTCGAACTTGATTATTTGCAGAAGCTTTTGGATTCGCATTCGAAGTTAATCACAGAATATACTGACAAAGGCGGCTATGAATACGAGGGAAAAACAAAATCTGTTCTTGAATCGCTGGGTTTTTCGTCTGATACATGGGAACAGAAAATATATACGCTCAGCGGCGGGCAGAAAACACGAATAGGCCTGATAAAATTAATCTTGGCGGAGCCTGATGTTTTACTGCTCGACGAGCCTACGAATCATGTCGATATATCAAGCCTCGAATGGCTTGAGAATTATTTGAAAAATTATAAAAAGACAGTAGTTATAATCTCGCATGACAGATATTTTTTAGATAATATCGCGGGGAAAATAATAGAACTTGAAAATACAAAGGCATATAGCTATAAAGGCAACTATACTGATTTTCTGAACAAAAAAGCCGAGGACAGGGAAATACGCCAAAAGCAGTATGAGTTGCAGCAACGGGAAATACGCAGAATAGAAGAAATGATCGTGAGATTAAAACAATGGGGCCGCGAAAAATTGGTAAGACAGGCCTTCAGCAAACAGAAATATCTTGACAGAATGGAAAAAAAAGAAAAACCCGGAAAACTCCCGGATAAAATAAAATTAGAATTCGGCGATAAAAAGCACAATAAAGTCTTAGAATCGGGAAACGATGTTTTGTCTGTGAAAGAACTTGCGAAATCTTTCCCGCCCAAAAAACTTTTTGAAAATATGTCGTTTGAAGTAAAAAAACACGATAATTTTTTTATAATCGGGCCAAACGGGTGCGGTAAATCGACGCTTTTAAAAATCCTGACAGAAAACCAGACTGCTGATTCCGGCAGGTTTTATTTCGGATATAACGTGCAAATCGGGTATTATGACCAGGAGAATCAGGATCTGGACGACGAAAACACAGTTTTGGACGAGCTCTGGGACGATTATGAAAACATGACGCAGCTTGAAGTCAGGAATATACTCGCAGCGTTTTTATTCAGAAACGACGACATAGAAAAAAAAGTAAAAATAATAAGCGGCGGCGAGAGGGCGAGGCTTACTATTGCGAAGTTAATATTAAAAAAATCAAACGTTTTGATTTTGGACGAGCCTACGAATCATCTGGATATAAATTCCCGTGAAGCTCTCGAAGCCGCGCTGTTGAATTTCAAAGGGACGATAATCGCCGTATCGCACGACAGGTATTTTATTAAAAAACTCGCCACCAGAATACTTGAGATAAACCCGGATTATTCAGGCGGTTATATAGATTACAAAGACGGCTATGAAGAATTCGTAAATTACAAGAAAAATTATCTGTCCGGTTTATCTTTATCTGATAATATAAATCAAAATCAGGGGGCAGACCCTGACAAAGAACAGCGTATTATCGGGCATGAGAGGCAGAGACAGTTAAAAAAAGAGCAGGAACGTCTCGAAAAAGAGAAAAAATCAACAGAATTTGAAATAAAAAAGACCGAAAAAAGAATGGCAGAACTTGACTATATGATAAAAGACGAAGAAGTGGTTGCAGATTACGTAAAACTCAACGAGATTTACGAGGAGAAGAATATTTTAGAAGAAAGATTAGAAATTCTATACGAAAAATATTATAATAATTTTAACGATGATATTAACGGAGAACAAAAAAATGAAATTTAAAATATATATAATTTTGATTTTGGCCGTATTATCTCTACTTTTGTTTGCATGTCAAGCAAAAGTAGAAACTCCGGGAAATAATAATAACGATGTTTCAGGAAATCTTGATTCGCAGATAAAGGACGAACAGGAAAAACAAGATGATAATGATGATAACGACGAAACTTCAGAAAAAGAAGCAGTTACAAAAATGCTTTATCAGGGACACGCAAGTTTCAGGATTACGGCAAGCGACGGGACTGTGATTTATTTAGACCCGTATGCCGGGGACGGCTACGACGTTCCCGCCGATATAATTTTGGTTACCCATCAGCATAACGATCATAATAATATTAAGTTAGTCACTCAGAAAGAAGGCTGTAAAATTACATCAAACAAAGAAGCTCTTGAAGGCGGGACGCATAATACTTTTTCGGTTAAAAACATAGAAATAGAAGCCGTTAAGGCAGAAAATAATAATCATAACCCAAAAGACTGCGTGGGATATATCATAACCGTCGACGGAATCAAAATATATTTTGCCGGCGATACTTCGAAGACAGACCAAATGGATAAATTTTCAGAAAAAGAAATCGATTACGCGTTGCTGCCATGCGACGGGGTATATAACATGAATGCGGAAGAAGCCGCCGAGTGCGCGAAAATTATCGGCGCAAAACATAATATCCCGATGCACACGAAAGTAGGCGAATTGTTTGATCGTGAGATCGCCGAGAATTTTGACGCTCCGGACAGATTGATCGCTGAAGCCGGAGAAGAAATTATATTATCAAAATAACTACGTTAATGCAAATTCTTCACAGGGGCAACCGCAAGGGTTGTCCCTAAATTTTATTTATTGTTTTTTTCAAATTCCAAAAGTTTTATCTTCAAATCTATTCCCCCTCCATAACCCACAAGTTTCCCGTCAGAGCCTATAACCCTGTGGCACGGAATTATAATCGGCAGGGGATTTTTATTATTCGCGAGGCCGACAGCGCGATATGCTCTCGGGCAATTTATCTTTTCTGCTATATATTTATACGAGACAGTTTCGCCATACGGGATTTTCATAAGTTCAGAATATACAGATTTCATAAAATCCGTGCAGCCGTCAAAATTCAACGGCAAATCAAAAGTTTTGCGTTTGCCCCCGAAATATTCCGTAAGCTGTATTTTTGCTGCTGCTAATAGATCAGCACGCCCCAAAGCCCCCTTCTCAGAAGGGGGTGCCGCAGGCGGGGGTTGCGTTCCCGACGGCTCGGCGTTCGGCAGGTAAATTCTTGATATTGCGCCGTCTTTTTCCTGAACAGTTATAATCCCGAACGGGGATTTATATTTTAGAATATTCATAAGTTTTTAATGTTTTCGCCCCTATAAAATAACTTTCGATTTCGAGGGTTATTTTTGTTTTGCTTTTATTAAACTTGAATTTCATATTATTTTTCGGCGGGGTTTCATAAAACCATAAAATCAAATCAAGAATATTTTCTTCGGGTTTCCATTCGCAGTATGTTTTGTTCCTGAAATATTTATATTTCGGTTCCCATAACTGACCGGAAAAATTATTCGACCATTCGCCGTTTTTAAATCCGTAGACATATTTGTTTTTATTTAATTCTATTTCAACAACGCCGTCGTTTTCGTTTATATCAAGATAAATTTTACTGTCTCCGTTTGCAGTCGCAAATTCCCCGCAGATTTTCGGGAAAGCCGGAGCGGTCCAGTTGATTTTGTTTTTCAGGTGCGACAAATTTTTCTGCGCCTGCAATAATTTATTATATTCGCTTCTGCTGTCATTAGGTTCGTTATTTTCCCTGAGGGCGGGAAGTAAAATATCCCAGATCAAATCTAAAATTCTCTGCATATCGACGTTGCTTGTGATTGCTATAACTGCGTTTTCATTTGGCATAACCACGCAATATTGCCCGTATGCCCCGTCGCCCCTGTAAATTTTATCGGGCTTGCACATCCAGAACTGATAGCCGTATCCCTGCGACCAGTCTATACTCGTGTTGGCGTTATTATCGGCATTATTTATATGTTTGCTCGTAGCTTCTTCAATCCAGCTTTCGGGGATTAACTGCTTACCGTTCCAGTTGCCTTTTTGCAGATATAGCTGCCCGAATTTGGCTATATCTTCTGTTTTGATATTCAGCCCGAACCCTCCGAAGCTTATGCCGAGATTATCTTCTTCCCAATAGGGGTCAATATCAAGCGGGTCAAATAATCTGGGTTTAAGATAATCCACAAGTTTTAACCCTGTGAGCCTTGTTATTATAGCCGACTGCATGTAAGTTGCGTGGGAAGTATAAAAGAATTTACTGCCGGGTTCGTTTTTTACATGCGCCGACAAAAAGCTTTTGATATTATTCGCGTCATTATTCCAGAATTCCCAGTTCTCGTATTCCATGCCCGTGCCCATGATCAAAATATGCTTAACGGTCATCTTTTTCATTTTTTCGTCGATATTATTGCCAAGCTCGGCGGCTTCTTTTTTGAAAATATCTACGATTTTTGTATCTACTGTCAGAAGTCCGTCGTTTACCGCCATGCCGATAGCTGACGACGTGAAACTTTTGCTCAGCGAAAACAACTGATGTTTATATTGCGGCGCATAGGGCTCCCACCAGCATTCGCTTATGACTTTGCCATTTTTTAGCAGCATAAACGAATGAAGCTCATGATTTTCTTCTTTGATTTTAGTTAAGAAATCAATAACAGCCTGTGATTTTACGCCTTGTTTTTCAGGAGCGCTCCTTTGCAGTTTCATGTGATATTTCCCTTTCTTTTTTTTATTATGTTCGTTTTTGTATTTAATATAAACATAGGGATTTCTTCCAAAGCCCTCTTTCGCAAAAGAGGGTGGCAGGCGATACGCCTGACGGGTGATTTCTTCGCGCAGGGTCAAGCACTTCGTGACGCCCCCTTTACGACGCGGCGATGCCGCTAAAGAGGGCTTTTCGGTGAGCGTGTTACTTTTGCTTATCTTGTTTTTTCTAATACTCCAGAACAACGGCCTTATGGCAGTTTATTTCATCAATTTTAAATTTTACTTTCCCGTCGTCAGACTGCGTGAATTTTATTTCTTCTTTAGTTTTCCCGTCGTAAATTTTGCTGATTTTTTCACTGATTACAAGTTCAACCCCTATATTATACAACGGTATCAAGTCCTCGATAATTTCTATTCCGTCGCCTCTTTTTACCGGCGAGGCATATAACAAATGATTTATATATCTGTTATTTTGCGGCTGTTTCATAAGAGTGACGACACCGCCCGACGGCATGTTTGACCTGAAAGTTTTTTTGTCTCCCAAGAGTAAATCTATCGCGTATTTTACAGCTTCTTTGCATATCAGACTGCCTTTTGTCGCGTAATCCTCGAAAATTGCCCACGCGATATATATCCCGTCTTTGCCCTGAATCATTCCCGCGCCAGCGTCTTTTAATTCCGGCGGCGTGTGCTGATGAGACGAAAAACTGAACGTATCGCGGTTAAAATACGGGTCTCTCCTGTACCCTAAAACTTCGCCGCCGTTTTCTGTGATTTTATAAGGCTCGCCGTAAAATATAAAATCAGACTGCCCTAAATCTCCCGGCTTGAACTCCGGGCTGAAATAACTTGGCTGATACTTGCTTTTACCATCGAATTTCGCGCCGAAATCAAAGACAAATTCATTCGCGTTTATATCCGTCCCCGACACTCCTGACGCTAAGATTTTGCCGCCGTTTAATATAAATTTATCTATCTTTGCTTTTAATTTATCATCTATGCAAACCCTGTCGGGCAGTATAAGCAATTTATATTTATTTATATTTATATCGCTTTCAGCGTCTATTATATCATATAAATATTTACACTCAAGCATAATTCTCGAAACTCCCGTGGCGAATTTAGACAAATTCAAATGATCTCCGGTCGACGTATATTTCGAGATATAATAATCGTCGCAGAATAACGCAATATCCGCGACGCTCTCAACGTCGTCGCAGTATTCTTCGACTTTTTCGACTTCGGAATATGCCGCGCCGATTAATTCATAAGTCGCCTTGTCAAGAAAACCCTCGGGGTGCATCTGGTCGCCGATTGAGCATTTTGCGCCGTTTGCTATACTTAAAGCCGCTTCGTATTTTAACGCGTTCGGGTGCTTGAACCCGCCGAATTCGCCCCACGACGTGTGAAATTTTCCCGTCATGCCCATAAATTCAAGACCTAAGCCGTGAGCGTATCTTGCCGACATCGGGAAATGATCGTAACCCCAGCCGCCCGTCGGCAAAGATTCAAGTTCTAAGTGAGTATTCGCGAAGGCTAAATCACGCCGCCCGGTCGCGATATGGCCGCCGTTGTGAAATATTCTGTAGTCCGGCCGTATATCGCGTATAGCTTTATTTATTTTAGTATAATATTTTTTGTATGTTTTTTCTCCGAGCTCTTTTACGGCGTTATAATCTCTCGGGTCTTTGTTTTCTCCGCGCAATATTTTCACACAGTTCTGGCAATAGCATATTCTGGGCGAAACTATATCGAGAAAAAATCCCTCGACGTTTTTATTATTCTTGAATTTTTCCGCGACTTCTCTGACCTGATCTATTAAAATATCAAAATACGGCGAATTGAAACAAAACAGATGATACCCCGGATTTATGAATCCGCCGTTCCAGCCTACGCTTTCGTCTTTGTTGCGCAGGAGCCACTCAGGGTGTTCCCTCGCGATTTTTTCGTCAAGTCCGGCAGAGATATAAACCGGAGTTTTTACCCCAATTTCAGCGCATGCTTCGATCATTTCAGTCAATAAATCAAAATCGAGATGCGGGTGTTTCTGATTTTTTTCGGTTTCATGATAAGCCCAGCCGTGATGGCATTTTGAGAAAATCGTGACAGAATTTACATGACCTGTTTTTAACATCTCCTGAAACTGTTTTTTATTAAATTGCTTGCCTATGTCCGGTATAAGCTCCGACGTGTGAAAATCCAGATGAACCTGTCTGAACGGCAATTTACCCATGATTATATTCCTCCGTATAATTTATATATTTTTATCTTTATTATTTTTTTTGAGTTTCAACCCCGTTGTATCTATGATATTTTCATATCCCGCAATTTCTAACCCCAGACCCTCGATACGTTTAGATATATTATCTTTCGCGCTTTCTCCGCCTGCCGAAACCATAAACAATTTTATTTTTGTTCCTGCCGGAATTAATTTTATCGCCCCGTTCATCGCCGGAGCGATATGACTTGCCCATATCGGCGCAAAAATATTTATTATATCATAATCTTCAAATTTGACAGTGAGCGGCTGAATTTTCACCGCGCTGCCTTTCATAGATTTAAAGCAGCCGACTACAAAAGCATAAAATTTATTAGGCTTTTTCTTTTTATCGGCAACTTCGCAAATATCAAGATTATTTTCCTGAGCGAATTTTTCCGCGGCTCTTTTTGTATTCCCAGAATAAGAATAAAACAATACAAGTTCTTTCATTAATTTACACCTCTATATTTTAGATTTAATAAATTTTTGTTATGTAGGGCGCAGCGACCCTGACGCGCCGCCGATAAAATCAATGTAAATCATATTCGCGGCGCGTCGGGGTCGCCGCGCCCTACAAATTATCTCACCAAATTATCCCCGTCGATCAAATATTTCACAGTAGTGAGTTCATTTAATCCGACCGGACCTCTCGCGTGAAGTTTTGACGTTGATATGCCTATCTCAGCCCCGAACCCAAATTCCTCACCGTCTGTATATCTCGTCGAGACATTCACGTAAACCGCGACAGCGTCAACTTTTTCCTGAAATTCTTTCGCGTTTTTCATATCGTTAGTGATTATTGCGTCGCTGTGTTTTGTATTATGCTTGTTAATATGCGCGATTGCTTCGGCAACGTCTTTGACAACTTTCACGGCAACAATAAAATCGAGATATTCTGCGTAATAATCTTCGTCGGTTGCGGGGGTTGCGTCTTTTAAAATCTCAAGAGTTTTTTCGCACCCTCTGATTTCCGTATTTAACTCGTTCAATCTTTTTTTCATGACCGGCAAAAAATCTTTATATATTTTTTCAGACACAAGCACAGTTTCAACTGCGTTGCATACAGACGCTCTGAATTTAGAGCGCACGATTATATTTGCGGCGGCGTCAAAATCAGCGTTATAATCCACATAGATATGGCAGTTTCCAACGCCTGTCTCGATTACCGGAATCCTTGAATTTTCCCTGACGTTATTTATCAGCGGCGCGTTGCCTCTGGGGATTAAGACATCAATTTTACCGTGCTGTCTCATCAAAATATTCGCGCTCTCGCGGGTTATATCTTCTATAACCTGCACGCAGTTTTCGTCAAATCCCGCGGACTTTATCGACTGCCTTATAATATCAGCAAGTATAAGATTTGAATTTATAGCCTCTTTGCCGCCTCTTAAAACCACGGAATTTCCGGATTTTATACACAAAGCCGCCGCGTCAACCGTGACGTTAGGGCGCGATTCATAAATCATGCCTACGACTCCCAACGGCACTTTTATTCTTCTGATTGACAAACCGCTCGGCTGAATCCAGTTATCGCCTTTATTTAAAGGGTCAGACAGGGCTATCATTTTAATTAAAGCTCCTGCAATATCTTTTATTCTTTTTTCGTTAAGCATCAAACGGTCGAGCATAACCTCGCTGATTTTGCCTTTCGCGTATTCCATGTCTTTCGCATTATTCTCAATTATTTTATTTATATTTTCAGGTTCCTGCAATTTTTCTGACAATATTCGCAAAATATTATTGCGTTCAGTCAGCGACGATTGCGCCAGATTATACGACGCAATTCTTGCCTTATCGCATAGATTTACGATATATTCTTCTAAATTTATAATATCCATGAAATTTCTCCTTTGATTTTATCTATATCCTCTCGTGAATTTTTCGGGAGGATTAATATTCTCTTTATTCAATGCGTAATCAAAAATTATTTTTTTAATTTGCCCGGGATTTTCGTCCGTAAAATTCAGACATATAAAAAACAATCCCAGATTTTTATATAAATCTTTTTTATCCGCAAGATATACAGGCACGCTATTATATATTATATTTCTATGCCCGAAATTCCCGTCTCTGCCAACTAAAAATTTCGCGCCGGTTTTATCAGTTAAATAAAAATTGTTTTTTAATCCGCAAAATTTATAACTGTCAAGTATATTTGCTTTACACATGCCTGAATTTTTGATTATACAATTCTCAGAAATCATGACATGCGTTCTGCCGTATGCAATAATCCCGCAATTTATCGTCTTGTTTATGTCCCTGATTTGCGCGAAATTTAATTCAGGCGACAAAATTATATTTTTAAATCCCATCTTTTTATATTCGTCAAGCGAGTAAGAATTCGCGATATTCAGCCCGAAATTGCCGAACAACTCAAATTCGGGATTTATATTTTTCGCAATATCTATATGCCCGGCATTGTCGATAAGAACAAAATTTACACCCGAGTTTTTAGCAGCGTTTATAATTTGCTCTCTCTCGCTGTCAAATATAACATAAGGCAGTTTTACCCCAATTATTTTATCAAATTCGCGCGGGATTTTTTTATTTTCACAAATTTCAAGAGGCAAAAAAATTTTGTATATTTTATTTAAAATTTCGTCTGTTTTGAGATATTCGGCAATTTGCGCGAATTGCTCCGGCGAATTAAAAATCAAGCATAACTTCGGGTTTATTTTTATATTTTTGTGTGGACTTTTCCCACTATTCCCAAAGCCCCCTTCACAGAAGGGGGTGCCGTCCGCAGGCGGCGGGGGTTGCGGAATCTGATTTTGTACTGGGAGACGAACGACAACCCTTGACACTTCGTGCCACCCTTTTCTCAGAAGGGGGCTTATATAGTTCTGAGATTCCCGTTTATTTTCTTCAGTCCTCACCCCATACATACTGATTCCAGGATCTTTCGTGAAGTAACCGCCGGTAAACCCCTGACGGGAAAATATCTTCGCAAGAAAATCAATCTCCTGTTTTGCCGCGTTTCGGTTCTCATCGAGACATGACCTGTAAATTTTACACACGTTATACACATATTCAGGCGGTTTCATGCGCCCCTCGATTTTTAAACTCGCGGGGAATAACTCTATAATCTCTTTGATATGACCCGCAAGGCATAAATCTTTTAAACTCAGCAGGTATTTATTGTTATATTTCAGACGGCAGGGCTGGGCGCACATTCCCCGGTTCGCGCTTCTCGTACTGCCAAGCGCGAAACTCATGAAACATCTCCCGCTGTGAGACGAACATAACGCCCCGTGTATAAACATTTCGATCTCGAAATTATTCGGGGAATTATCTGTTAAATATTTCAGGTTATCATAATCTAATTCGCGCGCGATGACCATGCGCGTAAATCCTAATTCAGAGAATTTTTGGGCAGAATATAAATTATGCCCCGCCATTTGAGTGCTTGCGTGTAATTTTATATCCGGAAAATATTTTCTGATAATCTGTGAAAGACCAATATCCTGAATTATAAAAGCGTCGGCACTGTTTATATAACAATGCTCCGCGAATTTCAAAACATCGGATAATTCCCTGTCAGTATGCAAAATATTAAGGGTTATATACGCGAATTTGTTATTGTCATGCAATAGATTTACAGCGTAAGAAATTTCTTCGTCGCTGAAATTTTTTGCCGAATTTCGCGCGTTCGCAGTCCTGCCGCCGAAATATACGGCGTCGGCCCCGCCATTAATCGCGGCGTAAACAGAGTCAAGCGACCCGGCGGGAGCTAAAAGCTCAGGAATTTTACGCATTCGGCTGTTGGTTTTGGGCTATATTTTCAAATCCGTCTTCATTTATGTCATTTTCTTCGTCCGCGCCCAGATTTTTAAGGCCTTTTGACGATTTCTGGCGTTCAAACGCCGCGAGTTTTTTATTGAGCATCGCTATTTCATCGACGTGCATCATAATCTGCCTTCTCATATTGTCGTTGTCGTCAATAAGTTTTTTGTTTTTATCGCATAAATCAAGGCAGGTTAAAACGGCGGCGTCAGCTTTTGAAATACGCAGATTATTATACGCCATATTGTCAATCATTTTATTTATGTCAGACGCGAGCGATTTTACATAATCTTCGGTTTCGTCCCATAAGAGAGAATATTCTTTGTCGCAAAGTTCGACTGTGATTTTATTTTTCATTTATCTAATCGTTCCTTTCTGTTTTTGGTTCTATTAGGATTCTCGGGTTTGGAGTATTTTATTTTTCAGTTAAATTAAATAAAAGTGTTAATATTTTCTTAAACTATTTAATATCTAAGTCGTATATAATATATTATAATATATTTATTTAATTTAATAAAGACTTTTTTGAAAAAATTTTACCAAATATCAAAAAATAATCAAAAATATTTAAAAATATTTAAAATAATGCGTAAAAATAAAAACCGGGGAGTTTAAAAAGTGGATAAAATAAATAAAACAGACGGATATATATATGTCAGCGAAATAAAAAAATCAAAAAGGATCGTCATAAAAATAGGCTCGGCGACTTTAACGCACGCCACCGGTAAATTAAATCTTAAACGAATAGAGAGCTTAGTCAAGACAATATCTGATTTTTCAAATATGGGAAAAGAGATTATTCTTGTAAGTTCCGGTGCGGTCAGCGCGGGTATGGCGAAACTCGGAATCAAAACCCCTGCTATAGAGCTCTTAAAAATAGAAGACAAAAAAGCCGCGGCCGCCGTGGGTCAGGCTGAACTCATGACTATATACGACCGTTTTTTTTCTTCGTTCGGCATAAAAATCGCGCAGATGCTCCTCACCCGCGACGTTATCGACAACGACATAAGAAGAAAAAACGCCGAGGAAACTTTGTCTGTCTTAATTAAATTAGGCTGCGTAATTATTGTCAACGAAAACGACCCTGTGTCAAGCGACGAATTAAAATTTTCCGGCAATGATATATTAGCGGCGTACGTTTCAAAATTATGCAAAGCTGATTTGCTGATAAATTTATCGGACAGGGACGGACTGTATGACAAAAACCCGTCAAAATACAAAGAAGCGAAACTTATTCACATAGTAGAAGAACTGACCCCCGAAATTTTATCATACGCCGGCGGCGCAGGCTTAAGGGGAACAGGGGGATTTGTGACAAAGCTACAGGCGGCTCAGATGATTGCCGAAGAAAAAACGCCGATGATTATAGCCAACGGGAAAAACCCCGAAATTTTATATGATATATTAGACGGGAAAATCGCCGGGACTTATATAGGCAACGGAGAAAAATAAAAATATATGAACACAGAAACTATACGGCAATTAATTCACATAGAAAATCTTTATTTTACTTACCGGTATATAGCCGCTGATTCTGCGAACGCGTACAAAGACGGCGGTTGTTTTCCGGTATATCCTGACCCGGAATATGTTCTGAAAAATATAAATTTAGATATAACCGAAGGCTCTTTTACTGTAATTCTCGGGCATAACGGCTCAGGAAAATCAACGCTCGCAAAACTCATGAATATGATTCTGTCCCCGACTGAGGGCAAAATATATATAAATAATCTGGATACTTCGGCCGAAGATAACGTGACAGAAGTACGGCGTATCGTCGGCATGGTTTTCCAGAATCCGGATAACCAGCTTGTCGCGGCTATCGTTGAAGAAGACGTCGCGTTCGGGCCGGAAAATCTCGGCGTTGAGCCGCCTGAAATAAGAAAGCGCGTTGACGAGGCTCTTGAGACTGTCGGTATGTCTGAATATAAACTTCACGCGCCGCATAAACTTTCAGGGGGGCAAAAACAGAGAATTGCGATCGCCGGGGTCATCGCGCTTTCGCCAAAAATAATTATACTGGACGAATCTACGGCTATGCTTGATCCTGCGGGGCGAAAAGAAGTCCTGAATACTGTAAAACGCCTGAATACAGAAAAAAATATGACGGTTATATTAATCACGCATTATATGAACGAAGCGGTAATGGCAGATAGGGTGATAGTTTTAAACAAAGGCGAAATATATCTGGACGGGACGCCGAAATATATTTTTTCCCAGTTTGACAAAATAAAAAAAGCGGGACTCGATGTACCGCAGGTCACTGAACTTATGTATATGCTTAACGAAGAACAAAAAAGCAATGATAAATTAAAAAAATACGCGTTTCCTACTGATATTCTTCACACAAAAGAAGCCGCCGATATAATAGAATCGCAGGTATAAATATTTTGCGTAACGCAAATAATATTTTCAAGTGATTTTATAAATTTATATATATTTATATTGTTATCAAATCGGAAAGGTTGCGCTATGCAAGATAAAAAAAATAAAACAGGAAAGAAAAAATCAAAAGAGACAGGCGCATTTGAAACTTTTGCGCTCGCCGGTGGAAAGAAAAACCCTAAGAACGGAACTACGATCCCATCTGAAGAAGGCGTTATAGTGGCAAAAGAATTTATCGAGGAAAATAAAAAATAGCATAAATATTTTCAGGGGCAGATCTTAATATATCTGCCCTTATGATTTTATTTTCACGATTTACAAAAAACTTCTGTGTATTTTTCAATTCCCGCCATGATAACTTCGGCGGCTTGATTTCTGGAAAATATTTCTTTTGGCACGGTTTCTTTGCCCTCAAGGGTTTTATAGACAGAAAAGAAGTGCAGCATTTCGTTAAATATATGCGCGGGAAGCTCTGATATATCTTTATAGCCGTTATATGTCGGGTCGTTATAAGATATTGCTATGATTTTATCGTCGTTTCTGTTATCGTCGAGCATAGTGATAAGCCCGATGGGATAGCATCTGACAAGCGTCATCGGGGATATAGGCTCAGAACATATAAGCAAGACATCGAGCGGATCAAGATCGTCGCCGTATGTCCGGGGAATAAAGCCGTAATTTGCGGGATAATGCGTAGACGTGTGCAATATCCTGTCAAGAATCAAAAGCCCGGTATCTTTGTCAAGCTCATATTTGTTTTTACACCCTTTTGAGATTTCTATTACAGCGAGAAAATCATCGGGCGATATGCGTTCGGGGTTTATATCATGCCATGGATTCATTTATGTATCTGCTCCTTTATTATTTTATAATTAAAATTATATCATATACTTCTTAAAAATTCAACGCTGAAAGCTAAACTAAAAAATATATTTTACCGCAGATTCATACCCAGATAATCGCAGATTTCTTTGAATATTACCGCCGACCTCACATTATCTGTAACTCCGCCCTCGGCTATGACAGATATTACATAAGGCTGATAATCCGGAACTGCGTTTGCCGGATAATATCCCGAAAACCAACTGTGGACTATCTGGATTCTCTGCGTTGCGATTTCACCGGTATCTGCGTTATATATTTTTTCTTCGGTATATTGCCCGGATTCCGCGCTTGAAGTCTTGCCTCCTGCGATTCCGTATTCCGGGGCAGCGATTGACCCGGTGCCGTATTCAACGCATGCCTGTGTCATTTCAAGAAGGCATTTTACAGTATCATCGCTCAACGCTTTTTTCGGGCTGAGATTTAACATACTTGAGATTTTATCTTCAAATACAAAAGATTTAACTATAGATAATTCAGGCAATATTCCGTTGTTTGCTATGCAGCAAAAAATTCTTGCCGTTTCAAGTGGGGTTATCAGAAGTTCGCCCTGCCCTATAGCCGTATTTGCGATAAACGCGGGCGGCGGGTTGATTTTATCCGGGATATTTCCGGTTTTCACACTCAGCCCGTCTAACATATTTTTTTCGCCTATCCCGAAGTTTTTTGCCATTTCGTAAATTCTTTCGTAGCCTATATCAAGAGCAAGGCTCATAAAATAAGTGTTGCAGCTTTCTGCATACGCCTCGCACATCGACATATTCCCGTGCCCCGTTCTTTTATGGCACCTGAAATCTTTGCCCCCTGCGTCAATTATTCCAGTGCATTCGTACTCTTTAAAATAATAGTCTTTATCGCATTCAAGCGCGGCGGCGGCGACTATTGTCTTGAAAACCGACCCCGGGGTAAACGCGCAAAACGCGCGGTTAATAAACTCGCCGTTTTCGCTGTCTATATAATCCGAAATATTATCGAGTGAATAAACCGGACGGCTCACGCACGCAAGTATCTCGCCGGTTGACGCCGAAGCTATAATTATTGCCCCTTTGCTGAGATATTTATCCGCGATTTCTTCGGCTTTTTTCTGAAGATTTATATCGAGGGTCAGAGCTACGCCGGTTTTACTGGAATAACCGTAATCTATGATTCTTATGGGCGAACCGCCGAAACTTTGCTGAAGGGCGTCTGAATTATACACAGCTTCGATTTTTGCCGAGGCTGTTGTTTTCAGAAAATCGTTATACGTTTCTTCTATCCCTCCGACTCCGTTGCCTTCTTTATTTATATATCCTGTTATATGAAGTGCGGGCGCATTTGAGACTTGATTTCTTTTATATGTCTGAAACGAAGTCATGTATTCGTTGCTGATATTTTTGTTTATGCGCAATACAAAAGGCCTGCCCTGAATAATCAGACCTGATATATCTTCTTTTGAAATATTGGGATTATCGCGCATTTCAAATATTTTTTGAGTGATTTTTTCAAATGATTCTGTTTCTGCGGCAGTTTTTAAATTAATAAATTCATACGACTGCGGTATTTTTGAAGGGTCGATAAGACAATTATAAACGTCGTCAAACCCGGCAATTATTTCACCGTTCCGGTCAAATATAAAACCGCGCCGTTCCGTCACGTCGAGTTTGCGGGTATATTGGTTTGTCAGGGTGGGCATGACTTTTGCGTAATCGCTGATTGATATAGTATATAACTTGAAAAATACAATCCCCGTTAATAACATAATAATAATATAAACAGCAACTATTCTTTTTTGGTCAAGTGAAAAAATATTTATGGCAGAACGCCTCCCGGCTTGAATTATATATTTTTATTATGTATTTATTTGCCTTTTTTTATTCGCTCTTTTCTACGTTTATATCTACGTAAAGTATAGTGCCTTTACACAAAGCAAAAATTCATAAATTATTAATAAACAAAATACAAATTGGAAATATTAAAAGAATAAAATATATAGTGTGTTAATGGGCTTTTTTTTGAAAAACATATATTTCAAAAAAATTTTTCAAAAAAAATAAAAAATGTGATTTTGAGACTGAGTTGTGACTGGATTGAGACTGGCGTATAGTATTATGTGTTTAATAGAAAATTTAAACATTAATAAAACGTCAAGGGAGGATAATATAAATTCGGCGAAAGTTCTGACAAAAAGGATTAATTGAATCAGAGAGTTTTTCGGCTCTGTAAAAACCGAAGCGTTTAACCACGTTGCGCGACAGCAATGAGGCTGAAAACGGAGAACCCCAACTCCATAACAAAAGAGGCATTAAATTATATAGAAACAAATTTTTAATTCTAAAATCTTTATATGGAGGAAAAATAGCATGAAGACATCAAAAATTTTATCAAAACGCGTACTGGCATTTATACTGATTATGATGATGATTTTCAGTATATTACCAGCTATGGTCTTGCCTGTTCTTGCGGAAGAGCATACTTCTGCTGAACAAATTGAAAAGAATGGCGGGACGCAGTACTACAAGAAAGACGGTACTGACGCCACAAGTCGCAGCGACGCGTGGGTTGGGATTTCAAAAACTATCGAGGGTACCGACGTTGAAAATGAATTTGAAATCACTTTGACAGTAGAAACCAAACAGGAAAGCAGCACTGTAAATGAAAATCTCGACGCGTCAGCCGTTTTGGTGCTTGATATGTCCGGCTCAATGTGGTTCTGCGCCACATGCGGAAGCGGGAACAACGGGAGTTTAGGTACTCATAGCAACGTTAATAATTCAACTACCAATCCATGTTATAGCAGAAGAGGTCAGGCAATCACGGAAGCGCAAACCCGTTATTACGCTTTGCGCGAAGCGGCAAAAACATTTGTTGATACATTTGCCCAAGATGAGGACGAAGCATATTTGACCGATGGCACAAGCCGCTATATTTCTATTGTAGTATTCGGTTCAAGCGGCGTAGCTCAGACAATAGGCGGAAACTACTGGGTAGATGTGGCAACCGAGGCTGGAAGAACGGCTGTCACAAGCTATCTTAACGGGCTTACCGCGTTTACAAACACCAGCAATACTGCTACAAACGGTTATTATACCGCTATTGAATGCGGTCTCGCCGTAGCCCGCAATCTTTATATCAGAAGCAACGTTACCAATACCAATAACCGTATTTTGCCGAAAGCAACTATAACAAATAACAATGTCGTTTTGTTTACTGACGGCGTACCCAACAGAGGAGGCAATTCCGGGACAGGCACGACAGGACTTTCTATCAGCAGTAATGGAGGTCATAGCCTCTCAAATACGCAGTTGCGGGCCAGTGAAATCAAGAGTGGCTCAACCGGCACAACCCCCCGCCATGCTGCGGCTCTTTACGCGATTGCCTATGCGGAAGCAAATATACAAACCTTACAGAATATAGTAAACGGCAGCAATGGTAATAGCTCGAATAATAGTTCGCATGTATATTCCGCAACTACGGCAAATCTTTCGGACATATTTGAAACCCTTTCCAAAGAGATTACATCGTCCGCCGGCACAGGTGGCTTGGTAGTCACAGACCCGATGGGTGATCATATTGTCTGGAGTGTCATAGAGGATCAATCACAAACCGGTATTACCGGGGATCTCGACGGATTCACGTGGATGCCTACAGACGACGGCACCGGACCGGACGCTAATGGTTGGTACACTTATACTTACAAATATAAAATAACGCTTAACAATTTGGATGACGCTTATGAAGGCGGCCCGACTGATACGAACGGAAAAACTTCTCTGGCGTTTTCTATAGTGGAAAACGGCCAAACCACAGGTTCTTTTACTAAAGATTTCAATGTGCCACAAGTAGCTGGCTTCGAGGCAGACCCTACACTTTCGTTCAAAAAAGTCGGCCATGATAACGCCAACATTGGTTTAGAAGGAATCAAGTTTACTCTTGAATCAACAGATATAGGTGACGACGGCAAGCCATTATGGGAAGACACGGCTGAATCCCTCGCTGACGGTACAGTGACTTTCGGTGCTATTCCTTCGGGACACACATATATATTGAAAGAAGACTTTATACCTGCCGCCCTTGCCGGAATATATGACAGTAATGAGCAGGAATATACAGTTGTCGTATCTTGGGGAGAAATTGATGGAGAAAACTCTGACATACCGGCAAACGGAACATTTAATTTTGTAAATCCGACAAAACCAATAATTGAAATTAAAAAAGTATGGCTCGATGTAGACGGTACAACAGTACTTGCAAACGATGTTGCTACTTACGAAGGAACAACGGCAACATTTACAAACGGAACAACAAATTGGGCTTATGGAAATAATATAGTAGAAAAAGGCGGCACATATACAATAGCGGAAAATAATATCGGTGATGATTGGGTGCTGGATAGTGTAACCGGTACAACCGGCGTTACAATTAACGATAAGTCCGCGACAATCACCAATGCGGCCGTAAATACTACTTATACTGTAACTTTCAAAAATAAACTCAATAAAGTTGACTTCCCGTTTACTAAAACATGGGTCAACGGAAATGTAAAGAATTCGATAAATGTAGAAATAACAGGAAGCGGTAATTTCTTAATAAGAGGGACTATTAGTCCTACTGCTGACCCAAAAACAATAGGCGGTTTTGACTATTCTGTAGAAGTAACCGGGGATACATGGGCAGTCACAATAGAGGGGCTTAACCCGAATGACGGTCCTTTCACAGTAGCTGAAACGGGCGTAAACGGCACAGCGCTTGTAGAAAATAAAGCCGTCGGTTATGCAATGACACAGACCGGCGACACAATCACAAACACATACAGCGCGACTGGCGAAGTTGTACTTGAAGCAAATAAAACAGCGAACGTAGACATAGAAGCAGGACAGTTCGAGTTCGCAGTATATGCTGGAACAGACACAACAGCTGCTCCGCTCAAGACAGCGAATAATGCTGCTGACGGAAAAGTAACGTTTGGCGCAATCACGTACTCTTTAACAGATGTAGCAGGAAGCCCGTACACCTACACGATAAAAGAGACAAGCACAAACGGCGGCGGCTGGGGCGTTGACACTACAGATTACAGAGTAGTCGTATCATTAGTAGATAACGGAAACGGAACGATTACAGCAACTCCGGCATATAGTACGACCAACGGAAATCCGCCGACGTTCAACAACACATATAGCGCAACCGGACGCATTATTCTGAATGCGACAAAGACAGCGACAGGCAAAGCAATGACAGAAGGACAGTTCAATTTCGCAGTATACGCGGGAACAACAGCGACTGGAACACCGGTAGCGACCGGAAGCAACGCATCGGCAGGAATGACATCAGGCGTAACGTTCAGCGCAATCACGTATAATTTATCACACGTAGCGGGAAGCCCGTACACCTATACAATAAAAGAGACAAGCACAAACGGCGGCGGCTGGGCAGTAGACACTAACGAATACAGAGTAGTCGTATCATTAGTAGATAACGGAAATGGAACGATTACAGCAACTCCGGCATATCAGGGAACAACCAGCGCAACGACCCCGCCGGAATTTGTAAACGACTATACCGCGACTGGCGAAGTTACGATAGTTGCAAATAAAACGGCGACAGGTAAAGCAATGACAGCAGGACAATTTGAATTCGGGTTGTATAAAGAAAACGGTGACTTGATAGAAAAGAAAACAAACATATCTGCCGGAACGACGTCGGGCGTAACATTCACCACAATCACATACAACCAGACAGATATAGGCGAGACATACGTTTACAAGATAAAAGAGATAAGCACAGACGGCGACGGCTGGAAAGTAGACGAGACAATCTATACGGTAACCGTAGCAATAACAGACGGTGGAAACGGAAATCTTACTGTAATACCGACATATACAGACGGCGACGCAGAATTTGAAAATGTATATGAAGCAGATGGATATGCGGAACTTGAGGCGTATAAAACAGCGAACGTAGGCATAGAAGCAGGACAGTTCGAATTCGGAGTATATGAAGTAATTAACGGAAACGTGGCTGCTAACCCGATTGAGACGGCATTCAACGCTGATGACGGCACAGTAACATTCGAAAAAATGTATTATGACGAGTCCAACATAGGCGAGACACACACTTATGTGATAAAAGAAATAATTCCTGCTGATGAAGACAAAGTAGGCGGCTGGGATTACGACAGAAACGCATACGGAGTGACAGTGACAATAGCAGACGGTGAAATAGGCGGAACGCTGGATATAACAGTAGTATATGAAGACGACGAAATACCGACATTCGAGAACACATACAGCGCAGACGGAAGCATTAAGCTGTATGCGACAAAGACGGCGGAAGGCAGGGCGTTAGATAAAACATTCAACTTCGCGATATATGAGGGAACAACTCAGGTCGCAACGGGAACTAACACGGCAGCAGGCGCGATAGAGTTCGGCGAAATCACGTATGATTTAGACGACGTAGCGGGAAGCCCGTACACCTACACGATAAAAGAGACAAGCACAACCGGCGGCGGCTGGACGGTAGACGAAAATACAATTTACACGATATATGTAAAAGTAGTAGACAACGGCAACGGAAATCTGACAGTGACGGCATACAGCGACTCTGCTTGCACACAAGAGTTAGAGGACGACAATAACGTAGGAACGTTCACGAACACATACAACGCGAGCGGAAGCATTGTTCTGAATGCGACAAAGACAGCGAACAAGGAGCTGGATAAAGCGTTTAGTTTCGGAATATTCGACGCAAGCGGCAATTTATTCAGAACCGCGACTAACACAGTTCCCGGCGGAGCGATAACATTTGACGCAATCGACTACACAGCCGCAGGGATACACGCCTACACGATAAAAGAGTTAACCCCGAGCGATCCCAACTGGACGACAGATAATACAAGTTACACAGTATATGTAAATGTGGTAGACAACGGAAACGGAACGCTGACAGCTAAGGCATACAGCGACTCTGAGTGCACACAAGAGTTAGAGGACGACAATAACGTAGGAACGTTCAACAACACATACAATACGACGAGCGTTACTGTAAGAAAAACATGGGACGACGCTGACTGGGAAGGAAGACCTGATTCGATCAAATTTAATCTGTTGCAAAATGGTACTAAAATAAATGAATATATTATGACTGCGCCATGGGCAGATTACACGTTCGAAGGACTTGACATATACGACGACGAACAGGAAGAGTTTTATGAATATACAGTAACAGAAGACGCGGTAGCCGGCTATTACGATGCAAACCCGCCGGTTTATAACGAAGAAGAAGACTTGTACGAGTTCACCAACGAGAGAAGACCGACTTCTGTAGACATAGTAATCACAAAAATGCTTGATATTCCTGAAGAGGGAGATTATCTGACTCAGACACTCCCAGAGTTGATTTGCCCGTTAGACGTACATGAACACGACGAAGATTGTTATGATTTTGAAGAAGTGCTTGTATGCGAGCATGTTCATAGCGATGAATGCTACGAATGGGATTGGGAAGACGTAACAGAACTGATACCTGTCAAAGGCGATTTTATCTGTCCAAACGAAGACGAGGACCATGAACACGACGAAGACACTTGCTGGGAATGGAATGACGAAGAGATGGTAGTCGACAGAGTATTAGTCCCAAGTGCAGACCCCGTTAATTGCACGCATGTATGCGACGAAGACTGCTACGAAAATATAGAAACACTCATTTGCGGATATGATATAGAGCATACGCATGACAACAGCTGTTATGATAATAACAATGCTATTGTAGGCAAAGACTATATCAGCAAAGCGACATTTAAGTTTACGGTAAAAGACGATGCAGGGAACTATTACGACGAAGATGGTATCTACGGGGCCGACGATCCGCATTATATATCCATATCGTTTAACGGCGACGAGCTGTATGATGAAGATGGATGGCCAACGAAATCAGTTACTGTGGAAATTCCTGAAACGGCATTCATGCAAAACGAAAACGACACGACTATATATGTTGAAGAAGTCTGGGAGCCGTACGGCTGGGAGCCGTCATCGTATGAAGCAGAATGGCATATAGACGAAGAGGCTAGAGTACAGGAAGTCAAAATCAATAAGTTCGGTGATATTATAGGTGGCGGAACTGAAATAGACGGTATTGTGACACTTGTTCCCGGAACAGTAGTATTCATAAATACCTACAGAGTAGATCCTATACCGTTTATCACGATAACCAAGAGAACATTCAATGCGAGAACAGAAAGTGAAACTCCGGAAAACGCCGGTGACAAAGCAATTGATTTCACATTTATAATAGAAAAAGGCGATTTCGAAACAAGCGTAACGATTCCGGCAAGCTGGTTCGTAAGCGGTGAAGCGAGCATAAAAATATATCTGCCTCAACTCAGGGGACAATCGCTCAGGGGCCTGAAAGTCACTGAAGATACAACAAACTTCGGCGATATATGGAGAGCTATAGGCAACGGAGAAGTTCAGTATCTCAACAGAGGCGACGAAAGAGCTTTAACATTTGATAATGAATTCAAAGACGACAGATATCCTGTGATAACTGTAAGAAAAACCGCTAATATAGCATCAGATGAGACATTTAATATTGCGATAAGCGGTGTTGAAGGGCTGATCGAAATAAAACCGGGCGAAGATAAAGTAATCCCGCTTACACAATTTATGAACTGGACAGGGACTCTTACTCTGAGAGAAATAGACGATGGCAAAAAATATTGGGACTATGACGCAAGAGTATATACTATAACCGTAGATAAAGGCGTTATAGTCAGCGGTCCGATAGTATTTACGTTCTATAACGAGTACAATACGCCGCCCGAAATAAACATCAGGAAAATAGTTTCGACCAGAGCAGGAAGCACAAGCAGTGCGCCGTCCGGAATAACATTTAACTTTGAACTGTATGAAAGAACATTTGAGGACGAAAAAGAAGTATTGACTCTGGTAAACGAAGACGATTTATACTCAATATTAACGAGCGGCAACGGGACATACGACCATGAGACTATCGTATTGAACGGCTATAGAAAACAAACCGCAACGCTTATATTGAAAGAATCGATCCCGAATAGTACTGGCGACTGGACATACGACAGTAGAGTATATACGATAGAAATAGTAAGAGGCGAAATAGTAAGCTTCACATGGGTGAACGAGAGCAGCGGAACGCAAGGCTTGGCTAACAATGGCGACACGGCAATCTTTGAAAATTCATACTACTATTACTATCAACAGACTACAGAAACTACCACGCCTGCCACTACGACAACAGAAACAGTAACAACGACAGAAGAAATCACAACTACGACGGTAGAAATTATCACGACGACCGAGCCGACTATTGAGACAACGGCGGAAGAGACGGTCGAAGAAACTACTGCCGAAGAGATAACCGATGCGACAGTACCTCAGGTAGTTGCTACTTTCCCGGACGAACCGGATGAAACTACAGTACCTCCGGCAGAACCGACAATAGATGAAGAAGTCTTAGTAGATGAAGTGAAAATGCCGTTAGTAGTTGCAGAGATTACCGAAGCACCCACAGAAGAAGTAAGGCCGAATCCGCAGACAGGGAACAGCATAGTTCCGATACTGCTGATGATGGTACTGATGGGAGCAGGCGCAGGAGTATTCATGTACACAAAAAAAAGACTTAGCATAACAAAATAAATTAAAATAAATTTAACTTTAACGTCAGTCACTAAAAGCCCGGATTAAAAATCCGGGCTTTTGAATTTGTTTTATATTTATTTCTTACACGCCATTTTTCATATCGTTTATTTTCGAGACTTCGGTCATATCTGTCGTAGGGATATAATCTTTTATCGGCATGATTTTCTGATGTATCGCATCGATTATCCATTCGGGCTGGGGAAAGAAATATTTTTCAAGCTCGTAAGCCGGGGTTATCCAGTTCTTTGAGCCTACGGCAACAGGCGGGGCGTCTAAATAATCAAAGCATAATTCAGTAATGTTTGCCGCAAGTTCTTTCATAAACGAGTTTCTCTCGCACGCGTCTCCGACGATTATTATTTTACCTGTCTTTTTCACTGATTCTATGACTAAATTATAATCAAACGGGACAAGCGAGCGGGTGTCTATGATTTCAGCCGATATACTATATTTTTCTTCAAGAATTTTAGCCGCTTCGACTGCCCTGTATAATACGGCTCCGATGGTTAAAATAGTCACGTCCGTTCCCTGCCGCTTAATATCCGGCTCGCCGATTTTCACTTCGTAATATTCGTCTGACGGCGGCACGCCGCCTTTATGAAACTGCTCTCCAATATCGTAAATTCTCTGGCTCTCGAAGAATATAACCGGGTCTGTGCCGTTTAACGCCGAATTCATCAAGCCTTTCGCGTCATAAGGCGTTGAAGGGAACACGACTTTTAATCCCGGTATATGCGCAGTAAGGGCAGTCCAGTCCTGAGAGTGCTGCGCGCCGTATTTTGACCCGACCGAAACCCTTACTATAACTGGCATATTTAATATACCCGCGCTCATCGACTGCCATTTAGAGACTTGATTAAATATCTCGTCTCCGGCCCTGCCGATAAAATCGGCGTACATCAATTCAGCGATAACTCTCCCGCCGCACATAGCGTAACCCACGGCAGAACCCACAATCGCTGCTTCTGAAATCGGCGAGTTGAAAAACCTGTGATACGGAATAGATTCAGTCAGCCCCCTGTAAACCGCGAACGCGCCGCCCCAGTCGCGATTATCTTCGCCGTATGCGATAAGCGTCGGGTCCTCGTAGAATTTATCCAGAATAGCTTCAAATAAACCGTCTCTCAACCCAAACTGCTTTGCCTTTGGCACAGGCTTGCCGTCTTGGTCAAAAGCATATCTTTCTTTGGTCGATAACTGCTTAACTCTGGGGTTTTCTTCTTTTTTAATCAATACATCGGGGCTAATTTCATCCCCACCCTCTTTAGTAAAGAGGGTGCCGTCCGCAGACGGCGGGTGTTTTGCTCCCCCATTCGAGAACATAATCCCCGATATAGCATTCGGGTCTTTGCTCAGATCCATTCTGGGCGAGATATTATCGTCGATGGCGAGTTTGCAAATTTTTGTCATTCTTGAAGTTATAACTGCGTGAATATTATCTATATCGCTCTGCTTGCATATTTTAATAGAAATTAATTTTTTGCTGAACGACTGCAAAACGTCTTCATTTTTCCATGCGTCTATTTCTTCGGCAGAGCGATAAGTCGAAGAATCCGACGGCGAATGTCCTGTGACTCTATAAGTCACGACGTCTAACAAAGCCGGGCCTTTGCCGTTTAATAAAATCTCTTTCTGACGCGATACAGCGTCGATTACGGCTAACGGGTTATATCCGTCAACTCTTTCGGAGTGCATCTGCTCAGGATTAATCCCCGCGCCGATACGCGCAAGCATATCATAGCCCATAGTCTCGCCCCTTGTCTGCCCTCCCATTCCGTACTGATTATTAAATATATTAAATAATATCGGCAGGCCTCCGTTGTGCTCAGAATCCCATAACTGTCTTATCTGGTCCATGCTCGCCATATTAATAGCTTCCCAAACAGGGCCGCAGCCGAGAGAGCCGTCTCCTATATTTGCGACGATTATCCCCGGCTTTTTATTTATTCTTTTAAATAAAGCCGCGCCCAAGGCTACGGGAGCCGCACCGCCGACTATCGCGTTGTTTGGATATATGCCGAACGGTGTGAAAAATGCGTGCATAGATCCGCCGAGGCCTTTATTAAATCCGGTAGTTCTCGCGAAAATTTCAGCCAACGCGCCGTATAACAGAAAATCTTTCGCCAGATCTTTTATATCTCCCTTGATTTCTTCTTTGCCTTCGACGACTTTTAATATAACCCCGCCGAAAAATTCGCGCATTATATCATCTAATTCTTTTTCTTCAAGTTTATCAATCGCAGACAAGCCTTTCGCGAGTATTTCCCCGTGGCTCCTGTGCGAGCCGAAGATAAAATCCTCGATTCCGAGACAATAAGCCTGCCCGACGGCCGAAGCTTCCTGCCCGAGAGACAAATGCGCCGGCCCGGGATTATTATATTCCACGCCGTTATAGACGCTTTTTGTCTTGATTTCGTTGAGCATAGTCTCAAACTCTCGAATCACAGCCATATCGTGATAAATTCTCAAAAAATCGTCTTTTGTGAATATCTGTTTAACTTCCGCGACTGTTTTATTATATTGATTTACTGGTATATCCGTGAATTTAATCCAACCCGGGTTTCTTAATTCTTTCGGGTCTGAAAATTGTGATTTCGGCATAATTTTTTGTTCTCCTCTTTTTATATATAATTTTTATATTTTAACGGGATAACTTATGTCTTTGCTCCATGTGTCCAACTCTTCCGCAAACTCTTTTATCGAAACCAACCCTGCCGACCATAAATAAGCCCTGTCATGTTCGCATATTTCGTCAAGAGACAGCCATTTAACCTCAACTAATATCGGGTTTTCAATAAGTTCGGGATCTATACCCAAAGACGGGGTTTGATTATCAATATCTATATGATAAGTATAAAAGAAAGTATTATCGTCAAACGGGTCTATATATTCGCTTGTTTTCTTTATTATTCTGCCATTAACGCAACATTCTTCCTGTAATTCCCGGATAGCCGCCTGTTCCGGAGTTTCCCCGTGTTCAATCCCGCCGCCGGGCAGACAATAACACCAGTAATCGCCGGAATCATGTTTCACCATTAATATTTTATTATCCCTGACGACAAGACATTGCGCTCTTCCCTTATAAATCATTTTATATGGCCTCGTTTATTATATATTTTAGTTTTAAATAAGTCAAAGTAAAGTAATTGAACCAAAACCCTTACCCTCTTTAGTTTAAAGAGGGTGCCGCCCGCAGGCGGAGGGTGTTTTTGGATTTGATGTTGCGATGGGGGAACGAAAACACCCGTCACGCGGGCTAATTTTAATAGGACCAACACAATCTCTCGCGTGCCACCCTCTTTAAATTTAAAGAGGATAAGGACGAAAAATTTCTCCAGTTATTTATTTTTATATCATAAAACATCCTTCTCTTATAACTTCGCATACTGTAGGGTGCGGGAACACGATTTTTTGCACGTCGTCGATTCGCATTTTCGTGTCGATCATCATCGCCGCCCCATAGATTATCTCCGAAGCATAATTACCGATCATGTGCAGCCCGATTATATTTTTTGTAATTTCGTCAACGATAATTTTAACTATCCCGTCGCCTTTTTCGTTTTCGGCGAGATAACGCCCGCTGTATCTCAAGCTAAACGAATGCGCCGACGCTTTCAGACCTTTTTGCCTGACGCTCTCAGCCGTTTCGCCGACTCCCGCAACTTCGGGATTCGTGTATATTACAGCCGGAATAGAATTATAATTTATCTTATCTTTTTTGCCCAGAATATTATTCACGCAGACTTCGCCTTCACGATATGCCGTATGCGCGAGCATAGATTTGCCGTTGACATCGCCTGCGGCATAAACATTAGAGACGCTTGTCCTGCCGTATTCATCTGTGACGACTGCGCCGCGTTCAGTCAAAATATTTATATTCTCCAACCCAATATTTTGCGTTGACGCTTTTCTGCCAATCGAAACCAAAACTTTGTCGGCGTTTATTGTAAACTTGGATAATTCCCCTCCTTGGAGGGGTGGCAGCGGCGTAGCCGTTGACGGGGTGGTTTCATATTCAACAAAATCTTTGCCGAATCCCGTAACTTTTGCGCCGAGCTTAAAATCTATGCCTTTTTTTGTATAATTTTTATATAATATATCCGCGATTTCACCGTCGATTTGTCCGCCGATTTTATCGAGCATTTCTATAACCGTGACTTTAGAGCCGACAGAATTAAAATACGACGCCATTTCAAGCCCTACGACTCCGCCGCCGATCACTACGAGATTTTCCGGGATTTCTTTCAAGTCCAAAATCTCCCTGTTAGTAAGGCAAAAATTATTTTCTAATCCTTCTTTTAATCCCGGAATCGGCGGGATAACCGCTTCAGAACCTGTGCATATCAACAGATATTTACCCGAATAAATATTTTCGCCGGCTTTTACGTTAAACCCGTTTGAATCTTTATTTAAAATTATAGCACAACCCTCGATAACTTCAACCCCGGCTTTTTTTAATTTCGCCGCGACCCCGGTCACAAGAGTTTTAACGACTTTATTTTTTCTTGCGATAACAAACGGGTGATTTATTTTGGCGTCTTTAAAACTAACGCCGTATTCTTCGCCGTGTTTTGCGTAATCAAATATTTTCGCCGAATATAACAAAGTTTTCGTCGGGATACAACCCTCGTTAAGACATACGCCGCCGAGAGCTTTCTTTTCGATTAATAAGACTTTCAATCCATTGTGAGCCGCGCGTTCCGCCGCATTATATCCTGCGGGGCCTCCGCCGATTATTATTAAATCATGCATAAAAAATCCCTCTCTCTTAATTATTTCGCCAGCAGCAAATCAAAATTTTCAAGATTCGCGCATAATTCTTTCAAAAATCTTGCCGCAGGCGCGCCATCTAAAGCCCTGTGGTCGAAAGTCAGGGAAAGCCCCATGCAATCATAAAAAATATCTTGATTATTATTAACTTGTTTGATTCTTCTCGTTATATTATTTACTCCGAGAATACACGTCTGCGGGGGATTTATGACAGGCGTAAAACTTTCTACCCCAAGCGACCCCAAATTCGTGACTGTAAAAGTCCCGCCTTTTAATTTATCCGGGTCGATTGAACCGCTCTGGGCTTCTTTTATAATATTTTTAGACTGCCTTGCAAGCTCATTGAGCGATAATTTATCCGCGTTAAATATAGTCGGCACGACAAGCCCTCTTTCAGTATCTACGGCAACGCCGAGATTGACAGATTCAAAATATCTGATAACGCCAATATCTCCGAGATAATGCGCGTTTGCGTCTTTATGATTTTTAAGAGTTTTAGCTGTTGCGTATAAAATTATATCATTTATAGTTATATTTTCGTAGGAAACGCCGCCCTCGGCGTTCCGCGAATCAGACGGCAATAAATCTTTTAATCTTTTCCTGAAATTTAAAATAATCGAAGCATCAAAACTTGAATTTAAAGTAAGCTGCGCTGTTTCAGAGAGCGAAGCGTGCATCGATTTTGCGATAATTTTGCGTATATTCGACAATTTAACGTCTGTGTAATCATTAATGCTCCCTCCGTCGCTTCGTGACACTTCCCTCGCAAGCGAAGGAGATTGATTTAGCTCTGAACCCCCTTCGTTTACGAGAGGGGAGACGGCGTAGCCGCCGGGGAGAGTTTCATTATTATATAATCTATACCCGTTATTCACGGCCTCGATAATATCCCTTTCGATTATCCTGCCGTTGGGACCTGTCGGGATAACTTTTGCCAAATCGATTTTTGCCTGTCCCGCGTAATTTTTCGCCCTCGGTGAAATTTTTATTTCGTCGGATTCTGTATTTGTATAAGCCCCATTTTGAAAGGGGGTGGCAGCGACAACGTCGCTGACGGGGATCTGTGGATAATCAATCACCGCTTCTACAGGCTTTTGCGGCAAAATACCTGAAATATCTTCGCCGTCTCTGCCTATAATCATAACAGTTTCAAGACAATTTATATCATCGCCATCTTCGGCAAATAACGCGAGGACAACCCCCGTCGTTTTCGCCTCTTCGTCAAACGAAGATTTATCAGTTTCATAAGAAAACAAAATATCGCCGATATTTACGTTATCTCCCTTTCTTTTGTTTATTGCGGTGACAAGGCAGCTTTCAACGCTTTGTCCCTGCCTGGGCATAATCACAGCCTCAGCCATACAGATTTATCCTCCTGAAATAAAAATATTTTATTTATAAAAATATATTATCATAAAATCGATCCTTAGTCAAGAATTTTTGTAAAATATAAAATAATACGCCGGAGTTTAAAAATATTTAATTAATTTAATGTAAAATTACATAAAATATATTTATTTTTGCCGGCAGATATATTATAATATATTTATGAAAAATTTACAGCGTAGAAACGGGAGATTTTATGCTAAATTATAAAAAACGCGGATTTTCTGGATTTTCACTGATGAAAAAAATCGCCGTGCTGCTTATATTTTTAATGCTTGTTTTTATGATATGTCTGGCGTTTCTGTCTACAATAAGAGGCGCGGGAGCGGGAAATATAGGCGTATGGTTTCCTGTTGTTTATTTTTTGATTATGTTTATTGTCACATATAATCTTGATGAATTGAAAAAAATATTAAAAAAATTATATAATCCCCTGATTATTGTTTTTTATTCCGGCATGATATTCTTTTTGACTGCTTTTGCTGTATTCTGTATTATGATTTTTGGATATTCTTCTGATACTATACCGGAAAACCCTGATTTGATAATAGTTCTCGGTTGTCAGGTCAGAGGGAATAATCCAAGCGTGCTGTTAAAATCCAGACTGGATCAGGCAGTTGAAACTTTAATTAAATATCCCGATGCGATTTGCATAGTCTCAGGCGGGCAGGGGCCGGACGAAATCATTCAGGAATCCAGGGTTATGAAAAAATATCTTGCAGACAAAGGCATTGACGAAAACAGGATTTTTGAAGAGGACGAATCTTCGTCAAGTTTTGAAAATTTAGTTTTTTCTAAAAAAGTAATCGAAGAAAATAATATAAAACATGAAAATATTATAATAATAACAAGCGAATATCATGTCCCGCGTGCCGTATTGATTGCAAAACGGGTATATCCCGGCATAAATATTTACGCTGTAAAATCAAAAACACAATATGCGTTTTTCACCGCCGGAATAGTGCGCGAATTTTTCGCGTTTGTGAAAAGCTATATTTTTGATAAAACATAATTGCAGGACGCGACGCCCTCGTCGCGCCATTTATAAATACAGGAGTTTATGTATAAATAATTATGAATAATAATCTTATAATAAAAAACGCGCGTCTTGTTGAAACAGACGAAATAATAGATATAATAATTAATAACGGTATTATATCGGAAATCTGTAGGAGCGAACCTGCGTGGCCGCCTGTTGAAAAAAATTGCGATATAAATATAATCGACGCAGAATGCAATTATATTTCTGCCGGATTTATAGATTTGCACACGCATCTGCGCGACCCCGGATTAACCTACAAAGAAGATATTGAATCCGGGACAAAATCTGCAATAAAAGGCGGAATCACGGCTTTATGCTGTATGCCCAACACAAATCCTGTTATAGATAACCCGGATTTGATAAAATATATTCTCGAAAATAAAAACAAAGCGCATTGCAATATATTTCCTGTCGGAGCGATAACAAAATCGCAAAAAGGCGAAGAACTCACGGATTTCGCCGGACTTAAAAAAGCCGGGGCGATGGCTTTGTCCGACGACGGGAAACCGGTCGAAAATTATGATTTAATGCGTGAGGCGTTGATTAAATCAAAAGAAAATAATATTTTGATAATGTCGCACTGCGAGGATTTATCTCTTACGGGAAACGAATCCGAGGATAAAATCACGAAACGCGATATATATTTAGCGTGTGAAACAGGCGCGAGACTGCATATCTGCCATGTGAGCACGGGAAACAGCGCGGGATATATAGCGGAAGCTAAAAATCAAGGGTTTAATATAACGGCAGAGACATGCCCGCATTATTTTGTTTTGACTGACGAAGATATAACAAAATACGGCGTAAACGCAAAAATGAACCCGCCTTTGCGCTCGACTGAGGATAAAGAAAAAATAATCGAAGCGATAAAATCAGGGGCTATCGACTGCATATCGACGGATCATGCGCCGCATTCTTTGGAAGATAAGAACGCAGGCGTAAACGGCATAACCGGGGTTGAGACTTCGTTTGCGCTGGGAGTGACGTATCTTGTAAAACAAAATCACATCACTCTAAAAAAATTAATTGAGCTTATGACAATTAATCCGGCGAAAATTATCGGGATCGACGATAAATACGGGACTATAGAAGTCGGGAAAGCCGCGGATTTTGTGATATTCAACACAGATAAAAAATTTATATATGACAAAAACAAGTCTTATTCTAAATCGCGCAACACGCCGTTTCACGGATTTAAATTCTATGGGAAAGTTTTATATACGATTGTAAACGGAAATATGGTTTATGAGAATGATGATTAATAAATAAAACGGTAAAGGTCACTCCGCCTTACCGTTTGTTTATTAATTTGAAATTTAGAATATTTAAGAATACGACATGATTATTTCGAGAATATTATCAGCGTTGACAAGGTGCATTTCGAGAAGATTATCCGGGTAATCATAAGGAGGATGAGCATTAACCGATTCGGCGATAAGTTGTTCGTTATTTGAAATTTCTGTTTGAACCGGGGACTCTTTTGTACGGTCCATAAGCCATACGTCTTCATATATTAATTCGCTCTCAACAACCGTTAAATATCCATAATATTCCTTGCCGCCGCCCCACCAAAGGGTAAATAATCCGGGAAACAGCGGATTATCTGATACGCGATAACCTGCAGCTACTTTTGGGTCGTGATATTCGCCGATTTTATATATGCCGCTCTCATCATAAAAATGAACTTCTAAAACACCATCATTCATCATATCCGATTTAAGTATTATTAATTCCGGAATAGCATTATTATCGAAATCTCTCAGGGAAAAGCTATAAATATTATCATCATGGGTATCAATATAAAATTCACCTAAAAACCAAATATACGCATTTCGCCATTCTTCTGTAGAATCATTAACAATATCATTTTCTCCGGTAAAGTCTTTAATCGTTGATGTATCGCTTTTACACGATGTTATTGTAAATATTATAGATAAGACTGATAAAAACAGGAGTGTTAGTATAAAATATTTTTTTATATCCTTCATGAGTGTATCCTTTTAAGTTTTGGCTTTACAATATGCAATAGTTTAATATCTACAATTATACACCTTAAAATCGAACTGTCAAGAAAAGAAAAATGAAATTCACAAAGATTTCACAAGCAAAGTTATAATTTATTGATATTTTTTTGCTATTATAATCTATAAAAAAACAAAAGAGGTAATTTATGTCGTTTTTAATCTTGCAGCAAAAAATAAACTCAAAGAAAAACCCTACGGTTATGGGACTTGACCCGAAACTTGAATTTATTCCGAAACATATAGCTGATGAAGTCATAAATAAATTCGGCAAAACAAAAAAAGCCGCAGGTGAAGCGTTATTTTTATTTAACAAAGGCTTGATAGACGCCTGCTGTGATTTAATTCCCGCAATCAAGCCGCAATCGGCGTATTATGAAATGTACGGATTGGACGGGATTGAGGCTTTATATAAAACAGTCGAGTACGCGAAATCAAAAGATTTATATGTTATTTTAGACGGCAAGCGCAACGATATAGGCGCGACTGCGGAAGCTTATTCGTCGGCGTATCTCGGCGAGGCTGATATTTTCGGCGAGAAGCAGAAAATACTCGACGCAGATTGCCTGACTGTCAACGCGTATCTTGGAATAGACGGCGTTAAGCCGTTTATAGATAATTGCGTAAAATTTGACAAATCTATATTTGTTTTAGTGAAAACGTCGAATAAATCATCGGGGGATTTTCAGGATATTATAGTTGGCGGCAGGCCGTTTTATGAAAAAGTGGCAGGAAAGGTTATGGAATGGGGAAGTATTGATAATATCGGCGTTGTAATCGGCGCGACATACCCGCAACAGCTTGCGGATTTGCGTAAAATGATGCCAAACACGTTTTTTTTGGTTCCGGGATTCGGCGCGCAGGGAGGCGCGGCGAATGACGTTAAGCCTGCGTTTGACGAAAACGGCGGAGGCGCGCTTATAAATTCATCGAGGGCGATTATGTGCGCGTGGGTTAAACAAAACGACGGTGAAAATTTCGGCAAATACGCGAGAGAGGAAGTCATACGAATGAGGGACGCGATAATGGAGGTAATATGAGTAATAAATCTTATTTTATTGTTGCTATATTAGACGAAAACGGAGCGGAAGCAATACTTAATCTTCAAAAAGAACTCGGTATAGAACTCGATAATCTTAATGACATTCCTCATTTAACATTAGCAAGTTATGAAGAAACAATAGATGCTGATAACTTGCTTGAATGGGTAAATGAATTTTCTCAAAAACAAAAATCCGTTGATTTATGCCTTTACGCATTAACTGTAATTCATATAAACGGACTTATTGCACTTCCGCTTATTTCGCCGGAGTTATATGAATTATATTATAATATACATCAAAAATACGATAAATATAGTAGATTTGGTAATCTTACATCAGGGTGGTTTCCGCACATAACCATTGCGTATACTAATAACAACAAAATAATTAATGAAAAAATACTTAGAGTAACAAACAGGTATAATTTTATAAATACTAAAATTATTTCGCTTTGGGTTAGTTGCTTAGACGATGATAGAGTTTTGACAATTTTGGGGAAATTTCCTCTACAAGATTAAAAGTAAAAATAAATAAAATCTCTTGACACACGTGTAAAACAAGTGTATAATATATAACGAGGAATTAAAAATGAAATACAGCGAATTAAAAAAATTTCTTAAAAAGAATGGTTGTTGTTTCGACCATGAGGGCGGCGGTCATGAAATATGGTACAGTTCAAAATCTGGTAAATATTTTCCTGTTGGACGGCATGACAAAGCAGATTGCAAAAAAGGTACATTAAATTCTATTTTAAAAGACGCAGGTTTGAAATGAGGTGTTTATATGGCTAAATATGTGTATCCGGCAATATTTGAACCAGATGAAGAACTGGGCGGTTATTGTGTATATTTTCCTGATGTTCAGGGAGCATATACGCAGGGGGATAATTTGGCGGAAGCGATGGAAATGGCGCAGGATGTGTTATGCCTGATGTTATATAATCATGAGATTCACGGCAATGAAATATTGCCGCCGACTCCGATTAATAAATTAATTGCAGAAGATGATAATATTGTCACGTTAATTTCATGTGATACTAATTACTATAAAAGATATTTTGCAAATAAACTTGTAAATAAAACGGTTACGATACCCGCTCAGTTAAATTTTGAAGCTGAGCAGGCAGGCGTAAATTTTTCGCAGGTACTCAGAACAGGGCTGGAAAAAATACTACATCAAAAATAAAAAGGAAATATAATTTTATGATTGCATTATGCGATATAATATCGAACGAAAAAATGACGGAAGAATATAATATTTATTCTATGATTATCGACGCTCCGTTGATTGCAAAAATAGCAAAACCCGGTCAGTTTGTTCACGTAAAATGCGGCGGGTTGACGCTGCGCCGCCCGATAAGCATAGCAAGCGCGAAAAACGGGCAGATTAAAATTTGCTATGACGTTCGCGGCGAGGGGACGAAATGGCTTTCGGGATTAAAAAGCGGCGGCAAGATCGATATTAACGGGCCGATCGGCAAAGGCTTTGACGTTTCTGATACTTCTAAAAAAGTTTTGCTTGCCGGTGGTGGAATCGGGATTTATCCGTTGTATTCGGTCGCCGAGGCATACGGGGAAAACGCTTTTGCCGTATTAGGTTTCAGGACAAAAGATATTATAACTTTTGAAAAAGAATTTAAAGAGTGCGGGAGCAAATTATATATCGCGACAGACGACGGCTCTTACGGCAGAAAAGGCTTCGCGATCGATACAGTCAAAGAGATTTTAGATAATAATAAAATAGATATTATCATGACGTGCGGCCCTAAAATCATGATGAAAGGCATTGCGCTCGAAGCGCAGAAAAGAAATATAAGATGTCAGGTGAGCATGGAAGAGAGAATGGCATGCGGGATAGGGGCTTGCCTTGCGTGCGTGTGTAAAATAAAAGACGCAAATGTAGGGGACGGCGTCCTCGACGTCCCGTTCACAAATAAAAGGGTTTGTATAGACGGCCCTGTATTTGATATATTTGATGGAAGCGGGGTTGACTGGGAATGGTAGATAAATTAGATAAGAGCAATTTGGATTTATCGGTCGAAATTGCGGGAGTTAAATTAAAAAACCCTGTTGTTACGGCTTCGGGGACATGCGGTTTCGGGCGCGAGTTTCTGCCGTATTATTCTTTGGCGGCAATCGGCGCGATAACGACAAAAGGGGTATGTTTAAACCCAAAAGAGGGAAATAAAACCCCAAGAGTCGCCGAAACCCCGGCAGGTATGTTGAACGCGATAGGCTTGCAGAATCCCGGAGTAAATTATTTTGTCGAAAACGAACTGCCTAATATAAAAAAATATGACACAAAAATAATAGTGAATATATTCGGTGAAACAGTAGAAGAATACTGTCAGGTAGCTGAAATTTTATCGGAGACTGATATAGATATGCTTGAACTGAATATATCCTGCCCGAATATTAAATGCGGGGGAATAAGTTTCGGCACAGAGCCGAAAATGGCGGAAGAAATTACGTCAAGCGTAAAAAAACGCTCAAAAAAGCCGGTCGTAGTAAAATTATCGCCGAATGTGACTGATATAACAGAGATTGCGAAAGCCGTCGAAAACGGCGGGGCTGATTGTATATCTATGATAAACACTCTTATAGGCATGAGGATAGATATTAAAACAAAACGCCCGGTTTTGAAAAATAACACAGGCGGGCTGAGCGGAGCGGCGATAAAGCCTGTGGCTGTGCGAATGATCTGGCAGGTGAGAAACGCGGGGATTAAATTGCCTATAATCGGCATGGGCGGTATAACAAACGGCGACGACGCGGTAGAACTGATGCTTGCCGGGGCAAATGCAGTAGCAGTAGGAACGGCTGCGTTTAATGATCCTAAAACGGTTTTGAAAGTGATAGACGGGATTTCGGATTATATGTTTGAAAATAATATAAAATCAGTAAGCGAAATAACCGGAGCGGTAAAAGCGTGGGAATGAAAAATATTTCTAAATAAAACAACAAAAAACTATTGACTAAATTGAGGTTTTGTTATAAAATATATATAGTAAGTCAGGAATTGTGTTGAATTTTATTAATTATATTAATTTTTTTGGAGGGGACATGCAGGAAGATAATTTTGATAACGAAAACGGGAACGATATAGAAATGGATATGGAAGTTGAAGTATATACTCTCACTGACGAGGACGGAAACGAAAGCGATTTTGAATTGCTCGGACGCCATGATGTGGACGGCCAGTCGTATGTCGCGCTCGCCCCCGTGGATACTGACGAGGGAAGCGATGAAGACGAAGAGGGAAGCTTTATCGTTTTGAAAGTTGTTGAGGAAAACGGCGAGGAAATTTTCGAGACAATCGAAAACGACGACGAATTTGACAGGATAGCCGATATATTCGAGGATGAATTGATGCAGGATATGGATTATGACGGGGAAGAACCGGATTCAGAATCGGAAGACGGCGGCGAAGAATAGAAGATATAGAAAAGAATAAAATAGAAATAATAAATAATAAAGTCCTGCTAAGTTAGTGATGGGCGTAAATTAAAACCAACAGCGAAAAAAATGGATTCGGACTTCCAGTCATGGGGATGCAGACCTCCCGCATTTTTGCGGATGTTGGGAGCACAAAATACAGGAGAGAATCCTCCCTTGTTATGCAAGGTTTTGCTATTTACGACACACGGCTCGGTGGGCTTTTTTATTTTGTTTTATGAAAATCTCTTGAATAAAAATATAAGCTGTGATATAATAAAAATAAAATTTTAATTATTTATTAATTATTAAAAGGAGTTGTTTTATGATGAGCGGGCAAAAAGTAAGAATCGGCGTGATAGGTTACGGAAATATGGGAACGGGACATGCGGGATATTTAATAAAAAACGAAATCGAAAATGCGGAGATAACTGCTTTGTGCGACAATAATCCTGATAAGTTAATCAAGGCTAAAACAGAGTTAGGGGATAATATAAGTTATTTTGATAATTATAAAAAAATGCTTGAGAGCAAACTCGTCGATTTGATAATTATCGCCGTGCCGCATTATTTTCACCCTGTTATCGGCATGGACGCTTTAAAATCGGGAATTAACGTATTATCTGAAAAACCAATAGGGGTCTACACAAAAGACGTCGAAGAAATGAATGAACTGGCGAGAAAAAGCAATCTTACATACAGTATTATGTTCCAGCAGAGGACCCATTCTAAGCATAAAATAATCAAAGAGCTTTTAGACAACGGCGAACTTGGCGAATTAAAGCGTATAGTATGGATAGTGACAAACTGGTACAGGTCGCAGTCTTATTATGATTCGGGAACTTGGAGAGCGACATGGGCTGGAGAAGGCGGCGGCGTTTTAATTAATCAATGCCCGCATAATCTGGATTTGTGGCAGTGGTTTTTCGGTATGCCTGAGAGAATAAGGGGATTTTGTGAGTTCGGCAAATACAGAAATATAGAAGTTGAGGATGACGTTACGGCTTATATGCAGTATAAAAACGGCGCGACCGGAACTTTAATTACTACAACCGGAGAAACTCCCGGGACAAACAGGCTTGAAATATCAGGAGATAACGGTAAATTGATATACGAAGACGGAAAAATTGTTTTATATAAAAACGAAATTCCCGAGAGCGAGTTCAACAGGATTTATACGGGCGGCTTCGGAAATCCGAAGTGCGAAAGAATTGAAGTCGAGGATATAGAAAAAGGCTGGGACGACCACAGAAAAATCACGCAGAACACAGTGAATAATATATTAATTAAAGAGCCGCTGATTGCCGAGGCATACGAGGGGATAAAGAGCCTGAGTCTGTCAAACGCGATATATCTTTCGACATGGATTGATTCATGGGTTAATCTGCCAATAGATAAAGATTTATATCTGGAAGAGTTAAAAAAGCGTATAGCAACTTCGAAAACAAAATATAATATAGTCGAACAAACAATGAATATTAAAGGCACGTCGAATATTTAATTTATATAGTAGAATATTGTTGTATGATGGGCGGTTATCAGAGCTGCCCGAAGAACAACTGAAAACAAACCGGAGGTTTTATAATGAGTCCAAATATTTATGATAAAACAGACGACAGCGGGCCGGAAATAAATTCAAAAGCAAAAACAGAAATAGGACTTTTAAAAAACCAGATAATTATGATTGAGGATAAACGTATAAAAATAACGTTCGATTATGATGCTGAGATTAAATATACAGGCAGGTATTTACGTAAAAATAATAAAAAAAATATATTGAAAATCGGGATTTTTACTGAAAAAAAACAGAAGCTTAAATATAAAGAAAACGATATTGTTTCGATATTGTTTATAGACAAAAAATATCTGTTTAATTTTGACGCGAGGATACACGGAATAAGAGAGGCAAAAGAATCAGACGAATTTGAAATCGACGATATGACATTTGAATTTAGCAGTTTAAAAGAATATAGCGGATATAGTAAATATATATTTGATATTATTCCGTTGACTGTTCCACATAAACAGCAAAGACGTGAATTTTTCAGGATTCCGCTGAGCGTGAATATATATTATAAAATCACGGGCATTGATGAAACTGACAAAATCGAACCCGGCGAATTGAAATTTGACGCGGAAAAAGCTAAGAAAATAAAAAAAATCGCCGACGAGGGGATTTTGGAAAAAGAAATGGGATATTCAAAATTAACTACTATTGATTTTGGCGCGGGAGGATTCAGATACAGAGTCATTGCAAACAATACAGATATAAATATAAAAGAAGGAATTTTATTATATTGCTTGCTTATCATAAATGAAGAGGCATTGCCTGCGTTGGCGCAAATTTTGAGAATGACCCCGGACAGGCAAAATCAGGATTTATATGATGTTCGGGTATTGTTTGATAAAATAAGCGATCCGGTAAGGGACAGAATAATGAGATATATATTCGCCAAGGAAAGGCAAAAATATTCTGGATTTGGAAAAACCCCGGAAAATACTATATAAAAATTATTATATAGTAAAACAACCGGAGAATGATGATTGCTTGTAGGGACGCGATATATCGCGTCCCTACAAATTATTTATTCTATATTCTATATTTTTGGTTTTGCGTTTCCGCCGCCTAAATCATATACTATCTTTTTTTCATAAGGACAGACCCAGCGCATTGCGTTTTTCAATACGGTTTTTACTTCTTCCTGATAATATGTCGGATAAGATTCATGGCCGTTCTGGAAATAAAATATCTTGCCCGCGCCGCGCCTGAATGTGCAGCCGCTCCGGAATACTTCGCCGCCCTCAAACCAGCTTATAAATATAAGCTCGTCGGGTTCGGGTATGCTGAACTGCTCGCCGTATGTTTCTTCTGCCGGAACTATAAAACATTCGCCGAGGCCTTCTGCTATCGGGTGTCCCTGAGAAACGACCCAGACAAGGCATTTGTCGTCGGATTCGCGCCATCTGAGGCTCCCTGACGGGGTACCCATAAGCTTTTGGAAAACTTTTGAGGCATGCCCCGAATGAAGCACGATCAGCCCCATTCCCTCGTATACGCGTCTGCATACGCGCCTGACAATCTCGTCGTCAACGTCGCCGTGCTTTAAATGCCCCCACCAGAACATTACGTCAATATTATCAAGACATTCCTGAGTAAATACTTCAGTATGGTTATAAACCGTCGCCGTTATAACATCGCCGACGTCGGGCTCGTTTTTTACTATATTGGCAATCGCCCCGTGAATGCCCTCCGGATATATCGCCGCTATTCTTTCTTCGTTTTGCTCGTGAAAAAATTCATTGAAAATCGCCACGTTAATTTTTTTCATATATTATTTTCCCTCCGTTCCGACGGACGGATTTTATTTGTCCGCCCCTGTAAATAAAAAATTATAATTTTATTATATTACTTCCGGCGGCAACTGCGGCGTCAATAACTCTCTGTGTTTGCCAGCCGTCTGTCATATTAGCGGCAAGGCCGTCGCCGCAGCCGTTTAAAATATCAGCGAAGGACTGCATCTGGGCAGAGTTAAACCTGCCGGGCGTAGGCACGGTACACCAGATATGCGAATGTTTCATTGGGTCGTTACCGATATTTATTTCAAGCTCGTCTTTATCTTCCAGAGTATAACGTATCGCGCCGTTGTCGCCGTAAATTTCTATTCTTTGATAATTCCCTCTGCTGTAAGCGTATCTCGATATAGATAAATTTGCGGCTACAGGCCCGTCTAACTGGCCGGCTATATTGACATAATCGTCAACTGTAACGTCGCCTAAAGAGCCGTCATTTCCGGGTATCGGGCGTTTATGAATAAAAGTGTCGTAATCAGCAGTAACTCTTGTAAATTCACGGCCTGTTATAAATCTGATCAAGTCAATCATGTGGCAGCCAAGGTCGCCGAGCGCGCCGGTTATCGACTGTTCTTTGATAAAACGCCAGTTAAGCGGGGTAACCGCTCCGGTTTTGGGGTTCGGGAGCCCCCATGCCTGAAAATACTCGCCGCTAATCTGATAAATATTGCCGAGAGTGCCATTTTGAACCAAATCGCGGGCATAACGCGCGGCTGATTTAAACCTGTAAGAAAAGCAGACCATGTTGGGAATATTTTTTTTGGTTGTCTCTTCAAGAAGTATTGCCGCTTCTTCATGAGAATTGCAGACGGGTTTTTCTACTGCATACGGAATATTGCGTTTTACGGCTTCCATAGCCATCTCAAAATGCAGGTAATTAGGTGTGCAGATAGATACCGCGTCGATTTTTCCCGAATCGAGCATTTTGATATAATTATCATAACACATATCGTCTGTTGCACCGCACTGTTGTTTTTTTTCTTCGAGTTTATTGGGCAGTATATCGCATAACGCGCCCACTTCAAGATCAGGGCTGTCCATTATGCCGTAAATATGCCAGGTCGCTATGTTGCCGCATCCGATGATACCCATACGAAACTTTTTTTTCATTATGATTAATCCCTCCAAAATAATAAATAAAAATATAAATTTAATATAAATAAAAACTTTTATAATTAATTACTGTAATTATACATCGTTTTTATAAATAATGCAACTCTCTAATGTAATTTTTTTATTTATATTTAGAGAGTTTTTTGTTTTGAACTGTAATATTTATATATCAGGATAAATATACATTTAGTAGGGTAGGGTGGATAAAATTTATGATAGTATATGAATCAAGCCTGAAAAAAACAAATGAAATCGATATTTATCTGAAATTTTTGCCTGAAAACATAGCGAGAGCCATATCTTTTACAGATAACGAAATAAAACAAAATATCACGGAAATACGGCTCAGGGTAAATTCCCCGCTTTCTTTAACTGTAAATAAAGAAAATATATTGATAAATTCTTACGGGAAACGTTCGGATATAAAAAATTGCATTTACACAAGCCGTGAAGAATTCGATTACTGCGTGAATAATTTCTGCGACGGCTCTTATCACGCTCAGGCAAATAATATTAAAAACGGATTTATAATTACAAAAGACGGGAGCAGGGTCGGGGTCTGCGGAAATATAATTTATGCTAATAATTCGGGGATTGATTTTATAGTTGACGAGATAACTTCGGTTAATATTCGCATTAACAGGTTTGTTTATTTTAATAACTGCCCGTTGATAAATTTGATAAAAGAAAACGGGATATGCAGTATTTTGATATATTCGCCTCCGGGCGAAGGGAAAACAACGCTTTTAAGGTTTCTTTCGGCAGCTTTAAGCAAAGGGTTATGCGGTCTGAAAAAATACAGGACGGCTCTTGTTGACGAAAAACGCGAAGTATATATAAAAAATAAAATGGACGGCGGGCTTTTGGACGTTTTGTACGGGTATAAAAAAGCCGACGGCATCGACTGCGCGACAAGAACGCTTAATCCTGATGTTGTTATGTGCGACGAGATCGGGGGTCTTGAGGACACAAACTCTATATTATCCGCTCAGAACTCGGGAGTGCCGCTGATCGCGACATGCCACGCAGGGGATTTTGAGCAACTCAAAAGAAAGCCGAATATAAATCTGTTGATACAAAACGATGTTTTTTTATATTTCGCAGGAATAACTTTGGATAAGAATAATATAATAAAATATAATATTTACAGGCAATTATAGGAAAGAACAATTATTATGATATATTAAGCTCAGCGTAAAAAATATACGTCGGGCTTTTTAATTTCAAAAACGGATTAACAGCTTGTTCATAAACATGATTATGAATGTAATAGTATGTTTGTTGGGAACGTGATATAATTATAATATAAATTGCAATTTATATTATAAAAATTATAAAACATACGAAAAAACGGGAGGTTTTAATACGACAGACATAAAAAGCATAACAGGTTCGCTTTACGATTATTTCCAAAAATTGGACTATGCCCTGATAAATCAAATATGCAAAAAATTTCTTGAAATAAAATCGGCTGAACCAGCGAACATAAGCGGTCTGATGAAACTGCAAAACATAAACGGCGGAATAAAATCAATAGAAAAAGAAATATTGGAAACTCTTGACAATGCGAAATCAGAGATATATAATATAGTTGAGAGCGCGGCGAGAGATTACTATGCCGAGACGGCAAAACATCGGGAATATTCTGTGCCGTTTGACGAAAATCATGCGATTATGTTTCTTGTCGGGCAAACGAAACAGGAGATATATCAGGAACTTACGAAGATATTAGATTTAAACGGCATGGGTTTCACAATGCCGGACGGCGGGTATAAAAACTTTGAGCAGGCTTATCATGAAACAATCAACGGCGCAATAAAAAATATTATAAATCAAAGCGGGGACATAGACGAATATATCAAAGTTGCAACAGATAATTTAACGGAACACGGTTTATCGAAGCGGATCCTGCCGCAAAACGGCGATATGAGCACGGCAAAGACGCGAAATATCGAAGCGAGTTTCGAGATGGAGATGAGATACAGATTAACGCAGATGCAATCGAATATGGCGGAGATACTGGCAAAAGAGATGGGAGCGACAGGTTACGAGATAGACTGGCACAGCGGGTACAGACCGGAGCATGACTTTGGAGGCAAACAGTTCACGTTTGAGGAAATGGAAACGAAAGGAATAAACGATAAGCTGCTCGATTACAACTGCCTGCACTATAAGATACCGGTGATAGTGGGAGTAACGCCGCCGAGGTATAGCGTGGAGAAGTTGGCAGAGCTTGAGGCTACTGAGTTGGTCAGGCATAAGTGGGGCGGAAAAGAGTACACGCTGTATGAGCTGACACAGGTGCAGAACAGATACAAACGTTCGATAGAGAGGCAGGAGCGTGAGATAGCGGCGATACTGGCGAGAGGGCAATTCGAGGACAGGGCGTATATGCGGCTTGAGCGGTTGCTGGAGAAGTATGATGAGCTGTCTGAGCTGATTGAGCGATTAAACGGGTCGGTGGCGACGGAATCCAAAGTGGATGACGAAAATATTGTAGTTACGGATGATATTAATACGGCAGATCAGGAAACGCAAATGCGATACATTTGGGATTATATAATCAATAATTGGAAACTTACGGAGGAACAGGCAGCAGCAATTATGGGTAATATATGTGAAGAAGGCGATTTTTCTCCTTTAAAAGCGCAAAAGCAACAAGATGGTAGATATCCTTATGACGAACGCGACAATTCTGATTATATTTCTATTTATGACATTAATGATGGAATTGGCTGGGGAATATGTCAATGGACATTTAATACTAGAAAGCAAGCTCTTCTTGATTATGCGAAAGAAAAAAGGACAGGCGTGGGAGATATGGATACGCAGTTAGAATTTTTATATCTTGAACTTACTAAATCAGGTTACTCAGGAGGAGGATCAACATTTGTTAATATGTTCAAAGATTTCAACCACCCCGAGCATGTTAATGATATTGATTATTTAACTGAGTTTTGGATGAAAAAATTCGAGAATCCTGATGACCAATCTCAGGCAGCGATTGAACATCGAATTGGTCATTCAAGAGATATTTATGAAATGTTTAGAAGTAAATAAAGAATGTCAGTTATGGAAATATCCCAACGGGTAAATTATTTATGGAGAGTATTATGAAAATATTCAAATGTATATTTTTAATAATTATTGTAATAGGCATTGCCCTTTATAGCGAAAATAATTTAATAGTTTGCCATTGCGATAGTATTGTCAAATACAATGAAATTATTAAAGCATATCAAGTTGTATTGCAAGACATGGATGTTATAAAAAAAATTTACAAAGAAAATAATTATTACACTAAACCTTTTGCATACAACGATGATGATTATGACTGTTTTAAAGTAAACTTTTTTACTGTGATAGATATGGACGGAGACAATATACCTGAGGTTGTTTTAGAAACATCAATGATTGGAGATATAATAGTTTTATATTATTATGATGGCATAATATATGGTTATACTTGTCCATATAGGGGAATGCTTCGTCTAAAAAAAGATGGGACTTTTGAATTTTCAAGTGGTGCGGCTGATAACGGAAAAGGGCAGTTAGAATTTTCTTCGGGTAAATGTAAAAAAATTGAAATATGGCGTGAAATATGGAATAACGATTATGATTTTAATTCGCATACAAATATTTATACTTGTGAATGGTATATTTATGGACAAAAAGTTTCCGAAGAAGAATTTGATTTATTCGTTAATGAGCAATATGAAAAGGAAGACGTAGAATGGCATGAGTTTAACGAAGATACTATTTCAGAGGATTTTGTCATTGTTTGGGATAACTTAAATTAATCGGCGGCAATAAAGTGCAAAGGAATATATGGAATTATTCGGAGGATATAATATAGATGAGATTAAATAAGTTTTGTTTGCCAATATTATTAATATTTTGCTTCTCCATAGTTTCATGTAATAATAGTAATAAAATCAATATCGTAGAAAAAATGAGCAATGGTTTAGAAAATGAAATTATACGAGCAATATCTGATAATGATATACGGGATGTATATGAAATGACATACGCAAAATATATAGAGATTTGGTATGAACAATATGGCCATGTATTTAAATTATTTTTGAATACATGGTCTAAATAATTCATAAAAGTAATAAAATAGAATTAAACAATAAGGATAAAAAAATGAACGGCAAATTTTTTCAAAAACAAGCTAACTGTAAATAAAATATAATATTTACAGGCAATTATAAGGTGAAAACAAAATGATAAAATATATTGGGATGATTTTAATCGCAATCTCATGCACTGCCGGAGGTTTTATGTTTTCCGACAGGATAAAATTAAAATTAAAGCAAACAGAAAGTTTTTTAAATTTTTTTGATTACATAATCAAATATATAGAGATATATAAATATCCCGTTGAGAGAATTTTCTCGGATTACTTAAAATCAGACCCGGACGGCAATTTGCAAAAATGCGGCTTAATGGATAAACTCTTAAAAAACGGGCGAACAAACGGAATATACGCAAATCCGTGGGGAATTTCTCTTGACGAATGCAAAAACGACGGGCTTATTTTTTTAAAAGACGAAGAATTTTTGATAATAAAAGAATTCGGGGCAAAATTAGGCAGCGGTCAGGCGGACGCTCAGATATGCCACATGAATTTATACAGGGATAAATTAGATAAACTGTATAAAGAAGAATACGCCAAAGAGATAAATTACTCTAAGCTTTATAAGATATCGGGTGGGCTTCTGGGGATTTTTTTGTGCGTTTTAATGTATTAGCAGGGAGAAAATATAATTATGGATATAAGCCTTTTGCTTAAAATAGCCGGGGTCGGGATATTGGTAGCCGTGTTTTATCAGGTTGTGAGTAAATTCGGGGGCGACGATCAGGCAAAATATGTTTCTATCGCGGGGATTATTATTGTGATTTTAATGCTTATAAATGAAATTGGGAATTTATACGAAACGATTCAGTCAGTTTTCGGGATTTGATTTGGTTTGGTTTAATTTATGGAAATAACAGAGATTTTAAAAATAACCGGAATTGGTTTATTTGCGGTGATACTTGCGTTTATATTCAAAGAATTAAAACAGGAATATTCTGTGATGCTGATGATAGCGGGAGGGATAATAATAACTCTCTGGGGGCTTGCGAAGGTTTATCCTGTTGTGGATTATATACGCGAACTCACGGATTCAGGCAATATCACGGAATATTTTTCGGTTATATTAAAAGTTTTAGGCATAAGTTTTATCGTTCAGACAGGGGCGGATATATGCAGGGATTTCGGCGAAGCGTCCGTTGCTTCTAAAATTGAGTTTGCGGGCAAAGCCGTAATTCTTGTTATTGTTTTGCCGGTTTTGAAATCTGTTATAAGCATGGGGCTTGAACTGCTGGCGTAGAGTAAAAAATTTAGAAGGTAAAATAAAAATGAAAAAGTTAAAAATATATTTTATATTTCTTGTTTTATTTATAAGTTTATTTAATCTGAACGTAAACGCGGAAAATTATAATATATATAATCCGTTCCCGAAAACAGAAGATACTGAAAATACGACTATAGATATTTTAGCCGAAATATATAATCACGTAAACGCGGGCGGCGTGAGGGAAAATATGCCGGAAGCCGCGCGTGAATATCTCGGCCCGGATAATTTCGCGCAGGGCGAAGATTTGAGCATAGCTGATATAAGCGGCAAATTAAACTTTGGATTTATATTTAATATAATCATGCGGCTTCTGGGGAGCCTTATTTCTACAATAGTAAAAAATTTTATCCCGGTGCTCGCTTTTATTATATTGAGCGCGGTAATCGCTGTTTTAAAAAATCTGTACGGAAACGGCGGGAAAGATAATTTTTCGGATATTTTAAATTTTGTTTTGATATTATGCCTTGCGAGCGCGGTTTTTTATAACGTTCGGGACTGTTTTTATACGGCGAAAAATTTTCTCGAAGATATAAACGCGTATATGATGACTATGATTCCCGTTATGGCGTCTCTCTCGACTTTATCGGGGAATATATCGGCTGCAATGGCGAATTCTGCGGGATTATATGTTGTCCTGAATGTTATAGAGGCAATAGGCAACAGTATAATACTGCCTGTTTTGCAAATATGCTTTGCACTGTCTTTTGTCAGACAGCTTACGGCAAGCTCTGATACTGTAAACCTGAGCGGAATATCTTCTTATATGCGCTCTGTATTAAACTGGATATTTATATTTATCATGACTGTTTTAACGGCGGTTTTATTATTTCAGAATATACTTGCGTCTTCGGCGGACACAGTTGCGGCAAGGACAGTAAAATTTACGTTTACGTCGTTTGTGCCGGTAGTCGGAGGAACGATAGGCGAAGTTTCGAGGACGATAATGGGAAGCATAGGGGTTGTCAAGAGCATAACGGGGATATTCGGGGTGCTTGTGATAATTATAACTCTTTTGCCGCCGCTTATAACTGTTGTTTTAAATAAATTAATGCTGAAAATATCGGGAGCGTTCGCGCTTATTCTGGGAATGGACAAACAATCGGATTTTTTAAAAGAAATGAATTCTTTGCTTGATATAACAGTTGCGGTTATGGTATCGGCGGCGATCGTGTTTATTTTTGACATAACGGTGTTTATTAAAACTATGGCGGCGTAGGGGTTATTCATGAGTTTAGCCTCTTTCAGCTATCCAATCCTCGACTTCCTTGATCAAAGCGATAAAATCGGCATTTACACGCAACGACTGAAATTTGCCATCCTTTAACTGTTCCAGCAACCACTGTACTTCGCTGCTCGGGTTAAAACTTGTTATAGGTAGTTGTTTCATTAGGTTCGTGAAGGGTGAGGTACATGTCTTTTCGCTTGTCCCATCAGCAAATTCAGCAAACTTTTTAGCATGGACAAAGGCTTGCTGAAAGGCTTTTACCGTTTCGTCAGGTTTGTTGTTATTAAATAGGGAACGCGCATGGCATTGATATAAAAACGTCAGCCAATGGCTGTGGACTCCGCAATCATCACGGAAAATAAGTTCATGTAAATCGAATAGGATATTAAACGTCTTATCTTCCGTTTCTGCACCCGCGCGTCTGGCAAGGGGTCTTAAAGTGTTTTGCAATGGTGTGAGCATAGCCATCAAAAATTCCTGCTTGTATCTGATACCATCCTCGCCCCAAGAGGAGTGTGAAAGTATATCTTCTTTAGAACTATGTATAGAACTGCATTTTTCGGCGATAGCCAGCAGCTTTTCTTTTTCGCCTATGCTGCCGTAGATTTCAGCTAACTTTTGGCGGCACTGACCGCGTATAACGTCATTGGTGGATGAAGCAAGCAATTCCTCCATGATTTTTACCGATTCTTCCCAGTAGCCGAGGGATTTGTTCCATTCAATATCGGGAATATCGTAACCATCTTGGTTTTTATTCCGTCTGCTATTAATCCATTTCCAAAACAAAGATTCCGCCAGCTTCAACAGAAGAATCTCCTCTGCCGGGAATTCCGCCAGAGCTTGGCGCATAAGGTCAATATTTTCATTACATTGTGACGGATTATCCAGCCGGCGTTTGGTATACTGCGCTAAATAGTCATCAACCTTCCGCCGTTTTTCCGCCGTGTCATGGTCGAAAAGATAATCTATAGTGACATTAAAAATATTTGCGATAGGCGCAATATATTCTATATCGGGATAACTGTTCCCGCTTTCCCATTTTGATACAGCCTGATTTGTCACGCAGAGAACTTCCGCAAGACGTTCCTGCGTTATGTCGTCGCGTTTGCGTAACGCTTTGATTTTTTCGCCTATTTTGACGTTCATAAAATCCACTCCTAAAAATTATTTAACAAAACTTTTCACCGGTGTGATTTTATTATATCATTTACAAAACAAGAATACAATTACCAATTAGTTGTTTGAAATCAAACCAATAGTTGGATTTGTATAATGGCTTTATAAAAATAAATTAGAAAGGACAATCAAAAAATGCTTGAGGGAATAAAACAGTGGGCGTTTATGCTTGTGATAACTGCGGTTGTGGGAGGGATTGCGAATTCTTTTGTAATATCTGAGAGCGGCAGCATGAAAAAATATGTGAAATTCGCCTGTTCGGCAGTTGCACTCATGATTATGATAATGCCGATAAAAGAAATTTTCAAAGAAATGCCGGATTTGTTTAGCTTTTATAATATAAACGCGCCGGCAGAACCTGAAAATTATGAATATTATGATTATACAGAAAATATAAATCAGATAAATAATTTGACAATGACAAAAACAATTGAATTATTAAAAATAAGAATAAATGATATAGTTTATGAAAAAACGGGAATAAAACCCGGCTATGTTTACATATATATAAGACAGAATGATAACCCGGATATAAGCATAGAAAAAGTCATACTGGATATGCCGGAAAATATTGACGATAGCAAAAATAATAAAATCGAAGAAGTAAAGTTATATTTGAAACAACTGTTTAATTGCGAAGTTGATATAGTTGATAAAACAGGAGAAATAAATGAATAATAAAACAGATATAAAAGAAAAAAACAGGAAAATACTGATAGCTATAGGGCTGTTTGCCGGGGCTGTCCTGATAATCATAAGTTTTTTTACCACGGGCAATAATAGCAGCGCAAATACCAAAAATATCAATACTGCAACGGCGGGTAATCTGAAACGGACAGACACAGAGGCTTATATAATAGAGCAGGAAAAAAAACTGTGCGAGATACTCAGGAGAATAAGAGGCGTTTCCGAGCCGTTTGTTATGATAACGCTTGATTCGTCGAGCGAATATATTTACGCATCAAAACAGAGCATAAAAGAAAGCAGTTCAAAAGACGGCGGGACGCTTCAAAAAGACGTTCAAAAAGATATAATTTTATACGAGGACGAAAAAAAATCGAAATCGCCGATATTAGTCAGGGAAATCCAGCCGAAAATAAAGGGGGTGGCAGTTGTATGCAACGGGATAAGCAGCGCGGAAATGCAGCTTAAAATAATAAATCTTGTTTCGACCGTGCTTAATCTTCCCACGAATAAAGTCTATGTGATCAGCGCGGATTAGATATATAAAATCTATAATTTATAAATTTATAAAATTTTTGTTTAAAAGGGAGAAAATATAACATGAAAAAAATACTGTCAGCGATAGGGAAAAAGAATATAATAATAATTTCGGGGATTTTACTCATAGGAATAGCGGTTTACTTGAATCTGACTTTACAGGTAGGCGACACAGATATTCCCGACGGGTATCTGATGGACAATGACTCGTATTATTATGACTATGAAGATTCAAAAGTATTCGGGCAGGCCGCGCTTGTTGACAACATGAATTTTGACGCCGATTCTGAGGATATGGGATCGGGAATGGGAGAACTGGGAATGAACGACGCGGATTTGCAAAGCGGCAGTATTGCCGAGGAAAATTATTTCGCGATAGCTACGGTAAGCAGAAGGAGGGCAAGGGACGAATCCCTCGAACTGCTCAATGATATAATAAATAACGCCGAAGCAATGCCTGATATAAAAGATAAAGCGTTAAAAGATATTGAAACTATGGCAAGTGAAATAGAAAAAGAGGCAAATATAGAAGTTTTGGTAAAAGCCAAGGGATTTATAGACTGTGTTGCGGTAGTGAGCGGCGAAGTCGCGAATATTATAGTAAAGACAGACGGGCTTATGCCAAATGAAGTCGCGCAGATAAAAGAAATAGTTTACGAGCAGGCCGGAATTAACCCGGGCAACGTCAAAATAGTTGAGAGGACATAAAATTAAAATATTATAAATTTAATTGCAGGGCGGGATTTTCCCGCTCTTTGATTTTTGTTGTAAAAATATACAAAAAATAATGCGGAAAATTGTGGGAATGGTGGAAAATGCAAAAAAAATCTAAAATCTGTTGCATTCTGTAGAAAATTATGGTAATATATAAATAGGGTAATTTTTTACAAAAGTAAATAGACCAGATATTATATTGAGGATAAATATAGAAGAGGCAGCATACGCTAATATGCTACCCCAAGGAATAAAATAAATATATACCGCAATTTATGGCTGTTGTGGGCATATATTATTAAGAGAGGAGATATGAGCCCAATGTTTTGATTAAATATACACGCGAGCGGTGAAACTCTATAAACGCGTAAATTGACACTTTGAACCCACTGAAATATCCTCGATTTTAATATATTGCCATAAAGTTATGAATAGATTTTTAAATTAGTGTTAAATTTTAAAGGAGTAAAATACATATGAAAAAATCTAAAAAATTATTTCATTTGTGCTGATAATATCAATGCTTATGAGTCTTATGCTAATTTTTTCAGTAAATGCCGAAGAAGAAGCTTGTGACCATCCCTATGGTTCTACAATACGAGTAAGAAACCATGTTAAATCAGGCGGCGGATGTTATTGTGAAGAAGAAAGTTATTGTTCAAGATGTGGCGTAATTTTCACTCCCTGGCATAAAATGAATTATACTAGTTGCCCTGGTCCTCCGCATCCGCAATAATAACTAATCTGTATGGATTTTATAAAAATGACGTTTAAATCAATTTCAAAACGTTCAAAATTATATTTAATGAAAATATTCCCCGTAGCTTTTGTTACGGGGGATGTTTTATCTAATATTTATATAGGAGGCAATGAATATGAAAAAAATAATAATAGTATTATGGATAAGTATAGTTTTGATGAATTTTAGTTCATGCACGAATGAAAATCAAGAGTATAACTACACCATAAAAGACGCTCTGAAAATAAGCGCATATCTCTTTGATGAAAGTGTCAATATGAACGAACCCATATATTATGACTTTGGCATAACTGAATACAATCTTGAACGTTTGAAAATTAACGATGCCAGAATAATGGCTCCTCAAGGCGAAATGTGCACTTTAGAAACAGGGGGCGTGATTTCGCCTTTTGGTTTAGTTTTATTTTTAGAATTTGACGGTATAATCAAAGTAATGTGTGAAAACGAAGACGTAAGACTAGAGCGTAGTGGAATTTCAGATTACGAAATGCAATTAGCGATTGAAGGATATGTTAGCGCCTATCCATTACGTGTTAAAAAATTTAATGAAAATGATTTTGCCACAATTAGCGAATTTATACCTGGAACAGAATATTATTTGAATGTAAATGCATATAGATTCGATAATGAAGAATCACCAATTATACGCGCACAATTAAAGTTAGTGGCATTAGAAGATGCAATGTGCGATGATGTCGAAAACTTTTGGAATGATGGTAAGCCAAGTTCGAGGTGCGTGTCAATCGAATTGATTTCTTATGAGTACAGCGATGTCTACATAATTTTAGACGAGATTTGGGATGATGATGATGATGAGTGATTTTGATGTTAAATTATATTATCAATAATAAAACTACACAATTCAATAAAGCAATGGCAGATAATTTTCGCCATTGCTTTTTTATATAAAAAATATTTTCAAAAAGCCTTGATTATTTATACAAATTTCTATATAATAAGTGTATATAATAAAATATAGTAAAAAAACGCAAAAAATATATAATCAAAATAAAAAATAAATATTAGGGATAAAAAGGGATGAAACATAAAAATGGATAACACTAAAAAAACGAGCTGGATTTTGCGTATTATTTTGTTTTTAATATTGTTTATACCTACATACTTCGCGATATATAATATATATCTTATTTCTTCGGATAATTTTACAGTCGAAAATACGACCAAAATCGAAATCGCGGACAAAGACAATCATGTTATGGCAGAATATACGGGCAACGATGTAAAAATCTGGATAAAAACTCTGGACAACGCGACAAAAGTCAACGACGCGAGCAGGGATCTTGCCTATGAGCAGCCGCTTATACTTAAATTTTATAAAGGCGACAAGCAGTTTGTTTACGGCATGTATCTTTCTTTAAATCCGAACGACTGCCTTATCATGAATTCAGATCAGGATTTATTGCTTATGAAAGAGCAGGACGCAAAAAGGATACTTGATACTACGTTGGCTGATATGATTTATGATAATAATACTATACCCGTCGCTGTTTTGTATGAGGGTGAGAATGCCGTGAAAATCTATCCGAGCGGCGGAGAATGGATGCTGAAAAAATCTGACGGGTTTTACCCGTCAACGGTCCCGAGTACTATCAGCCCGTCAAATAAAGCCATAGATCATCAGAACAGGCCGTTTGATATAAAATTTAATATTGAGCCGGATATGCTGTCTGTTGATGTTATTTCTGACAAAGAATTAATCTACAGCGATATATACAGCAATTTCGTCGAAAATTTTGTGTTGGACGAAATGAAAGATTTGCAGTATACTTTAAATGCCGAATGGTATGAAGACGAATTAAATGATTATTACGGCAAAGCGACTTATGTTTTAGACGTGAAATATTATGTCACGGCTAAGTTTGACATATCTCAGACAGAGGCTGAACCCGGAGATATAGTTGCGATTATGGCTTATAACATGAGCGAAGATGAAGTTTTGACCCTTACGACTGATATAGGCTACGAGACAAAATTCGTTTCGATCGGGACAAATAAAATCGCGCTTATCCCGATAGGGGCAGATTTTACCGGCAAGACGTTTAATTTAACTCTGACAAGCGACGTAAACGACCCAATAGATTATTATCTTAAAATAAACGAAAAAGAAACCCAGAGCAAAAATATAGGCGCAGGCGACGAGACTGTGAGCAAGAACTTATCGGAATCGGCTAAGACGGAGAAGCAGGCAAAATATAACGAAATTTTCACCGTATCGACCGGGAATGACGAAAAATACTGGACGGATAAATTTATTATGCCGAAAGAGGGCCCGGTTTTATTGGAATACGGCTGGAAAGTGACTGTAAATATGGGCAACGCATATATAAATAACGGGATAAACATAGATTTGGCGAAAGGCGATTCGATTATAGCGTCTAACACAGGAAAAGTAATTTTTGCAGGCGAAATCCCGGACGACGGTAAGTTAATTGTTATAGATCACGGAATGGGGATAAAAACATGGTACGGGCATCTTGATGAAATAAACGTAAAAGTGGGCGACGGGGTAATAAAAGGCCAGCAGATAGGAACCGGAGGAATGACAGGGCTGTTTACGACGTTTAATAATAATTTATATTTTGCGGTATCTGTAAAGAATATTTTTGTAAATCCTGTGGCGCTTATAGCCAACGGCGTACCGGGAATTGACTCTGTCGTAAATTCGGGAACTTCGATAAATCCTGAACTTGATTCTGACGATAGTATAAGTATCGAGGATATGGACGATACGGATATGCCTGAGGCGGCTGAAGAAACTGAGCCTGAAGAATCCGGAGAAGACAGCGAATAAATAATTATTAATTATTATTTTGGGTTTAATTTGTAGTAAGGGCGGGGTTTTCCCGCCCTGAAATTTAATATATGGGGGAATTTTTTTCATGCGCGAAGATTTTTATATCAGGGAAGTATGCGAATCAGAACTTGAAAAATGCGCTGAAGTTATAAGGCAAAGTTTTTTGACGGTTGCGAAACAATTCGGGTTGACTGAACAAAACTGTCCTAAGCACAGAGCGTTTATTAAAACAGAACGGCTTGTGAGCGAGAAAAATTTCGGGATAATGCAATTCGGGCTGTTTATCACAAATAAGACTAAAAACGGTGATGTTATAATTGGATTTGCCGCGTTACAAAAATTAGAAGAAAATATTTACGAACTTAAAATGCTTTCTGTTCTGCCTGAATTTAGGCATAACGGTTACGGCCATGCGCTTGTTGATTTCGCAAAGTGTAAAGTCAAAGAACTTTACGGTCAAAAGATAACGATCGGAATAGTCGAAGAAAATGAAATCTTAAAAAACTGGTATATTTCAAACGGATTTACCCAAACGGGAACGAAATTTTTTCCTGATAATCCAAAACCGTTTACTGTGGGATTTATGGAGGCTATAATATAAAAATATGGGTAAAACTAAAACTTTATTTATAACGGATCTGGACGGTACTCTTCTAAACTCAAACGAAAAAATCACCCCGGTAACGGCGAAAATAATAAATAATTTAATAGATAAAGGCTTAATTTTCACGTATGCGACTGCAAGGTCATATCTGACAGCTTTAAAAGTTATTGGGGATATAAATTTTAAATATCCGGCAGTTCATAAAAACGGCGTATGCGTACAAAATCCCAAAACCGGCGATTATTTTGAAAAGCGAATTTTTGATAAAGATATAATCTCAGAATTAATAAACAAAATTCAAGACAATAAATTTTTTCCGATGGTTTATGCGTTTATTGACGGGGCTGAACGTGTTTCATGGATTCAAGGCAAAGAAAACGACGAGATGAGATCTTTTCTTGAAACCCGAAGAAACGATAAAAGACGGCGTCCCGTAAATGATTACGGTAAATTTTATGACGGCGAGATTCACAATATTATTTTTTTCGGAAAATCTTCGGCAGAATTACAAAAAATATTGAATATTTTAAACTTAAGCGAGTATTTCGCGTATCATATTGCCGAAGATACATACAAAGACGAATACGGCAATAAGACATACTGGCTTGAAATTATAAGATTTGACGCAACAAAAGATTTTGGCGTAAAAAAAGTCAAAGAATTAGTCGGAGCTGATAAAATAGTATGTTTCGGCGACAATACAAACGATATACCAATGTTTAATTTTTGCGACGAAAAATACGCCCCGGCAAACGCTATAGACGAAATAAAAAATATTGCGACAGGTATAATAGATTCAAACGACAACGACGGAGTGGCGAAATGGCTGGAGAAACACGCGAGGGATTATATTTAAAGCGAATTAATATTGACAATAATTTATTTTTGTTATATAATTATTGTACAGGAAACTGGGCTTGTCATAAGACCCCACCACCGCTGAGGCGGTTCCCCTCCCCTGATAGGGGAGGCTTTGGGCGAAATAATCTTTGCCTCCCCTGATAGGGGAGGTGTCACGAAGTGACGGAGGGGTTTTTAAAGTTTTATGACAAATATATTATATATTTTTATATTTTTATGAGGATAATTATGAACAATAAAATACATGATTTTGACAGCCTGACGGAGGATTTTAAAAATCTCGGGATAAAACGTGACGATAACGTTTTGATTCATTCGTCGATGAAAAGCATAGGCGAAGTCGAGGGCGGAGCCGATATTGTTTTAGATGTTTTTATCGCATATCTGGCGGATAAAGGCAATATCGCGCTGCCGGCGCATACATGGCGGCAAATTAATCTAAAAGGGGAGCATACTGTTTTCGACCCTGAAAAAGAGCCGTCTTGCGTCGGGATACTGACTGAAATGTTCAGGAAAAGAAAAGGAGTTTTGCGCTCGCTTCACCCTACGCACTCTATCGCGATCACAGGCAAAGACAAAGAGTATTTTGTAAAAGACGAGCATTTAATTGATACGCCGTGCGGGAGAAAAGGCTGCTGGGGAAAATTACTGGACATGGATTTCAAGATAATTTTTCTCGGGTGCGGCACAAAATGCAATACTTATATTCACGGAGTCGAAGAATGGCGCGGCGTGCCCGGCAGGCTGACAGAATATTATCAGCAATTAAAAATAGTAATGCCCGGCGGAAAAATTTTTGACAGGCCAATGCGTCGGCACTGGGATAAAAACGACAGGGGAGTTTCAGAAAATTATGATAAAATACAGCCGTACATGGAAGAACGGGGACTTGTTTTAAAAGGCAAATTCGGCAATGCGGATTGTATTGTCGAGAAAGCGAAGGATATATATAACGTTACGGCTGAATTGCTTGAGAAAAATATTGATTTTTTCGGGAATGAATAAATAAACTTGTAGTGACGGCCGTTCTCGGCCGTCTGGAGATAAAATTCAACGTAAAATCAAAAATTATAGGAGGATAACATGGATAGATTAAAAAACGTAATTCTTGATACTGATATAGGACCTGACTGTGATGATGCCGGAGCTATCGCAATTTTAAACAAACTCTGCGATTTCGGCGAGGCGAAAGTCCTCGCTATGGGGAACTGTACGGTTCACCCGGAAGGCGCGTGCTGTATCGACGCTATAAACTGGTATTACGGCAGGCACGGAATACCGGTCGGGACTTTAAAATCAACCGAGGGACCGGGCAAAGACAACGAAGATTATCTGAAATATAATAAATATATAGCCGAAAATTTCGAGCACTCGTTTAAGCATACTCTTATACCTGATGTTACGGCAATTTACAGGGAAGCCCTCGAGAAAGCCGAAGATAATTCAGTAGTATTGATAACTATAGGAATGTTAAATAATATAAAAAATCTTATGCAGTCGGAGCCTGACGGCTACAGCGGTTTGACCGGGCTTGAACTCGTAGAAAAAAAAGTCAGGAAGCTTGTGTGCATGGCGGGGAATTTCAGGGCGGGGAATCCGGATTTCTTTTGTGAATTTAATATAAATACAGATATAGAAGCCGCAAGATATGTTATTGGGAATTTTAACGGCGAAATTGTTTTCTGCCCGTTTGAAATGGGATATTCGATTATAACAGGCGCACGGCTTATATCTATGGGAGATATGAAAAAAAACCCGGTCGCGAAAGCATATCAGATTTATTGCGACGGAGCAGGCGGGAGAAACAGCTGGGATTTGGTGACTGTTTATTACGCAGTAAGGGGAACTCACGGATTATTCAAAGAATCGAAAAAAGGCAATATAACAATAGATGAAAACGGATTTACTTATTTCAGGGAAGACCCGAAAGGCAGGCACATGATTACGGCAAATAAAGTCCCGCCTGTCGAGATAGCGCAGATTCTCGAGGATATAATAAATCTTTCTCCGGAACTGGTGAGATAGAAATAGCGCATAGGACGAAATTTATATAGTATACGGGGGGAATAATTAATTATGGAAATATTCATGAAAATGTCAACAACAGCCAGACACAATAGATTAGCAGGAACATTTTTCAGCAGAATTGTAAACTTGTTAGAAAAAAAAGAAGTTTATGCCATGCACGAAGAAGGCGCACTTGTTTATTGGGGAGAGAAAAAAGAATTGGATTTTATAAGATTAGTCGATGTAACCGAAATAAAAGATGTTGACGAATTTACAAAAGAAATAATACATGATTTAAATTATGTCCAGCCTGATTTTTTCCTGTTTAAGAAAAATCCGTTTTTGCATAATAAAAGAGAAACAAAAATAGCGGGTTATCCTGATTTGATAGTCGAAGTGTGGTCTGTCGATAATACTACGTTTGACAGAAAAATCAAATTGGATTTATATTCAAGCAGTCCTATAACAGAACATTGGTATATAGAACAAAATTCAAATGAAGTCGTTTGTTATTACGGTGATAAGAGGCTTGAAAATCAATGTTTGATGAATGTGCTTGTAACTCGCGACGGATTGGAATTTGACTTGCGCTATTTGGCTATTTAACAAGTAAAATGAATATAGGTTATTTATGTTAGACGAGGAAGGGGCGAAAAAAATATTATGAAAATTCAAACCGAGCGATTAACCCTCCGCCCTATGCGTATGGACGACGCACAGGAAGCATATACTTGGCAGTCTGACGCCGAAGTTCAAGAATCGCCCCTCACCGATAT
>Ga0082212_10000035_pt1 | contig 188493 bp, 148 predicted proteins | sample TergutNt197P3_FD_71548 | JGI IMG/M metagenome (GOLD analysis project Ga0082212, IMG submission 71548) | Neocapritermes taracua P3 segment gut microbial communities from Petit-Saut dam, French Guiana - Nt197 P3 | ecosystem: Host-associated > Arthropoda: Insects > Digestive system > Gut ... | reverse complement strand
TGACTTGCCACCCGTAATAGTAGGTTTAACAAGTTTTTGGTTTACCTTAACCGCAACGGCCTTGTTAACGGTGCCAGAAGCATTTTGAGCCTTAATAGTAAAGCTGTAGTTTCCTGCCTTAAGACCAGCAGGTATAGTCAAAGCGCCAGCAGGTGTAATGCTCAAGCCAGCCGGAGCACCTACCAAAGATACCGTAGGTGCAGGTGTGCCTGCAATGATGTAGTTCTTGGTGAGCTTGGCATAAGATTGTGGGTCAAGCCCGCATGACGAAGGGAGAGATGGCGCAGCCGCATGGGTGGCACCTACAAGGTGACGGTTGGAGCGGCTGCTGTAACAACGGTAACGGTGTGCGCGTCGCCTTAATGTGAACAACAAAATGGGAGTTGGCGCGGCGTTTAGATATATAGGGGGATAATTACTCTGGCAGGCGGGGGTGGTTCTGTGGCCCCTTTGTGAAACAAGTGGGGGCGCAGGGTCACCCCTGCCTGCTTATGACCTACAAGATTTCTGGACAACAACCGCCATTAACCTACAACTCTCCCGCTAGGCCCCGCATCAAGTGCGGGGCGACAAGCCGTCAAGCACGGGGCGAAAAACCGCCAAGCCCGGTGCGACAACTTAAAAGATTGCGGGTCGCTTATAGTTTTTCGAGCGTACCGGTGGCAGCAGTGCGCGCCCACTCGTCAACCGCTTCAAGCTGTTCAAGTGAGGTAACTGCCTCGGGAGTGTGTTTTTCAAGCACCGTGGCAACTACGCGCTCAATATCTAAGAAACCGCAGGCATCGTCCAAGAAGGCTGCAACGGCAACCTCGTTGGCGGCGTTAAGCACCGCTGGAGCCGTGCCGCCACTGCGCCCAGCTTCAAGTGCCAAGGCAAGACAGCCAAAGGTTGTTAGGTCGGGAGCCTCAAAACTCAAATCAAAGAGCTCAGTCAGCTCAAGAGGCTCGGCTGGAGCCTCCCAGCGTTCTGGATAAGAAAGCGCATACTGAATAGGAATGCGCATATCGGTAACGCCCAAATGCGCCTTTATGCTGCCGTCTTTGTAGGCAGCCATAGAATGAATACAGCTCTGCGGGTGAACCACCACTCGCAGCTGCTCATAGGGTACGGCAAAAAGATGATGTGCCTCAATAACCTCAAGTCCTTTATTCATCAAGGTTGCGGAGTCTATGGTGATTTTTGGCCCCATAAGCCACGTGGGGTGCGCCAGTGCATCAGCACGGGTTACCGTTTCTAGCTCTGCGCGACTTTGCCCCCTAAACGGCCCCCCGCTTGCGGTAAGCCACAAAGCATCAAGCTCTGCAGTGTTCTCGCCAAGCAAGCACTGAAAAAGCGCTGAGTGCTCAGAGTCAACGGGGAGCAAAGCATCAGGACGGCTGGCAGCACGAGCAAGCGGCATGAGCAAGTCGCCACCCACTACCAGAGATTCTTTGTTGGCAAGCGCAAGGCGTTTGCCCTGCGAAAGTGCCGTATAACTTATGCGCAAGCCGCGCGCGCCCACCAAGGCGTTAAGCACAACATCTACACCATCAAGGGCAGCAAGCTCCTCAAGGGCTGAAAGGCCGTAGCCCGTCTGTGTTCCAACAGGCAAGCTGGCTTTTGTAAGTTTTTGGTAGCTTTGCTCGTCGCCTACTGCCACGTGTTTGACCTTAAAGGTGCGAGCCTGTTCTGCAAGTTTATCTACGTTGGTGTTTGCGGCGAGCGCTACAACGTTTATTCGCTCGGGAAAGCGAGCGGCAACGTCAAGTGCCTGCGTGCCGATAGATCCCGTTGAGCCAAGTATCGCAATGTTCATAGCAGTTCCTCTTTAAGACGGTTATCAAAAAATGTGTACCTAGGCTGCATGGGCAACGCACGCACTCAACCTACATTTCTCCCAGTAGACCCCGGGTCAAGCCCAGGGTGACAAACGTTAGGCAGCAAATACGCCAGCAACGTGAAGAAGCAAAAACGCCGTTGCTGCTACTAAGAGCAAGGAGTCGCAGCGGTCAAGAAAACCGCCGTGCCCAGGCAAAAGTGTGCCAGAATCCTTGTGCCCCGTAGAGCGCTTAATGCGTGACTCCATCAAATCGCCTAAAATACCTATCCAGCCACATACGATACCAGCAACAACCGCCCAAACCCAAGGAAGTTCCACACCCGGAATAAGCGGCACCAAGCACCAGATGGCAACCGAGGCAATCATGCCGGCGATAAAACCTTCCCATGATTTTGCCGGCGAAATGCGGGGAGCCATTTTGTGCTTGCCAAAACGTGAGCCAATCAAAAAAGCAAAAACATCATTTGCCCACACGCTCAAAACTACCGCAAGCGCAAGCACGCCTCCCCAAAAACCGTCAACCGCACCACGAATTGCCACGAGCGACATGAGCAAAAAGCCCGTGTAGAGTGCCCCAAAAAAGGTAACCGCAACATCGGTGATGCGGGCGTGCATATCATAAACGTACCAAACAAGCACCACGAGCGCAAAGGCAGTGGTAAGCAACAAGACGCCGTTGATGCCAAAGACAAAAAGACACAACGGATACAGTGCCGCCGCCGTAGTACCGATAAACTCATTGGGCAGCTTGGCGTCAGCGCGTAGCATGGTGTAAAACTCAAAGGCACACAAGCCACTCAGCACGGCAATGATAATCACTGCGCTTATTTCGTGTGCGAGAAGGCACGCCACCACTGAGCCACCGAAGGCAAAAGCTGTAAGAGTACGTTTTAACATACTGGTATTGTACCTTGTTTTTTGCGGAGTTTGGCGAAGAAGGCTGGCTGGTACGCAAGCGCTCAGGCAACTCTCCCCTCAAGAGCCTCGCAGACCCGCAGGCACAAGCCTAGCAAGTCCCTCACAAGCCCGCGGCAGCCCCAACAGGCTCGCAGCAACCCTTCAGCAGCCCTTCAGCAGCCCACAGCAGCCGTTATACGCCCCCAAAACGACGATTGCGCTGCTGATAGCTCAATAAGGCGCGCAAAAGCTCGTAGCGGTCAAAATCGGGCCAGAGCGTTTCCGTCACGTAGAGCTCGCTGTAGGCGATTTGATATAAAAGAAAGTTTGATATGCGGTATTCTCCGCTGGTTCTAATAAGTAAGTCTGGGTCGGGAATGCCTGCTGTGTCAAGGCGCTCGGCAAAAGCTTCCTCGTCAAAGGCGGCGAGTGCAGCCTCGTCAAGATTTCCCGCCAGCGCCTCATGCGCCAAAGAACGTGCGGCCTCAACAATCTCAACACGGGAGCCATAATTAACCGCAATAATCAGCGTCATGCCCGTATTGTTCGCTGTTTGCTTTTGCGCACGCTCAAAGGTTTCGCGCGTTTTTGCAGGAAGTTCACTCAAGTCACCAATGGTACGAATGCGCACGTTCTCCTCATGCATACCCTCAAGTTCAGCTGCCATCGTCTTAGCAAAAAGCGTCATGAGCGCTTTGACTTCTTGTAGAGGACGGCTCCAATTTTCAGTTGAAAAAGAATAAATGGTCAAGTAGCGTACGCCCACATCATTGCTGGTGCGGATAAGCTCACGCACGCCCTCAATGCCCGCCTTGTGTCCTGCAGCCCGCGGCAAACCACGATCCTTGGCCCAGCGCCCGTTGCCGTCCATAATAACGGCGATATGCTGCGGAATAAGAGCAGTATCAAGAGCCGTCAAATCAACATCAGACGGCACCGAAGTAAAAATCTCGTTTAGGCGTTCGTGCGAAAGTGCCCGTGATGGTACTGGCAAAGACGCAGGTGAAAGTTCTGTCATGTTTTGACCTAGACTTCCATAACCTCGGCTTCTTTAGTCTTAAGATTTTCCTCAATTTTTGCAACATGAGTATCGGTGAGCTTTTGGATATGCTCCTCAGCGCGATGCTCCTCATCTTTTGACAAGTCCTCCGCTTTAATGAGGCGCTCAAGCTTGGTGTTTGCATCACGGCGCACGTTGCGAATGGCAACCTTTGCCTCCTCGGCAAGCTGCCTACACTGCTTTACGAGCTCTTTGCGGCGCTCCTCAGTAGGAGGCGGAAACGGCAGGCGAATAATCGAGCCGTCATTTGAGGGCGTTATGCCCAAGTCGCTTGCCAGCAAAGCCTTTTCAACATCTTTGAGAACGCCTTTATCCCACGGCTCAACCACCAGCAGATGCGCCTCGGGGGTTTTAATGCCCGCAAGCTGCGTTATTGGCGTAGGAGTGCCGTAATAGTCAACCATAACGCGCTCAAGCATCGCAGCAGAAGCACGGCCCGTGCGCACCGTCATAAACTCATGCTGGAGGTTAGCAACGGTTTTATCCATCTGCTCCTCATGATGCATGATAATGTCATCAACGCTGCTAATATCGTCCATTTTGTCAAAATCGCTCATCGGACTTCCTTTCTTTGTGCGTGTTTACGAAACCACCGTTCCTACTGGCGCACCTTGCAAGGCACGCAGCATGGTGTCGGGTGGGTCAAGGCTTAAAACAATAAGCGGCAAGTTGTTGTCCATGCACAGCGAGATAGCCGTGGAGTCCATAATGGCAAGTCCTTGGGTCAGCACGTCAAGATAGCTGATGTGATCAAAGCGTTTTGCCTCGGGATTTTGTTTGGGGTCGCTGTCATAAACGCCGTCAACCTTGGTTGCCTTGATGAACACGTCGGCATTTATCTCGCACGCACGCAAAGCTGCAGTGGTGTCGGTAGTGAAGTAAGGATTGCCCGTACCAGCAGCAAAAATGACAACGCGTCCTTTTTCAAGATGACGGATAGCGCGACGGCGAATGTACGTTTCGGCAACCGCCTGCATATCAATAGCGCTTTGCACCCGTGTGTAGACATCAAGACGCTCAAGAACCTCTTGCAGAGCAAGCGCATTCATAACCGTTGCGAGCATGCCAATGTAGTCTGCCTGACTTCTGTCCATGCCCTCGGTTGACGCAGCCATACCGCGAAAGATATTGCCTCCGCCAACGGTAATGGCGATCTCAACGTCGCTTTGTTCTTTGATAGTCTTTATCTGCTGGGCAAGCCCTTTGATAACGGACGGGTCAATACCGTAGCCCTGATCCCCTGCCAAATGTTCGCCGGAAAGTTTAAGCAAAACACGCTTGTACTTGAAATCTGCCACGATAGTCCTTTCTTCGCCTTGTATTTTAGCTTATTGACCACCCAGCGCAAAACGCTCAAAGCTCACTACGCTAATCTCGTCGCCCAGCTCTTTTGAAACTTTTTCGATATGGGTGCGAACGGTAGTGTCGGGGTCTTTGATAAAGGCTTGCTCAACAAGGGCGTTCTCTTTGAAAAACTTCTCGAGGCGACCCTCAGCCATTTTCTCTTGAATGTTTTCTGGTTTACCGCTCTCAGCAGCCTGCGCCTTGTAAATGTTTTTCTCATGCTCAATAACCTCAGCAGTAAAGCTCTCGCGAGAAACCGCACCAGGGTTAGCGGCAGCAACCTGCATGGCAACGTCTTTGCCAAGCGCCTTAAAGGTTTCGTTTGCAGCAGTTGCCGCATTGCCCAGGGCAAACTCAACGAGAATACCAAGGCGACCGCCACCGTGAATGTAGCTGGCAAACGCACCCTTATCGGTGGTCTTGCGCACAAAACGACTTATCTGGATATTCTCACCAATGGTATGGATAGCCTCGGTGAGCAGCGTGTCAACAGTTTCGCCGTCAACGGTTGACGCTTTAAGAGCCTCAACGTCTGAGGGGTCAGCAGCAAGTGCAGCGTCAGCAATTTTTGCGGCAAAAGCAGCAAAGGTTTCATTACGAGAAACAAAGTCGGTTTCGCAGTTGACCTCAACCAGCGCACCAGCCGTTGCATCTGCTGAAAGCGCAGCAACCACAAGACCCTCGTTAGTTTCGCGTCCAGCTTTCTTGGCTGCAGCAGCCAAGCCACGGGTGCGCAAAACATCAACAGCAGCCTCAAGGTCGCCGTTTGCCTCCGTAAGAGCCTTTTTGCATTCCATCATACCTGCGCCGGTCATCTCGCGCAGTTCTTTTACACTTTGTGCAGTTATTTCAGCCATAATCTATGGTCCTTTCTTAGTTAGTTTTGCTGAGTTGTCTTACTCAGCGGCTTTCTCAGCAGCCTCAGCGGCTTCTTTTTCTGCTTTGGTAAGTCGTTTCTTAGGAGCTGGTTTTTTCTCCTCGGCAGCGTCTTTTGCATCAGCGTCATCAGCGTCTTTTTTAGCCGCAGTCTTTTTTGCTGGTGCCTTTGCTGCAGGTTCTTTTTTGGTGGTTTCTTTTTTAGCCGCAGGTTTCTTTGCTGGAGCCTTTTTTGCAGCAGGCTTTTTGGCAGCTGCAGTATCCTCGGCAGCCTCGTCAGCAACCTCGGCGGCGGCATCAGCAACCTTTTCTGCAGAATCAACAGCTATTTCGGCAGTTGCGTCAACAAGAGCCTCGGCAACCTCAACGTTTTCCTCGACTTCCGCTGCAGCTTCCTCAACTGCTTCTTTTGCCTCAGCGGCAACGTCGGCAACAACAGGGGCCTCAACGGGAGCCTCCACGGGAGCCTTCACGGGAGCCTCAGCCGAAGCAACAGGCACTACCGGCGCAGCAACAACCTTCTCGGCAGGCGCAGCAGCAGCAACAGGAGCAACAACAGGAGCGGCGGTCTCGTTTGAGCCAGCCATCTCCGCAGCAGTTACGTTGCCTCCACCAGCGCCAGCGATAATTGCATCAGCAATAACCTCGCAAATAAGATTGACTGAACGAATGGCATCGTCGTTGCCGGGAATACCAAAATCGACTTCATCGGGGTCGGCATTGGTATCAATAATGCCAATCACGGGGATACCCAAACGGCGGGCCTCGCGAATGGCAATCTCCTCACGCTTGGTGTCAACAACAAAAACGGCATCGGGAACCGCCGTCATGTCACGCACACCGTTAAGATTGTTTTGTAGTTTAGCAAGCTCTTTGCGCAGCAGAATCTGCTCTTTTTTGGGAAGCGATGCCATGCGTCCATCTTTTTCCATAGCCTCAAGCTGCTCCATATGGGTTACCCGAGAGCGAATGGTAACAAAGTTGGTAAGCATGCCACCCAACCAACGGCTGTTGACATAGGGCATATTGCTGCGAATGGCGTTTGACGAAACAGGCTCTTGTGCCTGCTTTTTGGTACCCACAAATAAGACACGTTTGCCTTTTGACGCAAGCTCCTTAACAAAGGAATAAGCGCCGTCAAGCTCAATAAGGGTCTTTTTGAGGTCGATGATGTAGATGCCGTTACGCTCGCCAAAGATGTACGGCTTCATCTTGGGGTTCCACCTACGGGTCTGATGCCCAAAGTGGACGGCTGCTCCAAGCAATGCTTGAATGTTGACAGTAGTTGCCATGGTTAAAACTCCTTCTTTTGTTGATGGGAGGTTTCGCGCGCCAGCACGAGCCTCCGCCCTCTGCCTGGATCAACCCTTGTTCCGCAATCTGTGCCCTTTAGCACAAACCACCTGCGGACAAAGTCCCCGCGGAGCGTAAAGCACACTCCTTGGCATGTGTGATAGACGAACCCAACAATGATACCAGAATAATCGCAGCTTGCAAGCGAGTACGCCAGTATTTTTGTTTATTTTTTCGATGAACTAAAGCGGGGTGAAAACTTGGCCGCTCACCAGCACGCCAAGAAGCATGCCAGGCAATACGCAAACAACACGCCAAGAAACACGCCAGGCAGCAAGCCGGGCACTCAGCCAAACGGTACGTTAGGCAGCAAACTCCTGCTCGTCGAAGGTGAGCATAAAGTGCCACACAACCTCATCGCCATCTTTGAGCGTAGCAACGTCGCAGGCTTCCATCACCATTTCATCGTTGACGTAGAAAACCCAGCCACTCATGGGATAGTCAGCGTTAATGGCTTGCGATATGCCTTCGATGCTTTCAACATAACTGGACTCCCCAAACGGTGTGCCAATGAGCAGCACGGTCGCTCGCAAAGCATCCATAACGGTATCCTTAGGCCCTATTACCACCGTGCCCTCGTACAAAATGCCCGTATCAGTTATAGCGCGAGCCTCGGCTACGTCGGCATCTACAGCGTCAACGCACTCAACCAAAACCTTGACCCGGATGCCCGTGGGCAGAGTCGAAGTGCCATTGTCTGGAGTGGGGGCAAGCCCTTGATTGGCATCGGCAACAGGATCATCGACTTGGGGTAACGGCGACAAACAACCAGTAAGTACGCTCATCATGCTCACAATAAGCAGTATTCCCAAAACCGATAGAATGACCTTTTTAGCGCTCGACTTCATCTTAAACCTACCTAAAGTTTGTTTGTGACGGGTTAACCTTATCTTTCAAAATAACGTCGTGAGCTCCACCTTCGACAATAGAGGTCGAGGACACTACCGTTAGTTTTGCTGCTTCTCTAAAATCAGGGATAGAAAGCGCACCACAGTTGCACATGGTAGAGCGTATTTTTGCCAAGGTCATATCAACATTATCTTTGAGCGGCCCCGCATAGGGAACAAAAGAGTCCACGCCCTCCTCAAAGCTGAGCTTGGCAGTACTGTCATGCACGTAGCGCTCCCAGTTGCGGGCCCGTGCCGAACCTTCTCCCCAGTATTCTTTGACGTAACTCCCGTTGATGTTTTTGCGCTCCGTAGGGCTTTCATCAAAGCGAGCAAAATAGCGCCCAAGCATCATAAAGTCTGCGCCCATTGCCAAAGCAAGCGTAAGGTGATGGTCGTAGACAATGCCGCCATCAGAGCAAATGGGAATGTAGATGCCTGTTTCTTTGAAGTAGGCATTGCGTGCCGCTGCCACCTCAATAAGGCTGGTAGCCTGTCCACGTCCAATACCCTTTTGCTCACGGGTAATGCAGATAGAACCTCCGCCAATGCCCACTTTGATAAAGTCAGCGCCCGCATCGGCAAGAAACTTAAAGCCCTCTTTGTCAACAACATTGCCCGCACCCACATACACCTCATCGCCATATTCTTTGCGAATCCAACCGATAGTGCGTGCCTGCCACTCAGAAAAACCTTCGCTACTGTCTATGCACAATACGTCTGCGCCCGCCTCAAGCAAGGGCCCTACCCGATCCTCGTAATCGTGCGTGTTGATGCCCGCCCCTACCCGATAGCGTTTCTCGGCATCTAAGTTCTCGTTGGGATTTTCTTTGTGAGAATCATAATCTTTACGAAATACCAGATAGAGCAGGTTGTCATTGTCATCTACAATGGGCAAAGCATTGAGCTTGTGGTCCCAGATAATATCATTGGCCGCTTTAAGGTTCGTATTTTTAGGAGCAACCACGAGCTTTTCGCGCGGAGTCATAAACTCGCTCACCTTAGTAGCAAGCGACGTTCTGCTGGGGCGATAATCACGACTCGTTACAATGCCCACCAGCTTGCCGTGCGCCGTACCGTCTTCGGTAACGGGCATGGTTGAGTGCCCGCTTGCCTCTTTGAGCTCGAGAACGTCTTTGAGCGTATTGGTGGGCTTGAGGTTGGAATCGCTTAAGACCAAACCAGCCTTGTAGTCCTTAACGCGCGTTATCATCGCCGCTTCCTCAGCAATGGTTTGAGAGCCGTAAATAAAAGAAAGACCACCCTCACGAGCAAGCGCAATGGCCATGGCATCGCCCGAAACCGACTGCATAATGGCAGAAACCATGGGGATATTTATACGAATTGCTGATTCTTTGCCCTTGCGATATTTAACCAGTGGGGTGCTCAGATTGACCGCATCAGGCGTGCAGGTGGCATCAGAGTAGCCGGGCACTAAAAGATATTCATTAAAAGTTCGTGAAACTTCATCGTAGTAAAATGCCATCGTGTGCGCCTTTCTTGTGTTTCCATACGTTACGAGATGCCGTAAGCCCTATTTTCGTTTTAATCTTGCCAAGCTTCGCCCTTGTCCTCAGCACGAATCTTTGCACGTTTTATCTTACCACCGATAGTCTTAGGAAGTTCGCTCACAAACTCAATAATGCGAGGATATTTATAGGGAGCCGTGGTATTTTTGACGTGCTCCTGTAATTTTTTCTTGAGTTCATCGGTGGGCTCGTAACCTTTCGCCAAAATGATGCTGGCTTTTACCACGTTTCCACGCACCTCGTCTGGCGCCGAAGTAACTGCGCACTCAATAACAGCGGGGTGTTCAATGAGCACGCTTTCGACCTCAAAGGGGCTAATGCGATAACCCGAACACTTGATTACGTCGTCGCTGCGCCCAATGAAGGTGTAATAACCGTCTACATCGCACCATGCAACATCATTGAGATTGTAATATGCCCCGCCAACCGCCTCTGCCGTGCGCTCGGGGTCGCGGTAATACCCTATAAACAAACCAGGAGGATGCGCCTCTTTAAGCCCCGTTACGCAGATATTGCCCTCATCGCCCGTGGCAACAGGAGTGCCCTCCTCGTCAAGAAGCTGGATATTGAGTAGCGGAGAAGGTTTGCCCATCGAACCAGGACGGGGGTCCACCCACGGAAACGTCGCCAAGAGCACCGGCCCTTCCGTTTGCCCAAAACCCTCTCGTATCTTTTTGCCAGTAAGTGCCTCCCACTGACGGGTAACCTCAGCATTGAGAGGCTCGCCTGCCGTCGCAAAGTTTTCTACACAACTCAAATCAAGATGAGAAATGTCTTCTTGCAACATAAAGCGATACATAGTTGGGGGCACACAAAAGGTTGTAACCCTATAGTGCGCTATGCGCTCCAGCAACTTAAGCGGGTCAAAACGCACGGTGTCATAGGCAAAAATGGTTGCACCGGCAATCCACTGACCATAGATTTTTCCCCACCCAAACTTTGCCCAACCAGAATCGGTTACGCTGCAGTGGAGCTTGTCCTCTTGCACCTGCTGCCAGTATTTTGCCGTGATAATATGCCCAAGCGGATGTGCAAAATTGTGGCAACACATTTTGGCTAAGCCCGTAGTACCACTGGTAAAGTAGATGAGCATAATGTCGTCATTGGCGGTGGCAGCGGTGCCAGTGGGACGTTGCCAATCCTTAGAGGCAGCGTCAATGAGCTGCTCAAAAGAAAGCCAGCCCGTGCGCAGCTGAGCGTCAGCGGAGGCAACCGCTATGCAGGTTTGTATACTCGGTGCGGCAGCTTTTGCGCCGTCAACCTGGTCGAGCACGTAATCGTTGCCAAGGGCAACTATCGCCTTGACATCGGCAGAATTGGCACGATATACAATGTCTTTGCTCGTAAGCTGCGTGGTGCCCGGAATAATAATCGCACCAATTTTGTTGAGCGCAACGGCGCAAACCCAGTATTCCCAGCGCTGGCGCAGCAAAAGCAACACCACGTCGCCTTTTCCAATACCCTGTGCCGTCAACGCATTTGCCAAGCGATTTGAAAGTGCAGAAATATCTGAGAAGGTAAGTATTTTCTCGTTATCCTCATCGTCGCACCACACCAAGGCTTGTTTGGTGGGCTCAACGCTCGCCCACTCGTCAACAACGTCATAGCCAAAATTGAAGTTGTGAGGAACTTCTATCGTAAAGTTTTCAAAAAAGTCCTCGTAGGAATCAAACTCGATACGAGGACAAAACTTCTTGAGGAGGTGGTTCACGCTTTGCTCCTACTCCGTAATCATGGTCACAAAAGTCGCAGGCGTATCAGAGGCGCAACGCTGCGCATGAGGTATCTGCGGATTAAAATACACGCTGTCGCCCTCATTGAGGATAACCTCGTGGTCGTTAAACACCAAAAGGACGCTACCCTTTGTAACGTAGTTAAACTCTTGCCCGGCGTGCGCTACCAACTCTGCTGGCTTGTCGGGCTCAAGCGTTACCAAAAGCGGCTGCATAACCTTATTTGAATAGCTGTAAGCGAGGTCTTGGAAATGATAACCGGGAAAACGGTCAACTACCCTACCCGCCCCGGCACGCACCACCTGATACGTGTTGAGGTGCGTCGAAGTGCCCGTAAGCAACACACCCATATCAACCTTGCACACATTGGCAACGTGCATGAGCAAGCTTGCGGGAACGTCAAAGCCAGTTTCTTCGTAGGCTCGATAGGTTTCAAGTTCAACTCCCAGTTTTTCGGCAAACTCCTCTACGGTGTAGCCGCACGCATCACGCAGGCCGGCAATGCGCTGGGCAAGCTCGGCAAACTGTGCGCCATCAACTTGATCGCTGACCGCAAGGTCACTCATTGTTGGACTAGCTGGCTCCTTGCCATTTTTAGGTTGAGCGCCTGCAGCAAGATTGTTCTCAGCCATTATTCACACTCTTTCTGGTCAACATACTCATACCCAACACGCAGAGCCTTTTTGTTAAAGCCAACCATCTCGGCACGCTTAGCTGACACACTTTTTTCAATCGCCTTATCAAGCGAGTCCAGCGTAGAAAACTCAGTTAGCTGCAAGAGCTTTCCGACCATTATGACGTTTGCAAGCCCCTTGAGTCCGTTTTCCTCCGCAAGCTGCGTTGCTGGTATCCGATAAAACGAAACATCTTTGCGCATACAGCACGCATCAGCAATGCTGGAGTCCACGATGATGATGCCATTTGGTTTAACCGCTTCGACAAACTTGTCAAAAGAAGGCATATTCATCGCAACAAGAATATCAGGGTTAATAACGAGCGGAGAGCCAATTGCTTCGTCGGAAAGACAAACGCTGCAGTTAGCCGTTCCGCCTCGCATTTCTGGACCGTATGAAGGCAACCAGGAAAGCTCTCGTCCATCAAAAAGGCCAGAATAGGCCACCAGCTTGCCCGAAAAAAGTATGCCCTGTCCGCCAAAGCCAGCGAGCATAATCTCAAGATTTGCCATAGCTTACTCACCACCCTTTTCTGAGGTGGTTTCTGGGGCGACTTCTGGGGCGGTTTCTGGGGCGACTTCTGAGTCCGTTTCTGCGGCGGTTTCTGGGGCGACTTCTGGGGCCTCTGGGGCGGTGCTACCCGCTTCGGTGCTACCTGTTGAAGCTTCGGCCTTGGCGGCCTTGGCTGCAGCCAGTTTATCGGCAACCGTATCGGCAGCTTTATCGTCCTTGCTTTCAGCCTTGATATCACGGTACACGCCAAGCGGATAATACGGAAGCAGATTGTCACGCAACCACGTAAAAGCATCAGCTGGAGTAAAGCCCCAGTTGGTGGGGCAGGTAGCAACCACTTCGATAATGGTGTATCCCAAGCCCTCGGTCTGATACTCGAATGCCTTTTTGATGGCTTTTTTTGCCGCCCGAACCGTTCGAGGGCTGTCAACGGTTACCCGCTGAGCGAGTGCCACGCCGTCAAGGGAGCTGAGCATCTCGCAAACACGAATAGGATAACCCGCTGTTTCAACGTCACGCCCATACGGTGAGGTTTGCGTTACTTGTCCAGGCAGACTAGTTGGTGCCATTTGACCACCCGTCATGCCATAAATGGCGTTGTTGATAAAGATGACGGTTATGTTCTCGCCACGGGTTGCCGCATGAACTGTTTCTGCCATACCAATGCTTGCCAAATCGCCGTCGCCTTGGTAGGTGAAAATGACGTTTTCTGGACGGGCACGCTTAAGCCCTGTTGCAACCGCCGGAGCTCGACCATGCGCCGCTTGCACCATGTCGCACGAGTAAAACTCATAGGCCAATACGCTGCACCCAACGGGACAAACGCCAACGGCACGTCCCTGAGCGTCAAGCTCTTCAATTGCCTCGGCAACCAAACGCTGTACAATGCCGTGGGTGCAGCCGGGGCAATAGTTGGTAATAGCGTCGGTAAGACCGGGTGTGCGTGAGAAAATGGGGCCCGTTTTATCCTTTGTTTTCGCTTTGGTGTTCTGCGTTTTTGCAGATGCGGTGGCAGGTGTCATCATGCACCTCCTGTCAGTCGTTTTTGGTAGGGTATTTCATAAAAGGTTTCCTGTGAAAGTGAGCGTTTTATGGCAACAAGAACCTCGTCGGGGTCGGGCACAACGCCGCCCGTATGTCCAAAGAAGTTGACCGGCAGCTCGTCACGTATCGCAAGGCGAATGTCATCAACCATTTGTCCCGTAGAAAACTCAACACTTAAAAATGCCTGGGCTTTTTTAGCCGCCGCTTGGATAACCTGCGTGGGGAACGGCCATAGCGTAATGGGGCGAATAAAACCAACCTTAAGCCCCTCTTCACGTGCCTTATTAACCGCACTTCGCACAATGCGCGAGGCGGCTCCGTAGGCAACAACCACTACCTCAGCATCGTCCATATATTCCTCTTGCGCCATTTGCTCAACTTCTTGTATCAGCTCGTAGCGTTTGCGGCGCTCAAGAATGCTGCTTTCAAGCTGTTGCGGGTCTAAAAACAGCGAGCTAATCGTATTGCGAGGGCGCAGTCCCTTGTGCCCTGAGGTTGCCCATTCTTTGGGAGCAAGATTGCTCTCGTCAACGGGCTCAGGAAGCACCACCGGCTCCATCATTTGTCCGAGCAAGCCATCGGCAAGAATCATAACCGGTGTGCGGTAGCGGTCGCCCAAATCAAAGGCGCGTGCCACCAAATCCGCCATTTCTTGCACCGTTGCGGGAGCAAAAACAATGACGTGCCCATCTCCGTGACCCATCGCACGGGTGGCCTGCCAGTAATCAGCCTGACTGGGCTGAATGCCGCCAAGCCCGGGGCCTCCACGCTGCACGTTAATAATGACGGCGGGCAAATCCGAGCCAATCATGTATGAAACACCCTCGGCTTTAAGGCTCACGCCGGGCGACGATGAGGAGGTCATCACACGCACGCCTGCCGCTGAAGCACCGTAGACCATGTTGATAGCAGCAACTTCGCTTTCTGCCTGAAGATAGGTTCCCCCTATTTTGGGCATACGCTTAGACATATACGCAGCAAGCTCGGTCTGCGGAGTAATAGGATACCCAAAAAAGTGCTTGCAACCAGCCCGTATGGCGGCTTCTGCAAGTGCTTCGTTTCCCTTCATTAGTACTTTCTCGCTCATTGCTCGTTTCCTTCCCTACGCCTTGCGCAGTTTGTTATATGAATAGTGCGCCTGAGAGTTGCGTGTTCAAATACTTGTTGCGTGTTCAGATACTGAGCGCCCCAATGCCGAGCTCTCAAAACCCTAGCGCTCAATGGTAATAGCTACGTCCGGACACATAAGCGCACAGCTGGTGCAACCCGTGCAGGCGTCATCGTTGGTGCAAATTGCAGGATGATAGCCCTTTTGGGTAATAATATCGTCGTTAAGCTTGAGGATTCCCTCCGGGCAAACATCAACGCAGATGCCACACCCTTTGCAAAATGTTGTGCTGATGACTACTTTCGGCATATTCGCCCTCCTTGTGCCAATAAAAATGTTTGGCGATTATCTCACACGTATCGCATTTGCGGCTTTGCGTAGGGCGAACAAGAGCACAGATGCCCTCTTAAGCCAGCTCAGCGGTAGCAAAGCGGTAAAAATACGATGGTAAATCGGTATTCTCGGTAGTAATAGAGCAATTTTATACTATTAGCGCCCGTACGTCCTCCCACGAACAGCCAACAAGAATGTCAACGGGAAAAAGAGGTGGAGTTTGTGCAGGGGTTTTAGCTGCTGAGGCATGAGCAGCTGGGGTTTTAGTTGGAGGTTTTTCTTGCGCCTCCAAGCCCTCCTCTTGCGCAAGCTCTAAAAGACAATCATGCGGAACAGCCACAAAGGCAAGGGGAAGTTTGGTGAGTTCGGCAAGTTTTTCCAGATACGGAAGCGAGGAGATTATAGTTTCGGGCGATGTTTGCTCCTTGAGGTGCGTATTTCCTGCGATATGCGTTGCGCAAAGCCCCGAAACCCGTTCAATTTCTCTTAAGATAGCAAGGGCTTTTTCTGGGTCGTCCACTTCGGGGCGCGAGCTATTGGCGACGTAGATAAACCAAAACTCAGGCTGTGCCGTTATCTGGGGAACAAAGCGTGCCAAAGCTCGCGCCCCGTCCGCATCTCCTCCAACGTCGATAATAACTGGGTGCTCGCTTGAGGCGGCGGCAAGAGCTGCGGCAATACCTGGCATAAGCGAGGGTGTATCGAGATTGCTTGCCCCATGAACGGGGCCTAAAAACGAGATGCCTAAAGACTGCAAGCCCTGCTCATAGTTACCACTGCGAAAATACGGATTGACGATATCGAGGTCTATGAGGGTAAGCGCATCGACACCAAGCGCACGCCGCTGCATAAGCGCAAGATTGAGCGCAAGATTGGTTTTGCCCACACCATAATGGCCTGCAACTATGGTAAGCGGTGGTAGCTCAATGGTAGATACGAGAGGCATATCCTGAATACGCATGAAACTCCTTGAATAATCGGTTGAGGTGTTTGCTGTTCAATTATCGCATACCAACTACAACGCCATGCGCCGCACAAGCAATTGTACAAGTGCTGTTGGCGGCTCTGGGTCAACTCTGGTGCCAACTGTCCGGACAAACAGACCAAACGATCCGTCGCCACAAACAGCAAGACTGTTCTATACTGGTAACAGCCGCACAATCACCTACGTGCGTGGTAATAGAAACATGAGGCAGCTATGAAACTCGTATCCTGGAATGTCAACGGACTCAGAGCCAGCATCAAAAAGGGCTTTATGGAAAACTTTGCTACCTTTGATGCTGATGTTTTTGCGCTCCAAGAAACCAAACTGCAAGAGGGACTCGTTGAGCTCGATTTGCCGGGCTATCACCAAACCTGGAGTTATGCAGAAAAAAAGGGTTACTCCGGAACTGCAGTGTTTTCCAAGGAGAAACCCTTGCAGGTTATCCATACGCTGGGAATAGAGCCGAACACCGAATTAGATGCCTCTATTACCGACCGAGAGGGTCGCCTGTGTGCCCTTGAGTTTAAGAACTACTGGCTAGTCTGTTGCTATACGCCCAATGCTCAGCCCGGACTTGCACGCATCGAGCTTCGCCTTGCGTGGGGCAACGCTTTTAGGGAGTTTGTCGCTGAACGTGCCACAAAAAAGCCGGTGGTAATCTGCGGTGATCTTAACGTCGCTCACAACGAAATTGATCTTAAGAATCCAGGGCCCAATCGGGGTAATGCTGGTTTTTCCGATGAGGAGCGTGCAGACTTTACCACCCTGCTTGAGGCAGGTTTTACCGACAGCTTTAGACATCTCTATCCTGATTTGACCCATGCCTACTCATGGTGGTCGTTTCGTGGCAATGCGCGTGCCAATAATACCGGCTGGCGCATCGACTATTTTCTCGTATCCAACAACCTCGTCCCCCGCATAGAAAATGCGTCGATTTGGCCCGAGGTGTACGGCTCAGACCACTGCCCCGTAAGCTTGGAGCTAGCGGATTTCTAGTACACGTCAAGCACAAAGAGCAAGCTTAGTCTTTCTTGCCGCCAAATAAGCCACGCACAAGGGAGAACAGTTTGTTCATAAAGCCCGTGTTTTGCTCCTGTGTTATCGCCATCGCAGTAGTAGCCTCAGCTGCCTTGTTCGCTTCTTTTTGCGCCTCGTTTATAAAGAATTGCTGCGAGTTGATAGCATCTCCATACGAGGGCGGCGAAATATACTGACCGTTTGACATAAGTGAACGGGCCTTGACGCAGTCATGGAGCGAAATATCCAAGAGTCCAAAAATGCGTGCCCGTAAATTGGGGTCAAGCACGGGCGCAAACATCTCAACACGACGCGTGGTGTTGCGCGTCATCATATCGCCCGAACCAATGTACAAGTCGCAATCCTCCCCTGCTCCAAAACGATAAATCCTCGTATGCTCCAGATAGCGCCCTACAATGCTGCGGATATGAATGTTTTCGGTCAGACCTTTGACTCCCGGGAGCAAGCAGCAAATGCCACGCAAAATAAGGTCGATGCGGGTACCAGCCCGCGAAGCCTTGACCAGCTCGGCAATAACATCACTGTCCGTCAAAGAATTGCATTTGATGGTGATAAGACCCTCGCTGCCTCGCTGCCCCTCGCGACGGATAAAGTCGATGAGTTTTGGCTTGAAATCTTGCGGAGCAACTAACAGGGTGTCATAGCTTTCCTCAACTGCGCCAATTTGCATATTCTGGAAAAACGCAACGGCATCGGCAGCAATAGCTTCATTGGCAGTTAAAAGCGAAATGTCGGTATAGGCTTTGGCGGTACGCTCGTTGTAATTGCCCGTGCCAATGTGAACAAAATGCTCAGTCTTATCCGACTCGCGCCGGGTAATGAGCAAGATTTTTGCGTGCGTTTTGTAACCAAGCTGACCATAGAATACTGAGCAGCCAGCCTCCTCGAAACGCTTTGCCCAGTCGATATTGTGCCGCTCGTCCATACGCGCACGCAGCTCGATGAACACAACCACGTGCTTTCCGTTCTCGGCGGCAGCAATAAGATACTCGGCAAGACGTGAGCGGCTGGCAAGACGATACAGCGTTACCTGTATAGAAACAACCTTGGGATCCTCCGATGCCTCCTTTACCAGCGACAACAAAGGCTGAATGCTCTCAAAGGGGTGGAACAACATAACGTCGCCTTGTCGCAGATGCTTAAACATTCCGCCCGGAGAAACAGCGGTTGGCGGGATAATAGGCTCAAAAGGCTCGTAGCTAAAGCGTTTGCGCACGGCAGGCGAAACATGATCGCGCAACGCACCCTGATAGCTCAAATCAAGCGGCGCAACACTCATAAAGACCTGATTATCCTCGAGCTTGAGTTTCTTTTTCAAATAATTAGGAAGCTTTTTGAGTTCGCTCCCCTGTATTTCAAGACGCACCGGAGCCAGACGCTTTTGGTGTTTAAGCAGTTTTGACATATGCTCTCTGAAATCATCGTCACCCTCAAACTGCTCACCAATGGTATCCATGTCTGCGTTACGTGTTACGCACACCACCGCGCGCTCAAGAATCGTGTATTTCTTAAACAGCTTGTCTGCGTAGTGCAACAAAATGTCCTCAAGGAGTATATAGCCGCCGTTATCAAGAAAATAAAGACGCTCTGCATCGGTAGGCAGCGGGATCATGCCAAAGGTTTTTTCGCCCTCTTTTTCAAGTCGAAGTGCGACGATAAGACGCTTGTTTTCCAAATGCGGAAACGGGTGTGTTTTATCAACAACCTGCGGAGCAAGTAGAGGCGCAATTGCCGCTTGATAGTAGCTATGGAGAAGGGCTTCCTCCTCCTCGGAAAGCTCTGAGGGTTGGCGGCGTGGAGAGCCAGCACGAGCAAGCTCGGCTTCAATTTTTGCATAAGCAGAATCTCTGTTGGGGTACAGATGCGAAACTGCCTTGAATACTTTATTAAGGAGCTCTTGGGCGTTTAAGCCTGTCTTGCTGTCAATGAATGATGCCTGAGTTGCAGCAATATTGTGAAAGCCACCCACCCGAACCATAAAAAACTCATCAAGGTTTGAGGTGTAGACGCTTAAGAAAAACAGGCGCTCAAACAAAGGCGTTTCAAGGCTGCTTGCCTCCTCAAGTACCCGCTCATTAAAACGCAGCCAGCTCAGTTCGCGGTTTTGCATACAGCGCACGAGCTGTTTTTCTTTTAGCTGCTCAGGGGCGGCAGGGGTCGTTTGCAGTTCTCGTGTGTCTGGCTTGGTGGGTTCGGCAGGGGCAGGTTGGGTTTCGTGGGTTTCGTGGGTTTTGTGAGTTTCGTGGGTTGCGTGGGTTTCGAGCTCAACCGGCTTGAAGGGCTCAAAGGATTTGGCGGACTCATTAAAAGTGTCTTGCTGAGGCAAGAGCTCTAGCTCGTCAATCACGAATGAGGGCACCGCTTGCGGCTTGTTCTGTACCTTTTGTTTCGCTTTATCGCGTGCCTTATCCTGCTTCTGTGCCTGAGCCTTGCCCTGTGTTTGGGCCTTGCCTTGCGCTTTGCTTAACGCCTGCGCCTTACTCTGCGCCTTGCTCAGGCTCGACTTTTTAGTCCCTTTTGTAGTTTTTTTGACACCCTGCGTTGGCTTTTTTGTTTCTTTAGTTTCTTTAGTTTCCGATGACTTTTTCAATGAGATATCCTTCCCTCACACCACTTTTTGCAACCAATAATTCCGTGGCTCCACTTTGTTTTATGATCGCTCGCATGATAAGTATACCCGCAAGCAAAGTAAACACCCGCTCAGGAGCAGCAGAACGTATCGCCTGAATAAGCTCAACATTTTGCTTCTCGTAACCCTCGATAATGTCTGCAAGTTCCCAATCCTCAATAAGACGCCCATTGCCGCCCTCAAACTCACGCGCCACTCGGTAGGAGGCACGGGCTGTGCCACCCACAAAACAGAGCGTTTTAGTTTCTTTCTTAAAAATGGAACTCACTTCTTTAAGACGTTTGTTAATGATCGAGTTCATTTCTTTGACGCTGTTCTTTTTAGGAAAAATGCCTCTGTTCGCCTCAAGGCTCAGGCTCAGACTGCCCAACGGAATGCTGTAAGACTCACCAGCTACCCCTTTAGTAACACGCACCAATTCGCAACTTGCTCCGCCAATATCTACTACAAGACCAGCCTCAATACCCGTTGAGTGCCGAGCACCCACAAAGCTCAAATGCGCCTCATCGTCGCCGCTGAGCAACTCGAGCTTCAAACCCGTTACGTCTAAAACACGGGCGACCACCTCTTTTGCATTGCTCACATACCTCAACGATGCAGTGGCAAAGGCATGAACCTCGTCTACGTCGAGGTTTTTGACAATGCTCATATAGTCTGTCAAACACCGGCATAATCTTGCAATGCCCTTGGTTGAAAGCTCGCCTTTCGAAACATATCCCACCAGACCAACAACACTTTTTTCGCTGATGAGAGAGTAAAACGAGCCGTTTTTTTCATGCTTGAAAATGGACAGCCGTATCGTGTTCGAGCCTACGTCTATGATTCCCGTTACCATAAACACCTCTCCTGATAGCGTAGCAGTACTATCTCTCTTTTTTCTGTTAATAAGTGTAAAGATTATGTAAGGATTGTTCAACCTTGCGAGGATTTTGGCTGAGCTTACGCAGAGTGCTTGTAGAGTGTTAGCAGCGTGTGGCAGAGCGCTGGCAGAGAGTTGGCAACGTGTGGCAGCCTGTGGCAACGTGTTGGCAGAGCGTGCCCGAGTGTGGCAGCGCATTGTGTCTTCTTTTAGCAAAGTGGGACAAAATCGTACCGTCCCTTCTTTGTCCCATACCGTCCCTTTTTTGTCCCTTTTGGGTTAAAATGTGACAAAATCGTACCGTCCCTTTTTTGTCCCTTTTGGGTTAAAATGTGACAAAATCGTACCGTCCCTTTTTGAGAAAAGAGTTGCCGTGAAACAGACTACACACAAAAGAATCAACATAATTTCACTCTGGGTGACAACCGTACTGCTCACCATAGTAGTCACTCTGCAAATTGTCTTTGGGTTTCTCTCGCCCTACGACATTCCCCTGAGCGTTATCATTATCGTCCTATGTATGTGCGCGATAGCACTCTCAATGTGGGTAACCACGGTACTCGTTACGTTTGGTAAGGGAAAGCTGGCTCAGTTTTTGCGCGGAGAAAACCGCCGCCGGTAGTGCGTCAATGGTGCGCTAGTAGTGTGCCGGTAGTGCGTCGGCAGCAAGGGCTCATTAGTCGTGTGCGTACTTGAACAGGAGCTTATTTGCCTAAAGGAACACCTAGAGGGCTAGCTCCTTGATGATCGCAACAAAATCGGTGAGAGGCACGCTGCCCTTATCGCCCTCGGTGCGTTCACGCACGCTTACCAGGCGAGCCTCAGCTTCTTTGTCCCCCACCACGAGCATATACGGGATTTTTTGCAGCTGAGCTTTGGCAATTTTGGCACGCATGGGTTCATTTTGGTCAAAGACTTCGGCACGCCCACGCACGGCCTTTAGCTCGGCAGCCACCTCGCAGGCGTACTCGTTATGCCTATCAGCAATAGGAATAACAGCCACCTGCACGGGAGCCAGCCATGCGGGCAAAGCACCGGCATAATGTTCAATAAGAATGCCTAAGAAGCGCTCAATAGAGCCAAAAATAGCACGGTGCAACATCCAAGGCTGCTCGGTGCTGTTATCAGCAGTGCGATAGGTCAAGTTAAAGCGCTCAGGGAAATTGAAATCAACCTGAACCGTGGAACACTGCCACGTGCGCCCAATAGCATCTTTGACCTTGATGTCAATCTTGGGGCCATAAAAAGCGCCGTCGCCCTCGTTAATATCATAGACAAGACCGTGGCTCTCGCAGGCTTTTTTGAGCTGCTCGGTGGCGTAGTCCCACTTTTCATCATCGCCAATAGACTTGGCAGGGCGAGTAGAAATCTCAGCCGTGTAGCTAAACTCAAAAGTATTCATAATGTGATCAACAAGTTCAAGAATGGCAAGCACCTCGCCGAGCACTTGGTCGGCACGGCAAAAAATGTGTGCATCATCTTGCGTAAAACCACGCGCTCGCAAAAGCCCATGCACCACGCCGCTCATCTCATGGCGATACACCGTACCAAACTCAAAAAAGCGCAGCGGCAAATCACGGTATGAGCGCAACTCATTGCCGTACAGCAACACGTGCCCCGGGCAATTCATTGGCTTAACGGCATACTCGCTGAGCTTTGAGCCGTCTTTATCGGCACTCTCGTCAATATGGAAAAAGTACATGTTGTCGTGATAAAAATTGTAATGACCGCTTTGCTTCCACACCTCAGCGTTGTAAATGTGCGGAGTAATAACCTCCTCGTAGCCACGTGCATATAAATCGCGGCGCAACCACTCTTGCAGCGTACGAATGACCAAAGCACCTTTGGGGAGGTAGAGTGGCAAGCCAACGCCCGCCTGCTCATCCATCATGTAAATCCCCAGCTCCCTACCCAGTTTTCGATGGTCGCGCTTTTCTGCCTCTTCAATACGCATGAGGTAAGCGTCAAGGTCTTTTTGAGAAAACCACGCCGTGCCATAAACGCGCTGGAGCATTTGTCGCTCGTTATCGCCACGCCAATAGGCACCAGCGAGCTTAGTGAGCTTAAATGCCTTAAGAAAACTGGTATTGGGAATATGTGGCCCACGGCACAAATCGGTAAAACCACCTTGCGTGTACAAGGTAATGGTTTCCGTTGCAGGCAGCTCGTCAATGAGCTCATGCTTGAGCAACTGGGCTGTCATAGCATCGTGCGCCTCGCTGGGCGTAACCGATATGCACGTAAAACCACGGGCATCATCAACAATTTCTTGCATGCGTTTTTCTAGGCGGTCAAGGTCATCAAAGGTGAGCGGTTCGGGTGTTTCAATGTCGTAATAAAACCCATCTTCAACAGCAGGCCCAATGCCAAACTGCGTGTTGGGATACAAATCTTGAATTGCCTCCGCCATAATATGCGCCGCGGAATGCCTTAAGATGTCGAGCGCCTCAGGCGATTTATTGGTGATAATCTCAATGGTTGCGCCGTCAAATACGGGCGTATGTACGTCAGCCAACTCACCGTTAATGCGCCCTGCGAGCGCAGCTTTTGCCAAACCTGCACCAATGCTAGCAGCAACATCGGCAACGGTAGCGTTGTTTTCAAGTTCTTTGGTAGAACCATCTGGAAGCGTAATTGTTATCATTTTTCTGTAAGCAAACTATTCTCGGGCTCGGGGGCTTATCGGCATAAACGCATTGGTAGAGACTCGCCGTTATTCGGTGGGCGTGCAGCAATACGGACACACCGACCAATCGGGGTTAAGCGCATGACCACAACGGGTACACTCGTTTTTGAGCTGCGTGGAACAGCGAGGGCACATAAGATACTCACGCTCAACAGGATACCCGCACTTTGAGCACTCGCCGTATTTAAGCAACTCGCGCTGTTTGAGGGCAAAATCCAACGACTGCTCGTCACGGTCTGACTTGAGCATAGGCGGGCGCATCATGGAATACGCAAACGCTCCCAAAAACGGTATGAGCGCAATAACGCCCCAAATAACCGGGTTTGAACCGCGCAAATACGAGTCGCGGATAACCCAAACGATTGAGATAAGGTATAAAATCCCGATAAAAATGACGACTATCGTCAGAGCCAATCGAACTTCCGGGCTAAAAATCTGGTCGAGTAACTGTTCCATGCACGTTCCTTTTCTTGTTTGAGCTTTTTTAAGCTTTGCCAAATCATTACTTCAACGCATAATTGGCTCACGTTAAGAAAGCCACGCGTTAATCAGTGGAAATGTAAGCATACATTCTACCAGAATAATCGGCTACTGCGCCAGCAGGCGTTTAATTTCTCCTGCAAGCGTAATTGAGCCCGTTGCAATAACGGCTGCGGTTTCTAAGGTGAGGGTGTCAAGCGCGCGCTCGACGCTCTCAAAAACAGCAATCTCTCCGTGGTAGTTTTGCGCAACGAGCGCAGCGAGCTTGTGAGCGTCGAGCGCGCGCGGTGAGCGTGTTTGGGTTACGGCAACGCGACTAAAGAGCGGGCGCAAAGCCTCAATTATTCCTATCCCGTCTTTATCCTCAAGGACTGCAAGCAGCAAGGTTGTAGAACTAAGGTCAAGCTGTTGTTCTTGCTGCAAATGGCTCAGCGTAGCGGCGAGTGCCAACGCAGACTGGGGATTATGAGCGGCATCTATTATGAGCAGAGGGTCTGTTCGCAGGGTTTCAAAGCGACCCGGTAGCGGAGTTTTCGCAAGGGCGGTGTTAAGAATTGCAGGAGAAAGTTTGGCGGGAGTAAGTACCGCAGGAGCAAAAGCAGCCAGGGCACGTTCTTTGCCGAGAAGCGCCTCGACTGCCGCCACGGCACAGGCAAAGTTTTCAGCCTGATACGGGGGCAAAAACCCTGGCATTACTACGCCCCTGCTGGCAAGCCCTGCCACATCGCCCGCACTCACAAAAACCACAGCCTCATGCGTACCCGTTTCTTTCAAGCGTTGTTCAAACACTGCAGATGCGCTCTGAGTTCCCAAACCCAAAACGGGAATACTCCCCCGCTTGATTATGGCAGCTTTTTCAGCCGCAATTTCCTCTAAAGTGCTACCTAAAATAGCAATATGGTCAAGGCCAACGCCACAAACAACGGCGACCGCTGGGTCTACCACACTGGTTGCATCCCATCTGCCGCCCATGCCTACTTCAAGCACGGCAACCTCTACCTGCACTTGAGCAAAATACCACAGGGCAGCAGCCGTCAAAAGCTCAAACTCGGTGATGAGTGCAAGTCTGCCCTCCTCAATAAGTTTGGTGGCAGCTCCGTGGGCCACCAAAACTGCCCGAGCAAAATCCGCGCGAGAAATAACGGACTGGTCGAGCTCAATACGCTCCTCGTAATACACCAATTCCGGAGAAGTATACAAGCCAACCCTAAGGCCGCACGCCCGCAAAATGCCCGCAGTAAAACGAGCCGTTGAACTCTTGCCGTTTGTGCCGGCAACCTGAATAACGGGATAGTTTGTTTGGGGATTACCGAGCGCTTCGCACAAGGCAGTAATGCCCTCAAGCGAGGGATCAATGCCAAAAACAAGCGCTTGCTCTAAGACCGCTAGAGCGTCCTCGTAGGAGGCAACGCCATCAAAAGCACCGTTAGCTGAACAATCATCGAGGGAACTTTCGCACGCAACCATCGCGGTCATACCTTAGTCCAAGCTCGCCAACTGCGCATCTATTTGCTCAAGCGCTGCAGTAAGCTCTGCGGCGTCTTCGTGTGCCTTTTCAATAATTTCTGCAGCAGCCTTATTTATAAAGCCTTCGTTTGCCAGTTTCTTTTCAATTTTTGCTAAGTCCTCGGCGGTTTTGGTGCGCGTGGCGCTCAGGCGCGTGCGCTCCTTATCAAAGTCAACCAGTCCTTCTAAAACAACATAAATCTCATAGTCTGAAGCAACCGTAACGGAGGACTGCGCCGGTTTCTCAGCAGCAGCAGCAATAGTCAAAGCACCGGTATTGGCAAGACTTTTTATCAAAACTTCTTGTTCTCCCAGCTTTTCAGCCAAACCATCTGCATCATCGCCCAGCGTACGCACCACCACATCAAGCGGCTCTTTAGGACTCAACTGATAGCGAGCACGTGCACTGCGAATGGCAGACACAATGGTACAAACCATGCCAATAGTGCTTTCTGCCTGTTCATCAACGTACGGAGCAAGCGCCTCACCAAAACACCACTGAGCAATCATGAGCGAGGGGCGCTCATCGCCATGCGGAATGCTCTGCCAAATTTTCTCGGTGATAAACGGCATAAAGGGGTGCAACAACCGCAGCGCACTATCAAGCACAAACACGAGGTTGCGCTGCGTGGCAGCCCTTACCTCGCTGCCCTGCGTAGCCGCCCGCACCTCGCTGCCCTGCATGGCAGCCCTTACCTCACCACCCTGCGTACCCAAAGCAAGCTGCCCTTTGGCAAACTCAATGTACCAATCGCAAAACTCGTTCCAGAAAAAGTTGTAAAGTGCACGGGCAACCGCACCAAAATCATAACCCTCTTTGCCCTCGTCAAGCTCAGCTGCCAAACGAGCCAAGCGCGAAAGTATCCAGCGGTCTGCATCGGTTGTGGGCAAAGGGGTAACACGCTCTGCTGGTGCTTCAAAATCCTCAAGGTTCATCAAAACAAACCGAGCGGCGTTCCAAAGCTTGGTCGCAAAATTGCGCGACGAGGCAAGCTTTTCTTTATCAAACTTCATGTCCTGCGAGCCCGTAACCTGTAAGGCAAGCCCAAAGCGCATGCCATCGGCACTGTATTCAGAGATAAGCTCAAGCGGGTCAATGCCGTTGCCGCGTGACTTGCTCATAATGTTGCCGTGTTTATCAAGCACGGTTGGGTGAATAATCACGTCGGTAAAAGGCACAGCATCTTCAATAAAATACAGAGAGCTCATAATCATGCGGGCGACCCACAAGAAAATGATGTCGCGCGCCGTTGATAGCACCTGCGTAGGATAGTACGCAGCAAGCTCAGCGGCTACCGCCTCATCTAAAGGTTGACCAGCCCAACCTTGCGTAGCAAAGGGCCAGAGCTGCGAGGAAAACCACGTATCCAAAACGTCCTCGTCTTGGCGCACCGCCTCACCACAAGCAGGGCAAAGCTCCGTATCCTCCTCAAGCGCATCGCTCCAACCACAAGCATCACAATAAAACACCGGAATGCGATGGCCCCACCACAACTGGCGAGAGATACACCAATCCCGAATATTTTCGAGCCATCTAAAATAGACGTTCTCCCAGCGGCGTGGGTGAAATACCACCCGCTCATTGCGCACCGCTGCAATGGCAGGCTCAGCAAGTGAGCGCATAGCAACAAACCACTGGTCAGAAAGCCAGGGCTCAATGGTGGTATCACAGCGATAGCAATGTCCTACCGCATGGTCGTGTTCATCAGTTTTTTCGAGCAAGCCAAGCTCATCTAAAGCAGCAACAACGGCCTCGCGCGCTTCCTCACGCGTTTTGCCCGCAAACTGCCCCCCGAGCTCGTTAACCACTGCGTGCTCATCAAAGACGTTTATTTGCTCAAGCTCAGCACGCTTGCCCATATCAAAATCGTTGGGGTCGTGTGCGGGAGTTACCTTAACCGCACCTGTGCCAAACTCAGCGTCAACGTAGTCATCGGCAAACAGCGGGATAATACGGTCGACCAGTGGCAAACGTATTTGTGCGCCCGCTGCAAGCAAGGCTTTATAGCGCTCATCATTGGGATTTACCGCAACACCCGTATCGCCCAACATAGTTTCTGGGCGTGTAGTTGCCACCACCAAATATTCCACCCCGTCAAGGGGCTCCACCAGCGGATAGCGCAAATGCCAGAGATGGCCTTGTTCGTCCTTGTGCTCAACTTCATCATCTGCCAAAGCCGTAGTACAACGAGGACACCAGTTAATAATGCGATACCCGCGATAAATAAGCCCCGCCTTATACCAATCAACAAACACCTTGCGAATAGCACGCGCATAACCCGGCGACATCGTAAACTGCTCATCAGAAAAATCGCACGAACAACCCATAGCCTTAAGCTGCTCAATAATGGTTGAGCCGTACTCATCGCACCAGTCCCAACACGCTGCCACAAAATCCTCGCGCCCCAAATCGAAACGGGTCTTTCCCAGCGCAGCAAACTTTTGCTCAACTCTGTTTTGGGTTGCAATTCCTGCATGGTCGGTTCCCACAATCCAACGGGTGGGTTTTCCTTGCATGCGAGCCTTGCGAATAAGAATATCTTGCAAGGTGTTGTTGAGCGCATGGCCCATGTGAAGCACGCCCGTTACGTTGGGAGGCGGAATAACAATGGTATAGGGAGCTAGGCTTGCATCGGCATAACCAGCCGCATCGCGCTTGAAATAACCAGCATCTGACCACGTAGTAAAAAGCTCTGTTTCAAAACTGCCGGGATCATAGGTTTTGGGTAATTCTTTATTCATGAATGTTCTTTCTCACCCTCTTGTCTTAGGCACTCGCCTCTGCATGCGCCTCTGCAAACACCTCTGTACACGCCTCTGCGCTCGCCTCTACAATCGTCTCTGCTCTCGCCTTTGCGCTCTCGCCGTATGCCTTAGGCACTTGCCTTTTTAGGTTTTTTTACCGTGCGCAACACAACTGTTGGCTTTTGTTCACCACGCACCGACTCAGCGGTAACCACCACTTCGGCAATTTTGTCGTCGCTCGGCAAGTCATACATTGTTTCAAGCAGCGCACGCTCGCAAATGGCACGCAAACCACGTGCGCCCGTACCATGATCTATTGCCTCGCGTGCAATCTCCTCAAGCGCACCCGTGGTAAAAGTCAGCTCCGTATCCTCAAAGCTGAACATACGAGTGTACTGCTTAACCAGCGAGTTTTTGGGCTCGGTCAGCACGCGGATAAGGTCTTTTTCGCTCAACTCCTCAACCGAACAAATCACCGGAATACGTCCGATAAACTCCGGAATCATGCCAAAGGTATTAAGATCCTCGGGCAAGACCTTTTGCAGCACCTCAGAGCTTTGTTTGCTGTGCGGCTTTTTGACCTCGGCAGAAAAACCAATGCCCTTGCGCCCAATGCGCTCAGAAACAATTTTATCGAGCCCCACAAACGCACCGCCCAAAATGAACAGTATGTTGGTGGTGTTTATCTTGATAAGTTCTTGGTGCGGATGCTTGCGCCCGCCTTGAGGCGGCACCGACGCATCAGTTCCTTCAATAATTTTGAGGAGCGCTTGCTGCACGCCTTCGCCCGAAACATCACGCGTAATAGAAAGGTTTTCTGCCTTGCGGGCAACCTTGTCAATCTCGTCGATGTAGATGATGCCTACCTGCGCCATCTCAATGTTGGAATCCGCCGCCGTAATGAGCTTGAGGAGGATATTCTCAACGTCCTCGCCAACGTAGCCAGCCTCGGTAAGCGCGGTGGCATCGGCAATGGCAAAGGGAACTTCAAGAATCCGTGCCAGCGTTTGTGCAAGCAAGGTCTTTCCGCAGCCCGTTGGCCCGAGCATCATGATATTGCTCTTGGCAAGCTCGACTTCTCCGTCTTGAACCTCCACGCCAAGCGAAACACGCTTGTAGTGGTTATAAACCGCCACGCTGAGTGCTTTTTTGGCAGGCTCTTGTCCAATAACGTATTGAGAAAGCTCCTTGTGAATCTCATGAGGGGTAGGAAGGTTGTCAAAGTTCACACCCTCAAACGAACTCTCCTCTTGGGCTTCGCTGCTTTGCTTGGCAGGCTTACGTGAGGCATGTCTGCCCACCGGTGCGTGAGCAATCATTTCCTCGGAGGAATCCGAAGAGTCATGCTCCATCATTTCGCTGCACAGCTGCACACACTCGTCGCAAATAAACACATTGGGACCTGCAATAATTTTGCGCACCGTGTCTTGCGGCTTGCCGCAAAAACTACAGCAAAGCTCGATAAAACCGTCGCTTGGTCCAAATCCGTCGTACATAACTCGTCCTCAATCCCTACTCAGTTACTTCTGCTTGGCTAACTTGTTCACTTAACTTGCTCGCTTACTTTTTGTCTTTTGCGTCAGTAGCACGCTGATAAAAAATCTCATCAACAAGACCGTAGGCTTTTGCGTCCTCGGCATTCATAAAGTTATCGCGCTCGGTGTCCTCGTTGATTTTTTCGAGAGGTTGTCCGGTAAGGTCGGCAAGAATCTGGTTAAGACGCTCACGTGCCTGCATAATTTCGCGGGCAGCAATCTCGATTTCGGTCTGTTGACCTTGCGCTCCACCACTTGGTTGATGAATCATAACGCGCGAATTGGGAAGCACGTAACGCTTGCCCTTGGCGCCAGCTGCCAGCAAAACAGCAGCCATCGAAGCACACTGTCCAATGCAGATGGTAGAAACGTCGGACTTAATAAACTGCATGGTGTCAAAAATGGCCAGACCTGCGGTAATAACGCCGCCCGGCGAGTTGATATAAAGAGAAATATCTTTTTCTGGGTCGTCGCTTTCGAGGTGCAAAAGCTGCGCAACAACGGTATTTGCCACGTGGTCGTCAATGGTTTCGCCCAAAAACACAATACGGTCGTTGAGCAGGCGGCTGTAAATGTCAAAACTCCGCTCGCCACGAGGCGATTGCTCAATAACGTACGGAATAAGTGCGCTGCTCGTTGGATATCCCATTGAAAAGTTGCTTGGATAGTTGCTCATGCGTTCTCCTATCAGTTCTCGTCTTTTTTGGTTGACGTCTTTTTTGTCGAACTTGCTTTTGCAGAAGCTGGCTTGGTTGCTTTGGCCGGAGCCTTCTTGGCAGCTGTTTTGTCGGCAGCCTTATCGGTCTTATCGGCGGCCTTGTCGACCTTGTCGGCGGCCTTGTCGACCTTGTCGGCGGCGGCGGTCTTATCGCTCGCCTTTTTTGCAGCTTTCTTTTTCGCTGGCGCTTCTTCTTTAAGCGTTCCGGGTTCAAAAATCTCAGCCGTTTCGCACAAATGACGTGCAGCTTTCATGCGGAGCAAACCCTCGCGCACCTCTGACAAACGTCCTTGGTTTTGCCACTCCTTAAAAAGCTCCTCAGGCTTTTCTGTGCCCGACTTAACAAACTCGTCGTAGATTTCCTCATCAGAAACCGTCATTTCCAGGTGGCGTGCAAGCGAATCCAAAGCCAGCGCACTTGCGGCGTTTTGGGCAGCCTGCTCATGCATCTGCTCACGAAACTCCTCAGACGTAAGTTTGTTGGCCTCAAGATACTGGTCAAAAGTCGCATGATTATCTTGCAGCGACTTGAAAAAATCCTGATAGTTGTTTTGCTCAGTTTGCTTTATCAGCTCCTCGGGCGGTTCGCCTTCAAGACGAGCAGCAAGTTTTTGCGAGGCAAACAAATCGCGTAAAGACTCCAAATCAGCTTCTTTGGCATCTTTGATAGAGTCTGCGACACGGTTTTTAAGCTCGGCAACGTCCTCATACTCAATGGTGTCTTTAACCCAAGCGTCCGTAAGCTCTGGGAGCTGCTTTGCCCTAATGGATTTGACAACAACGGTAACGGTAATAGGTGGTACGGTATTTGCGTCACCCTCAGCCTTGTCTTCAGCGGAAACAGCAGATAAGACATCACCAAAATCAACCTCTATTGCCTTAGTTTCCCCTACCTTCATGCCTACCAGTCCAGCCTCAAACGAAGGAGGCATTGCACCTGAGCCCAAGTCGTAGGGCATCTCTCGATCGGCAGCGGCATCTGCAGTGGCATCGGCGGCAGTATCTGCAGCAGCAGACTCATCACCAGCACCAGCGGCAGCTTCATCACCAGCACCGGCATCGGTATTCTCGTTAATTACCGTCAAAACGAGCGAATCCCCCATTTCGACAGGACGACCCGCAACCTCCTCATACTCAACATAATACTCACGCAGAGAGTCAATGCGCTGGATAATCTCGTCATCGGTAGGCTCTGCGCTCGGCAGTTCGATTTTTACCGGCTCATAAGAACTCAGCTCAAAGCGCGGAGGTATTTTCAACGTAATAATGTAGGTAAAGGGCTTGCCCTCCTCCACAATGTCAAACTCGTTAAAACTGGGATTTTCAAGCGTGACAAACCCCTCGTTGTCAATGGCAGCCGGAGCGGTTGCTCGCACTAAATCCTCAGTTGCGGTCGCAAGAAAATACTCCTTGCCTCCGTAAAAATTGTCTAAAACTCTGCGCGGTGCTTTGCCCGGCCTAAAGCCAGGAATCCGCGCCTTTCCTGCATCTCGATACGCCTTTGCAACCTGCTTATCAACCTCTGTTGCATCAGCGGTAACCGTTAGCTCAACTTGTGCTTCATCGAGCTGCTTAACCTGTGTTTCCAAGAGCCTCCAACTTTCTTTCAATGGTGTTCTTAACGAAGTTCTACGTGTTATTCCAAAAGGTGTTTCTCAGGGCAGACCAAAGACGTTACAGGGGGTGCCCCAAATGACATTCCTCTTGGTATTCCTAACAGCGATACTATAGCATAACACCGCAAAAAAAGCCGATAAACGCAGGCAAATGTCGCAGAAATCTGCTCGAGGAGTCTTTATTTGGAAGCTGAGCTTGGCGAGAGAATTGGACGGCTAAGCCGCATCGGTAAAAAACCTGCTTTTTCACTCCCCCTTCCTATAAAATGGTGTACTATTAGTTTCTGAGTGCAACTCTCGTGTTTAGCTTAAGGAATGTGGGTGGGGCTCTCAAAATTGCAGAAAACAAGAACGAGGAGAGAAAGAGGTTGACGATGAAAGGAACTACAATGGCACGTAAGACCGCTCTGGCACTGATGCTTGCTTTAGTCATGGCACTGAGCTTGTCGTTGGTTGGTTGTGGCAAGTCAAGCGAAGACGTAATCCGCGATGGCATTACCGAAGAGCTTGAAGGCCTTAAGACCCTTAATGATGATACCGTTTCTCAGTTGTTGAGCGACTCAGCTGGTGCCTTTACTCAGTTTGGCATTGAGGACAAAGAGTTTTTTGAGGCATGGCTGCAAGGTTTTGACTATAGCGTTGATGACGTTATCGTTGATGGTGATAACGCTGTTGCCAAAGTTACGCTCACTGCCAAACAGATGTCAGACATAATGACTGCTTTCCAAGCAAATGTTGACGTAACCAAAACAGATCTCAACGCGCTTGGGCCTGCTCTTCTAGATGCAGCCAAAAGCGCAAAGACCACTACCACGAGCATTGAGCTTCCCTACGTACTGAGGGGAAACACGTGGGAGCAGGGAATAGGCTTTAATAGCGAACTAGCCAAAGCTCTCGCTGGCTACTAAGAGCTTGTAGCTCTGCTGGTTAAATGAAAAGGCTCACTTTGAGCCTCAAGCCACGAGAATGTGATACGTGGTGAGGAACCCTGCGCTGGGCACGAAGTGCCCAGCGCAGGGTTTTTTAATTGCCGCACTGCAAAGCAACTTGAAATGAGATGGGGTTCGAGTCCCCGTTCCGTTCCTACAAAATTAAAAAGCAGGTACATTACTGTACCTGCCAGATTTTCATGGTGGGCCGTCGGGGACTCGAACCCCGGACCTTAGGATTAAGAGTCCTCTGCTCTACCAACTAAGCTAACGGCCCAGAAATAACGTATTCGGTTGTGGTGTCCTTCGTCACAAAGTTCACCGCACGGCTCGCCACAAGGTTCGCAGCAAGTTTTGCAACAGACGCACAAATAACGCGAAGAAGAAGTATAGCGTTGAGAGCTTCAAAGCGCAACCATTTTTTTGTTCGCACCATAAGCCCTCCTGCGTGCTATTATTGCTACAACAGGTTGCAGGGATTTGTGGGTGCCCCTGCACACAAAGAAAGGAAGTCCCATGAAGGCAAAAATGATTCACGAAAACCTACACGTCCTCGACTTGGATGCTTCGTTGGCTTTTTACAAAAAGGCGTTGGGGCTTGTTCCCCTGCGAGAGTTTGGACCAGAAGACGGTTCGTGGAAAATTGTCTATCTGGGAAACGACACTACAGCGTTTGAGCTTGAGCTTACGTGGAACGATGGCCGCACAGAGCCCTACAACAACGGCAGCGACGACACGCACCTTGCTTTTGCGGTTGATAACATGGACGAGGCATATGCGCTTCATAAAGAAATGGACTGCATCGTCTATGAAAATACTGAGATGGGCATTTACTTTATCACCGACCCTGACGGCTGCTGGCTTGAAATAATGCCGCTTCAAAAAGAGAGATAGGCTTAACTGGCAGACCGTTACTGCGCTGCAAAAGCTTGACTGGTAGACCGCAACTGCGCTGCAAAAATCCTTGCTCGCTTTGCTCACAAACTCAAACAAAATAATCCCCATCAAAACTTGACAGGGATTACCTTGCGTTGACTACAAAAAATTATTACTGAGCAAGCTCCGCAAGCATATCAGCAGAAGGAGCGTTAGGAATAACAGCCACGGTTTCGTCGGCAAACGTAAAGACTACTTCGCCCGAATCAGTAATTTCGCCTATATTGGTTGCTGTGGCACCCGTAGCGCGTATTGCACCGAGAACCTCTTCAACATCTGAAGGATTGACGTGCAGCAAGTAGCGCGCCTGCGTTTCGTTAATCAGCGTTGCCTCAGGTTTGTTGTCAGATGCCTCTGCCTTGAGCGGAACAAGCGACAAGTCAACCTTAGCTCCGAGTCCTCCGTAGCGCGCTGATTCGCACACTGCAGCACCAATACCAGCAGCGCCAAGATCAGAACAAGCGTTTATTTTGCCCGTTCTAAATGCTGCCAAAGCTCCATCCATAGAGATTCTTTCTTCTTCAAACAAAGGCTGAGCAGGGAGCATTACGTCTGCAAATCCCGCTCGATATGCCGTATCGTTTCCATCATTGCTCGTTACGCCGATGAGGATAAGATTGTCTCCAACGTTTTTTGCTGGCTTTTTGAGTGGTTCGTCCGTAATGAGTTTTCCCACAACAGAGCCAACAACTGCAGGAACTATATCTTTTTGGAAAGAGGTTGAAAAACCGCCCGCTACCACACCAATGCCAAGAGCATCGCAGCCCTCTCTAAAACCGTCGAGCATCAGCTGAACTCTCTCGACACTTGTCATTGTCTCGCAGTTGCCGCACGTGCAAGTTTTTCCATCACCCGTAAAGCCACAAGGGCCAACCACCAGCTCATTTTCGGGTGGCTGCGTGCCAATAAAGTCAGTCGCAACCAGTGGCTCAGCGCCCATGGCTACCACGTCGCGCGCAGCTCCCGTAAGGCACGTTACCGCAGAGCCATAGGGCTCAACAACACAAGGAGAACAATGGCTCTCAGTCTTAAACACCATGCGTACATCGGTGCCGGGAACTTCAAACACACCTGCGTCGTCATTGTCAGCTGGCTCAACCAGTATGAGTCCTGGATGTTTTTGATTAACCTTGTTATTGAGAGTTTTGAATTTGCCAAAGTCGATTGTTTTGTCCGTGTTGTGATGTGGGTGCAAGAAAAGTGCGTGCATGAGTGCTTTCTCGATTTGATTCACAAGTATCCCTCCTCGATAGAAAAACTTATACGTAAAAAACCAGTGGTGCAGGCGAGAGGACTCGATGCGATTTTGGAACTCGCAAAATCGCGTGTCCTTGCTCGCATTGCTCGCTGCGGACGCTCGCCTGCAAACGTGCCACTGGCACCTTTGCAACGACTCGCCCCATGTATGGCTTCTCGTCCTCTCGCAGAGCCATACACAAAAACAAGTGGTGCGGGCGAGAGGACTCGAACCTCCACGGGGTTAACCGCTAGGACCTAAACCTAGTGCGTCTGCCAATTCCGCCACGCCCGCAACACGATAAACGCCTATCCTACCACAAGAATTGAAATTTTTTTAGTTTTCGTATAGAGTAACTACCGTTACTTTTTGAGCGGCAGTAGTTCAATTGGTAGAGCATCAGCCTTCCAAGCTGATTGTTGCGGGTTCGAGTCCCGTCTGCCGCTCCAAATTTTTGCTTATAAGTGCTTGTCTAGCACTTCCTTAATATTCAAAAATACTATTGGTTCAAATGGGTTCGATTTCGGAGCTTCGATTATCTGTTAGCTCCATTTTGCACGAAATGATCAAGTCCGCATGGCAGTTCTGATATGGTCGGTTCTGATATTATGTAAATGTCCAATGTCCAGAAAGAAGGTCATTAATGGCTGATTATATGAACCTGCTTGCTGCTTTGCTGGCATGTCTTGGCGCTCTGTTTGGCTTGAACCAGTTTTTTCGTTTTCGTTCCAGACGAGATCGACAGAGAGAAATTGGTGAAACTTTTACGAGCGTAGCCAGTGGCTTGGGTAGCAAAGAACAGATAGAGCGCTTATCATCTGCGGCGCTCTTGCCACGTTTTTTTGATGCTAAATCTGAGCTCGGGACGAAGCATATTCCCTATGCAAATGATGCTGTCAAGCTCGTAGCAGCAGTCCTGAAAACAGAGTCAACCAGCGTGGTTCAAAAAGCTCTGGCCGACAGCCTTGCAGATGCTCCATCATTGGCTGGTGTTGATTTTCAGCGCGCCAATCTGCGAGGCTGCTATTGGGGGCGGCGCAGTGGTGAAACACCAATCTCAGCTCAACGAGCAGATTTTTATAGAGCCGACTTGAGCACCGCGTCTTTACGAGGAGCTTGTCTTCGCAAAGCTCAATTTAAACGTGCACAGTTAGTGGGCACAGTTCTTAAGGATGCTGATTTGCGCGAATGTAATTTTGATTTAGCCAATCTGCGCGGGGCGTCATTTGACGGAGCGCTTCTTGCAGGAGCGTCATTTGTCGGTGCCAACCACATACCCAGCTCGATAGTTGATTTGCTCGATAAAGATGGGGTGTTTGCCGGAGATAGTGTTGCGCCATCAATTCAGCCTACTAATGGTCCTCTCCAGTCGGGGCGTGTTTTCCTTAGCCGTCCTTCTCAGTGCGACAAACTGGGATTGGTTATGGTGGGTCAAATTTGCCAAGGCATTACTGCTGCAAATATGGAAATTGTAACCTTTCCACCAGATGAATATGGAATAGGTGCTCCACTTGACGAGGTTAAGCAGAGAATCAATAAGTGTGATGCCGTAATCATACTTGGAGTGCCCCAAATTGAAGCAGTTCAAGCAACTTTGAGGGCTGGCACAGACAGGGAAAGGACAATTGATAGAGCACTCTTGGCAACGCCATGGAACCACATTGAGGCTGGAATTGCAGCCGCCCTCGACAAGCCTATTCTAATAATCCGTGACGAGGTAAACGAGGGGATTTTTGAAATAGGCGATCAGCCACATGCAGTAACTATTATCGATGTCAGTGGCGATGAATCGTTTGCCCAGCTAAACTCTGCTGTGGCAGACTGGGCTGCCGAATTGCCTGCCTTGACAAAAGTGTGTTAACTAAACGACCGCCATTGAACTAAGAGACTAGAAAAAATACACTCGACTAGAATGATTTGGTGTTGCACAAAATAGCCACTTCTTTACATAAAGGAGAGTCGTTGTTTCGCGAAAACTGATCTCCTGTTCACTGAACGGGAGTCAAAAAAACCTCTTGCTAGTCCGGAAAAGTACTAGTTTTCAAAAGCAGTTAGAGCCACGCATTTCGACTTGATGCCAACACGCAGGTAGACAAGGGATTTGATTGGAATACACAGTTCTGGTATAGTCTGGCTTACATTTTTTGGGTGTGCAAGCGTGACAACAATCTTCTTCCTACTCATCTCTAGACTGATTGTTGCGGGTTCGAGTCCCGTCTGCCGCTCCAAATTTTTGAAGCAGTTTTGATATTCTCCACCAACCGCGCCCGTAGCTCAGGGGATAGAGTCGCAGACTTCTAATCTGTTGGTCGCAGGTTCGAATCCTGCCGGGCGCACCAACTTTTGTTATATTTCCAGAGGATGCGCATCATTATAGTATTTGGAGGAGCCATGAAAAAGATAGTCACAATTGTTACCATAGCCGCAATGCTCGCAACTCTTCTTACCGGATGCGACTTGCTGAGCTCCAATACTCCGGAGCCAAGCCCGCCGCCAGCAGAGATTTCTGACCCACAAACACCCCAAGCCCCATCGGTTGATGAATATGCGGAAGAGGATGAAGACGACAACGCGGCGCAGATTGCAAAAGATACCGCTGCCTATGAGCCCGTGTTGGAAGCTTACAAAACGTGGGCTCTAGCCGAGTACACCTACGAATTGCCTGAGCCCTGGTGCTATTTATACGATCGAGAAACTCTACCAGAAAACTGTTTTTATGCTCTTAAGGACTTGAATAATAATGGCAGCCTAGAACTAATTCTACTTTCGGATTTATACTATGACGGTATGGGTGATTATATTTTGATTTCACTTTACTCTCTTGTAGACGGTCAGCCTACTGAGCTTTATTATCGAGCAATGAAAAGTGGTTGGTCGCTTGTTGATCAAAACGGCATTGTGTACGGCAACTTTTCTGATGGAGTCTGGCTACGATCGTGGGTTAAAAGAGAAATATCGTCAGATGGTTCAAAACTTATAGACATAGAAAGTATTATGTGGGAAAAGAATTTTGACACCGAGAGCGTGGATTGTTTTCTCAAAGATAGCGACGGCAATAAAATTGAGATAACCGAAGCTGAATATGAGCGACTTGCAGAACAGTACAACTCTACTGTGTCCAACAAAGATGCCGAGCTGGATATTATCCCCTTGTTTAACTAGTCTTGGGCGGTCGACACAATAAAAGCGCTGCTGCCCAATAACACAGCACCAAACAGCACTTCCTGCAGCAAACCACCTAGAGCAACTCTTTAGCTGCCTTAAGCAAGGCGGCTTGCGAGTTTTCTAGCTTTCCCTCTAGCACTAAGTCAAGCAGCGTATCGAGCGCTTGTCCTAAGGCCCTTCCCTCCGCAAATCCAAGTTCTATGAGGTCGCTACCAGCAACCGCTAGGCAAGCGCGGGTAAAGCAAGGTTCAGCTGCCAAGTACTCCTCAAGTGCCTGCTCAAACTCAGCGAGGGCATCAAAACGTCCTTGCTTATTAACTTCGCTGTGAGCTAAAATGTCGCCTCGCTTGACCTTGATCATCACACGCAAACCTTCGACACCCAGACGATTAAGCCAACGCGGAATAGTCTTGACGCTCACCTCTGCACCATGCCGCTTGACCAAATTAGTAACCATCTCAACCGTTTCATTGTCAAAGCGCAGGCGCTTAAGACGGGTATGCGTAAGCTGAGAGCCCACCTTATCATGGCCATAAAAATGCCCCGCACCTTGCTCGTCAATGGTAAACTGTACCGGCTTTCCCACATCATGGAACAACAAGGTAAGCCGCACCAATTCCTCTGGCTCAGACAAAGCAATGGCGTGCGCCGTGTGCTCCCACACGTCATAGCAATGATACTTACTGCGTTGGTCAAGTCCAATGCAGGGCTCAAGCTCTGGTATAAACACAGCTAAAACATCAGGATACTCAAGTAGCACCGACAATACATTTTCGCCCACCAGCATTTTAGTAAGCTCAACGTTAATGCGCTCGACAGCTATGTTTTGCAAGGCGTGCCGATGTTCATGCAGGGCATCTGCAAGCTCAGGCTCTATAACAAGATTGAGCGTTGCCGCAAAACGGAGCGCCCGCATAATGCGCAAGGCATCCTCCTCGAGTCGCTTTGCAGGCGAGCCTACCGCACGCAGTATCCCTTGCTCTAAATCGCGTGCGCCACCAAAGGGGTCGATCAAGCCTTGTTGCGGATGGTATGCAAGCGCGTTGATAGTAAAATCGCGCCGTGCCAAATCCTCCTCGAGCGAGCGCACAAAAGAAACGCTTGAGGGGTGCCGCGCGTCAAAATAGGCACCCTCTGTTCGAAAGGTTGTTATTTCATAGTGAGAACCCTCGAGCACCGCCGTCACCGTGCCATGCTGTATGCCCGTATCTATGAGCTGTAAGCCACTGAGAGCCCCGTGGAGCTCCTTAGGCGTTGCGGAGGTGGCAATATCCCAGTCTTTCGGCGTTTGACCTCTGAGCGCATCACGCACGCAACCACCTACGAGATAGGCCTCAAAACCTGCCTCGTTAAGCTGCTGCAAGAGATGCGCCGCTTGGGCGTCGATTTGGATGCCAATTTGGACACCAACTTGGGCGTCAATTTGGGCGGCGTTGTTAAACGTGGTTTCCATATAAGAATGATAAACGATTTTCTCGCACGCGAGGGCAAAAACGTGATATACTCTCGTTTCGTATTTTACGGTGGGCGTAGCTCAGCTGGCAGAGCGACGGACTGTGGCTCCGTAGGTCGAGGGTTCGAGCCCCTTCGCCCACCCCAAAAATACGCAACCAGCAATATCCCACTAGTCGCCCAAACACCATTCTCTCTCTTCTATTTTCGTTTTAACATAACGATTGCCAAATGCGCAGCACCGTCATTGAGGCTGTCTATCTAGTTGCACGCAATGATAGCAAAGTTATTCCTGAATTATAGATGTTTGTTCTGCTTCCTCTTGTTCCTGCTCCTCGTTTCGATATCGATACCAAAGGTAAATACCCAAGCCAGGCACTATGGATGCAATTTCCATAAGAAACCAGCACGCAAGATACATTATGCGATCGCCGCCGCTTTTTTTGGCAATCCGAATCGCAGTTCCAGACGACATCCACATCTGAACAAAATAGATTACTCCCCAGGGAATAGTCAAAATATAGGGGTATTTGCTCACAGTTCTTGCCTTCCTTTATCAAAAATGTAGGGCTCATTGAGGCGCAAAGGGCTTTGCCCTTTGCGCCTGCCCCACCACCTGTTAAGTAATACCTTTGAAACAACCTTTAGGTTTCATGTTTTCGGAAAATTTTTAGATACTTTGTGATACACTCTCGTTTCGTATTTTATGGTGGGCGTAGCTCAGTTGGCAGAGTGGCGGAATGTGGCTCCGCAGGTCGAGGGTTCGAGCCCCTTCGCCCACCCCAAAAAAATACGCAACCTGGCTGTGATCTCTGCGCGAAGGGGCGAGAAGCCAACTTTCTCAGCATTGCAAACATTTGATGGCTCCCCTTTTGCAGGGCGAACTAGAGCTAACTAACACAACTCCTGTTCGGTCACTGGTGTTTTGGCAGGTATGTCGGTTCCAATTCTTGGGTACCTTGCTGTTTTTCACGATAGCGATACCAAAGATATATCCCAAGGCCAGGCACAAGAGCAGCAAGCCCCAAAAGCAGAAACCATCCAAAAAGTGCTACGCCATTGTCCATTCCCCTTTTGGTGAGACGATATGCCGTACCATACGACAAGAATAGTTGTACATAAATAATGCCCATCCACACAAACGCCAGAAAGCTGGACAATCCATACACCGTTTCTTCCATTGCATTTCTTCCCTTCGTTATAGAAGTCTTTTTGCAAAGCCTTCCCTACTACACAAAATAGTTGGTTCTTGCAGGCGCAAAGGGCTTTGCCCTTTGCGCCTGCCCCACCACCTTACCCACCACCTGTTAAGTAATACCTTTGAAACAGGCTTTAGGTTTCATATTTTTGAAAACTTTTAGAAGTTTGTATTTCTCAGTCTGGAAAAAGGGAGGTCTATGAAATATCGAAATCGCGCGCAATACAAAAAGAGAATGCATAATCTTCTCATGCATTCTCTTTTACGATTAGCTCTTACAGACTGCACGCAGCGGTCTTTTGGCCTTTCGAATAACGTTGAACAACACCGGTCAAGACAGCGATTAATCCTTTTCTCTGCGAGGCTGGCGATAGTAAGCTCTCCGTGAGTGACACCATATAAGCAGCCTCATCATGAACAAAAGACCTGCTGACCACAATAAGAACGTCATCAAAGAAAACAGTGCGCCAGAGTCACCAGTTTTCGGGGTCTTAGCAGGCACGGTAGCCTCATCATCATCTGGATCGTCAGCCTCAACCCCATCATCTGGGTCGCCAGTCTCAGGCCCACTGCCATTAGGGTCGTCTACTACAGGCTCCTCACTTGTGGGAGTATAGTAAAGCTTCAACACCAACGAACCGTCCTCAACAATAATGCCACTCCGTACGTTATTTGGATTGTTGGGATTAAAGGTATAGCCAGTAAATGTCTGAACAACCGCTTCGGCAAGACTACCAATGATGTCAAAGTATTCATAGGGAGAAGTGCCGAGTAGCGCACCTGTTTGTTCGTTGTAGTAGTAAACGGTATATTTGGCAGCATCTTCCGGCTCAATTGTTGTGGTAGGTGTCCACACCGCATACAGCGTAATGTCTTCCCCAAGATCAAAGGGAGTAAAGGAGTATTCGTCTGCGTATTCAACCGAACCATCAGAAGAAAGCGCCCATCCCGCAAAGCTGTATCCTGTTCTCGTGAAGGCATTTTTTATTAAGGTGAGGTCACTGGCATAGACGGCCCTCTGGTCATCCATGGTGCCCGTTCCGCCATTGGAATCGTAATGAATCACAAAGGATTGGTAATCACTTTGGTAGTTAATGTCATAGTTGTTGTAACCTTGCAAAAGCGGCACGGTCCACGTAACTCCCGAGCCATTGTTCCCTATCTGGGCCATATAGGTTGCATCGTCAATGGGGTCGCGCTCATATGATGCTTGAGCTAAGTTGTTGCTAAACACTACTCCTGCGCTTACCGAAAGTTGGTCAAGATAAGAGTAGTCAATCCAGATGCCGCCTCCATCAACTTCAGCGGTATTGTTAGATATTTCTCCTCCAAAGACGCTCAGAGGTTGACCGTTTTCTAGATAAATACCGCCACCATAAATTGCCGTATTGTTAGCAACGGTACCGCCCTTTATCTCAAACAAAACAGCATCTTCAGAGCCTATGCCACCGCCAATGCTAGCTGCACTGTTACCTGCTATTTCGCCATCATTCAACGTGAAGGAAGCATTCTCGCCATTATAGAGAGCACCGCCAAAATCAGCCGTATTATTGGTGAGAGAACCGCCGTTCATAGTGAAGTAAGCTTCCTCGCCAAAGTTGTAAACACCACCGCCTTGGTTCGCTTTTTCATTGTCTGTTATCGTGCCGCCATCCATGATGAAAGTACCATAATACCCATTAGTTACGCCACCGCCCTCACTTGGAAAGTACTCAGAATCAGGTTTGTGGTCAGAGATAACAGCATTGTCTTTCATGGTAAAGAGGCCTGCAGCATCTTGGTCGCCCGTATTGACAACGCCGTGTCCGTAGTTGTGGGTTATAAGAGCATCCTCATACAAATCAAAAGTAGCAGCATAGTTAAAAACACCTGCAGAACCACCGGCTTCAGCGTCGCCTGCATTACCAACAATAACTGCCGTACCATGCATCGCAAACACACCGCCATACACATTAGCAACGCCACCGCCGCCGCCAAAACTGACCTCATTGGCATCTTCAAGAGTATAACCACCAATAGTACCTGCGCTCATATCAAAGGCACCCACATTGTATACACCGGCACCCGTATGGGGAGGTCCTTCTCCATTGCCCGACTGTCCAGAAATCCTTCCGCCAGCCATAGAAAAGGTAGCGCCACTATTGTTATAGACACCACCGCCGGCATATTGGTAGCTGTTGGGAATTCTTTGATCGCCGTCGTAGAGGCCTAAAATGGCACCGCCCTGCATGGTAAGAATTTCGTCGTTGTAGATGCCAGCTCCTCGAACCGCATAGTTATTGGAAAGGGTAGCATCGTCAGAAAGGGTGAGCGTACCTGAATTGTAGATGCCACCACCCCTGCTCAGGCTCGAGTCCCAAAAATTCATTCTCACATTGAGAGGAACTGCGTTGTTCGCTATTCTGCCACCTGTCATGGTAAACGTGCCTGAGTTATAAACGCCGCCACCTGCACCGCCACCATCAGGGGCAGTAGGTGTAGAGGCAGGCTTATCTGCTTTGTTGTGCGCAATGTTGCCGCCACTCATAGTAAAGGTGTTGTTGGTGTATACGCCGCCGCCGTTTTGAGCGGTATTGTCAAGAATGTCCCCGCCCTGCATATCAAAAGTACCAGCACTATACACACCACCACCGTTTTGAGCGGTGTTGACAGAAACGAGCCCAGCCTCCATAGTAAAGCTTGCCGAAGAAGCAAGGTATATGCCACCACCATTTGTATCAGCGTTGTTTCCGTTAATTTCTCCATCCGCAAAAGTAAAGACGCTGATATCTCCCTCGTGATACACGCCGCCACCCATAGTTCCTGCCGAGTTGCCTGTGACAGAAGCATCGCCCGACATTTCAAAATGTGCGGCGAAAGAAGTGGTGGAAACGTTGGTCACGCCACCTCCGCGTCCATTCGTTTCGTTGTTTTGAATGCTACCGCCCGACATCTCAAAGGCGCCCGTATTCATTACACCACCACCGCCGGCATTCGTTGCGGTATTAAAGCTAATAACACCGCCAGACATACTAATACTTGCCCCTGCACTCCCAGCACCTTGGTTGTAGATGCCTCCACCTTGACTAGTTGCCGTATTGCCCGTAATTGAGCCACCGGTCATAGTAATGGTTGCACCTGCTGTGGCATCCGCATAGTTGTATATACCACCGCCAGCACTTACCGCAGTATTGTCGGCAATGGTGCCACCAGACATAGTAAACACTGCACCAACATTGTTTGCCAAGCCACCAGCTGCAACGTTTGAGGTGTTGTTGGAGATACTACCACCCTGCATAGTAAACGTCATGCCTGCGCCATTATAGACACCGCCTCCTCGCTGGTCGGCCGTGTTGTAAATGATATCGCCGTTTATAAGGGTGAAGTTTCCTTTATCATAGCTATAGACTCCACCGCCACCGCTGGCAGCGTCATTGTAAGAAACGACACCTCCAGTCATGGTAAAAGCATCTCGGATAAGAATGCCGCCGCCTATACTGCCACGCCCAGCAAGCCCTGAATTGGCACTGTTCTTAGAAACAAGACCGCCACTCATGGTAAAGGCGGTTGTCGAATATATGCCGCCGCCCTCAAAAGCTTCGTTTAATACAATTTCGCCGTCCTGCATGCTAAAGCTTCCCTGGTTCCACACACCACCACCAAAGCCACCACGAGGATCACTGGGGTTTGAAATATCACCCGCTGCAGTATTGTTAGAAATCTTGCCGCCGTTGAGAGTAAAGGTGCCGGCAGCATCATTATGAACGCCTCCACCAGAACCACCTGCTAGCACATGGTTGTTGGTAATGGATCCACCGGTCATTACAAAGGTTCCGCTGTTGTCTACACCGCCGCCATTCCAATTGGGATTTGGGGCTGCCGTATTGCCAGATATGGCACCGCTTTCCAAATACAAGGAACCACCCGAGGCAACCGTTACCCCACGCCCCGTTGCACCTGCGTTATGGGTTACCGTAATGCCATCAAGAGTCAGCTTTCCGTTGACCACAATGGTCGAAACACCACTTACGCCAATGAGCAGGTAGCCTCCCTCAAGAACAATATCCTTATCTGCGGGAATGTTCAGGGCAGTGCCCGTAAGGCTGATGTCATTTTCGAGCGTGACGGTTTCAGACGTACCCGACGGCGCAGCTGTAATGGCAGCCCTCAGAGAGCTTTCGTCAGTTACCGAGGCAGCCAACGGCGTGATTGGCTCATCGTCGTCTTCGTCAAGAAGTGCTTCTGTTGATTCAGCAGCTTGGCTGGCATCATCACTGTCTTGGTAATCATTTGGTTGGGAGTCTTGTTCAACTTGTTCGGTTTCAAGCACGTCGGCGGCAGAGTTGCTTGCCTGTTCACTCTCGCTCGCTGCGTTCTCGCTTTCGGAAGGTTCTGCTTCTGAAAGTTCTGCCTCTGAAAGTTCACTGTCTGCCATAGCTTCGGCAGCGACACCTTGAGTGTCTGATGTGGCATGCAAGAGCTCGCCTGTTTCCATAGATGCCACTTGGAGCGCCTCTGGTGCTGCATTGCCCTGTACTACAGGATCACTTTTAGGAAGCGCAAAGGTGGTTGGAGGCACAAGTGCGAGCGCCAGAATGAGCGACAGTGTGGCGGCTGGCAGTCTTTTCACGATTGAAAACGATGCTTTTTTGGTATTCATTTTTTCTTTCCTCCCACTAAGGAATAGATTTTGACCCTTTTGTTTTATCGTAAAACACCAGGTCGTTGCCATACAACTACTACGAATAAAGGACATTTTTGTTAGCAACATCACTATTGTGACTTAATAGATAAAAAAAGTCTAGTTTTTTTGATAAATTTTTTTGAGCTCGTTTTTGGCCATTTTCTCAGAATTTTCTGTTTGAAAGCTCTTTCTACTTGACATTCCTAATTGTTGTATAATACAATAATTGCAATGTACAATAATTACAGGAGGTTATAGATGGCACAAAACGAACAACACAAACAGCTGCGGGAGCTTATCCACTCCTTAGAGCAAAAAACCAACGCGCTTAATAACACGCAAATGACGTGCTGCAACATTACCCTGTCACAGTGCCATGCCCTCGGCGAGATAGGACGCGCAAAGGAGATTTCGCTCGTTGAGCTTTCGGAGGCACTGGGGCTTGAAAACAGTACGCTGAGTAGAACCGTAAACCATCTGGTAGACGCTGAGGTTGCACATCGAGATACCAACCCCGCAAACCGGCGCTCCATAAACATAAGCCTCACAGAGGAGGGACAGCATATCTTTGACAACATTGAAAACTGCTTGAACTCACACTATGAACAGCTTTTACAAAGCATACCTGCGGATAAAAGAGCGAGCGTACTGGAAAGCCTGCAAATACTTTTAGATGCCTTTGCCGCTCTTGAGCAAAGTAAGGCTGAGCCTGAGTGAGGCTGAACGAGAGCACAATTGAACGAGAACACAACTGAACGAGAAGGCACTTAACAAACGCATACGAAAACGCACATTTAACAAACCACTACAAAAGGGGCACTACAGAACAGGAGCAACTATGAACGACAACATTCGAGAAACAGTACAAGAGCGTTACGGCAAAATTGCAGCAGGGCTAAGCGAGGGCTTTGAAAACAAGGCCGCTCAGGCTTCAAACTGCTGCTCAGGTGCCTGCGGTTGCAGCAATCAGGGCATTACCGACACCGCCGTCAACTACGCCACTATGGAACTTGATGCCCTACCCCGAGAGGCCATAGAGGCTTCGTTAGGTTGTGCAAATCCTCTTGTCTTTGCGCAGCTTGCAGAGGGAGAAACCGTCTTGGACTTAGGCAGCGGAGGCGGTATTGACGTGCTTATGGCATCGCGCTTTGTGGGCGATACCGGCAAAGTTTATGGGCTCGACATGACCGATGAGATGCTCAAACTTGCCAACGAGAACAAGGCTAGAATGGGCGTTGCCAACGTCGAGTTTTTGCAGGGCTATATTGAGGACATCCCCCTACCAGATGCGACGGTAGATGCCGTTATCTCAAACTGCGTCATAAACTTATCCAGCGATAAAGAAAAGGCCTTGGCTGAGGCGTATCGGGTAATCAAGCCGGGCGGTCGTCTGCGCATAGCCGATGTTGTTACGCTCAAGGATATTGACCCCAAGCTGCGAGGAAACATGGATATGTGGAGCGATTGCCTTGCGGGCGCACTGCCCGTTGAGGAATACAAAGCAATTCTGCAAACAAGCGGCTTTAGTAACATAGACATTGAAATTGCACATATCTACGGAGGAGAGATGATAAACTCCGAGCCACTTGGTTGCTCAGAAACCACAACAAGCGCAGGCGCAGAAAGCCTTGACGGAGCCTTTGCTGGTGCTCTCATACGTGCTGATAAGTAATTTTTAAAGTGACGAGAAACATTGCGGCACCCGATTGACCTTTTGTCATGACAGGTGCCGTGATTCATAGGGCTGCGTGCTTTAGTCCTTTATGGTTTCGTAAGGCCAATCCATGATGCCGCCCATATCGTAAACATTGGTGTAGCCAAGCGCCACCAAGTCTTTTGCGGCAGCGGCGCTCCTTACGCCACTGCGACAATAGGTCAGAATAGTGGCATTGAGATCGGGGAGTTCGCGGAAGGCACGATTTTTGATTTCGACATGAGGAATAAGCATGGCGTTTGCGATGTGACCCTCTTTGTATTCATCAAGAGTACGCACGTCAACCAGAGTAAAAGACGCACCAGAGCCCATCATTTCTTTTGCTTGTGCGGCGGTAATCTTGCGATACTTTGCCTCAGTACTACTTGCGGAGTTTTTATCCTCGTTGTCTGGCTTATCCGCCTTGCTCTCCGTGCTTGATGATTCTGCGGTGGCGGGCACTTCGTCGGTAGGGCTATCGAGGCAACCCGTCAAAAGGCTCGCACTCATGAGCAGCGCAAGACACGCCACGAGCAACGTTTTTAGACGATTTATTCTGTGCAGTTTCTTTTGATACATTATCTTTCCACCTCACTGTTTTGATTGTTCTTTTTGCACGTGCATTAACACGTTAGTAATCCATAGTATATCTTATGAAACAGCCTCGTGCGTAACAAATAGGCCAGTGGATTTGCCAGAGCGGAACTGTTGTACTAGGATAATCAAGCACTGGTAATCAAGTCGTTATTGGAAAGGTGGGACGTATGAAATCATCAGTTGTACAGGACATTCTTAAGAAAAATGCTCATTTTGTTGAGACAGGAGGCTACAAGCCTTTTGAAGCGGACAAGTTTCCTACAAAAACGCTTGCCATACTTGCTTGCATGGACGTAAGGCTCATTGAGCTTCTCCCTGCAGCACTCGGGCTCAAAAATGGCGATGCTCACTTTATTAAAGTGGCAGGCGGTGGCGTTACTGACCCTCACGATTCTGTGGTGCGTTCTTTGCTGGTATCAGTTTGCGAGCTGGGCTCTGAGGACATCATGGTAATTGCGCACAGCGAATGTGGTGCGCAGGGCATGAACGCCGATAGCATGTTTGAAGGACTTGCAAAGCTTGGCATAGCTCCTGAGGTTATTGAGGAGTGCCTTGAGGGAGATTTTGATTATCGCGAATGGTTTGCTGGATTTGGCGATACCGAAAACTATGTCAAATCAAGCGTGGAGCTTTTGCGCAACCACCCCCTCATGCCCAGCCATGTACGCATAGGTGGCTACAGCATTGACTCACACACTGGAGCATTAACAGAGATTTGTTAAGGGGAGAAAGGCAATAAACCACTCTACCCCAGTTGGCTAAAAGCCAGCTGGGGTAGAGTGGTCGGGGCGAAAGGATTCGAACCTTCGACCCCCTGCTCCCAAAGCAGGTGCGCTACCAAACTGCGCCACGCCCCGACATGTACGTGCTCGCAAAAACACGAAGTAACGATTATAGCAAACTCAGCGGACTATCATAACGACAGTCCGCCAAATGTTCCACATTTAATACAAAAACCTAAAAAGCAGAGTGGCACGTGCAGCCTATCTGCGAAAATGCTCACTCCCCTACAGCTTTACCGCCCAGCTGTCGCAGACACCCACAACCGTGCAAAGCTCCGTGTAGACCTCGGCAGGTACAGGAGAATCAAGGTTCATAAGCACCACTGCCTCGCCTGTGCCAGCCTCGTTTGTGCCAATCTCCATAGTAGAAATGTTGATATTAGCGTTGCCCAATACCGTACCAATACGCCCAAGCTTGCCTGGCGTATCCTCATAACGCAACACCAAGATATTGTTGCGGGGAATCAAATCGAGTTTGTATCCAAAGACCGAAACAATACGCATAACATTATTGGGCCCACTTATAGTGCAGCCCACTTCAAGGTCTTGCGTACCTGCCTTGGCAGAGATGCTCACCACGCTGGCATACTCATAGCGCAGCGGGTCTTTAACCACAGAAACCTTAACGCCACGCTGCTCGGCAAGATAAGAAGCATTAACCAAATTAACGGGGTCATCGGTAGCGTGAGAGAAAATACCCCGCAAGGCTGCTGTTGCCAACAAGCTCACGTCATGTTCTGCCAAATCGCCCATAACCTTAACCTCAATGGCAGAAATACCCTCATCTGCAAGCTGAGCAAGTATCTCACCACAAGTCTGGCATGCCTCAATATACGGAGCAACCGCCGACATTACATCTTCAGACATAAGCGTTACGTTGACCGCCGTGGGCACCATCTTTCCCTCAAGACCCAGCAGTACGTACTCGGCAATTTGCTCACCAGCACGCAGCTGTGCCTCTTTGGTGGAAGCTCCCAAATGAGGGGTCAAAATGCAATTATCCAGCTCATGCAAGGCCGAGGCGGTGCAGGGCTCTTTTTCGTACACGTCAATGGCAGCGCCAGCAACGGCACCCGTGCGGAGTGCCTCGGCGAGTGCCTCTACGTCATAAATGCCACCACGAGCCGTATTGACCAAATAAACCGTGTCTTTCATTTTGGCAAACTGCGGTGCGCTAAACATACCAATGGTTTCTTTTGTTTTGGGCAGATGCACGGTAATAAAGTCAGCCAGCGGCAAAATGTCGTTAATATCTTCATACAGCGTTACGCCCAAGTGCGCTGCTCGCTCAGGTGAGCAGTAGGGATCAAAACCAATCAGCTCCATGCCAAAGGATTTTGCCCGCTCGGCAACTAATCCGCCAATGCGCCCCAAGCCAAAAATAGCAAGGGTTTTTTCATACATTTCATTGCCGGTAAACTTGCCTCTATCCCACTTGCCCGCTTTCATAGAAGCGTTTGCCTGCGGAGTGCGGCGCGCGCAACTAAGCAAAAGCGCCATGGTTTGCTCGGCAGCGCTTATCACGTTAGAGGTAGGCGCATTGCACACAATAACGCCTCGCTCGGTGGCGGCGGTAACGTCAACGTTGTCAACGCCCACGCCCGCACGCCCAATAATTTTGAGCTGCGTGCCCGCCTCTATAACCTCACGGGTTGCCTGTGTGGCACTGCGTACAATAAGTGCCTCATAATCGGGAATGGTTTCAACCAGCTCCTCGGGGCTCAGTTCAAGTTTGACATCAACCTCATGCCCTGCCTCACGCAGCAGCTCAATGCCCTTATCCGCCAGTTTTTCTGAAACAAGAACCTTCATTTTTTACCCTTTCATTAGCACGAGTTCGGCTGCTTTAATGCCCGAGCCCGCCTCAAAGTCATATCCAAGTTCGAGCAAAGTCATCTCAAGTGCGGCAAGTGTAGTGATAATGTCAAAATCGCCAAAGTAGCCCAAGTGCCCCACGCGAAAAATGCGCCCCGTGTAGTCATCTTGACCACCAGCAATAGTAACGCCGTGCTTGTTTTTCATAATGCTTACGAGCTGCTTGCCGTCAATGCCCTCAGGAACCCACACGGGTGTTACCGCATTGCCACGACCCTCGGCAGGGGCAAAAAGTTCAAGCCCTAAAGCCTCGCAGCCGGCGCGGGTTGCCTCGGCAAGACGAGCGTGGCGAGCAATGGTGTTTTCAATACCTTCCTCGCGCATAAGCTTGAGCGCCTCGGCAAGACCAATCATAAGCGACACTGCCGGCGTAAACGGCGTAGTGTCGTTTGCAAGATTTTTGAGATACTTTTTCCAGTCAAAATAAAACTTAGGCAAGGTGGAGCGCTCATAGGCAGCCCAGGCTTTAGGACTTACGGTTACCGCTGCCAAACCTGGCGGAAGCATAAGTCCTTTTTGCGAACCCGTCATAACCACGTCCAAGCCCCATTCATCGGTCTTGCAGTCCACCGCACCAATGCCCGTAATGCTGTCAACAATCAAAACGCAGTCGGGATAGTTTTTGACAATTTTGCCCACTGCTTCAACGTTGTTAAGCACGCCGCTTGAGGTTTCTGACTGCGTAACAATAACGCCTTTTGTGTCGGGGTTGTTCGCCAAAAACTTCTCAATGTCTGCGGGGTCTACCACTTGCTGCCAGCCGTACTCAAGCACCGTTGTTTCAAGGCCATAGGCCTTTGAGATTTGATCCATACGCTGGCCAAACTTGCCGTTGTAGCACACCAGCACCTTGTCGCCTGCGCTAAAGCAGTTAACAACCGCAGACTCCATGGCTCCTGTGCCCGAGCTTGCAAACAGCAAGACATCGGAGGCTTGTGTTTGAAACACATATTTAAGACCCTCAACACACTCCCGTACCACCGCATTAAAATCTGGGGTGCGATGGTGAATCATAGGACGTGCCTGCGCGAGCAAAACTTCACTCGGAACGGGCGTTGGCCCTGGGGTCATAAGATACTTCTTGCGCATAAAAAACCGCCTTCTTTCTCTCTATTTCTCAATTTCTCAATTTCTCTCGACGCATTTGCAGTGCTGTTTCATTTCTCTCAACGCATTTGCCTGTCGTTTTCCTCCCCATTGGCGCAGCTTTTTACTGCCTCTCAAAATGCTTCGCAATGCTTCACAAATGCTTCACAAAAACGCACGCCGCACAGAAAATAGGGAGAGCTGCTATTGTAGCGCAATTTTGCCGTTCTTACCTCGCACGATGAAGCTGTAGATGGTAAAGGGTGCAACAGTAAAATTTGTTCTTGACAATAACATAGACTATTGTATCCTAATATATAATAGTCTATGATAATAAGGCAGACTTAGCACCAGTTTTTACCATTCCTTAAAATAGCAAGTCTCTGGGAGTGATACCTATGGAAGAATGCAGATTCAACAGAGTTAGTTTTTCATTAGCCCTAGAAAGGAATTAGAATGATGCACAAATCAAAACGAAACACTATTTCTCACCTTATAGCTATTCTTGTCGTTGTTGTATTGGCTTTTTCTACAATGCTTTCTCCTGCCTATGCAAACAGTGCTAGCAAAAACAAGGAAACTTCACTTGAGAAAAGGTTTGCTGCTGCGGACATATATGACGAAGGGTCATGTGATGATTATGCTCGCGCAGTATCTGATATGGTTCTCAGTTCAACTGTTTTCGCCGATAAGTCAGAAAACTTTGACCCTAGGAGCGATCAGCTAACGGCTGTCAGAGGATTTGGGACATATCCAACTCGTCGTGGTGTAATACTTGTTACAGACGACAAATACAAGAACTTATTTCCGACGGGACACGCTGGAATAGTTGCGTCCAGCTCTACCATTATTGACTCACTAGCTGATGGCGTAAAAATACGAGCAAATAATTGGAACACCGCACATAAAACGTGCTACGGTGTCACGGTTGGCTCAACTACAGTTGCCCAAGATGCTCAAGCGGTAGATTGGTGCGGAACTAAAACGGGAAAACCGTATAACTACGATTTTTCGAACGTCAGCACCCGATCAAAGTTTTATTGCTCACAACTGGTTTGGGCGGCGTTCAAAGACAAATTTGGAATCGATCTGAATACTAGTGCGTATGGCGCTGTAGTTCATCCCTCAGAATTAGTGTCAACTCCTAAAACTGGTACCATATATGTCAAGTAATGACAGGCAGGCTATGGGTAAGTAATGCTTGCGCCCACTGATGAATAGCTGATGGGAGGGCTGCTTGTGCTCCCATCAGCTTACCTAGTGAGGTGATTGTATGAAACAGCTTCGCAATTTTTTGTTGATTACCGCTTCTGCGTTGTGCATATTCGCATGCTCCTCGTGTGTTTCAGGGCAGGATGAATCTGCCTATTTAGACGACTTCAGAATTGGTGTTATTGAAACTACTGGGCAAGAGAATAAAACCTCTATTAGCCTCTACAATGAATCATTGGACCTTGTTACTTCGCTTGACTATAAGCTCGGCAGTATGGGCTCCTTTTTTTGTCTTCCACAAAAAAAAGACAACAAGGTATACGTTGTGCCAGAAGGCATATCTACGCTAAGCGATTTGACAGTAGTATTTTGTATAGATTTGACAAAAGGAACAACTGAAGAAATAGATATTGGTCTCCGTGGGGCAACCGCTTTTTTTGTTAATGATGATTACATTTTTTCTTCTGTTAGCTGGAACGGTGAAACAAGCCTATCACGCACCTCACTTCTAGACCATAAAACAGACCACACAAGTTTGGATTCTGTGTTTTTTGTTAACCAAATATATACCTACAATAATAGGCTATTTTTACTCTGTATGACGAGCACTGATTCAGGATCTTTGGGCTCAAGGCTCATAGAGCTAGATACCGAGAGCCTTGCGCTGATTAATGAGACGGATTTCTCTGAATTTGGGGTAAGCTTTTCTAATATCACACACTATAAAGAAACCTTAGTTTTCGGATCAGTACACCGGTGGTCAGATATGCTTGAGGTAGATGACCAGAGACTCGTTCTTTATGATTTATCCACTAATAGCGTTGCCACAATCGATTTAGCCATGAAGTATCCTGCGCAGCTGGCTTTGGAAAAAGCATCATTATATATCTTACACGCAAGTCTTCCCACACAAGAGAGTTTTGGCATTTCAGTTTTCAATTTGGACACTCACCGACTCGTTTATTACGAACTCTCCCATGAAGCATTCCAGATTATTGTCAAAGACAATATGCTCTACTCCCTCGGAAACACCTCTTTATATACTTACGATCTCTCGGACGACAAGCTAACATTTGTTTCCGAAGCCTATGTGAAACAACGCACCGAGAAACAACCATACTACTATGTAAGCTCCATGTTTGTTAATTAAGAATAGCGCAATGACTTCTTATGGATTATGCAGAGACGTATCTGTGTTGATTGGCATATCGTTTTTTTGTGTTGCGTCCTTTGTTGCGAGGTTTTATAATTTAGCCACAAGACATAATTATAGAGCAGGTATGCCGCAAAAGGAGAATCCATGTATGTACAGCCAAAAGACTCACGCCAGCGCTATACAAAGGAATGCCTCAGTAGGGTTTTTCTAAAAATATTAGAAACAAAATCTCTTGCAGATATTACCGTATCCGAAATCAGCACAGCGGCAGGAATATCACGTAAAACCTTTTACAAATACTACTCAAACCCTTTTGCATTTCTCAAGGCTTTGGAAGAAGACTTGTTTGTAGGCTTCAAGCAAGAACTTGCTACGTTGCCGCCCAACGTTTTTGATATCACACCTTCTCTCATAGAGTTTGCCGAAAAACACCGAGTTCTCGTCCGGGCAGCCCTTGAGAATTGGGATAGCCATGGATTTATTGATCAAGCACTGGAGTACCTTTACAGGACATACCGCAAGGATTGGGAAGCGGCTAATCCTGATATGTCAAAGAGAGATGTCGGCTTTTTGTTCCAATATGTTGTTTCTGGATTGGTGGGTGTGCTTCGTTTTTGGCTTGTTGACAATCCAAAAATGCCCGCTTCAGAAGTAATTAGTCGTGCCGACTACCTTTTAAGACTTTCTACCCCTCGGTAGCATCGAAAAGTCTGTATTTCCTAAACTTTTCTCATTCCATGCAATCACGCTTGAGGCATTCTTCCTGATTTGTATTTATACATTGTCACTTAGCAAAATGAGCGCACGAGTTGAAAACCCTTAAAAATCGAGGATTATTTGATGTGCCGTGCCAAATTACAAGAAAGTAGTATCATGGTATACAAGAGAAAGTCGCACAGCCTGTGCGACTTAACGATACCAAGAGGAGGTTTCAAGGTGGGAAAGTACAAAATGAAACAGGCAAAGACCGGCCCTATGTTCAACCTCGTAGCTGGAAACGGCGAAATTGTAGGAACGAGCCAAATCTATCACTCAAAGGCTGCATGTCTTAATGGCATCGAGAGTGTTCGCAAAAACGCTCCTATTGCGCCAGTCGTAGATTTGACCAAAGACGAAAGTGGCAGCAATCCTAAGTTCGAGATTTTCTTGGACAAGGCAGGCGAGTTCCGTTTTCACCTTATGGCAGCAAATGGTGAGATTGTTCTGGCTTCCGAGGGCTACGTGGCTAAATCCGGCTGCAAGAATGGTATCGACAGCGTAACCAGAAATTCTGACTCCGAAATTATAGACGAAGTCTAGAGTCCTAATAAAACTATGCGCCTGGTGCTAAAGCACCAGGCGCATAGAAAAACAGTCACCTTCTACGAGCTATCAGCTGATAGCAGTTTCTTTGCTTGAGCAATCTGTTCGGCAACACGTTTTGGTGCCGTGCCGCCCACCGTGGTGCGCTGGGCAACCACCGTGCGTATGTCAATAACCTCAAGCGCATCATCTCCAAAATGCTCATCTATCTTGGCAAGTTCTGCACTTGAAAGATCTTGCAAACAACGCCCTGCCTGCTCGCAGGAGAGCACCACGCGCCCAACTATCTCGTGCGCTTCCCTAAACGCGACACCCTTGCCCACAAGATAGTCGGCTAAATCGGTTGCAGCCATAAATCCACCTTGAGCGCCAGCAGCCATGGCCTCGGCATTAACCTGCATAGTATCTATCATGCCACACACCGCCTCAAGACATACCGCAAGCGTGTCAAAGGCATCAAAGGCTCCTTCTTTGTCCTCCTGCAAATCTTTGTTATACGCAAGTGGCAGACCCTTAAGCGTGGTAAGCAAGCCAACCAAATCGCCAATAACCCGCCCTGTTTTGCCACGGGTTAGCTCGGCAAAATCGGGGTTTTTCTTTTGCGGCATAATGGACGAGCCCGTTGCATAGGCATCATCAAGCGTGATAAAGCCAAACTCATCGCTCGACCACAAAATAAGCTCCTCGCACAAGCGTGAGAGGTGCACCATGGCAAGCGTGCTTGCATAAACCGCATCGCAAATAAAATCACGGTCGCTTACGGCATCAAGTGAATTAGGGCTAACGCTCGCAAAACCGAGGGCTGTTGCAACCGCATCTCTATCAAGTGCATACGTAGTTCCCGCCAAAGCGGCAGAGCCCAATACGAGCACGTCGGCAGCCTCAGCGGCAGCCATAAAGCGCTTACAATCCCGAGCAAACATCCACTGATACGCCATAAGATGATGGGCAAACAAAACTGGCTGCGCTTTTTGCAAGTGTGTATAGCCGGGCATAATGGTTTCTTTGCCGGGGGTTAGGTGCGCCTCGGCTTTTTTGATGAGCGTTGCCCGCAGCTGATTGAGTGCTGCAGCAAGCTCAGCGCACTCCCCTTTGCAATACAGTCGCATATCAGTTGCCACCTGGTCGTTCCTGCTTCTGCCAGTATGCAATTTGCCGCCTGCCTCGCCTATCCTTTGCGTAAGCTCGCGCTCGATGTTCATGTGGATATCCTCATCGGCAAGGTCAAAGAAATCCCAGTTTTCCGCTTCAATATCTGCTGCAATGCTTTCAAGTCCTGCAACAATTTTATCGGCGTCTGCTGCAGGTATGATGTCTTGCGCACCCAACATTTGGGCGTGCGCAATCGAGCCTTGGATATCCTCTTTCCAAAGCCGGTTGTCCACCGGAAGCGATGCGCCAAAGCTTTGCATAGCCTCTGCTACGCCGCCTTCAAAACGACCGCCCCAAAGTGCGCCTTGTTCCGTACCGGTATTTTTATTTTCAGCCATAGTCTGAGCCTAACTTTCTTACTATTTTCCTATATTTTTCGCTGCTGCCGCCGCAAAATCTGCGCTGCCCTTATCCTCTTATCCCTTATGCTCTTTGCCGTTCATGCTGCGTTCTTAGAGTTTGCGCTGCTGCCTGCCCCACACTTGGGTGGGCAAGCCAAACAGCTCGATAAACCCAGCAGCAGCCTCACGGTCAAAACTGTCTTCCTCGCCATAGGTCGCCAACGTAACATCATAAAGCGCCAAATCGCTTTTGCGCCCTACCACCGCACAGCTGCCCTTATACAACTTGAGGCGCACCTCGCCGCAAACCACGCCTTGTGTCGAAGCAATAAAACCATCAAGGGCTTCTCTCAGCGGAGAAAACCACTTGGCGTCATACACATACGATGCCCAGTCTTGCTCAATCTGATGCTTGTAGCGCAGCGTATCACGTTCAAGAACCAGCTCCTCAAGTGCTTTGTGAGCCGTAATGAGCGCAAGAGCACCGGGGGCCTCATAAATCTCGTGCGACTTAACACCAATAAGGCGATTTTCAATCATGTCAATGCGTCCAAAACCCGCAGCACCGGCGCGCTCGTTGAGCTGCAAAATAGCGTCCATATAGCTCACTTTTTTACCGTCGATGCTCACCGGCAAACCAGCCTCAAAACCAATGGTAATATACAGCGGTTCATCGGCAGCCTCGGTAGGATTGGTGGTCATGGCATAGATGTCAAAAGGCGGTTCTTCCCACGGATCCTCAATAATGCCACACTCGATGGCACGTCCCCATAAATTGTCGTCGATGGAGTAGGGAGAAGCCGTGGTAACGGGTACTGGAATCCCATGCTTTTCTGCCCACGCTATTTCTTGGTCACGAGTAACCAGATCCCACTCACGCAAGGGCGCAATGATTTTGATATCGGGATTGAGCGCACGTATGCCAACCTCAAAACGTGCTTGGTCATTGCCCTTGCCGGTGCAACCATGAGCGATGTATTCTGCGCCACGCTCCTCAGCCGCTTGAACCAAATACTTAACAATAACGGGGCGTGAGAGCGCAGAAACCAGAGGGTATTTGTTCTCATACAGCGCATTAGCAAACAGTGCCTTTGACAAATACTCCGCAACAAACTCCTCGCGCATATCAACTACCAGTGCTTCAACGGCTCCAGAATCGAGTGCCTTTTGTTTAACAAAATCGAGGTCTTGTCGCTCTTGCCCAACGTCGCCAATAAGTGCGATAACGTCAAGGTCTTTCTCCTCCATGAGCCACTTAATACAAACCGAGGTGTCAAGCCCTCCCGAATACGCCAGTACAACCTTACCTTGTGCCATGTTTGTTCCTTTTCTCTTAACGGTGCAGGGTTTTTATAATTCGTGCGAAAAATCTGCTTGCTGGTCTTCTTGCTTGTTTGCTTGCTGGCTTGCTTGCCAATCCGCCGACGTTTCTGCTTTTGCCCACAATGCCTTAAGTGCCTTTACTACGCTACTCGCCAACTCTGGAGTAGCAGCCACCATAAAAATGGTATCGTCGCCTGCAAGTGAGGCGAGTATGTTGTCAATCTCAGCCGCCTCAATAGCTGCCGCCACGCCTTGCGCCATGCCTTCCTTTGTTTTGGCAATAACAAGATTGCCCACCGAGAAAACCTCGAGGAGCAACTCAGCGGCAAGCTTTTTAAGGTGTACGTCCTCTTTGAGCATGTAGGCGCTACCGGCTGCTTTTTCAAGGCCCAAATCTTTGATATCCCGAGAAACAGTCGCCTGTGTACAGTCATAACCCTTTGTGCGCAAAGCCTCAACAAGGTCATGCTGCGTGCGTATCTTTTGCTCTCGGATAATCGCACGAATGATGTCGTGTCGTTTATTGCGATTTTTCACGTAATCTCAACCTTCCTTGTTTGCCATTCTGGGTGGTGCTTCGCCGTAGTGAGCGGTTGCTGTTCTTTTCAGGCCGTGGGAGCTAACACTAAAGCCATCAAAGCCTTTTGCGCATGAAGCCTATTTTCTGCCTCGTCATAAATGGCAGACTGTGCGCTATCCATGACCTCATCGGTAACTTCCTCACCCCGATGCGCAGGCAAGCAGTGCATAAAGATAGCATCGGGAGCTGCCTTTGCCATTGCAGCTGCGTCAATCGTAAAGCTCGCAAAAGCCTGCTGTCGTTTTTGTGCTTGCCCCTCATCGCCCATCGACGTCCACGTGTCAGTGATGACAACGTTTGCGCCTGCGAGCGCAGCAGAAACATCTCCGTCAACCGTAATTTTTGCGCCCGTCGCATGTTCAGCGGCGGCGGCGCTACACTCGTTAATAATACGCTCGTTGGGTTCATAGCCCGCTGGCGTGGCGATATGCAGCTCAAAACCAATAAGCGCCGCCGCCTCCAAATACGTATGCGCCATGTTGTTGCCATCGCCCACATACGCAACTTTGAGCTTGGACAAATCTCCCTTGTGTTCGTACATAGTAAGAACATCGGCAAGCCCTTGGCACGGGTGAAAATCATCGGAAAGTGCGTTAATAACCGGAACACTCGCCCACTGAGAAACCTCCTCGAGCTTGCTTTGCTCAAAGGTTCGCAGCACAATTGCATCAACAAAACGCTCCAACACTTGAACAGTATCCTTGACGCTTTCTCCCCTGCTAAAGGCAGAGCTGGTATCGCTCATAACCGCAGGGTGAGCTCCCAAACGCTGCGTGCCAATCTCAAAAGAGATGCGTGTGCGCAGCGAGGGTTTTTCCATGATGATGCCAACTGCTTTGTCCTTATAGGGTGCCTGCGCTACTTCTTGCAGGGCATTAGTTTTCCAAGCAGACTTTTGTGCCACAGCCGTTGAGAGCACAAGGTGCAGCTCGGCGGGTGCAAGGTCTAAAAGCCTGAGCAAATCGCGCCCTGCCAAAGTATTGCCTGCCAGCAAAGTCGGTGCGCTGTCGAGTGCTGCCCAATTAGGCAATGCAGCTGCTGGTGTCGGAGAATCTGTCATTATGAAACCTTTCCTGCAAGTATCGTTTGTAAAATGCTCAGTGCTTCATCTATCTGTTCTTTGTTTACCACCAACGGAGGCAAAAAACGCAAGGTGTTATCCCCAATGGTGTTTATGACCAATCCGCCTTCGAGTGCAGCCTCTCCCACCTCAGGAGCAACAGGCTTACTAAGGCTCACGCCGCACATCAAGCCTTTGCCCCGCACGTCTACCACAAGCGGAAGCTTGGCAAGGCCCGCTGCAAAATACTCACCCAGCTGGGCTACCTGTGTTGCAGCATCATTTGCCTCCAGCTCATCAAGCGTTGCGTGAGCGGCTGCTATTGCCAGCGGCCCTCCGCCAAAGGTAGAGCCATGCTCTCCTAACACAAGCAAATCCGCCATCTCACCACAAGCAGCAAAAGCAGCAACAGGAAAACCATTGCCAATACCTTTAGCCATCGAAACAATATCGGGAACAATGCCTGCGTGCTGGTACGAGAAAGGATAGGTTCCCGTTCTGTAAAAACCTGTTTGCACCTCGTCAATAATGAGGGCAATGTTGCGCTCGGCGGTCAGCTTGCGCACCGCCTTAAGATACTCAAGACTACAAGGCCAAACGCCTGCCTCGCCCTGAACACACTCCAACATAACGGCACAGACCGCCGAGCTTCCTGCAGCTGAGCCGTCAGGGGCAGCGGCGGCATGTGCCGCAGCACCGTCGGCGGCATGTGCCGAGCCATTAGCAGCGGCGGCGGCGTTTGCAGCAGCACCGTCAAGCGCAGCAAGCAGCGCAGCCTCATCGTTAATGGGCACGTGAATAAAACCAGCAGGCATGGGGGCAAATACCGCCTGCTTTCCCTCTTGGCCCGTAGCAGCCAGCGCCGCTAAGGTACGCCCATGAAAGCTCTGTTGCGCAGAGATAATAGTTCCTGCACCGCCAAGTTTTTCGTTTCCATATTTACGAGCAAGCTTAATGGCTCCCTCGTTTGCCTCGGCACCGCTGTTAGCAAAAAAGACCTTCCAGGCACCGGAGGGATCCTCTTGCTCAGCGCCCGACGTTGCCAAAAGCCCACTCAGTTTTTGGGCAAGCTCTCCCCTGCCCTCAACATAAAAATAGTTGCCAACATGAACAAGCTTTGCAGCCTGCTCTTGCAGCGCAGCAACCACGTTTGGGTTGCTGTGTCCTACGCTCACAGCACCCACGCCAGCCAAAAAATCAAGGTACTTTTTGCCTGCATCATCGTAGAGATACACGCCCTCGCCACGCACAAACATAACCGGTTTGCGTCCGTAGGTGTGCATCACAAAATCATTTTCGAACTCTTGCTGTTGTACCAAACTCATAACTCTCTCTTTTCTATTTCAAGCAGTTTGCCAAACGTCGCCTTGCGTCAATCTATTGTTGCTACGTATTGTTGCTACTACTTCGCTTTAGCAAACCGCCACCTATTCCAAATTGTCAAACTTAACCGTGCAGTTTGCTCGCCAAATTATCAAGCGGATAATGCTCAAAGTCCTCGGGCGCATAATCCTCGCTGTCGGGCAGTATCATGGTGCCCACACCTTGGTCGGTAAAAATCTCCAAAATGAGCGAATGCGGAATGGTGCCATTCAAAATGTGAGCACGAGAAACACCGGCCGTCAACGCAGTAATAGCAGCGTCAACTTTAGGAATCATACCCTTGGTAAGATTGCCCTCGTCCCGCAGCTTTATTGCCTCAGACAGCTTAAAGCGCATGATAAGCGAGCTCTTATCCTCAAAATCACGATAGAGGCCGTCAACGTCGGTCAAGAAAATGACCTTGTGCGCCCCAATGGCAGCGGCAATTTCGCCCGCAACCAAATCGGCATTGACGTTGTACGACTGACCGTCCTTTCCCACTGCCACACTGGCAATAACGGGGATATAATCAGTAGAAATCAGGTCGCAGAGCAAGGTGGTGTCAATCTCAGACACCCGCCCTACCAAACCCATCTCATCGCTTACCGGCACTGCTTTAACAATATGACCGTCGGCACCATTGAGCCCAACGGCAATGTGCCCGTGCTCATTCATCTGAGAAACAAGCTCTTGATTGACCTTGCCAATGAGCGCCATTTTTACCACTTCCATGACCTCAGGCGGAGTAACCCTAAAGCCGTTTTTGAACTCCACGGGGAGGTTAAGTTGCTCACAAATGCGGGTGATGTCATTGCCGCCGCCATGCACAATAATGGGGTTGATGCCAATGATTTTCATAAGGATAATATCGCTCATAACGTCAGCCCTGAGCTTCTCGTCAACCATAGCAGCGCCACCGTATTTGACCACAACGGTCTTGCCCGTGGACTCTTTTATCCACGGCAGTGCCTCAACGAGCAGCTGGGTTTGACCGATGGCCTCAGCCCGCATTGCCCTAATGTTTTCTTTTTCCTCCGCAGGAGTTAGGTGGTTCATGATAACTCGCTTTCTGGTTTGGTTTTCTAACTACGATAATCGCTGTTAAGGCTCACGTACTCATGGGTAAGGTCGCAGGTCCAAATCTGTGCTGAGGCCTCGCCCGCTCCCAAATCAACTTCAATAATAATCTCATCAAGCTCGTCGAATAGCTGCCGTGCTTTTTCCTCGTCAAAAGTAAGCGCCAAGCCGTCTTTGCACACGGGCAAACCCATAAGCGCAATGCTCACCTTCTCTTGCTCAAAATCTGCACCGCTTTTACCGAGTGCCATAGCAATACGACCCCAGTTGGCATCATGTCCTGCAATAGCCGTCTTAACAAGCGGAGAATCTGCCACCGCACGAGCGGCACAATCTGCGTCGACCTCGTCAAGCGCACCGGTAAGCTTTACCGTAATGAGCTTGGAGGCCCCTTCACCATCTCGGGCAATCTGACGAGCAAGGTTTTCGCACACCTGCGTAAGCGCCGTTACAAAAAGCGGATACACAGGGCAGTCTGTCGTTATGGTCTTGCCCGGGGTTGCTCCCGTAGCAAACAAGAAAACACTGTCGTTTGTTGAGGTGTCACTGTCAACGGTTACCCTGTTGAACGAAACATCAACCGCCTCACGCAGCGCCAGCGTTGCCGCTTCTTGGGTAAGGGCGGCATCGGTTGCAATTACGGCGAGCATGGTTGCCATATCGGGTGCAATCATGCCAGAGCCCTTGCACATGCCACCAACGGTGTAGGTAACTTCTATCCCGTCGCTTTGGGTTGCCGTAAAGCGCACCGCAGCTTGTTTGGACACGGTGTCGGTGGTTTTGATGGCATCGGCGGCTGCTTGAGCAGCATTTGCGTCGGTGCCGTCATCTGTGCCGAGCGCTGCTACCGCCAAAGGAAGTCCTGCTTCAAAAGGGTCGCACGACAGCGGAACACCAACAACGCCCGTGGACGCTATAAGCACTTGGTGCGGCTTGCAATCAAGTGCCTCCGCAGCCAGCTGAGCCGTGCGAATGGCGGTTTGTTTGCCCGCCTCACCCGTTGCAGCATTTGCGTTGCCTGAGTTTATGACAACAGCGCAGGCGGTATCCTCAAGTTCAATAATTTTATCGAGGTGTGTGCGAGAAACCGTAACAGGTGCCGCACAAAAAGTGTTTTGCGTAAAGACTGCCGCTGCGGTCGCACCTTGGGGGGCAACAATAAGCGCAAGGTCTTTGCGTGTAGGGTCTTGCCTAAAGCCCGCTGCAACGCCTGAACACTTGATGCCTTTTACCGCACCAAGCCCGCCGCTTATGTCTGTTTCGGTCATCGCTTCCATTGCTGTTGCCATTGCTGCTTCCCTGTCTGTTCCCGTCGCCGTTTCCGTCACCGGCTCCGTCGCTTGCGTTGTATCAGCAGTCATGTTTATCCCTTCTCTCCCGTAGCTTTAGACCACAGGAGCAACTGCATCGAGGCCCTGAGTTTCGTCAAAGCCAAAAAGAATGTTTGCGTTTTGTATCGCTTGACCAGCCGCACCCTTGCCCAGATTGTCGATGGCACATGAGGCAACCAAACTGTGCGAATGGGCATCATAAGCGCAACCCACCTGTGCGTAGTTAGTGCCTGCAACCGATGAGCTGTGCGGCATCGTGCCAAAGAGCAAGAGGCTCACAAAGGGCTCGTTGCTGTATGCCTCGGCATAGGCCTGCTCGAGGGCTGCTTTCGCCTCAGCAGCAGAGAGCTCTTTGGCAAGCGGCAGCACCACCGTTGAAACCATGCCTCGCTTAAGCGGTGCAAGATGCGGAGTAAAGACCACCTTAAGCTCATGTTCGGCTACGCCAGAAAGGGTTTGAGCTATTTCGGGAGTATGCCTATGCGACGTTGCACCATAGGCACAGAGGTCGTCTGAAGCGCTGCAGAAATGCGTGGTTTGCGTAGCCTTGCGTCCTGCTCCCGAAACGCCCGAAATGGCATTAACGATAATCGGTGCGTTTTTGGCATGCAGCCCAGCCTTGAGCGCAGGGGCACACGCAAGTGCGGTAGCGGTAGGATAACAACCTGGATTTGCTACCAACGGAGGGAGGGAGTGCTTGTCGCCTGCAGGGCCGCCCATACCCTCCTGCCACGCCTGAACCTTTTCTTTAAGCTCAAGCCTGTTAAGCTCAGGCAAGCCATACACGGCGTGGTCAAGCAACTCGGGTGCAGTGTGGGCTACTTCGTACCACTGTTCATAGGTCGCTGCGTCCTTGAGCCTAAAGTCAGCACTCAAATCAACAACAGCAATGCCCCGCTCAAGCAAGCTAGGAGCTATCGCAAACGCAGCGGTATGAGGGACAGCCAAAAAGGCAACGTCAAAGTCGATGCCCGTCATAGCCTCACTGTGTGCAACTAAAACGAGATCTTTGGAGCCCGCTTGCAATAAGGCAGGATACAGCGCACCCAAAGGTTTGCCTGCGTCCGCCTCAGACGAAGCGACCACCAGCTCAAAGTTTGGGTGGCTCAAAAGCCACCGAACGGTTTCTGCACCTACATATCCTGATGCGCCAATAACGGCTGCGCGTACCATGCCTGCTCCTTACTCAGTTTTTTATCACGTCCGACTCAGTGGGCCCAAAAGCGTCCAAGAGCGCCCAAGAGCCTCAAAACACCCAGGGGCCTCTTGCGCCCAAGAGCCCCATATAGGCACAAAGAGCACTCAAAAGTGCCCCTCGAGGCACCCAAAAGTAACAAACTCTTACCCACAGCCTACCATAAGCTTTCCAGAAGTCAATACTTTTTCCTATTTTATACAATAATTTTATATTTTATCCCCAAAATTATTCATTTATTGCTCTTTACCTCGCCACAACACAACGCTTACAAAAAGCAGAGGGTGGACAAATATGCTACAATGGGCAATCCTGCTGTATCACTTAAGGGGAATTAGTTGCCTGCGATATTTCAAATGCTCATAGTTCTTGTGGTTGCCTTTGCAACGACGTACCTCATGGTTCCCCTTTCCAAACGCCTTGCCACCGTAATTGGGGCTATTGACTACCCGAGCGACAGGCGCATCAACAACAATGCTATCCCCCGCTGCGGAGGAATCGCTCTTTATCTTGGGCTTCTGGCTGCCGGTGCAAGCGTGTGGATTGGCATACATTTTTTTGGGTGGACTATTCCCGACTTTGGGCTTCTCAATGACGTTAACCTCCCCCTCCTCTTTTTGGGCATAACCTTTATGTTTGCCGTAGGGCTTGCCGATGACATCACTCAGCTCTCACCCATAATAAAGTTTGGCGGACAAATTCTTGCGGCGATTATAGTTGTTGTCGCAGGAGTTTCTATCGAAACAATCCGCTCGCCGCTCGACAATGGCACCGTTGCGCTTGGTTGGGTGGACTACCCTATCACCGTTGCTTTTCTTGTGGTGTTCGTTAATATCACCAACCTTATTGACGGACTCGACGGCCTAGCCTCTGGCATTATTGCCATCGTTTCTGCCGGCCTGCTCTATTTAATCTTGTCGCGCGGCGGTTTTCTTTTTGCTCTGCCTTGCATAGCGCTGGTGGGAGTCTGCCTCGCATTTCTCCGCTTTAATTTTTCGCCAGCCTCCATTTTTATGGGCGATTCAGGTGCAATGCTGCTCGGGCTTTTGGTAGGCATTATTTCCATCTCTGGCGTCATTCGCACCCACAGCGTTATTATCATGCTCGTTCCTTTTGTTATGGCGGGCGTGCCTTTGATTGACACGTTTTCTGCCATTGTGAGGAGGAGGCGTGGAAATCAGCCTATCCAGCAGGCCGACATGGGGCACGTTCATCATCGCCTCATGGAAGCTGGCTTAAGCCAACGCAGGTCGGTTCTTATTTTGTACGCCTGCTCGGCACTGCTTACTATTGCAGGTGCGCTGCTCGGCGTTATTCCCAGTGTTTTGGGAAAATGGCTCCTGGTTGTTGGCTTGGCGCTGGTAGTGCTTATTGTAATCTGGCGTTTTGAGCTCTTTGACCCCGTACTCAAGCACTACTTTGAGCATCGTGGCGAGCGTGGACCACGCAAGCCGCACGAGGACGAGGACGACGAGGACGAGGGCTAACCTGCCCTTGCAAGGCTGGCAAAAACTCGCCTCTGTCTGCAGCCTCAAACCCAGTCTATAGCCCCGGGCTAATCGAGAACCTCAAGCCTTTTAATTTTTTCAACACGCTGAGCGTGACGGCCTTCGCCAAAAGGCGTTGCGAGAAAACTCTTGATTATCTTGATGTTTGTTTGTGCGTCTACATAGCGTGCAGAAAGCGTGAGCACATTGGCGTCATTGTGCTCACGTGCTAAAGGAGCTAGCTCAGGGTTTGTAATGTTTGCCGCACGAATACCCTCGATTTTATTGGCAGCCATCGCCATACCAATACCCGTACCACACAGCAAAATCCCAAAATCAGCCATACCCTCGGCAACCGTACGGGCAACCATCTCGGCAAAATCAGGATAGTCAACGCTCTCATCGGTGGCAGGTCCAAAATCCTCGACCGTATAACCTTGCTCATGCAAGTAGTCCGTTACCGTAGTTTTTTGGTCGAAACCTGCATGGTCTGAGGCAATGGCGATGTTCATAAGCGCTCCTTAATCGGTTGTTTTCTAGCTTACCACAGCCTTGATGGCGTCTTTACTGAGAAGCCCTTGCCGAACTACTACCGGCTCTGCGCCAAGGCAGGAAACAACGGTTGAGGGTGTTGAGCCTTGCGTAGTGCCTCCGTCAAGTATGGGAATACCTGCGGCGGCAAACGTGGGGTCAAGTTCTTGTACGGAAGTCGCTGGCGCTTGGTCGGAAAGATTGGCACTCGAAGTTGCAAGAGGCACGCCAAGCTGCCTAATAAGTTCGAGTGTGTTTGTGTGGTTGGGCAGCCGCAGGGCTATGGTGCCGTCCTTTGCTTGAAACTCTGGCGGAACCTCTGTGCTTGCCCGAACTATCAGCGTAAGGGCTCCGGGCCAAAAGGCCTCTGCAAGTTGGGCGGCATAGGCAGGCGGAGCATCTGCATAGCGCAAAAGTGCTGCCACGTCTGACACGAGCCACGCAATAGGCTTTTTCTCATCACGTTCTTTGAACTGATAGAGCGCATCAAGTGAGACGTTTTTGTTTACAGCCACCCCAATGCCATAGACGGTATCGGTAGGGAAAATAGCTGGCTTACCTGCTTGCAGTGCGTCAAGTACCGCTGAAAAGTTTTCGCCCCAATACGAGTAGCGATGTGGGTAACGCTGCGGGCAAGGAGGCTTGTCCTCGCTCACGTTCTTGCTCCCAGACAGCTGTGCCGTAACAAAACGCAAGCGACCCGCCAAATCGACATGGCACGCTACATTTTGCCACACGGACTCTTGGGTCGTTTTGGTCTGGGTCGTGGGGTCCTGCGCCAACTCCTCCTGCTTGAGCAAGCGTGCGGCAGCTTCGACGTTTGTTTCGTCAAGCTCGCAAGCCAACAAACCACCCGGTTTAAGCAAGCAAGCAGCCTGTTTGGCAAGTCGGCGAAACACGTCGAGGCCATCCGCTCCCCCCTCAAGCGCTTCTTGAGGTTCATAATTTGCTATTTCTATTGGCAATTTTTGATAAGCAGCACTCGGAATATAGGGAGGGTTAGATACAACAATGTCAAACGAGCCCTGCTGCTTTGCGTTAGCAACAAAGGATGTGGCAAGGTCATCATGTATGATGGAAATCCTGCTTTGCAGCGGCTTAGGCAAGCACGCAGCGTTTTCTTGAGCGACAAGTAAGGCTTGCTCGCTCATGTCCGTTGCAACAACTTCAACAGCTGCATTTTCGCTCACCAGCGCAAGGGCAATGGCTCCGCTGCCCGTACCAATATCCAAGACTCTTGCAGGGTGCACGTCGTTCGCTTCAAGATGCTCCAAAACAAAATCTACCAACAGCTCTGTTTCGGGGCGAGGAATCAAAACGCCCGAACGCACCGCAAGTTCCAAAAATCGAAACGGCGCTTTGCCCACAATATACTGAAGCGGCTCTCCCAACGCACGTCTTTGCAGGGCCTCGCCAAGCACAGTCAACTCAGCTTCTGCAGGAGCCTCATTGGCACGCAGCACTAAATCGCTCGGGCTCAAACCCAACAAGCCGCTCACCAAAAAAGATGCAGCAGAAGCGGGATTTTCCTCACCTTGCATATCTAGGATTTTTTCTGCTTGGCGCAACACTTCAGCGCAGCTTATGCCACGCTCAAAAGCAAACTCGTCGCAAGCAGCGTGCTTCATGCTACACAGCTTGCTCAAGGCGCTTGGCACGATCAGCCGCATTAAGAGCTGTTATCAGCTCCTCAAGCCCTGAGCCTCCCGCACCCAGCAAAACACCGTTGTACGTACCGTTATAGCCAATGCGATGGTCAGTTACCCGGTCTTGTGGGCCATTGTAGGTGCGTATTTTCTCGGATCGATCGCCGGTACCAATTTGGCTGCGACGTTGTTCGCCCAACTCTGCTTGCTGCTCGGCAAGCATACGGTCATACAATCGGGCACGCAGCACCTGCATGGCAGCCTCTTTATTTTGCAGCTGAGATTTTTGATCTTGCGACTGCACCACCAAACCCGAGGGCGTATGGGTAATGCGCACCGCTGAGTCTGTTGTGTTAACGCTTTGCCCACCGGGCCCCCCCGCACGATACACGTCAATGCGTAGGTCATTGAGGTTTATGTCAACATCAACTTCATCTGCCTCAGGCAGCACCGCAACGGTTGCCGTTGAGGTATGAATGCGCCCCTGACTTTCCGTTTTGGGCACACGCTGCACCCGATGAACACCACTTTCAAACTTCATAAACGAGTAGACCTTATCGCCAGAAACCTTAAACTCCAGCTTGCTAAAGCCCCCCGCCTCAGACGCAGAAGCGTCTATTTGCTCAGACTTCCAACCTTTGTCATCGGCGTAGCGCAAATACATACGGTACAAATCGCCCACAAAAATGGCAGCTTCATCTCCGCCCGCTCCTGCACGCAGCTCGACAATAATATCTTTTTCGTCGTTAGGGTCGCCCGGAACCAGCATGAGCTTAATGCGCTCCTCAAGCTCATCAAGGGTTGTTTGGTGCTCGTCAATTTCTGCCTGAGCAAACTCCTTCATCTCAGGGTCGCTTTCGGTACGCAACAGCTCCTTGGCACCCTGAATGTCGTTTGCGGCTTGCACATAGGTACGTGCGTTGCGCACCAGCTCAGATTGCGCCGAATGTTCCTTGGTTAGGCGAATATATTCCTTTTGGTCTGCAAGCACCGCAGGGTCGCCCAGCTTGGCCTCCAGCTCAGCGTACGCATCTATAATCTGTTGCAGTTTTTCACGCATAAAAAATCGTTCCTTTGGTTATTTGCCTTCGAAAATTGAATAATGATGATTGTTAAGCACCTGCCCATAGTAGCACAATTTCCTCGTGAGGGGCAGCTGGTGAGAGCGTTTGGTGTGCCGCTATAGAGCGATATTGTCATAAGTTATAAAGCAAAAATGTCACAACTCTGTCATTGTTCACAAAACGGTTGTTTTGTTGAAAGGATCAGAGTTGAATACTTTGCATTATTTATCTCCCAAGGAGGAACTTATGTCAGAAATGGTAAGAAAAGTGCTTAATGACGGAATGTCTTACGAAAGGGCTGCTGTAGTTTACGGCGTCAGTGAGCGTACGGTAAGAAGAAAAGTTGATATTTATCTTAAGCTCGGCGCCAAAGGGCTTGCACATCGCTCCCGTAGTCGCTTGGCCCCAAACAGAACTCCGCTTGATATGGAGGATAAGATTTTGTTGCTTTATGAGAGCCGCTATGCAGGCTATAACTTTACCCACTTTAACCAAAAGCTCAAAGAAGTTGAAGATATTCACGTTTCTTATCCTGTTGTCTATAGACTTTTGATGGCTTCAGGGCATCGCTCTCCTAAAGCGCATCGTGTGCGTAAAAAAGAAAGCTTGCACCCTTCGCGAAAAAGAAGGCAATCCTTTGGTGAGATGGTGCAAATGGATGCAAGTGTGCATACCTGGTTTGAAGATGTGACTTGCAATTTACACCTGGCCATCGATGATGCCTCTTCTCGTGTTCTTGGGGCTCATTTTGAAAAACAAGAGACTTTACATGGTTACTTTTGCGTGTTTTCCCAGATAGTCAAAGACTATGGGGTGCCAGAGGAGTTTTACACAGATAAGCGCACGGTATTTTGCTCTAAAAGGACAAGGAGTGCGCGGCTTGAAGATGATGCGGGAACGCAGTTTCGCCTTGCTGCTTCAAAACTTGGTGTCATAGCTATTCATGTAACCTCGGTCCCCCAAGCAAAAGGACGCGTAGAGCGAGCCTTCCAGACATTTCAAGATCGTTTGATCTCAGAGATGCGCACCGCCAAGATTGCATCAATTGATGAAGCAAACGCCTTTTTACCTGCCTTCATAACCAACCATAACGCTCGTTATGCGCTTGATACAAAAGCAATGCCCAATGTGTTTGTTGAAGGACCGAGCGAACAAGAGCTTAACATAGCTTTATCAGTTGTGTGCGAGCGAACGGTTAATGGTGGGTCTTGCATTAGCTTTAAAAGCAAGGCATATCTGCCTTTCGAGAATAAAGAGCGCATCTTGCTCAAGAACCCGGCACGGCGAACTGGAACGGCTTTTGAATAAAATCTATGAGGATAACGCCCTCGGACGGCTACCAAAAAAGCGTTTTGATTCCCTTACCCAGACCTACGGAGAGGAACAGGGAACGCTTGAACAAGAGATTGACGAAATCCAATCGGCGGTAGAAAAATATGAGGACGATAACGGACGAGCCGAACGGTTTATCCAACTGGTTGAACGCTATACAGATTTTGAGGAAATCACCCCTGTTATGATACGCGAGTTTATTGAAAAAATCGTTGTCCATGCAAAGGAAAATCAATATGTGCAATCCTCTCCCCAAAGAGTGGAGATACACCTAAACTTTATCGGTGAGTTTGAACTGCTTGACGCTAAACATGAACCGACGCCGGAAGAATTGGCAGAGCAGGAGCGCATAGAAAAAGAGCGTGAGTACAATCGGCGGCGGTATCAAAAAAGAAAAGCAAGCGGGTACTACGACAAGGCAAAAAAAGAACCGCAGAAGGCGAAACAGAATATTGCCGACTTGCCGATGGCGGCGAACCAGTGAACAGGGATAATCTCGCTAACGATAACACATCGTGGCGTGAAGCGGCTCAATGCATTGTGTTTAATGAGTTATGTATGTAGCCAATGAAAATCCAACAAGCACAAGCCAAATGAGCGTCATAGATGCGGGAATAAGAATATCGAACTTTATTCTTGTAAGCCGTAGAGTATGAAAATTTTCCTGTCTACCCCAAATAGAAGTCATATTTTTGTACACTTCTTTTCTAACTGATTTGTCCCTTATATATGTCTGCTCGCTTAGATAATTTTGTGGGTTTGTTCTCTCATCTCTGATGTTGCCTTTTTTATCAAATATAGTATTCATCGCATACTTATGATAATCAAGAATCTGAGTTCTTACATATATTACTCTAAACCAGATATACCATATTTGAATTACAGAAATAACAGCAATTATAGTTGTCAATATGAAACTATTCGCATATGTTATTGCTCCAACAGCAAGTAAAATTGATTGCGATGAAAGAAAATTGCTTCTGTACGCCTGCACATTAGACTCATATACACCCCATTCTTCATTAGGTTTGAAATTTCTCATTTCCATTAGCCTCCCAGTATATAAATTTCTCTGCTCGTTGCTCAGATAAAATGCACTGTTAATGATATTACTTACACGGTCTTTGTGCGTTCCCCATCGGGCAAGGGTAAAGCGACACGCCGATGGGGGCGGGACGGTTCGCACGAAGCACGAGCGGACGGACGGAAAGGCGGCGCGGGTCACGCGGCGTTTTCTGTCCGTCCGTATCGCCGCAAAGTCGAAACAAGGAAGCAAAGCTTTGTTGTTGTAGACGGCGGCGAAGCCCGCGGCAGCGCCCACGGCAGTTATCCGCGAAGCGGTAACTGTCAGAGTGGGTCACACGCTTCCATGAAGCGGGTGATTCGTTCTCGTTCCTGCTTCGGCATTTCTGCGCTACCACATAAAAGACACATTGAAAACACCTATTCGCTATGAGACTCTTTTAGCGGAACACCAATATTTTCAATGAAGTAATCAACATCCCTATTTCCTGCCTTTTCAGCTTCTTCCGAAAAAAAACAGCCGGGTAGCCCGCCTTTTGTACGATGAAACAATACGCACGAACAACATTTGCCTCATTTATCGCAATCCGTAAAAGAACACTTACAAAGGCTTTCACTCCCCAAGTTGTTAGACCGTTCACAGGATGACAATTAACATTCTCCTATCTATAAATAATCTGCTTGGAATAATACTTCCAAAAAATACTATACCACGAAAATATGAATATTTCCATATGGAAAATCCAAGCCCCGAAGCGGTCAAGACGTCAACCGCCGAGGGGCTTTTTATATATACAAACCAAAACAGAAAAGGAGATTTTTTCATGGCTAATTCAAAAGAAGAATTGAAGTTAATCCGCATGAACGAAGTCGAAGCAACGGCGATAGACTGGCTGTGGTATCCCTAAGGCGACAAAGGGGACGGTATGATTTTGTCACACTCTATTTTAATATGTGACAAAATCATACCGTCCCCTATACTCGATGGTCTTCCTTACGACTCTTGAGTCCGCCTGCGTGCCGACTGGTACACCGAGGAAATAACACGGGTTAAAGAAATTATCACAAGAAGCGCGACTGCTATGCTTCCGGCTACAAACAGTGCCTCAAGACCCGTTCGAAGCGCCGCCTGCGTATCGTTTGCAAGAAGAAACGTCATGGCCTTGTACATAAGGCCTCCCGGCACCAGCGGAAAAATTGCCGGAATAATAAACAAGGTAGCAGCATCTTTACTCAAGCGTGTTGCAATTTCGGCAAGCAAGGCAATGGTGCAGGTAGCGATAAAACAACCCATAACTTGGCTGCTCCCCGCTGCCAGCATGAGTTCGTAAACAGCAAAACCACAGCCAGCTATAAAGCCAACGGGAAGCAGATAGCGACGTGGGATATTAACCATAATTGCAATGCCCATCGTACCAATGAGCGCAAACAGAAATTGGAATTGCACGGCAAACTGCGTGGATACGTCGGCATGAAGGGGTGCCGGAGCAAACCTCAGCAACATACCTGCACCACCAGCAATTGCAATGGCGACCAGCAGGGATTCTACCGTGCGAGAAACGCCCGAGAGCATATCGCCAGAAAGCAAATCACGGACGGCATTAACAATGGCCACGCCGGGCAGATACACAATGATGCTACCGATAATCATAGCGCTCAACGAGGAGCAAAAGCCGAGATTGAAAATGAGCAAGGCTAAGCCCTCTGCAAAAAAACAACTGGCAAAAACCACGATAAAACGGTTGATTTTTAAGTGTCCAATCGAGAGCGAAAAGAGATAAGCTGCAACACCAACTCCTATTGCACAGGCGCCATCTATAGGGCTCCCTCCGTTGACCATCGTAAAGAAAAAAGCGATTACTACGAGTGCCGCAAGGCGAATGGGCAGCTTAAAACCATCGAGAGCGTCTATGCGGTCAAGCTCCTTTAAGCCTTCGTTTATGCTTTCCTCAGTGTGCGCAGGTGCTGCGGTAAAGCGGCGTATAAACGTGTTGATTTGAGAAACTTTTTCTAGGTCTGTTGAGCCATGTCGCACACGTCTAATGGCAGTTTGAACCTCAGCTCGCGCCTCGTCTGCGCCAACCGAAACAATAATGCCCGTTGTGGTAATGAAACTTTGTACATATTCGATGTCGCAGGCATGGCAAATACGCTCAATGGTACTTTCGGCACGGTACACCTCAGCGCCACTTTTGAGCATTATTTCGCCAGCACGAACCGCCAGCATAAGCACTTTGTTTTTGTATGCGCTCAAAGGTTTTTTGCTTTCGTGTGTATCCATAGATTTCTCGTTTTTGTGTGCGTTCATGGGTTTTCCTACTTCGCTATTTTATAGAGCAATTCTATGATGCGGTTGGTGGCGCCAGCGGCATCAGAGCTACTGGCTGCTTGAGTCATAGAGGTGCGCAGCGTTTCGTTTTCTAAAAGCTCGATTAAGGTTTCTGCAAAAACGGGGCTGCTTAAGTCTGCATCGATTACACAGCGGGCAGCGCCTGCCTCAACAAGGGAGCGTGCATTGGCTGTTTGATGGTCATCGGTCGCATAAGGATACGGAACAAGCAGGGCTGGAATACCAAAAACGGCTATCTCTGCAAGCGAGCCTGCGCCAGCACGTGCAAGCACTACATCGGAGGCGGCAAAGGCCTCGCCCATCTGCGTGCAGTAGTCAATTGCATGCCAGCGTTTTTGTTGTTGCTCGTTAAGTGTTTGCGCAAGTTGACTGCATACGGCATCAAATTGCTTGGGCCCCGTAAGATGCACAACGTGAGTGTTGGGCTGCGCTAGTATGCTTGAAGCTTGGGTTACTACTGCTTCGTTGATGGAGCGCGCGCCTTGGCTTCCGCCAAACACCAAAAGTACGCAGGCGTTGGCAGGAATGTTGCAAGCACTGCGAAAAGACGTGCGTGCCAAGGCGCGCGCCTCAGGCTCGGCACACTCCAACAGAGAGGAGCGTACCGGATTGCCCGTGAGCTCCACTAGTGTTTCTGGCCTAAAGGTCAGCTGCTTGCGTGCCTGCTCATACGTTAAGGCAATCGCACCAACTCTTAGTCGTGCCAAAAAGCGATTTGCCCAGCCAGCCGCTGAGTTCTGCTCGTGAATAAGCACCGGGAGTCCTTTTTTTAAGGCAGCCCGACACACAGGAACAGAGGCAAAACCACCAAACCCCACCACAGCATCCGGCTTTACTTCGCCCAGCCACTTTTTTGCTAAGGTGGTCGAGCGTTGCGTATGCCACACAAAGGCAGGAAGGCTTGCTGGCTTTGAGCGATTGAACCCCTTGGATTCAAAACCTTTATACGAAATACCCTCTTGGGCTACCAGTGCTACTTCTTGTCCGTGGGTGCTTCCCGCAAAAAACAACTCGTGCCCAGCAGCTCTCAGAGCTTGTGCTACGGCAAGCGCAGGGTAAATGTGCCCAGCGGTACCGCCACTTGTTACAACAATTTTCATGCGCCCTCCTTACGATCCTTATGCTCTTTGTGCTCTTAGTGATTTTATGCTCTTTATGATTTTTATGCTTCCGTCCGCCGTGTTAATGTTCATGCGCCACACTGTCTGCCCTTTATGCGCCCGCACCACCCGCACGTCGCTGAGAACGTGCTGGTGTGCTCGCACCGTTTCTATTGCGAGAGCGTCCCGAAACAGGAAGTGCTGCAGCCTTTGAGCCCGCAGCAGGTTTAGCCCTACAAGACGGCAAGTCTGAAACATGGTCGCCTCGCATGAACGCTCCACTTGACGGCGGGGCGGGTCTATTTGCGTATGAGGCAGCCGATGGCGGAACAAAGGCCAATCTCGACATTTTAGCCGGTGCCATGCTGGGGCGAGGGGGCATCTTGGCAGCTGGTCTTTTGCCAGAACTTGGCGCGCTTGAACTCGGCACTCCGTATGCTCCCGATGCTCCTGACATTCCCTTTGCGCCTCGTGCTCCCATCGCACCTCGTGTTCCAGCTAATCCAGAGTAACCGGTTGTCCGCACGCTTGAAGTGCCAGAATATCCTGCGGTTGCCCGATTGTTGCTCGCCGCCGCTCGCACTCCGCCTGCAGTTGCCTGTGCTCCGCCTGCACTCACTCGTGCGCCAGAAGCTCGGCTCGGCATTCTGATGGGTGCTTTATCTGAAAACGCAGAGGCCTGAGCCGACCTCACAGATTGGACGCAGCGTCGCTCAGCTGTTTTGGTTGGCGCAGTATTTTTTGGAGGCTTAAAGCCCCGTGTTTTCTTTGAAGCGGAAGCTGGAGCACAAGCCGCCGATGAAGCCGATGCAGAAGCAGGGGCACCACCAAACGCTGGACGAGCTGGTTTTGGTGAAGTATTAGGACGCTTGCGCTCACGCTGCGTTGTGTCGTGCGAAGTTTTGCTCTTTGCGCCTCCCTCGATAATAAGAAGCTCATCACGACGCTGCGTTGAGCGGTCGCGCGAATCTGAGTGAAAAGCAACCGAAAGCACCAGCCCCACCAAAATCATGGACGAAAGCAGCGAAGTACCGCCCGCACTAATAAACGGCAGAGGCTTACCCGTAATGGGCGCAAGGCCCAAAACGCAGAGCATATTTATAAAGGCCTGAAGCCCAATAAGCGTCGCAGCAGAGCCCGCAATCATACGTCCCGTAACATCGGGGGCGTTGCGGGCAACCATGAGGCCCGAAAAAACAAACAGCACAAAAAGCAGTGCGGTTGCAAAGGCTCCCAAAAGACCAAGTTCCTCACCAATAATGGCAAAAATGAAGTCGTTTTGCGCCTCGGGGAGATAGAGGAACTTCTGGTGAGATTGTCCCAGCCCCACGCCCGCTATGCCTCCCTCACCAAAAGCGTAGAAGGAGTTGATAATCTGATAGCCCTCCTCAAGCGGAGCAGCCCACGGGTCGATAAACGCCATCATACGACTTTGCCTAAAGCTCGCCATCATAATTGCAAAAACAGCCACAACACATAGTATGCCGAGGTAGGTTGCAACAATGCGTCCGGGAACGCCACCGAGCCACATAACAACGGCAACACCAACAAGCGCAATAACAGCCGTTCCTAGGTCGGGCTGCGCTAAGAGCAGGAGCGTCGGAATGGCAACACCAAGGATAATGCACCCCAAACGCCAGCCTGTGAACTTTGACTCATAAAGTTTGGCAACAAAATGAGCGGTAATGAGCATGAGGGAGATTTTAACCAGCTCGCCGGGCTGGAAGTTAAAGCCGCCAATTTCAATCCACCGCTTTGCACCAAGAGCCTCGTCACCCTTAAGAAGGGTGTAGGCCAACAGAAGCGCAATTACTACCCAAAGAGCCCATATTAGACCCCAGACGATAACACGTGCGTTGCCCGTGATAAGTCGGTGGTAGTTTACGGCAGCCAAAACGATTGCAATAACAACGCCTATAGCTACAAATTGCAGCTGCTTTATGAAGTAGAAAGCAGGATCGCCCGTGTCAACAAGAGCCGTGATGCTCGAGGCGCTGTAGACCATGACTAGACCAAATATCAACAGCAAGACTACCGAAACGATAAAGAGAATACGTGCCCACACAACCATTGAACCGCCCACCAGCGAAAATGCTGGAGTTTTTTTGGTTTGAGCTTTAGTTTGAGCTTTAGTTTGGGCTGCTTGCTTGTTCTGAGCCGATTGTTTGCTCTGGGCCGCCTGTTTGTTCTGAGCCGCCTGTTTGTTGTTTTTGGACGACTGCTTATTTTTGCCCTGAGCCTTTGTGCTGGCAGAGGTGGTTGTGGTTGCACGACGAGATGCACCCGAGGAGGGTGCTGTTTCTCTCGATATGTTAGGCACAACTCTCAAGCCCACCTTACTAACACAGCTCCTTTGCAGCTAGCATTGCCTTCTCGGCAGCTTCTCGGGGTCGAAGCCCAGCACGCAGGCCAGCAACAAACTCCTTAAATGCCCCGCCACGTGCCTCAAAACACGGAAACTCATCAAACGAAGCGCAGGCGGGCGAAAGGAGAATCGTATCTCCCTCTGCACTTGCAGCAACCGCCGCCACGCACGCTTCAGAAAAATCTTTAAGAGGCAAAACTTCAAATGCGTCGCAGGTGCTAAACGCCTTATAAAGTCGCTCGCCAGCCTCGCCGTAGCAAAGCACCGTCTTGCAATTTCTTGAACAGGCGGTAACCAGTTCATCAAGCTCGGTGCCCTTGTCGCTGCCGCCAAACAGTGCGATAACCTTACGACCCTCGTCGTCACCAAAAGATTCCACCGCTTTAATAGCGGCGTCGGTGTTGGTAGCCTTGGAGTCGTTGTAGAAGCGAACGCCATCAACCTCACCACAGGGCTCAAGCCGATGCTCAGGTGCGCTAAAGCTCTGCAGGCCCTGAGTAACCTGCTTGGGGTTTGCGCCAACGTGCAACGCAACACTTGCCGCCAATAAAGCGTTTGTAATGTTGTGAGGGCCACGGATTTTGAGGTCTGCAATATGACAAAGCTCGTGCGGTTTTTTATCGAGCACCACCGTAAGCGTATGGGAATCAGGCGAAACATAGGCAGCGTTTTGTGCGCCGCACTGCGCTGCCATACTGTGGTACAGGCCCTCGCATGTTCCCACACCAATGCTGGGCTGGTTGTTTGCCCGCAACGTGCGCAGTGCGGCGCACGCCGGCTCATTGGTAGCATCAACCACCGCAAGGGACTCGGCAGCAAGGTTTGCAAAAATCTTAAGCTTAGCCTGCTCGTAGGCCTCATACGAACCGTGCCACGAGAAGTGGTCGGGCGTAATGCCCAGGAGCACCGACGTATCTGGAGCAAATTGCACCGTTGAGTACAGCTGATAGGACGAAAGCTCCGCAATTAAGTATTCGTCGGCCGAGCGCTTAACAATTGCCTCAATACATGGGTTGCCGATGTTGCCAACCGTGCGAGCCTTTATGCCTGCCTCGTTGAGCAAATGGGCAATGAGCGAGGTGGTGGTGGTTTTTCCGTTTGTTCCCGTAACGCCAATCCAGCGCTCAGGCGATATGCGCCACGCCAATTCTGGCTCGCAAATAAGTTCTTTTGCGCATTTGAGGGCACTTTGGTAAAACGGCGTGTGATACGGAATACCCGGACTTGCTATGGCAAGATCGTAGTTTCCGTGAACTTCCTGCTCGCCAACGTAAAGTGCTAGTTTGAATGGCAATTTATCTTGACTCAAGTTACGGTCTTTGAGCCACCCTTCTAAATCAGCGGCGTCACCAGCAGAAAGACCAAAAATTGCAAGACTGTTAAGCTGCTTAGCATGAGAAACAAAGTACTCGAAAATCGCCCTCCCGGTAACCTTACAGCCGAGAAGACACACGTCTCCAAAAGAGCATGATTCAGAGATACCGCCTAGTTTGTTGTTAGCTACGTTTGCGGTCATGCCCTGATTATACCTTAAATTGAGAAATAAAGTGGCAAAAAGGGATTTTTTGGTAATTTTTTGTAGCTGGCGAAAAAGCACGAAATGTCCAGAGTTTTTTTACAAAAAGTTCAAAAAAATCGACGTACAACCTGCCTGTCAAGCGTAATTGCTGGTCAGGACCGTAAGGCTTTTTCAAGTAAGAACTGGCTAATAAATAAGTAATAAAAAATATAGAAAAAGGATAGAAACGGTACAGACTCCAGCAAGAATCGCTTGCTATGGTGAAGGCTGTACACAGAGCCTTGGGTGGTACTCCGGTTTCGATTATTCAATTCGATAATTGAAAGGGGTCCTACTTATGGGTAATACCTTTTTTGAACTTTTATTCGGCCTTGTGCCGACACTTGTTCAACTGATCGTGCCTATTGTGATAGGCCTGAGAGGACGAAAGGAGGCTACAAAGGTTGTAAATATTGAGCGCATTTTCGTCGAGATTAACATCGCGGCGCCAAATGCGCGGAAGTCGCCTAAGCGCAAGCAATAGACGACTTCCCAAAAACTACAACCGGAGTACCACCCCAACCAAAGGGTTCTGTGTACTCCCTTAATGGGTATTGTACCACATTTTGAAATTAGGCTTATAGGACAAAACGCGTTGATAGAGTTATCGGTCAGAAAACTAATAGGTCGTCCTCTTGCGGCAATGTGAGGGGTGGCTGCGCCGCATGGATGCTGCCTGCAAGATGACGGTTGGTGCGGCGTTTAGATATACTCCAAAATGCGGGGGGCGACTTGCTTTTTGCGGGAAAGAATGCCCGGCACCCATACGCTGCCTTCGGCAAACGAAACCTTAAACACTCGCTCGACAATGCGAGGATCTCCGGCTAGCAAAAGCTGGGAGCCCTCCGCAATAACATCGGTTATGAGCAAGAGCGCAAAGGCATAACCACGCTCAGCCACCAACTGCTCAAGACGCTCGGTCAAAGCTTTTTCATGCTCAAGAATATTGGCCAAAGAAACTGTTTCGTACTGCGCAATGAGTACGGTTGTCTCCCCCACTTCAAACTCTTTTGCGTCAGCGCCCGTGATAGCCTCAATGGTAGGAGGACTTGCAGCATCTCGACTGCCAAATAAGTCGATGCCAAATTGCAGGGCCTCAACACCAATAGCCTCGCCTAAGAACTCAGCCATTTCTTTGTCGGTAGGCGTGCAGGTGGGAGATTTGAGCAGCACGGTGTCGGTCATAATGGCAGAAAGCAAAGCAGCAGCAATGTGCCGTGGAATGGGAACGCCATGCCGCCTAAACTCAAGCGTCACAATAGTTGCCGTTGAACCGAGCGGGTAGTTAATAAATTGAATGGGCTTGAGGGTCTGAATATCGCCGATGCGGTGGTGGTCAACTATCTCTAAAACCTCTGCATCTGCAACACCGGGCGCACCTTGGGCAATCTCATTGTGATCAACAAGAATAACGCGGCGGCGGGGTGTGCGTGCAAGATCGGTGCGCGTAACAATACCAATACAGATGTCATCGTCATCTAACACCACTGCCTCACGCAAAGGAGAGTTGAGAATGTCATCGGTTGCATCTTTGAGGAGCGCATCGGGTTTTAAGATGTATGCGCCATCGTCGAGATAGTCTGCCACACATTCAGAAAGAGTTTCTTGACGAGAGCGAGCACTTTCAAGCTCGGAAATAAAAAGCTCTGCGAGCATACGAGTGGTAAAAAGTCCTTGGTATTTGCCCTCAGAATCCGTAACTACCAAAGCACGCTTGTTGCGCTCTCGCATGAGCAGACCTGCGTCAAGAAGACTTGCTCCGGCAGGAATACTGATAACGCCTTCGGTCATCGCATCGCAAACACGACTGTGCAGATGCGGAATAACCGCAGGAGCCTTAAGCCCGTAGCTCTCAAAAACCCAGCGGGTTTCATGAGGCAGCGGACCAAGGCGCACCGCCTCATACGTGTTGGCGGGGTCAAGCTGTTGCTTAAGGTACGCATACGCAAGCGCACTGCAAATAGAATCGTTATCGGGGTTTTTATGCCCAAGCACTAAAACCGGTTGCATGTTCCTCCCTCGGTGGAGCCAGCCTATCAGTTCAACTACTTCTTTTCTTGGCGAGCTAGCCTATCAGCTCAACAACGTCTTTACTTGGCGAGCTAGCCTATCAGCTCAACAACGTCTTTGGCAATCATCAGCTCTTCATTGGTAGGGATAATGAGAATCTTAACCTTTGAGTTTGCCGCTGAGATGGTACGCTCGCCGCCCCGTTTAGCATTAAGCTCTGCATCCAGAACAATTCCTAGATCATCAAGTCCTTCAAGTATCATACGGCGCATGCGATCGCAGTTCTCGCCAACGCCTGCCGTAATTACAATCGCATCAATGCCGCCCATCGAAAACACATAAGAGCCAATATAGCGCTTGACCGCATACGAATACAGCTCGTAGGCAAGTATTGCGCGCTCATTTCCAGCCTCTGCAGCAGCTCGCACATCGCGCAAGTCGTTAGAAAGACCCGAAACACCGAGCAAGCCCGATTTTTTGTTCATAAGGTCATTGGCCTCAGCGGGTGTCATATTTAGCTCGCCGATAAGATAGGTAACGATGGCAGGGTCGATGTTGCCACAGCGCGTACCCATCATCAAGCCCTCAAGCGGCGTAAAGCCCATCGACGTATCAACCGACTGACCTTTGTCAACCGCAGTTATCGAGCAGCCATTGCCCAAATGACAGGTAATAATTTTAAGTTCGTCGATGGGCTTATCGAGCATCGCTGCGGCGCGTTCAGCGACGTAGCGATGCGAAGTGCCATGAAAACCATAGCGGCGAATTCGCTCGGTTTCGTACAGCTCATAGGGCAAGGGATACATATAAGAACGTGCTGGCATGGTCTGGTGGAAAGCCGTATCAAAGACTGCGATCTGAGGCTTGTCGCCCATAATATCGGCGCACGCCTCAATGCCCATAATGCCCGCAGGATTATGCAAAGGCGCAAGCTTTGAACATTCCTTAACTTTATCGAGTACGTCTTGGTCAATAAGCACTGATGACGAAAAATACTCGCCGCCATGCACCACGCGATGCCCCACCGCATCTATCTCGTCAAGAGATTTGATAGCACCATCTGCTGGGTCAATAAGCGCATCGATGGCTGCCTGAACCGCATCGTGATGGTCTTTTAGGTGTACCTCGATCTTACGCTCGTTATCGTCAAGGCCATACTTGTGAAAGCTGTCCTCTGAGCCAACGCGCTCGCAAAGACCTATTGCAACAACCTCCTCAGTTGCCATGTCAATGAGCTGGTACTTGAGGGACGAGCTTCCTGCATTCATAACAAGGATTTTCATAGTTCTCCATTCTTTATCGTATTCCTCAACGAGGACTTATGGGGCATAAAACCAAGGGCACAAAATCAAGCAGGCTGAGCGGCAAGAGAGCGCCTTCATATAAGCAAGCGCACCGCAAAGCTACCCTACCTGGTCGGACAAACAAAGACTAATCTGCGGGGCCCATGCGAATGGGCAAGCGCATTCCGCCCAATACGTGTACGTGCAGGTGATGCACCGTTTGCCTTGCATCATCTCCCGTATTGGCGACAATGCGATAGCCGTTCTCTTCAATACCTTTTAGCTCGGCTACCTTTTTTACCGTTGAAAAGACCTTGCCCAACACCTCACTTGGCACATCATCGCCAATGTTGGCATAGTGCTGCTTAGGAATGATGAGCGTATGGACGGGCACTTGCGGATTAACGTCTTCAAACGCAATAACGTCATCGTCCTCATACACAACGGTAGCAGAAATCTCCCCCGCCGCTATCTTGCAAAACATGCAGTCTGTCATATAAGCTCCTCGTAAAAACGTAAGCACAACAAAAGAAATCTTTGGTTAATCGCTCAGTGTCAAGCGTTTGGCAGCAAATAGCAAGTGCTACGCGTCACACACTAACGGCGTACCATGGTAAGCAAATACAGCAAGTACAGCAGCGATGACAGAGCAGCAGCCACATAGGTAAGCGCAGCAGCGCGCAAAACTGATTTAGCTCCGCCACTTTCTTGCGCTGTTACCGCAGGATTTGACCGAATGTAGGCAAGGCCACGACTCGTTGCATCAAACTCAACCGGCAGCGTAACCACTTGGAACAAAATAACTGCACCATAGAGAATTATGGCAAGCCAGATGAGCTGCGTTGCACCAGGGATAGCCTGAGTAAGCATAAAAATACCTGCCATGAGTACCAGCATCCAAGAGTTTGAGGCAAGATTGACCACGGGCACCAAAGAACCACGAAGCTTAGCTGGCGCATATCCTCTAGCATGCTGCACCGCATGACCACATTCGTGGCAGGCAACCGCCGTTGCTCCAACCGTCGCACGGTCGTGCACGCTTTCCGAAAGAGACACGACATTATTTCTCGGATCAAAGTGGTCTGACAAATCTCCCTCAATACCAGGAATCTTTTGAATAGTAACATGGGTCAAGCCGTTGGCATCAAGCATATTGCGCGCTACCTCAGCACCTGTAAGTTGCGTTGAGATAGGAACTTGACTCCATTTCTTATACGTCGATTTGATGAGAAACTGAGAGCCAGCTCCCAAAGCGAGCGTAACCACAAGAACTAACAGATAAGTTAAATCCATGACTTCTCCTTTTCAACAATTTACCTATTCCACACACCTGCCATAAAGGCTCTTTTTAGCATACTTTCATTGCTTGTTGTATAGTACCGCACTTTGCCTTTCATGGTAACTCTCGTAAGGTAACTTTTACCGAATTATCTTCAAGGTGAAGCGCCAGGCGTCCCGCAAGAAGATCGAGCAGCTCTGCGCCCACAATTTCGCGCCGCCAACCCTGCAAAATTGGTACGTTTTCGTGTTCGCCTGCTATTACCTGCGACAAATCGTCACGATTTCCCAACACCGTTGGAGCAATGTTATTCTCTTGGGCACGCAAACGAAGCAACGCATACATGAGGTCAAGACTCGCCGCCGTTTCAACACCACGAGAAACTCCTCGTTCAGGGCGGGGCCACTGCTCCTCGGGCAAAGCACGAGCTTTTTCAAGAACCGAAAACACCTCTTTTGCCCAATGCTCTCCGAGCTTCTCGCGCACGCCACGCACCTCAAGCAAGTCATCTACCGAAGGCGGCTCACGGCGCACTATCTCTATTATTTGTTCGTCGGATAAAACCCACCGGCGAGGAGAGTTTTTTCGTTTTGCAATGCGTTCTCGCCACAGGGCAACCGCCTGTATGAGCGCAAGTTTTCGTGGCGGAAAAGACTGCACACCTTTGACCTTATGCCAAAGCTTATCAAAGTCAAGCTGATAGTTTTTTGCGTCGCTTATGCGTTCAAACTCTTCATCAAGCCAACTCAAACGACCCAGCTTGTCGAGTTCTGCAACCATGGTGCGATAGATTTGCGGTAGGTAGGCTACATCAGCCAAGGCATACTCGATCTGATGCGAGGTTAAGGGACGCTTAAGCCAGTCGGTAAAGGTGTCACGCTTGTCAAGCTGAACGTCACAATGCAAGCGCACCAGATTTGCAAGGCTAATTTGGTGAGAAGCCCCCAGCAAGGTTGCCGCATACTGGGTGTCAAAAAGGGGCTTGGGCACAATGCCAAACTCGTTATAAATAATTGCACAATCCTGGTCGCTTGCATGGATTATTTTTGTAATGTTGGGATTTTCGAAAAGCTGCGCCAAAGGTTGTAAGTCTTGTATAGCCAAAGGGTCAATGACGGCACTTACTTGTTCGGTTGCACACTGAATAAGGCAAAGTTTTGCGCTGTAGGTTCGCTCCCGTATAAACTCGGTATCAAGGGCCAAAATGTCTGAATGGGTCGCCTGTGCAACAAAATCATTCAGTTTTTCTAAAGTGTCAATATACACACGCTCTCCGTTCTAGCCCTTTCATAGTTTGACGCATATTTTGCTAGCCGTTCGCTTATCGCCTGCTTGCGTATCTTTGGTTCATTCATCATACTCTTTTTTGCTATAGTTGAATACGACAATGGGCAATGCTCGACGAATGACAGGACAAATATCATGCGCACGCTTATCATCAACAATCTGAGCAGCGGACTGCAAGACGGCGCTGTGTATGACTTTATGAGAAAACTCAATGGCGATGGCGATGAGCTTGTTGTGCGCTCGACCAACGGTTCAGCCAATGGTTCGACGGCAATAGAGAGCCTGCTTTCCGATGCCACCAGTTTTGACCGAGTGGTTGCAGCAGGCGGCGATGCGACTATCTCGGCAGTGGGTTATGCCCTGCGCAATTCGGGCGTTCCCCTTTTGCCGTTTCCTGCTGGAACGGGAAATCTCATCGTTACCAACCTTGACCAGCCCGAAGAGCCCGTTGCTTTGGCAAAATTGGTGCGAGAAAATACAACGGTTGACTATGATTTGGGCGAACTCAGTTTTGAAACCGAGGAGGGCAAGCAAACGCGAGGTTTTGCTGTTATGGCAGGTGCTGGTTATGATGCACGTATTATGGAGGATTCTGAAAAACTCAAAGGGCTGCTCGGCCCTATGGCGTATCTTGCCTCGGCCATCACCAATCCCCTACCAACGGTCGCTCACTTTACCATTACTCTCGATGATAAGGTTCTTGAAATAGATGGCATTGCGGTTTTGGTCATTAACTTTGCCAAGATTTTTCCTGACGTTGCCATAACACACGGAAACGACGCACGCGACGGTTTGTTTGAGGTTGCCGTTATTAAGTCGCATAGTGCTATTGAGCTTTTGCCCGCCGTATTTGGGGCTTTTCTCGACCGAGATGGTTTGTTTCCAGGACGCGCCGATGCGCTTGAAGTTTGCTTGTCTAAGACGGTGCGGGTAGAGTCTGACCCACCTTTGGCAATACAGTTTGATGGAGAACCCACGGGTGCCTGCACGCCTTTTGAAGCTCGTTTGTTGCCGCAAGCTTGTCGTTTTGTAGTTACCGAAAAAGAACACGAGCGTTGTTCGTAGGTGCTTAATAACCTAAACGCTTTGCAGAACTGACTGAAACAGCGACCATATATGAACAACTTGTGATACAATTCTTGGCATGAAAAAGTCCTACGCCCGCCTTTTGGGGAAACGGGGACTTTTTTTGTTTTCGGTCTTAGAAATTGACCGAAGCAGTGACCATATGCGGACAGCTTGTGATATAATATTCACATGAAAAAGCCCTACGCCCGGTTTACTACGGACACGAGGGCGTTTTCTATTTCCCTAGCCACCTGATTTTTCCACTTTTACCAATATACAAGACCTCGTCTACGGTAAAAATCATCACCTTGTCACTCTTTTCGGGTTTATATTGTATATGAGGCATGAGTTTCTTTATCTGCTTAATTACTACAGTTTCTGAAACCTCGCCCGTGTTTTCAAAAACTACTCTAACGGGCGATGCGTCACCTAACCTACGCCATTTCCAAGCCGCATCTCCAAGATTAGCACTCACAGCAAAGAAAGTTTCACATTTTGACGACTTAATCTCCCACAATGCTTTGCACATCGTCAGGTCTATGTTGGCAGCTGCTTTGGGGTTCTCCTCGTTAACTGTAAAGCTAAACCCGCTCAACTGGAGCTTTCTGATTACACGTTTTTCGTCTGCAGAGAGCCTCTCAAAAGCTTTGAGATACGTAACCGTTCCTTCTGCGGTTTGGCGGCTTAGCGTTGGAGTGCGCCTTGAAAAACAACACCTGCGCAGACGTACACAACACCTAACCAGTTTTCGCAGCATAGCGACCATCGCGCAGCCGAACAATTTTGCGCTTGAGTTCCAAACCTGACAAAAGACGTATGACCTCTAAAAGATCAGGCACTTGGTTTTTGCTTTCGTTGTTTTGCTGCGTAGATGCCGCAAGAGCCCCAACAAGCTCCTCGGCACGCAAGGACTGGGCGGTACAAGCTTTAAGTATGTCCGCTTCCTTTTTACTCAGTGACAAAGTGGTGTTGTTTTGGGCGGCGACTTCGGGTGTGGTGCGTGCAGCCACGTCTTGCGAACCTGCTTCCTCAAGGTTCACTCCAAAAATGCCTGCAAGCGTATCGTCAAAGCTGTCAAGATCAATAATGGGATACGCACCCTGCAAAATCAGACGATTAGAACCGTGCGACTCTCTAGAGTCAATGGAGCCTGGCACGGCGAGCACATCTTTGCCTTGCGCAAGCGTATAGTCCGCCGTTGAAAAGGTGCCGCTCGGCAAACCTGCTTCTACTATGAGTGTTGCGTACGCTAAAGCAGCAATAATGCGATTGCGTTTGCGAAACGCCCACCGCAAAGGCGGCGTATCCCATGGAGCCTCAGAAATTATTAGCCCGCCGGTGGCAAGCACTTCCTCAAAAAGAACACGCCCTCGCAATGGATAGACAACATTTGCACCACAGCCCAAAACAACGATGGTCTTGCCACCGGCTTCAAGCGCACCACGATGCGCTGCCTGGTCACAGCCGATAGCTCCTCCCGAAACCACAACTAAGCCTGCTTGCGCTGCCCGGCGAGCAAAACGATGAGCACAGCTTTGGCCATAGGGGCTTGCCTTACGTGCGCCAACAATGGCAAGCGAGGGCAGCGCAAGCAGGCCAACTTCTCCCACACAATATAAACGTTTGACAGGCTCTTGTAGCTCGCTCAAATCAGACGGAAACAAGGGGTGCCCTGCGGCTATTTCTGAGCGAGAGCCGTTAAGAGTAGCAGCGCTCATAGTCCGTCCTCCCCGTCTGCCCTAAAGGTAATCGCCTCTAAGAGATGCTCATTGCTCACCTTTTCTTGCTGCTCAATGTCGGCGATGGTGCGGGCAACGGCAAGCGCACGCATAATGCCTCGCCCACTGAGATGGTAGTGGCGTGCCATATCCTCAAGACAACTAAGCTCTTTTGCACCAAGAAAACACGAGGCGATAAGACGTGCGCCTTTTCCTGTTGGCGCTTCGCCCTTCTCACACGCTTCGCACACTTCGCCTCCATCGCACGCTTCGCCCTCTTCGCCCCCATCGTACACTTCGTACACTTCGCTCACATCGCCCACTTCTCCCACGTGTGCAGCCAGCTCCTCAACAGGCTTTGCTACAGACTCCACACTCTTGTTCTTGCCTTTGCCCTTGTGCGTGAGCATATCTTCAGACATTTCGGCAAAAGCAGCCTCTCGTTTTTCCCGATAAGCACGTGCCTGCAAAACCCCCTCGCGCAAAGCCATCGAGCTCGTGCCCTTCCCCGTTCTTAAGACCTGCGTGGGGTCGCTTCGCCACACTTTTACTATCAAATCAAACCTATCCATAAGCGGACCCCCAATGCGTCCTTGATAATTAGTAATTTGGGCAGGAGTACAGCGACAAGCGTGCTGTGCGTCACCGTAGTAACCGCACGGGCACGGATTGGCAGCACCTACCAGCAAAAAGCGTGCAGGAAACACCACCGTACCGCGCGCACGCGCCAAAGAAACCAGACCAGTTTCTATGGGTTGACGCAGCATCTGTAAAACAGCGTTGCCAAACTCAGGCATTTCATCCAAAAACAAAACACCGCTGTGCGCCAGCGAAACCTCCCCAGGAGATGCCGGCGAACCGCCACCCATCAAACCTGCCTGCGAGGCACTGTGGTGCGGAGAGCGAAAGGGCTGAAAGCCAGCTAGAATCCCATCAAAAGATAAGCCAGCAACCGAGTGAATCATTGCGCTTTCAATACGTTCATTTTTATCAAGCGGCGGCAAAATAGTGGGCAGGCGTGCAGCCATCATCGACTTTCCCGAGCCGGGAGGCCCTACCAGCAAAATGCCATGCGAGCCAGCAGCGGCAATTTGCAGGGCTCGTTTTGCCACATCGTTGCCGTCAATTTCGCAAAAATCAAAGTCCATTTCTGCATGCTGCGTAGTGCGAGCATTCGGCAGCATAAACTCACCCGTGTGCAAATCGGCAAGCGAAGCTATACAAAAATGCTCAGACTCAGAAAGCTCATACACACCTTGCTCGACGGGTGCCGTTAGCAAGCCAAAACCAGCCTCATGGGCGTGCTTCTCGTAAGCAAGCAAACCTTTGACGGGGCGCACCGAGCCATCGAGCGAAAGCTCACCAACACAAACGTACTCCCCAATAAGCTCGGGCGCAAGCTGCTCGGTGGCAATCAAAATCCCCAGAGCAATGGGCAGATCAAAACCTGATCCTATCTTTTTTAGTGAGGAGGGTGCGAGATTTACCACCACATGGCGCTGGGGCACCTCAAAGCCTGCGGCAATAAGCGCAAGACGCACACGCAAGCGTGCCTCCTGCACCGCCAAATCGGGCATGCCCACTATAGAGATACCCGGCAAACCGCTGCCAATGCTTACTTCAACGGTAACGGGCAGGGTCTCCACGCCATTTATGGTCGCCGTATTAACACACGCCATACGCTCCGTTCTGCCTCGCATCATGCCTCCTTTCTGGTGGACGTCGCTCGCTGCATCATTCACCAACACCAAAAGCATCTCGATGATGGCGCAGCAAAGCCTGAGCTTCTTCAATGAGCACCACCGCAATAACATCAAAACGTACCCGAGAGCTCGGCTGTGCGTGGGCTGCCAGATAATGAAGTGCAATGCGCTCATACTTGCTCCGCTTGTCGCGTGTTATGGCGTCCTCAGGAAAGCCAAGGTTAAGAGATGAGCGAGTTTTGACCTCTATGAATGCAAGGTCATCGCCCTCACGAGCAATAACATCTGCCTCCCCTGCCCCACAACGCCAGTTGCGCTCAAGTATTTGAATGTTGTTTTCTGCAAGATAGAGGCAAGCGACCTCCTCACCTTTTCTCCCTATTTCTTTGGCTTTTTTGGTGTTGCGAGCAGGTGAGGCGGCTGCGTTTTTTGCGCGGCTGGCTGGCGGCGCAACAGGTTTCTTGATGGTACGTGCCGGTGATAAAGATTTGCGTTCGAGATTGCGTGTTTGATTGCGTGTTTCTCTGGATTTTTCTCCCTCGACAGGTCGCTCCATAACTGCTCCTGCCCGTGCTTCCATCGGTACTTCTGCGTGTTCCATGATGCTCCTTTCTACGTGCTGCCCTCCTTTTGGGCAACTGCGGAAAGCCATCATGGCACACGATTCTGTACCGGCTCTGTACCGTTTCTATACGTGGGTTATATTTTTTCTTACTTTTTTATTAGCCAGTTCTTACTTGAGCGAGGCAAAACTGCAAAACCGCTGCTCGAACGCTAGAACAGAGATTCTTGCATAAAATTGGTGCAGAATGTTTTTCGATGTATTTTGGAAATCCCGTGTTCTTTTATGGCTTCAATATGCTTGGCAGAGGCATAACCCTTGTTCTGGGCCAAACCGTACTGTGGATGCAGAACATCGAACTTTTCCATAAGGGCATCGCGTGTTACTTTGGCAACAATGGAGGCGGCGGCAATACACGCAACCGAACTATCCCCTTTGATGATGCAGCGTTCGTTCGGGTGAATGTTTACCGGATTTCCATCGATGAGTACCGCATCGGGCTCAAGACCCGTTTTGACGAGCGCCTCAAGCATGGCTATCCGCAAGGCACGAGCCATACCTAAAGAGTCAATGCGCCGAGGTGCAACGTGTCCAATCCCAATGGCAACTGCCTGCTCAAAAATCTCTGCATGCAACTTTTCACGCTTTTTGGCGCTGAGTTTTTTTGAGTCATCAAGCCCAACTATGAGGGGCGCAAGCGGCAGGGCAACAGCAGCGACCGTAAGCGGCCCTGCCACCGCACCTCTGCCAACCTCATCTATCCCTACCACCACTGCATTTGCGTAGGTCTCACGCTGTAAGGAATACAGCTCGAGCGTTCGCTCATCTACCGATTGGTCTGTTGCTTGCTTGCCCACACAGCTCCTTACGATAAAAAAATGACGCCCGCATGAGCGCCATTTTGACTAACAACTAAAATCTTAGAGGTACGTGCCGTCAAACTGTTCAAAACAGAGCGGTCAGTGCCTTGCGCCTAAAAGCCCTTCTCACGAATACGGGCGGCCTTACCAACTTTCTTACGCAAGTAATACAGTTTGGAACGACGCACCGCACCATGACGTACCAGTTCGATTTTGTCGATTTTTGGTGAATGTACCGGAAAAGTACGCTCAACGCCAACACCAAACGAGATTTTGCGAACGGTAAACGTTTCGCGGTTTGATGAACCATGACGACGGATAACGTCACCTTGGAACACCTGAATACGCTCACGGTTACCCTCTTTAATGCGGTAGTGAACCTTTACGTTATCTCCCACACCAAAGGCGGGAAGATCCTCTTTGATTTGCTGTTGCTCAAGTGCGCGAACAATGTCCATGGTTGTTTAATCCTCTCATATACTTCCGTCAGCAAAAGCACTGGCAAAATTGCACAATTGGGTATTATATAACAAGGTGGGGTGTTCGTGCAACCAGATTTTTTTGAGCAACTTTGCCCCGAAGGCTTTTTGCATACGGAGCGCACATCATAGCACTACTGCGTGCGCTCAGCAGCTTGAACCACGTGCTTGGCAAGCACGCTGGTGGTTACGGTGCCCACTCCTCCGGGAACGGGCGTAAGAGCCTCCACCACCTCAAGTGCCGCCTCAAAATCAACATCGCCTACCAATGCGCCGGTTTCATCAACGTTGATACCCACGTCTATAACAGTCTGACCAGCACGCAGGTACTCAGCGCCTAGCATTTTAGCCTGCCCCACGCAGGCAATAACAATATCGGCATCACGCACCACGGCTGGCAAATCTACCGTATGCGAGTGGGCAAGAGTCACTGTGGCGTTGCGGTCAAGCAGCATCAGGGCAACTGGTTTGCCTACTACCAAGCTGCGCCCCACAACCACCGCACGTTTTCCAGCAAGCTTTATGCCAAAGTGGTCAAGTATCTCCATGCAGGCATGAGGTGTGCAGGGAACAAAACTCCCTTTCCTACTGGTGAACACCGCAGCTGAGGTTTTATCGGTAATACCATCTATGTCTTTGTTTGCATCAAGCGCATTACGCACCACGTCATCATCTAGGTGGGCTGGAAGCGGGCGCAACAATAAAACACCATGCACGGTGGCATCAGCATTAAGTTCATGAATGAGGGCAAACAGCTCGTCTTGGGTGGCTTCCTCGGGCAAGGCAAAACTTTTAACCAACACGCCAACAGCCTCGCAGCGCTTGGTAGCACCTCGCTCGTAAGAAATCTCATCGGCTCGCTTTCCCAAACGCACAATGGCAAGCTGGGGATGTATACCTTGCGTCTTCAGCTCCTCGGCAGCACGAGCCGTACGCTCGTTGAGCGCAGCAACAACTTCTGCCCCTGAAAGTATTTGAGCCACGGTGTTCCTTTACTAGGTCAGCCGGTCGGCAACTGCTTCAAAAATGCGGTCAGCTTTTGCAGCATATTCACTTACGAGCGCATCGGTTTGCCTGTTGAGTTCTTGGGCGTACTCTTGGTCGCTCATAAAGCTCGTGTTAATAAAGATATTCAAACTCGCCGCTTGAAGCGCAGCCTTGCAGCACAACACGCCACAACCAACGTCGCTTACGGCAAGGGCGGTTCCCTTCTCGGCAAATTGTTCATGCAGCTCGATTGCCTCAGCACAGCACTCCATAATTTCTATGGGCACGGTACAGCATTTGCGCAAACAAAGCTCCATGACCTGCTTCTTTTCCAGAACTTGCTCTGGGGTTTCGGTAGGCATGCCGTAGGCGCGTGACAAGGGTTCAAACACCTCTGCATCGCGCTCAACCAGCTCAAGCAGCACGGTTTGAAGCACATTAGCAGCAGCCTTAAGCTCAATGATATCTGCTTGAACCTCAGCGTAGCGAGGTTTGCCCATGGTAAGCGAGCCCACCATATTGCCGAGTGCAACGCCTACCGCACCCACCAAGGCAGCAGCGCCGCCACCGCCCGGCACAGGCGCTTTCGAGGCCAAAACTTCAATGAAATCAGAACAACTTTTATCCGTATAGGACATTAGAACAACCCACTTATCTTTCCGGACGCATCAACGTCAATTTTTTCTGCACTTGGAGTTTTAGGCAAGCCGGGCATCGTCATAATGTCGCCCGTAAGCGCAACGATAAAACCAGCACCGGCAGAAACCTTGAGATTACGAATGGTCACCTTAAAATCGCGTGGCGCACCAAGCAGGGCAGGATTATCAGAGAAACTGTACTGCGTTTTTGCCATACAAACAGGGCAGCTACCAAACCCGAGCTTGGTCAAGACTTCAGCCTGAGCCTTTGCGCCTGCCGTAAGCTCAATGGCATCAGCATGATAAATCTTTGTCGCTATCGCCTCAATCTTTTGTTCTATCGACAAATCCTCCTCATAGGCAAAAGCGAACTGAGCTGGTTGCTCGGCAAGACGTACCACTTCTTCTGCCAGCGCAATACCACCCTCGCCACCTTTTTCCCACACCTCAGACAGGGCAACATTAACCCCAAGCTCTTTGCACTTTTTCTCAACGAGAGCAAGTTCTGCCTCGCTGTCCGTTGGGAAGCGGTTAATAGCCACCACGGCTGGGAGTTTGAATACTTGTGTGATGTTTTCAACGTGCTGCAACAAATTGGGCAAACCAGCCTCAAGAGCAGCAAGATTCTCAGTACCAAGATCATCTTTGGCAACGCCGCCGTGATTTTTCAAGGCACGCACCGTGGCAACTATCACCACAACACTCGGTGTAAGACCCGCAAGGCGGCATTTGATGTTAAGGAACTTCTCGGCACCTAAATCTGCACCAAATCCTGCCTCGGTAATAGCGTAGTCGCCAAACTTCATAGCAAGTTTGGTTGCCATAACAGAGTTACAGCCATGGGCAATGTTGGCAAAAGGTCCTCCGTGGACAAAGGCAGGAGTTCCTTCGAGCGTTTGCACCAAATTGGGCTTAAGTGCGTCTTTAAGCAGTGCGCACATAGCCCCTTGCGCTTTGAGGTCGGCAGCAGTAACGGGCTCGCCAGCACGATTGTAGCCAACGATAATCCGCGCACAGCGCTCTTTTAGATCGGTGACCGAATTGGCAAGGCACAAAATTGCCATAATCTCAGAGGCCACCGTAATGTCAAAGCCGTCCTCGCGTGGCACACCATTAGTCTTACCGCCCAAACCACAGGCAATGTTGCGAAGTTGCCGGTCGTTCATGTCAACCGCGCGTCGCCAGGTAATGGTTCGCACGTCTATATCAAGCTCGTTGCCCTGCTGAATATGATTGTCGAGCATAGCTGCAAGCAGATTATTCGCAGCACCAATGGCGTGAAAATCTCCCGTAAAGTGTAGATTGATGTCCTCCATAGGCACTATCTGCGCATGGCCGCCACCAGCAGCGCCCCCCTTAACGCCAAACACGGGGCCGAGCGAAGGTTCACGCAAGGCAACCACAACTTTTTTGTTGATGCGTGCAAGGCCGTCTGCCAAGCCAACGGTTGTGGTGGTCTTGCCCTCACCAGCTGGAGTAGGGTTAATGGCGGTTACCAGCACGAGCTTGCCCTCAGGCGATGCATCTTTGGTAGCTTCGCCTAGGATATTGAAGTCGATTTTTGCCTTATAGTTGCCATAGAGCTCAAGATACTCTGGGTCGATACCGAGCTTTTTTGCAATCTCGGTGATTTTTTCTGGACTTGCAGCTTGTGCAATCTCAATATCTGAAAGCATGGTCGTCCCTCCTCACACGGTGCCCAACGATACCTACGTTAGTTCTGTATTCATAGTACCAAAACAGAGGGTGCGCAGGGGGCAGCAAGGCACACTAAATACACCAAAGGACCTAATCTTTTGGGCCTAAAGGAGTGCGGCAGCAAAACTAGCTATTGCTATCTCCCAAAAACCCTATACTGCTCGGCGGCCAGAAGGTCAAAACAACGTGTCCGTGAACCGTTTCGGTTCGAATCGGGCCAAAATAACGGCTGTCGAGCGAATTGGTACGATTGTCGCCCATAACCCAGATACACCCTTCGGGAACGGTATAGGGGTACTTTATGCGCATACCCTCAAACTGATCTTTAAGCGGCTCGGAAGGCAGGCCTTTGGTGTAGGGCTCAAAAAGAACCTCGCCGTCCAACACAACATGTCCGTCTTTTAAGTCAACGATTTGCCCTTCGGTTGCAATGGCACGCTTGACAAGGAATCTGCCTGGTCGAGTTTTATCGTCAAACACAACAACATCACCGCGCCGTATTTCTCCAAAGTTGTAACTTATTTTTTCGGCAAGGATTTTGTCGCCCGTCATAATGGTAGATTCCATAGAACCTGTTGGAACATTGTAAGGCTTAATAACAAAAGCTTGTAGCAGCAAGGTAAAGCCAAAGGCAATAACAATGGCTATGGCAAGCTCAAGGAAAAACCAAGCAACACCCTTACGAGAAGAGCGTTTTTTGGCCTTCTTTTTCGCTTCTGAGCTTGGAGGCTCAGATTGCGATGAATCTGATACGGGCAAGGCACTGGGTGCGGAGGAGGGCGCCGGATTTTCAACAGCTCCCAACACCTCGTCTTGTGCAAACATTTCGTCAAACACAAATGAGCTATCTGGGTTTGGAATTGCGTTGGAGATTGCTGCTGTATCTGCGCCGAGAGGTACAAGCTCGCCCGTTGGGGCCACAGCGCCTACTGTTGTCGCAGCAGCACCCGCCGTTACAGCACCCGCTGTTGCGGCAGCACCTACAAGCACTGGCTCCAGCACAGAAGTAGACTCAGCCTCGTAAACTTGTTCTTGCTGAGGCTGCTGCTCCAGCGTAGGATACAAATTCAAAAATGCCTGTGAGAGAGCGTTGTCCCGCTCCCCTCTTTGTGCGTCTTTGTCTTTAAGCGCTTCGGGCAGCGAAACTTCAATCAGCGGTTCTTCAGGCGTCGCAAGCGCAGGCGCTGGTATTTCGGGAGAGGAGGCATCGAGAAGAAAGGGGGCATCAGGCCCTAGAGTATCGGGAGATAACATCTCGGAGGCTTGAGCACTTGCTTCCAGCTCATCGGGCAGCGCTGACTTTTTCGATTTCCTAAAATGGCTTCGAGGTTTACGTTTCTTTTTGGACTTTAGGGTTTCCAACTCCTCAATAGCGGGAGCATCGAGAGAGGGAGCGACTGTCGGCGCAAGCGTGGGCACTGAGGCAGCATCAAGCGCAGCGGCGGCAGACGACCCATCGTCAGCAAGGGTTGGGGGCAGCTCGGGCAAGGGCACTAATCCAGAAAGTGCTCCAGGTGCAGAAGCCAAGGCGGCTACTGCTGCTTCAGGCACAGCTGCAGGCACAGAAGCGGGCACAGGAACTGATACCGAAGGAGCGGTAAAACCTGCCGCAGCCGGCTCAAGGAGAGGGGCTGGTGCAGGCAAGGGGGCTGACACAGAAGCTGCTTCGGGCATCGCAGCAACCGCTGCTGTCGCCGCCATTTCTGACAGTGGCAGGTGCGTTGCTGCCGTATCTGCAAACGACGTCGCTGCTGCATCTACAAACGGCACTGACATCGCCGCGTCAGAATTGAACCAGGGCGCAGACACAGACATCTCAGAGTGAGGCGCTGCCGCATGCGTTCCCGCTTCTTTTGGTTGCATCATCGCAGCCTCAAACGCCGCCTTAGCCCCTGCGAGTTCGGTCTTTGCAGCATCCAGTTCAGCTTTTGCTGCCGCAAGTTCAGTCTTTGCAGCGTCCAGCTCAACTTTTGCCGCATCGGGTTCAACACTTGGCAATCTCGGTGCCACTTTTGCGGTTCTCAGTTCAGCTTTTGCTGTTTCGAGTGCTGCCTTAGCAGCCTCAAGTTCCATTTTTGCAGCCTCAAGTTCTATTTTTGCAGCCTCTGGGCTAACACCGGCTTGAGAAAAGCCAAGACCTACGCCCGTTGACTGTTCGGTTCGTTGGTGGGGAAGCGGCGCTGATATGAACACGGAAGGAACCGCCATTGGTCCTGCCGCTGTGCCAAGCTCAGGGTTTGGGGCTAAAACGGCCTGGAACGGCAGAGCCATAGGTACACCTGGCATTGGCGCTGAGGAATGTCCGGGGGTTATAGTTGTTGCTGGCAAGGGAGTTGGTGCAGAAAACGGTGGCGGCGCAGATGACGATGCAGACATCACCGTAGGTATAGGTGCCGAAGCGCTCAAGGGTACTGGAGCAGCAAAAGCGGACGGCGGCACGGGCGTGCCAGCCGGAGAAACGCTCGGGGACACTCCAAAGCCATCCGTAAACGCAGGCTCGTATACTGCACTCGGAGGTGCTGAGAGCGCAGACGGCGGCGCAAGCTCTGGCAAATGTAAGGCTGGTCGAGAAGCCTTGTGCTCAGATTGTGAATTGGCATTTTGTATCGGCTGCGGTACGGGGCTGTAGCTCGGTTGCGCAGCACCATATCCTGCCTGCGGAAGTGTGTTTTGGGGTAGTGGGTTTTGGGGAGGTGGGTTTTGGGGCAGTTGGATTTGGGGCACAGGGTTTTGCACCGGTTGAGTTATAAGACCATAGGCAGCCTGCGGCACAAGGTTATGTGAGCCCTGTGGCGCGGAGCTTTGCGGCGGCTGTGGCGCGGGGTTTTGTTCTGGCAGCGGCACAGGGCTATAGCTTGGCTGCTGACCAAGGCTTTGCTCATGCTGTAGATCAGTAGTCAGTTCGGGGAGGTGCATGTTTCGTTGGTGTGGACTCATGGCAATAATCACTTTCCTTCTACTGTAAAGTAATAGAAATAGTGCGTTGGTTAGGATCTATTCTCGCGTCTGGCGGTATTCCTCCAGCCCCATAATCATACAGGAGCTTGAGCAGCCATGTTTTCGGGGAGCCTTCCCCTTCAACATTGCCACTAAACTGATACTCTCTTTTCGCAATTCTTTTTAGCTCGGCATCTGGATCAACAAGCACGTCATAGTCGTTTGGAGTAAGAGAAGGATATTTGAACTCCTCGGTGGGGGTAACGCCAGCCGCTTTTAGGGCATTAAGTACAGTATCTTGGGAAGCGATGAGCGTTGAGAAATTGGCATCAGGATAATCCAACATCTCAAACGAGCTCGTATAATGAACGGCCACCACCTTATCCTTCCCATCAAGACTCACATAGACGCTCGGAGGCGTAATGCCGTAGTCCGTAAGGTCAGGCTGGTTCGCTGGGTTGTACACAAAGACGGCAAGCTTTTTGATAGCGGGATTATTCTCATCACTTGCATCATCTGTTTTGGTTAGAACATACTTTTTTCCCAGCTGCGATTGCACCTTTTTGGTGGTGTTTCCAAAAAGTGCTGTGAGCTGAGGAATATCAGTAGTAGAAAACTCAGGAAGCACGGGGGCGGGAGGAGCCGCAGTGTCTGTGATGGGAGCACCCATGCTGGTTCCTGAGGTATCAATGGGGTTTGTCTGAGTGGAATCATGCTTGAGCAAAAGCGTATAGCCGAGATACGCAAGACCGCCGAGGGCAGCAATCAAAAGAAGAATTAGCAAAATGAGCGCAAGCTTTGCTCCACGTCCTTTTTTGGCGCGCTTTTGTGGCGTGGCCTCCAGAGGTGTTGCAGGCGTTACCGACCCAAGCTCTGGCTTGTCTTTTTCTTTGAAGCCCATTTCGCGGTCGAGGTCACGCACCACAACGGGCTCGGTCGAAAGAAGTTCTTCGGTGGCATCGGATTCAAGTTGAGCATCCTCAAGGCTTTGCTCTTTTAGTTCAGATGCAACTGCCTTTTCCAGTTCTGCTTTTTCGTCATCAAGGTCACTGCTTTCGGCTTTATTCTCTTGAGGGGTTTTATTGGAGGCTTCCCTACCGACTTCTTTACGCGCTTGGTTATGAGTTTCCTTGCTGGCCTCTTTGCGAGTTTCCTTGCGAGCTTCCTTGCTGTCTTCGGTATCTTCGACTTCGGGAAGTTCGACTTCGGGAAGTTCGGGTTTTTTGGGCGTTCTTTTCTTGGCAGAGGTTTCTTTTGGCCCCTCAGCTTTCTCAGCTTTACCAGCGCTCTCAGCCTTCTCAGCTTTACCAACGCTTTCAGCTTTCTCTGAAACTTTCAGAGCTTGTGCCTCGGCATCATCTAAGAGCTCGTCAATGCGCTCATTAACACGCTTGTTGACGCGCTCGTTCGCGCGCTCATCTGCCCGCTTGCGCGTCCTTTTTATCGGCTCTTGTTTTTTGCCTTGACTCACCAATAGCTCCTCAGCCTGTTCTTTTCATTGGGCGGGATAAACCCTCGCTTTACGCAAATGCCCGCTAAAACTTCTAAACAAATTTCAAAAAGTAGTTTGCAATATAAACAACAGCAGCGACTACGCCGAGCAAACAAAGACCAAAAATGATTTTTTGTGCAAGCGGAAACGGAATCTCGTCCTCTTCTGCGTCGTCGTCTGCAACAAAATCGCTTTTCTCCTCAACGCTATGCATTAACACATCGTCTTTGTCCTCTACGTGCTTGCGTCGTTTTGCGCTTTGTTTGTCGCGCTCGGGCTCTGAAGTTTCTGACTGAGCCGCAGTGCTCTCGCCAATGCGGATTACGTCGCTTTCATCAACATCCCAGCTCAAAGCCTCGTTTTCGCTCTCTTTCTCATTTTCGCTCTCATAAGCATAGCGTCCCGTTGTTTCATCGTCGAGAGCAGACTGCTCCTTTGACGCAGAAACGTTTGGGGTCTGTTTCTTTTGTGACACAATAAATCACCCACCTGCCAAAATACGGTTATTGTGCTTTATTGTACAGCAAAATTAGTGTCTGCGGGCGTTGAGCTCCCCCGCAAGCTCCTCCAGCGACACCTCTGAGCGTTCAAGCGCTACTAAAAGGTGATAAACGAGGTCGGCGGCCTCATAGCGAATGTGTTCAAAATCATCGTCTTTTATGGCAAGCGCAAGCTCTAAAGACTCCTCATTGAGCTTTTTTAAGACGTAGTCGACAGGCTCAGTAAAGAGCTTGGTGGTGTAGGAATTCTCGGGAAGCTCCTTGCGGCGCTGGGCGATAAGCGCAGCCAGCTCGGTAAGTGTTTCGCCGATGTTTCCGGGCACTACGTTGGCAGTTCTCTCTCCCATGAGTTATCCTTCCTCGGACTGTGCTTGTGAGCCTGATGTTTGTGCGCTTGGTTCTTGTGCGTTTGGCCTTGGTGCGTCAAGCGGGCGAAAAAAGCAGCTGCGCTCGCCTGTGTGACAAGCAGGGCCAGGACTGTCTACCAAAAGAAGCAGACAATCGGCGTCGCAGTCAAAGCGAATATCTGCCAGCTTTTGGATATTGCCGCTTGTGGCACCCTTGTTCCAGAGTTCTCCTCGTGAGCGGCTCCAAAACCACGTAGTCTTGGTGCTAAGGGTAAGCTCAAGAGCTTCCTTGTTTTGGTATGCCATCATCAAGACCTCGCCTGTGTCGTATTGCTGCACGATGGCAGGGATAAGCCCTTGTTCGTTAAAACGCAATTTGTCTAATAGTTCTTTCATAGAGAATCCTTTTTTATACTGCTTCGCTTCATGCCGAAATAACTATATGGTGGGCAGGCGCACCGAAATACCTTGCGCTGCCATATATTCTTTGACTTCACGAATAGTCAGCTCACCAAAGTGAAAGACACTGGCCGCCAATACGGCATCTGCCTCTCCCTCAAGAATACCTTCAGCAAAGTGCTCAATACGCCCAACACCACCAGAGGCAACGACGGGAACGTCAACAGCGCGCGCTACGGCGCGGGTCAACGCAAGATCATAGCCATCTTTGGTGCCATCTCTATCAAGCGAAGTGAGCAATATCTCGCCCGCGCCGTAGCGCGCCGCCGCCTGAGCCCACTCAATAACATCAACGCCGGTATCAACTTCTCCGCCGTTAGTAAGAACCGTCCACTTGTCGGGCGCTTGCCCAAGTGAGCTCACGGCCTGCTTTACGTCAATGGCGCAAACAACCGCCTGGGAGCCATACAACTGAGCAGCCTGCTTGAGCAGCTCCGGGTTCTTAAACGCAGCCGTGTTTATGGAAACCTTATCTGCGCCCGCCTTGAGCATGGCGCCAATACCCTCCAAATCCCTAAAACCACCTCCCACAGCATACGGAATGCTCACCTCTTGTTTGGCACGCGCTGCCATTTCTATCGTAGTGGCACGCTCCTCGTTGGTAGCAGCAATATCCAAGAAAACCACTTCGTCGGCACCAGCCTTATCATAGGCGGCTGCCAGCTCAACGGGGTCACCAGCGTCACGCAAATTGACAAAGTTTACCCCTTTGACAACCCTGCCACCCTTTACATCAAGACAGGGTATGACTCGCTTAAACGACATTTTTTATCCTTTCGTTTTTTTCGTACTTTTTAAAAAGTACGAAGTTTTTTTGTATTCCAAACATTCCATCACTAAAAACAAGTATCGCAGCAAAGTGCCGATTGCATCTCCTCGTACAAAAGCTTAACCGCTTCTGCAACCGTAAACGAACCTTCATACAAAGCACGTCCGGCAATAACTCCCTCAATGCAGCCACTTGGCAAAGCGCACAAGGCACGGAGGTCATCGAGCGTAGAAACACCGCCCGAAGCAATAACCGGAAATCCTGCTCTGCGCGCTAAGGCCTCGTAGGCTAAAGCATCGATTCCCGTTTGCATACCGTCGCGTGCTATGTCGGTATATACCAGATGACGAATGCCCCATGAGGCAAGCTCGCCTACCAGTTCCTCGGCAGGAACACCCGCTCCTTCGCGCCAGCCTTCAATGGCAACTTCGCCGCCACGTGCGTCAACGCCGGCACAAATAGCCTCGCCAAATTGCTTGCAGGCCTCGCGCGCAAAATCTGGATCAACAATCAGTTTTGTGCCCAACACAACACGCTTCGCACCTGCGTTGAGTAAGTGTTCAATGGTGGCAAGCGAGCGCACTCCCCCGCCAACCTCTATGTTAAGCCCCGTTGCCGAGATAATCGCCTCGATAAGAGCTGTGTTGTGCGGCGTGCCCGTGCGCGCGCCGTCGAGATCAACAACGTGAATCCACTCTGCGCCCTGCTCGGCAAATTGCTCCGCCTGCGCTACGGGATTTTCGTTGTAGACAGTAACGGCATTGTAGTCGCCCTTGGCAAGACGCACTGCCCTTCCGTCTAGCAGGTCAATTGCTGGCAAGAGATACATTACAGCACGCCCTTAGTGGAAGGTATTTGCCCTGCATTGCGGGGGTCAATTGAAAGTGCGGTGCGTAAGACCCGTGCCGTTGCCTTTGCCGCCGCCTCTATGATGTGATGCGCATTTTCTCCGGCAATCGAGCGGACGTGCAGAGTCATACCAGCATTGGTAGCCAGCGCAATAAGAAACTCTTTGAACAGGCTCGTATCAAAGGTGCCGATAAACTCGATGGGCAGCTCCACGTCCCAGTGCAGCTGACCGCGTCCGCTGATGTCGACTGAGGCCATAACCAGCGCTTCGTCCATCGGAACAAAAGCACAGCCAAACCGGGTGATGCCCGCCTTTTCTCCCAGGCTTTGCGCAATTGCTTGTCCAAGCACAATGCCTACGTCTTCAACGGTGTGGTGCGCATCAACCTCTAAATCGCCGTGAGCTTCGATACGCATATCAAACTGCCCATGCCGTCCCAAGGCAGAAAGCATGTGGTCAAAGAAGGGAATGCCCGTTTCAACGGCAACCTCGCCCGTTCCGTCAAGGGCTAGGGTGCACACAATTTTGGTTTCGTTTGTTTCACGTTCTATGTGAGTTTCTCTCATGCTGTTTCCTTTCTATTCTTTCTGTGCGGGCTTCCAAAGAGTTTGCTCTTCTATTATTCGTCCGCCTTGTCGTTTTCAACCTCGTTTTCTTCCCTATTTTCTAGTAGCTCAAACCGTGCGCGAGCTGCCTTGCCGTGTGCCCACAAACCCTCACACTCGGCAAGCGTGGTGATAGTTTCTGCATCTTTTTTAAGCGCAGCATAGGTGTAGCTGATAATGCTTGAACGCTTGAGAAAGTCATTGACCGAAAGGGGCGACGAAAAGCGTGCCGTGCTGCTCGTGGGTAGCGTGTGATTGGGCCCAGCGACGTAATCTCCCACACTCTCAGGCGTCCACGGCCCGAGAAAAATTGCTCCTGCATTATCAATGAGCCCGAGCAGGTCAAAGGGGTTTTCCATTTGCACTTCAAGATGCTCAGGCGCAATGGTGTTAACCGCGAGTAAAGCCGTTTGGAGGTCTGGGGCAACAAAAATTACGCCATTGTTGTCAAGGCTTTCTTTGGTAATTTCAGCACGCGGAGAGTCAATAAGAAACTCTTGTATCTCCTCAAGCACTTCCTCTACAAGGCTTTCGTCCGTGGTAACAAAATAGCACGCCGCTTGCGGGTCGTGTTCTGCTTGCGCCATCAGGTCAATGGCGATAAGTGCAGGCTCTGCTGTGTCGTCGGCGAGCACCAAAACCTCGGACGGGCCAGCAATCATGTCGATTCCAACATCGCCAGCAACCTGACGTTTGGCGGCGGCAACATACGCATTGCCCGGACCCGTTATTTTGTTAACTGCGGCTATGCTTTGTGTTCCATACGCAAGCGCAGCGATAGCCTGAGCCCCACCAACAGCGTGTATCTCAGTAACACCTGCAATTTGAGCCGCTGCGAGAATAACAGGGTCAATGCTGCCATCTTGGCGCGGAGGCGTACACATAACAATGCGACGCACGCCAGCAATGCGGGCAGGAATGGCATTCATAAGCACGGTTGAGGGATACAAAGCTCTGCCACCAGGCACGTAGATACCAACGCTTTCAAGCGGCGTTATCTTGCTGCCCACTACCGAGCCATCACGGCGTGTTTCAAACCAGCTTTTCTCCATCTGCTGCTCGTGATAAGCAGTAATGTTTTTTGCTGCCTGCTCCAATGCCACCGTCACACTTCTGCTCACCTTGCGGAGCGCCTGTACAGTCGCAGCCTCGGGCAAGCGAGTTTCCTCAAGCCTTACCTTGTCAAACTGCTCAGTGTAGGCAAATAATGCCTCATCGCCTTGCGTGCGAACGTTTTCAATTATTTCGGCAACCGTTGTTTGCACCTCGGCATCAAAAGAGGTGCTACGTTGCAGGGTTTCTAAACTCGGTGCTTCCGAGGGAGCAAGCGTTACGATACGCATAAATTCTCCTTAATCAAGATGGTCTGTTTTTATCAACGCACGATGCGGTGAGCTTTTCTGCAAGCTCTCGAACCCTTGGGTCAGTGCGCACACTTGCAGGGTTTCCAACAAAACGAGCCGTTGACTGCAGTACCTCGTCAACAATAACGAGGTTATTCTCGCGCAGCGTGGTGCCGGTCGCAGTAATATCCACAATGCGGTCTGCCATGCCACACAACGGTGCGAGTTCTATATTGCCATGCATTTTAACAATTTCTACCTGAACGCCTATTTGGTCATAATAGGCCGCCGTAATGCGGGGGTATTTTGTAGCAACCCGCAACACGCCAAGACGTGCGTAGGTGTCATCGGCACGCTCGGCAGCGGCGGCGGGTTCAGCTACCACAAAACGACAAGCTCCGTAACCTAAGTCAACCAGTTCAACTACCTCCAGTGCTGCCTCCAACAAAGAATCTCTGCCGCATAATGCAGCGTCAACACCACCGTGGGCAGCAAAAACGGGAGCATCGGTAGGGCGCACGATGTAATACTCGACATCTTTTGCAGCAATTACCAACTGACGACCTGGGTTGCGCAGACCTTCTACGTCAAGCCCAGCAGCCTTAAGCACCGCTACGCTTTCCTCAAACAGTGCTCCTTTTGGAACAGCAAGTTTTAGCGATCTCATAAACTTCTCCTTGGCATATTCAAAACGGCTGGTGTGCCCTGAGCTCTCAAAGAGAGGGCCTCTTGAAAGATTTCGATGGTTTTTGCGGTCGCGTCTTTTGCACCTGCATCGCTTGCGTTCTGTTCGCTCTCAAAGGCAGGAAACGCCAACTCAACGCAGGCAGCTGCGTCATCCTCAGATGTTGTGTCGGTGCAGCCTTGAGCAAGCAGAGCGTGCATGACCGACTCTAAACAAAAGGCAAAGCCAGCTGCCGGAGCACTTTTTCCGTAAGCCTCAAGCATCGTGTCGTAGCGCCCGCCTGTTCCAATGGCCGTGCCCACGCCTGGGGCATAGGCTTCGATAACCAGTCCTGTGTAATAGTCAAAGGTGCTCATTACCGAAAAATCAATGCGTGCCTTATCGGAATAACCAAGTCCTTCGACAATGTCCCACGTTGCCATAAGCTCATCAAGACCATCAAGACAGCCAAGGGGCTCGACGAGAGAACGAACCTTTTCGATAGCCTCCCTGCCTCCGTTTATAGTGCCCAAGGTGCGAATGACCGAGCCATAACGCTCGTTTATGCGCTCGCTTGAAGTAAGCTGGTCGATGGCAACAAGGTTGGAGGCATGAAACGCCGCAAGCACTTGCTCAACCCACTGTTCGTTAAGGTTATTTGCAGCTTGTGCTGCCGTAAGCAATTCGCACAAAACGCCAACCGTGCAAAAAGCAACGGTAAAGTCCTTGAGCCCACAGGCGTTGAGCGCATCTATGAACAAGAGGAGGACTTCAGCGTCAGCGGCGGGCCCCACCATACCAAGAGACTCCACGCCAATCTGAGTATATTCGCGAGCGGCCGCTCTAAGCGATTCCTCCTCGCGAAAGACCCGGTGGACATACCTAAAACGCAGAGGCAAGGTTTGTGCGTCAAGTCGAGAAGCCACCATACGTGCGACCGGCAAAGTAACGTCAGGGCGCAACACCAGCAGCTCATTGTCGGTATCAAAGAGCCTAAAAGGCTTTTCTGGCAGTACGCCACCTTGTTCAAGCACTTCAAGTACCTCAAGCGTGGGCGTTTCGATGGGAGCGTAACCCCACAGCTCAAAGGCCTGCTTGACCTTGGTAGTTATGTTCTCGCGCCAACGAGCCTCCTCAGGAAGCACGTCCTTAAAGCCACGCGGAGTAACCGGGAGCATCATAGGTTCCTTTCCTCTTGCCTTTTCTTGTTAGTAGTATAAAGCATTTTACAGTGCTTTCGTAACACTTTATCACACTACTGTACTAAAGTGCAAGAGAAAAGTGAGTTTTTTTGATTTTCTTAATCGCCACGTAAAAACTGGCTGAGATTTGACATCGAGATTAACCCAAGACGGCAAATGTGCGAAAGTCGCCTAAGCGAAAGCAATAGACGACTTTCCATAACTACAACTGAAGTATCACCCCAACCAAAGGGCTCTGTGTGCTTCTAATGGGCATGGTGCCCATTTTTATTCTACTTTTTAACCTTGATGGTTATCTTCTTTGTTGCCTTGCCTTTCGAGTTCTTTGCCGTAATGGTTACCTTGTAGGTTCCCGGCTTAATACCCTTTTTGATGGTGAGCTTGCCTGTCTTGGAAATCGTTATCTTTTTCGCAATGCTCTTAGGTGCTTTTATCGTAAGTTTAGGTGCAGGAAAGCCTTTGAGCTTAAAGGTAACGGTGGTCTTTTTGTATTTTTTCTTTAAGGTAACCTTGGACTTGCCACCTGTAATGGAAGGTTTTTGATTGACTTTAAGGTTAACTGTCTTAGTCGCTGGCGCCGCCTGAACAAAGGCCTTAATGCTAAAGCTATAGGCTCCAGCCTTAAGTCCTGCTGGAATAGTTAAAGTGCCGTTTTGAGCAATGGTAACCCCCGCAGGAGCGCCCACCAAAGATACCCGAGGCGCTGGAGCACCAGTTATGCCATACGCCTTGGTAGTTGCCGCATAACCAGCAGTAAGCGTAATGGCTGCATCTCCTGTGATGGTGGGAGCAGTAAATGAGTGTTGCAGTTCTGTATAGTAATCTGTGTGTCCAGGCTGCTTACTCCAAGCTACCAGTGCTGAGATGTCAACAATATAGTTGGCTTCACAGCTCAGATGCTGCAATAGTACATTTTTGCTAATGTCAAGAACCGTAAGTTCGTTGATCTGACAGCGCAGCCACTTTAGCTTGACGTTTTTGCTTACATCAAGTACGGCAAGTTTGTTGCTTCCGCACACCAGCGAACTAAGCTCAGCATTTCTAGTTACGTCGAGTTCGGTGAGCTTGTTGCCTCCGCAAGAAAGACTTAGTAATTTGGGTTTGTTAGCCACATTGAGTGCGGAAATCTGGTTGGCATCGCAATACAGATACTCAAGCGCACTGTTTTTGGCTATATCAAGCACTTTGATTTGATTGGTAGAACACTGAAGAAAGCGGAGGGCTGGATTTTTGCTTGCGTCAAGCGCAGAAAGTTTGTTGCTGTTGCAGTAGATGCTTGCGAGCCTGGGATTATTGCTTATATTGAGTGCAGTAAGCTGATTTTCGCTGCAAGACAGACTCGTAAGCGCAGGGCTGTTGCTCACGTTAATGCTGGAAATCTGGTTCGAAGAACATTCTAAATTTTCGAGTTTACGAAACTTGCTTACGTCAAGAGAAGTGAGCTTGTTGGAGTGACAAGCTAGCCTGGAAAGCCCCGTGCTTTTACTTGCGTCAAGCATGGTGAGTTCGTTGCTGGAGCAGCCTAGATATTCAAGATTGGAAAGGCTCCCTAGATTAAGTGTTTTTAGCTTGTTGTAGTCACAATACAATTCGGAAAGATCAGGGTTGCTACTCACATTTAGGGTGGTTAATAAATTGTCGGAGCACTTCAAATACCAAAGCTTCTTATTCTTGCTTACATCAAGAGAAGTGAGCTTGTTGTCAGCACAATCCAGATACCCAAGTGCCGTACATTTGCTTACCGTGAGGGAGGTCAAATTGAGACTACCTCGAGGAAGCTCGATACAATCGATAAAACAACCGCCCAGTTTTTCTGGAATATCCAAAGACGTATTGCTGCCTGCATAACCACAAACGGTAGCATATTCCCCCCACACATAGTAGTTGATTTTTGTAGTTGGGTCAGTAATGATAGTACTTGCAAGTGGAACTATTTTTTCATCGTCGCTTGCTTCATCATCTTTTGCCTCAGCGTCGCTTGCGCCGCGAATGTCTTCCCTGCTTTCAATTGTGTCGTCGATTTCGATGCCGTCGTCTTGCGTTGCTTCAGAGATGACAACAATTTCAGCAGGCTCGTCGGCAAAAGCAGCTGCTGGGAAAACAATAAGGCCCGAACATGCCAAAATTAGCGCAAGAAGCATGGCGAGCGTGCGCTTTAAGAACCCCGCATGAAGAAGCGTCTGGCTTTTGGTTTGAGCACTTGTTTTTGGAGCTTTTTGCACAGCAAAAAGTGCGCTGTGAGTTGAAAACTTTGAGCTCATGAGCTGAACCTTTCTTAAGTTGTGGCAGAGTGTCCCACCACTCGGATATGCGTATGCAGTATACTTCCTCTCCCTCTTTTTGTCAAGGTTTTTTGACAAAATAGCAGGAAAATGAGGGTACGGAAATCATTTTTGATGGATGACAACCGTTACTAACCTACCAATCCCCCTCTAGGCCCCGCATCAAGTGCGGGGCGACAAACCCATCAAGCCCGGTGCGACAATGACGAAGTGAGAGATGGTGCAGCCGCATGGGTACTTACTGCCAGATGACGGTTGGCGCGGCAGTTGCTGCAGCGTGCAGGGTGTCTGCGCCGCTTTAATGCTGGCAACCACAAAAGAGTTGGTGCGGCGTTTAGATATAGAGGGGGATAATTACTCTAGCAGGCAGGGGTGGTTCTGTGCCCCTTTGTGAAACAAGTGGGGGCGCAGGGCCACCCCTGCCTGCTTATAGCCTACAAACTAGTGCGGAAGAAGGGCCAATCCATGCTCGATTATGGATTTTCCAAAGTCTGTTTCAAAACCATATTGTGGCTGCGCAAAGAACAAGCCAAAACCAACAGCAGCAAGCAGGGCCGTAAGAATCCAGAAGCGAATAACCACCTGTGATTCCGACCAACCCTTTTGTTCAAAATGATGATGCAGTGGTGCCATGAGAAAAATGCGCTTATGCGTGGCCTTGTAATAAAGCACCTGAATGATTACGCTCATGGCCTCGACCACAAACATACCGCCTATCACCAAGGAAACTACCTCAGTTCCCGTAAGGACGGCGAGGGCAGCAAAAGCAGCGCCAAGCGCAAGCGAGCCGGTATCTCCCATAAAAATGCTTGCGGTAGGGGCATTGAACCACAAGAAACCTGCACACGCACCTGCGACTGCTCCAGCAAACAAGGCAAGATTGAGCTGGTCGGTGCGATAGGCAACGGCCGCCATAACAAGCATTGTTATCATAACCGTACCGGCTGCAAGCCCATCAAGTCCGTCAATCAAATTGACAGCGTTGGACATACCAGCCATAAGAATAAAGATGAAAATAAGATACAACCAAGGAATGTCAAAACTACCACCGTTTTCAAGCGGAATAGACGTGGTGAGAATCCCAAGGTCTAAAGAGGGCAAAAACGGAATGGTCACTATTGGCTCTATGCCTACCAAGTTGATGGCAGCTAAACAAAAAACAACCGAAATGAAGGTAAGGCAAATCATTTTTGCGTTGGGTCGCAGGCCCAAAGAGCGTTCCATAAGAACCTTTGACATATCGTCAATAAAGCCCATAACACCTGTGAGCACCAAAACAACGGTTACTAAAATGAGTGAGGCCATGCCGGCAGAGGTTTTGTATTGACCAAAAAGCATGACGGTTACCAGCACAGCAACAAGGATAATAACGCCTCCCATGGTTGGCGTTCCTTGTTTTATCTGGTGATGCTCAGGGCCATCGGCACGTATTTGTTGTCCAATTTGCCGTACACGCAAAAGGCGAATCCAAAAAGGAAGCAATATCATCGTAAGTGCCATGGCAATAAATACTGCCAAAAACACTAAAAAACTCGGATATGCCGAAAGTGCTGTTTCGGTAAACATTACTGCGCTGTCCCTTCAGCTTGCTTAAGTTTGTCCTGTCACTTCAGCGTGCTCAGTTTGAGCAGCTCCGTCATCATGCTTAATCATACCATCAACAAGCTGTTCAAGGCGCATTCCGCGCGAAGCCTTGACCAAAATAACCGGACGCTGACTGAGATAGGGCTTGAGAGCCGTCAAGGCTGTGTCAACGTCTGCGCACGCTATAACACGCTCGGCCTGCATTCCTACATCGAGTGCCCCTTGGGCAATAAATTGCGCCCTTTCTCCAACGGTCACCAGCATGTCTGCACGGCTAATGTGTGCGTATGCGCCAACCTCACGATGAAAACGCTCTTCTTCTGCGCCGAGCTCATACATATCGCCTAAAACTGCAATATGTAGACGCTCATGGTCAAAACGACTCAGCAGCGCCAGTGCAGCTCGCATGGAATCTGGGTTGGCGTTATAGGTATCGTTGATGACGGTCGCACCTGCTGTAAGCTCTACCGTTTCTTGCCGCATCGCAGCAGGGCGAGCATTTGCCAAGGATTTAGTGATGCTCTCCGGAGCAATACCGCAAACGTGTCCGCAGGTTGCAGCAGCCAAGGCGTTGTAGACGTTGTGTTCGCCTTGTAGCGCCACTTTGGTGCGACGCGCAATGCCGTCGGGAAGCCACAGGTCAAAGCTCGGGTGGCCTTGCTGGTCATACTCAATATGGGCGGCACGAATATCATTGTGCGAGCCAAGTCCGTAAAGTAAAACCCGAATACCACGCTCGTTAGTCTGGGCTATCTCACGAATAAAAGGCGTAAAGGGGTCATCGCCGTTGAGAATAGCAATGCCCGTTGCGTTTGGCAGGCTTTCAATGAGCTCAGCCTTGGCGCGGGCGATGTTTTCTCGTGAGCCTAATCGCTCGCAGTGAGCAACGCCAACATTGGTGATAATGCCAATATTTGGTCGCGCAATGCGGCAGAGTAAGGCAATCTCTCCCAAGGTTTCCATTCCCATTTCTACCACGAGAGCTTTAACAGAGGGGTCTGTCTCAAGCACCGTTGCTGGTGCACCAATCTCGTTATTGTAGTTGCCTTGCGTTGCGTGCGTGATAAAGCCTGAGGAAAGCACGCCAGCCACCAGGTCTTTTGTGGTAGTTTTGCCGCTCGAGCCCGTAATGCCAATGACGGTTGCGTTAAGCAAGGCACGATACCCACTCGCCAAGGCCTGCAATGCCTCAAGCCCTGTACCCGCATCAACTTCAAGGAGCAGAGCACCCGTTTCGCGCGCTTTTTGTAGCTGAGCTTCGCTTGTTTCGCGCGATGCCAAAACTGCAGCAGCTCCCTTGCTTAATGCATCGGTGATATGCTCGTTTCCGTCGGTGTTTTCTCCAGCTAAGGCTACAAAAAGCGAACCGGGAATAACGGTGCGCGAGTCCCACGTCAAATGAGTAATAACACGCTCGCTGTTTTCTGGCTCAACAATTACGCGAGCCGCAGAGAACTGCGCTATTTGAGAAAGCGTAATTTGCATAGTGTTGGTTATCTCTCCTGTTCAAATAAGTACCTTGCGCCACGAATTATGCCACAAAGTGCCCTGCGTCATTGTAGCGTAAAAGTGCGTTTGCGTTTGGCCTGAAGCAATAAAACACTGATAAAAATTGTTCCTTTTATCAGGTTGGAGAGGACGTTTGTGTGGATGTTTATGCAGGAGCCGACGGCGCAGAGACCGACGGCTCTGGGTTTGACGGTTCTGAGGCTGACGGTGCCGGCGCTGTCAAACTTGAGGGCACGGCTTCATCTGCAGGAAGTATCATGTAGCGATTTATCGCAAAGGTCATCAGCGTCTTAAATAAGGGAGGCGCAGGCGAGTTGCCCCATGCACCAAGAGGGTTGTCAAATGAGGTGATGCAGACTATTTTGCTATTTGAATTAGCAAAATAACCTACAAAGGAAACCACGTACTCGTCTTCTATGTAACCACCGTCTTTTGATGCCTTTTCTGCCGTTCCAGTTTTTCCAACTACCTCATATCCCTCGATGGCAGCTGCCTTGCCTGTTCCCTTTGTTACTGCAAGTCCTAGCATCTCCTCGAGATCCTCGGCAGTTGATGAGGGCATGATAGCCTCAAAATCATAGACGGGAGGCGTGTCATACTGCGGGCGAGCGATAAGAAAGTGCGGCTGACGCAGCACACCACCGTTTGCGATGGCGCCGTAGAATGAGGCTATTTGCAGCGAGCTTGTTTGCACGCCCTGACCAAAAGAGATATTTGCCGCTTGAACTGGGTTCCAACTCTTTACCTCGTCAATATGTGCGGCAGCCTCACCTGGATAGTCAACGTGCGTATACTTGCCAAAGCCATACTGGTCTAAATAACTGGCAAAGGTCTTGTCAGTCATTCTCCGCTCGACAAGACTCACCCCCACGTTTGACGATTTAGCCAAAATAGTTTTGAGCGACATCGTGGTATCTGAGCGCTCGTGCGCGTCTGTTATGGTGTGGTCGTATATATCCAAACTGGCGGGACAAAACAGCTCGTCGTCGGGCTTAAGCGTTTTTGACTCAAGTGCTGCCGCCATAGTTGCAGCCTTAAAGGTCGAACCTGGCTCGTATGCCATGGTGATGGCTTTGAGCGCTGTTGCCCCTGCTTCTACATCTTTTTTCTTGAGATTTTCGCGGTTATACAGCGGGATAGATGCGGCAGCAAGAATCTCCCCCGTGTCGCCGTCAAGCAGCAAAGTGTTGGCATTTTTGCATTTTCTCTTTTTGCTCATGGCGGCAAGTTCGCTTTCAACACACTGCTGCATTTCAATATCGATGGATATTATTATGTCTTGCCCGTCGTGCGGTTCGGTTTTCTCCTGAACACCACCAACCATAGGCGTTCCGTATCTACCACGCTCGACAACTATCGTGCCGTCCACGCCACATAAAATACTGTCGTACGTTAGCTCAAGGCCACTGATGCCGTGCCCGTCCATGCCTACCGCACCAATGGCTTGCGCACCAATATTGCCAAACGGATACACACGCTTGCTGTCCTCAAGGTAATGAATGCCGGTTAGAGCTGTGGGAATGTTAGCAGGTATGTCGCTTCCTTGCGGGAGCTCGTTAATAAACGCCTTGCGAAACCCGTCGTCTTTATCCTGTAAATCGCGCGCCAGCTGCACGTCGCCCTTATGAAGCACATAGGCAAAGGTAGGCGACTCACTTTTCAAAATAATTTTGAGATAGTCCTCGACCTCTCCTCCCAAGGTTTCTTGCAGAGCAAGGGCTGTTTTTTGCGGGTCGATAACCTCTGAGGGATTTACGTAGATAGTGGTAGCATCAACACTCATTGCCAGCGGACTACCGTTTCGATCATAGATGGTACCGCGCTTGGCTGGAATGGGTAAAGGAGGACTTGTTCGTTGGTCTTGCGACAAGTCGGAAAGCATTTTGGCATCAACTACAGAATGTTTTACCAAACCAAAAAGGACAAAGACTATTAAGACGCCAAAGAGGGAAAGCACCCACATCTCGCTGTTTAAGCCAAAAAGACGTGACTGCTTTGCACTGTTCGCTTGTTTTGTGTTTCTACTCATTACTTTGACTCTTGCCTATCTCCTTGCTGATTATGTTCTGCTGATCATTTTTTTGCCGATTATTTTCCACAGGCCTAAGCTATAGTTGCCAGAAATACCGAGAGCTGCTAACCGTCTGAGCTGGCAGTTGTTACACCGCCACCTGCTGTAGCCTTGGCTGCTTTTGCCGCTTTTGCCTTTTTGGCTTTCTCGGCCTTAGCAGCTTTGGCTGCCTTTGCTTTCTCGGCTTTTGCGGCAGCCTGCGCTATAGTTTCAACTGTTGTTGGGTCGAGAATTGTAGTTGCATCGAGCTTGTCAATTTGGCCAACAGGCACCATGCCAAGAGCGCCAGCTGCTTCTTGAACGCGAGCAGGGTTGGTGGCGATAGAATGTTGCACCTCAAGCTCAAGGCCAACCGAGCGTGCCTCTCCGATAGTTTCAGTAATGCTCTCAGACTCAAGGAGCATTTGAACCGTCGCGTTAGATACGGTAATGCTCGTTACGCCCACTGCCATCGCAAACAAAAAACAAAATGCGCCCGTAGACAAAACTACTCGCGCTAGCTGCCCAACAAGGCTCTTTTGCTGAGCAGCCGCACGGCGTCCTGGTAAGGCACGTAAAGGCGGGCGCGGTACTTCAACCTCGCGCGGGCGCCTTTGAGGGCTGTAATCATAGTCATAATCGTATGCGTATGCTGCTTGTGTTGCCATAATTGCGTCCTAGCTCGTTTCTACTGTGTTTGACGCCACGAGGCGTACCTTGCTGTTTTTGGTGCGCTTACACGCTTGGTGCTTTGGTGCTGCTTCTGGCGCTTGCACGCCTAGTGCTGCTTCTGGCGCTTACACGCCTGGTGCTGCTTCTGGCGCTTACACGCTTGGTGCTGTTTTCTGTGCGCTTCTTGCTACTTCTTTATCCCCCACCTGAGCTTTGCGCTTTTGCTCCGCGGGTTTGCTTCGAGCTCCTCGCTACGTGCCACAAGGGGCTTTTTGCTCGTTTTACAAAATATCGGCTGCTGCCCGCAGGTGCAGATTGGTGCTTCGGGCTCACAAATACACCCTTGACTCATTTTTGCAAAGAGTTTTTTGACAATGGTGTCCTCGAGGGAGTGGTAACTAATAACTGCAATGCGACCACCAGGATTAAGCCAACGAATAGCAGACTCAAGCCCTGATTCAAGGACTTCAAGTTCTTTGTTGATATAAATGCGAAAGGCTTGGAACGTGCGCTTGGCGGGGTGTCCACCGGTCAAGCGAGCTTTTGTGGGAATAGCCGCACGAATAATATCAACCAGCTCAGTGGTTGTTTTTATTGCAGCGACCTCACGTTTCTTCACAATAAAACGTGCAATGCGTAAGGCCCATCGCTCCTCTCCAAAGCTTCGGATAATCCAAGCGAGATCTGTTTCGTTATAAGTGTTGATGATCTCTGCTGCAGTTAGGGTTTGTGTACTTGGATCCATCCGAAAATCGAGAGGGGCATCTGCGGCGTAGCTAAAGCCCCGTTCAGGAGTGTCAAGTTGCGGAGATGAAACTCCGAGGTCAAACAAAATGCCGTCTATGCCAGGGATTGCTGCCTCTAAAAGTAATGCGTCGAAATCTGCGAAATTGCCTTTAAGAATCTTTGTGGGTAGTTCTGGAAACGCCTGCGAAATACGTGCAGTAGCAGCGTTAAGAGCCTGATTGTCTTGGTCTATGCCAATCAAAAGTCCGCTCGGGTTGATATCTGCCGCCATAATAAGCGCATGGCCAGCACCTCCAAGAGTGCAATCGCAGTAAACCTCGCCTGGCTTAAGGGCAAGTGCCTCCCTGCATTGGGTGGGCATAACGGGTATGTGCCGATATTCCGCTGTCAATGTTCTCACATGCTTTTATCAAGCAGTCAGACGTTAGGGTGCTACGCCTGATTCGGAGTTTTGTCGTAGGCAGTTACCTCTACAAGAGCCTTTTGATAGTCCTCCCATACTGCCACGCTGCGAACTATGAGGTGGTTTCGCACGCCCGAAAAGACAACGTCTTTGTCAATTTGGGCGTAGTCGCGAAGCTCGTTTGGAATAAGAATGCGCCCTACTCCGTCAACCTTCACGTCCTCAGCATTTTCGTGATACTTCTCAATTATGCGGTCGTGGGTTTTATCGGTGGGCGTATAACCGCCCTTGCTTTCAAGGACTTCGTCCATCCAGCTGTTAAAACCACTCGAGGTGTAAATAACCAGTGCGGGAAACTCATCGTCTGGCGATTTGGTAATTACAAGATCTTCAGGAAGCAGCCTGCGATATTTGGCGGGAAGCGAAACACGGCCCTTTGCGTCAATTGTCGCTGGTGCCTTTCCTTTAAGACCACTTACTACATCAACGAGCCCGTTCACACTTCACCTCCTTGGTGTGTTTGCTGCTTCCTGAAGTATTGTATGTTTCACATAGTATCCCACTTTATCACATTTTGCAACATAATTTTACATTTTTTTTCAAAATGCCTTAAAAAGGGGGTAGAAAATGGTGTGAGCGCTTGGAAAGGCTCAGGGAAATGAGGATTTTTTGATGATTTTTCTGATGAAAAATACTACTATATATTGTATCTAGCAATTCTTAGCTACCAAATAGAGGAGTATTTGCAAACGTGAAGGTTGTTGGTGTTAGATGGTGGGAAAGTTGTGGGTGGCCGTGGGAATATTTTTGAAAAAATTTTTGAAAAGTGGTGTTTTTGAACTTTTTTTGAGCCTTTTGGGTTTTTAGGGCGCAAAAGTGCTAACCCTACAACGAAGCACGTGGGTGGGTTGAAAGGTATTCCTCGCGGAGATGAGTGCGGCTTACGTGCGTATATATTTGTGTCGTACTAATGTCTGCATGGCCTAGCATCTCTTGAATAGTGCGCAGATCAGCTCCACCCTCAAGCAAGTGCGTTGCAAACGAATGGCGCAGGCTGTGCGGGTGAAGGTTGGCAATATCTACGCGCTCACCAGCGCGCACCACAATTTTGAATATGGCATCGCGCGTAAGCCTGCGCCCCCGAACACTCAAGAACACCGCGCTACCGTCGGCAGGGGCAAGAACATTTTTGGGGTGAAGTTTTGCGCGCTCAGCAAAGAGGTAAGATTTGAGGGCGGTTTCGGCACTGCCGGCAAGCGGTACAATTCGCTCTTTGCTCCCCTTTCCCAATACGCGCAGGTATCCTTCCTCAAAAAGAACACGCGACAAATCAAGCCCTGCAGCCTCGCTCACGCGCAGGCCGCAACCGTATAAAACCTCGAGTAGTGCTTTATCGCGCGCACCAGCTGGCGTAGGATCAAAGGCTTGGTCAAGAATGGAAGCAATCTGGGCAATGCTTAAGGTGTCGGGCAACTTACGAGTTGTTTTTGGGGTGCGAATGGTGGCAGTTGGATCATCTGCAACATAACCCTCGCGCACCATAAAACGATGAAAGCCTTTTATCGAGGCAATTAACCGTTCAATTGACGCAGGAGCAAAACCCAGCTCACGCAAACAACTCAGATAGTCAATAATGTCTTGGTGCTGTATGGCAGAAATGTGCTTTATGCCAGAAGAGCTTTGCCAATCCAAATAACGGGCGAGGTCACGCCGGTAGGCTTGCTTGGTAAGATCCGCACTCCCCTTTTCAACCGACAAGTACACAAGGTAATCTTTAAGTGCCTGCTCGGCACCTGCCATGGTGAGTGTTTGCTTTGCGCGTGGCATAGTGAGCGCTTGATCGGCATCTGCCATGAGTTCACTTTGAGCAGTTTTGTTTTGTGCAGTTTTAGGCATAAGCTACGGAGTGGACGGCTGGTTAAGGTTTTGTTGTGCAAAACTTGCCGCAAGTGCACCTGCCGCAAACGATGCCGCAAAAAAAGCAGGGTCGTCTTTTTGGGTGCGCCCCATGGTGGTAACCGTAAGACCCCGCAGGTCAATGTTTGCCTCATCAAAGGAAACTGGCGTAATAGCGTGGCGGTCATAGAGCCCCGCGCTTTGGAGCGCCTGCTCGACCTGTTCTGTTTGCTCGGCAGACAGGTTTTCTGGAAGAGGCACGTTCACCCTCCCTAAACAGATACGCTCAAGAACGGTAAGGGTGTGGTGACTAACGCCTCTGTGGCGCACACGCGCATCGGCAAAAGAGAGGCGCAGGGGTGCAAGAGGAACTCCGCCAAGCGCTACAACTGCATTCAACGCTTCGCCTTGCGCAATGCCTCCGTGCCCATACGGCGTATCGCTGCCAGGCACACCCGGACCAATACTCGTAATGCAAACATCCGCCTGGTATACATGGCGGGCGGCGAGCAAGCCGGAATGGAGAGTAATGGCTTCTGCGTCTGCACCCAACGCCTGACCGCAACTTATTGCTACGTCAATAAGCCCGGCTTTGCGAGCCGCACAAAATAATTCTGAAAACTCAAACATGAGTGAAGCTTCGTCGGTCATGCAAAAAGCAACAGTAGCATTTGGCAGTATTGCTTTGATGGCTGCAGCAACGAGGGGAACTTGACTGGCAAGACCACAACACACCACGGGCAGCGCATCAAGCGAGTGCGCTTCTTGCAGAGTCGCATGATGGGGAGAATCTTGTTCCTCTATAGTGGCAGCCTCACGCTGAAGCGGTGTATAGCGCAACTTTATAATATGACCGTAGCCGTCTTTATTGGGCTGCTCGAATGCCTCAGAAGGAACAACAAAAGCACAGCCGCCCGTGCCGAGCTCCAAATCAAGAGCCACTACATTAAGCAGTGCCCGATCTCCTACCGTAAGGCTTGGGGCAAGATTGAGATAATTGAGGGCAACACATTCACTGCCTGTTTCCTGTTTACCCCTGCCAGCAGGTTCACCCTCAACAATAAGGCTCACGCGCAATTTCTGCCGAGCCTCGGTTTCATTTATAACCTCAAGGACTGTTCCCCAACACAAACGCATGAGTTTTATTCGTCTAACGCTTCTGCAAGCTCATCGGTAATGTCCATGGCATGATAAACATTTTGGAGATCCTCGAGCTCCTCAAGTTTATCAACAAGACGCATAACCTTTTTGCCGTCAGAAATGCTCACCTCGGTTGGTGTGGTGGGCTCCATGGTAAGCTCGTAGCCCTTGACCTCAATACCTTGAGCTTCAAGTCCATTTTTGACGTTTGCAAGCTCGGTCGGAGCGGTAAATACAACCCACTCGTCCTCGGCGTCATCGTAGTCGTCAGCGCCAGCCTCAGCGATTTGAAGCATAAACTCCTCCTCGTCGGGCTGCTGAGCTTTCTCAATGGTTATCTGCCCTTTGCGCTCAAACTGAAACGCCACGCTACCAGTTGTGCCCAGATTGCCGCCGCCGTGGCTAAAAGCGCTCCGCACATCTGCAGCCGTGCGATTGCGGTTATCTGTCAGAGCCTCAACGTAGACGGCAACCCCCGCAGGACCATAACCTTCATAAATAACGGTTTCATAGTTGGCAGAGTCGCTGCCTGAGCTAAAAGCCTTTTTAATGGCGGTATCAATTTTGTCTTTTGGAAGCGAATAGCCTTTTGCCTTTGCAATAGCCGCAGCCAATGAGGCATTGTTGTCAGGGTTAGGATCCCCACCCTCCTTGGCAGCAACGGTAATGTTGCGAGAAAGTTTTGAAAAAATTGCACTGCGCTTTTTGTCTTGCGCTGCTTTACGGTGCTTAGTAGTAGCCCATTTTGAATGACCTGACATAGCCGCTGCCTTTCGTGTTAGCGTTAAACGGTATGCCCCTATAGTACCAAATCTCCCGTCTGTTCGATACGTTCAAACTCCTGAACAGCTTTTTGGACAACTGACGGTGCATAGCCTTTGCTCTCAAGACGGCGATAGCGAGCCTCGTGTACGTTTTTTGCTTTGGTTCTGTGACGTTCCAATTCTTGCAGGGCACGCTTTACTTCATCGCTGTCTTGAAAAAAGACTTCGGGGTAGCCATCAAGCGCACTCAGGGTTACGCCGTAGTTTTCTATCTCGCGCTCTATGCGATTGCGCCCCCAACGAGAGTGCAGCTTGCCACGCACGTAAGCTTGGGCAAAACGGTCGTCATCAAGCAGCCCGCAGTTCAACGCTTGTTCTAGAGCAACTTCGACTGCATCATCGTCGAACTCCTCGTCTTGCAGGCGTTTGCGCATTTCAAAAACCGAACGGTCACGCACGGCAACAAGACGCATAATTCTTGCATACGCCAGGGCTGAGTTGTCCGAGAAGGCTTCGTCAGCCATCTCTCTGGCAGCTTCCGTGTCAGCATCCTCAGCATCAACTTCTGCGTCAACTGCTTCTGACTCAATCACCATCGCACCTGCCCACGCCTACTCAATCTTTGTAACAACTTTCCTATTCCTCTGCAGCGTCGCCATCTGCCGTATCGCCATCTGCCGTATCGCCATCTGCAGCGGCGGCAATTTCTGCACTATCATCAGAGTTCTCAGCATCGTCTTTTTTGCTCGCCTTAGCACGAGTATCTGCAACATCCTTAAGCACTCCACCAGATTTTCCGTCTTTCGAAAGGCCAATTTCTTTGAGAACCTTTTCCTCTATCTCGTCACGCAAGGCAGGGTTTTCTTGCATGACGAGCTTTGCGGCATCACGCCCTTGACCGAGACGTTCATCGCCGTAGGAATACCATGCGCCCGAACGCTTAACAATACCTGCGGCAACTGCCAAATCAAGAATGCAACCCTCTTTTGAGATGCCCTCACCAAACATGAGATCAAACTCTGCTTTCCTAAAAGGTGGTGCAACCTTATTTTTTACCACCTTGGACTTTACGCAGATACCAATATCCTCGGTGCCCTTTTTTATCGTTTCTCCTTTGCGCACCTCAATACGCACCGTAGAGAAAAACTTGAGCGCACGACCACCGGTTGTTGTTTCAGGGTTGCCATAACCGCCAATTTTCTCACGGAGTTGGTTGATAAAGATACACGTAGTATTAGAGCGCGAAAGTGAGCCCGCCAACTTACGCAAGGCTTGGCTCATTAAGCGTGCTTGAAGCCCTATGCCTGCGTCGCCAATTTCCCCTTCTATCTCAGCGCGAGGAACCAATGCCGCAACCGAATCTATAACTATGGCGTCAATAGCACCGGAGCGCACAAGCATGTCGCATATCTCAAGGCCCTGCTCGCCGGTATCGGGCTGCGAGATTAACACCTCATCTATATCAACGCCCAGACGCGCCGCGTAACCTGGGTCAAGCGCGTGCTCGGCATCTATAAATGCAACCGACCCGCCAAGCGCCTGAGCCTCAGCAAGTATCTGAAGCGCAAGCGTCGTTTTACCGCACGATTCTGGGCCGTATATCTCTACTATACGCCCTCGGGGTACGCCACCTAAGCCCAGCGCAAGGTCAAGCGAAAGCGCTCCCGTGGGAATAACGTCAAGCTCTATCTTTGGCGCACCCTCACCATAGCGCATTATAGAACCCTTGCCGAACCTCTTTTCAATTTGCTCTGTTGCAACTTTGAGAGCGGTGCTCTTTTCTGCCTGATTCATTGCATCTCCATTCATTACCGACTTTCCTTATCCTAAGAATAGTCAAACATTTGTTCGGTGTCAAGGGTTAGAAGCAATTTTTTTATGAGTTTTCAAAATAATTTGGCTGAACAGGGATGTCAGCCTATTAAATTAAGTGGTGAGTAAGCCCTGAGTAAGTTTTTTGTACTCGTTTCTGTATTTTTTCTTACTCAGCTCTTACTTGGCGCAAAAGGGAGGGAGGGAGGGAGGGAGGGAGGCTTCTAGGCTTACTCACGCCCATCGTCCAACGTCCAACGCCCAACGTTCATCGTCCAAAGTCCATCGTCCATCGTCCAACGCCCAACGTCCGTCGTCCAGCGCACAGCGTCTAACGCCCAACACTCAATCTCGCTCACAAAGCTTTTTGGCAAGAATTTTCAACGCCTGCGTTGTAGCTTGTGCGCGCACTTCAGAACGTGTCCCCGAAAAATGATGCACCTCTGAGCACGCAGCCACTTCCCCACCACTGCGCTGTGCCAAGCCAAACCACACCGTTCCAACGGGCTTTTCTTTGCTGCCTCCTGTTGGCCCTGCAATACCCGTCACGCTCACACTCAAAGAAACGTCCAATGCAACAAGTGCGCCGCGCGCCATAGCTTCGGCAACTTGAGCACTTACCGCACCTTCGCTCTTTATAACATCGCTGGAAACATCAAGCACAGAGGCTTTTACCTCATTGGCATAGCTTACCACCGTGCCGCAAAATACTTCCGATGCGCACGGCACTTCGGTCAAGGCTGCAGCAACAAGCCCGCCTGTGCACGACTCAGCCGTTCCCAGTGTGCGTCCTTGCGCGCGCGCCAACTCAATAACGCGGGTCGCCTCGGTAACTTGGGCTGCCTCGGCAACTTGGGCTGCCTCAGTAAATCGGGCTGCCTCGGTAACTTGAGATATTTCAGAAGTTTCAAAGGTTTGAGGGGTTTCTGCAGCAGCAGCAACAACAGCAGCAGCGCTCCCACCCTTAGTACCATTGCGTCCTGCAGCAAGGCGCGAAGGTATCCCTAAAATACCTTGAGAGCCATTCAACGGCAAGCCAAGAACCTCGCTTGACTTCATAAAATAATCCACCAGCGAAAGCAAGGTAAACAAGAGGGCAACCGCCATAACAAACCACGACACCGTATTAACAAGCCACATCCACGAACCAACAAAGGTGCTCACAAACGTGCTTCCTTTGACGATAAAAAGCAGGAGTGCAACGATTTGCAAAACCGTCTTTATCTTACCCAAGGGAGAAGCAGCGATAACAAACCCTTCTACCGAGGCAACCATGCGCAGGCCTGAAACTAAAAACTCGCGGGCGATAATAACGAGCGCAATCCATGCGGGCAAATCACCCAGTTCAACGAGTGCCAGCAACGCCGCCGTCACCAGAATTTTATCGGCGAGAGGGTCAAGGAACTTTCCAAGCGTGGTAACTTCGTTGCGGGAGCGCGCCAAATAGCCGTCAACACTGTCGCTAAACGCCAGCAGCGCAAAGATGATTGCAGCGATAAGTGGCTTGACCATTTGTAAGGCGGAGCTCGCAGAAATGTCGGGCACCCAACTTGGCCACGGAGCTAAGATAAGCACCACAAATGCGGGAACAAAGGCAATGCGAAGCATGGTCACAATGTTTGCCGGCGTAAAAATCTGCTGATACGGATTGTGAGCCTGCGCCTCGGCTTGCGCTTTGGTTTGCTTGTCCACTTGCTTGTTTGCCACGGTTATATAACCTCCCCATAGAGATCGTAGCATTGCACGTCGACAATCCTAACACGAACAAAGCCCTTGTCCAAAATCTTTTTTGCGGCAGGCTCCGTAATATAAACAATGCCGTCAACCTCTGGTGCTTGGCCCTGCGTGCGGCCGTAGACGCCCTCCTCATCAACACCGCAAACCAACACATCAACCTCACGCCCCAGCTGCAAAGCTGCGCGCGCAAAACCAACCTCATCGGCTGCATCACGCAGACGTTGTAGGCGAGCATGTTTGGTGTGAGACGCAACTTGGTCGCTGCGCGCACCGGCAGCGGTGCCATCCTCTTGTGAATAAGCAAAAGCACCCACATAGTCAAACTCTGTTTCAAGAACAAAATCCTTGAGCTCTTGCGCGTCCGAGCGTTTTTCTCCCGGAAAACCAGCAATAAGCGTTGTGCGTAAGGTGACGTTGGGAAGCGCCTTGCGTACCCGCTCAAGCAAAACGCGATGCTCCGCACCACTGCCCGCACGATTCATATCTTTGAGAACACGTGCGTTGGCGTGTTGCAGCGGAATATCCAGATAGTCACAAATGTTGTTGTGTCGAGCTATTGTCGCAAGCAGCTCGTCAGTGATGCCTTGCGGCTGGAGATACATAATCCGAAACCACACCTGCGGGTGCTGCAGAGCTAATACGTCGATAAGTTCAGCAAGATTACGTGGCGAGGTCGACTGGAGTGATGCAGATGATGCAGGTGATACAGGTGATGAAGTTGATGATGTCGTCTGCAATTCCTCAAAATCACTGCCCCAGATGCCCGTATCTTGTCCGATAAGAACAATTTCGTGTGCCCCTTGCGAAACAAGCTCGGTGATTTCTGCTGCAATCTCGTCGTAGGAAAAAGATCGATACGGTCCACGAATAGAGGGAATGGTGCAATACGCGCAGGAACGCGAGCAGCCCTCGGAGATTTTTACGTACGCCCATGGCTCGGCAATCAAGCGCTGCGGAGCAACAGAGCTTTTGGCCGCACTTTCAGTCGCACCAGCAGCAGAGCTTTCAGTCGCACTCGCTAAACCCAAAAGCTCCCAACAAACCTCAGCGATTTTATCCTCGTCGGCAGCGGGAACAAAAGCAGCAACCTCTGGTAGCTCCGCAGACAATGCCTCGCCGTAACGTGACGGCATACAGCCAGCAACCACGAGTTTTGTTTTACCCTGTTCAAAAGACTCGCACGACAACAGCTCAAAGATAAGCTCAAGGGCCTCCTCGGTTGCCTCAGTAATAAATGAGCAGGTATTAACAATAATAATGTCCGCGCCGTTGGGGTCATCAACAACGTCCAAGCCAGAAGCCGCCAGGCAGGCGTGCATGCGGTTGCTGTCAACCTCATTTTTTGCACAACCGAGCGTTATAAGACTTACCGAGGGCATATGCGTTTCCAGCTCCAACTAAAGCTCTGCGATAACCGCATCAGCATATTCCTCGGTACTTACGCTGCCGTCAGTTGAGCCAGTGTTGGTGCGCTTGATGTCATAGGTAACCTGCGTGCCTTTTTTGAGCACCGCACGAATAGCGTTAACAAGGCGGTCGGCGGCATCACGCTCACCCAGATGAGCAAGCATCAAAGAAGCCGTCAGCAGCAAGGCCGTAGGATTAGCAATGCCCTTGCCTGCGTGTTTGGGAGCAGAGCCATGTACGGGCTCAAACACGGCATAATCCTCACCAATGTTTGCACCAGGAGCAATGCCCAAACCGCCCACCATGCCCGCGCAGAGGTCACTCACAATATCGCCATACAAATTAGGAAGCACCAAAACGTCAAACTGCTGCGGATTTAAGACAAGCCCCATGCAGCAGGCGTCAACAATGCGATCTTCAAACTCGATGCGCCCCTCATACTCCTCGGCAACCTCACGAGCCACTTTTAAGAATAAGCCATCGGAATGTTTTTGAATGTTGGCCTTATGAACAGCGCACACGCTCTTGCGCCCATTGGCGAGCGCATACTCAAACGCCCACTTAACAATGCGACGTGAACCAGTAATTGAAATAGGTTTGATGGAGATGCCAGAATCTGGGCGAATAACACCAGCCCCTTGCTCGGCACAATACTCGATAAGGCCCTTTGCGCCCTCGCTCCCCTCCTCAAACTCAACGCCTGCATACAAATCCTCGGTGTTCTCACGAACCACCACGAGGTCGATGTCTTTATACAGCGTGCCCGTGCCTTCCAAAGAAAACGCCGGACGCAAATTGGTATACAGGTCAAGCTCTTTGCGCAGCGCAACATTTATACTGCGAAAACCCGTGCCCACCGGTGTGGTAACTGGGCCCTTAATGGCAACTTTATTGCGCTTGATAGAATCTATGGTGCTTTGCGGAAGTGGCGTACCCTCGCTCTCAAGCAGATGTGCACCTGCCTCAGCAATCTCCCATTCTATTGAAACACCCGTTGCGTCAACCACCCGTTGCATCGCGTGCGAAATCTCTGGACCAATCCCGTCGCCGGGAATAAGGGTAATAGTGTGCTGTGCCATGTCGTTCTCCTTAACCGTTTTATTGAGGTATAGCCACTGTGTGGGTGCACCGCAAGCTGACTACACGTTTAAGCCCTGCTGAGTTGGAGCAGAGCATACTGTGAGGTAATCTAGTATAGCGTTTTTTCTTGGCTAGGTTGTTTCTATTTTCTTTTCAACCGTTTTCTCAAGTGCCTTGATGCTTTCGAGAAACTCTTTCTCGATTGGTAGAAAAATCGGAAATCCCGACAAACCCCGCCCGCTGCCTTCGGCAGCGGGCGGGGTTACTCTCGTTGGAGCTAGCAGCAACAGTTGATTTTCTGCATGCTCCTTCGCTGCCCTTGCTGTAGCTCGATGGGCTAGATGTCTTTTACTGAGTACGAAACCAATAGGAAGGGAGCTATGGTGCCATCATTAAGGGGCTCGATAACCGCTTCTCCCGTAAGATACCCGGCAAATCCACGTTTTACAAGCTCGTCTCTAGACAATCCGTACAAAGACTGGTCGGTCGCATCGTAGTTGTCACCGGCAAAGACCTCAAACAGAACCTTGTAGCGATTGTCGCCGATTTTTTCAAGAGTAAGAGGAACCGCAATGCCATAGGCACCAAGTCCGCCACCTGCTTGCGCAGTGTAAAGATAACCATTGTGGTAATAGGGATAGCCCATGTCTTTGAGCGTGCTTACATCAACGTCTTGTTTGAAAAAGGTTTTGATAGTTTCCTGGGCAGCCTTGGCAGAAATGCGGATGTCATAGTCTTTTCCATCTATGTTTTCATAGCTTCCAAGCTCCACCACACCAGGTGTGTTTATGTAATTGTGATCAATGGCAAAGTGCGCAAGAGTTCCGAGATGATCATAAGCATCGAACTCATAACCATTGCTGTTATACACGCAGAACAATGCCTCAGAAAAATTGCTCAAAAAGAGGTTTATCTTTTTGTAGTCCTCTGGATTTGCCAAATCAAGCGTTGCGCTGGAGGTTGCTTCGGCGGGCTTTGTGCCCTCTGCCTCAGTTGCTGGGTTATCTTGGTTAGCAGATGTGGTGCTCGCTGGCTCTGCATCTTGACCGGGAGTACAACCCAGAAGCGAGAACGAGAGAGCGGCAGCCAACATGAAAACTCCCAAACTGCCCAGAGCCCTGAGAAACCTGCTTGGAAGCCTTTTGGAGTGAGCGGCTTGGTTCTGCGTGCCTATTGTGGTGCCTTTTGTGGTGCCTTTTGTCGTGCTAGAATTTTTGGTAAACATCTTATTTCCTTTCCAGAAATGTCATAGGGTAGATTGCATTTCTTGCACTAGCATAGCACGCGAAAAAGGCTTATATGCTGGGATTTGGGCAGAAAATTATAACTAATCTGTCACTTTAGCCTTGCTAAAAACCGCATTTTTTACCCTCATACAAGAACAATCCTGCCGCACTTCTGCCAGCATGTGACAGGAAAGTGGGACAAAATCGTACCGTCCCCTAGTAAGGCTTAAAGCGCTTGAGACGCAGGGCATTGGCGAGCACGGACACACTGCTTAAAGACATAGCAGCGGCAGCAAACATGGGGCTTAAGAGCGGGCCCCCAAAGAGATAAAGCAGACCACAAGCTAGCGGAATGCCAGCGACATTGTAGCCAAACGCCCAAAAGAGGTTTTGCTTGATGTTTCGGATAGTGGCCTTTGAGAGCTTTATGGCACTGGCAACGTCCATCAAATTGCCGTGCATCAAAACAATGTCGGCGCTTTCGAGCGCAACATCGGTTCCTGTTCCAAGGGCGATGCCAACGTCAGCCTGCGCAAGAGCAGGGGCATCGTTAATGCCGTCGCCCACCATGGCAACACGCTGCCCGCTTGCCTGCAACTTGCTTACGTGCGCTGCCTTATCCTGTGGAAGCACCGAAGCCATAACGCTGGCAATACCAACTTCTTTGGCAATGGCGTGGGCAGTGCGCTCGTTATCTCCCGTTATCATAGCAACATCAAGCCCCATTGCTTCAAGTTTTGCAGCAGCGGCTTTGCTCGTAGGCTTTACCACATCGGCAACGGCGATACTGCCAGCTAGCTTGCCGTCAACCGACACATATACGGGCGTTTTTCCAGCACGAGAAAACTCCTCGGCGTATTTGCAAGCAGCCGGAGAAAGCACCACTTTTTGTTCCTCCATAAAGGCGCTGTTTCCTACCAAAACAACACGTCCCTCACTTACGCCCCGTACCCCTTTGCCTGCAAGTGCCTCAAAAGAATCGAGGGGTGCAGGTGGTATGTCCCTCTCGGCAGCATAGTCCACAATCGCAGCGCCTAAAGGGTGCTCACTCCCCTTTTCGATACCAGCAGCAAGCGAGATAAGCTCTTGTGCCTCCACAGTTGCTTCTGTTTTGACATCGGTAACCTGCGGCTTTCCTTCGGTTATAGTTCCCGTTTTATCAAGTATCACCGTCTGTATTTTGCGAGCCGCCTCAAGCGCTTCGCCACCCTTGACCAAAATGCCGTGCTGGGCCCCTTTTCCCGTTGCAACCATAATGGCGGTTGGTGTGGCAAGCCCCAAAGCGCACGGACACGCAATAACAAGAACAGAAACAAGAATGGTGAGCGCAAAAGAAAGCGGCTGTCCTGCGATAAACCAAGCGGCGGCGGCAAGCACCGCAATTGCCAGCACCACCGGCACAAAGTAGCGAGAAACCACGTCTGCCAGTGTGGCAATGGGAGCTTTTGAGCCCTGTGCGTCCTCAACCAGTTTTACGATGTGCGCCAAGGCGGTATCTGCGCCCACGCTGGTGGCTCGCACCACCAGCCGCCCTTGTACATTGGTGCTTGCCGCATACACCCGCTCACCTGCCGCTTTGTCAACCGGCATGGACTCACCCGTGAGCATGGACTCATCAACTGAGCTGGTGCCCTCCAGCACTTCTCCGTCAACAGGTATTTGTGCGCCGGGCTTGACCACAACCACATCGCCTACCAGCACGTCTTTAATGGGGATTTCAATTTCTTGTTGTTCCTTAAGAACCCACGCCGTTTTGGGAGCGAGTTCAGCAAGCTTTCTCAGTGCCTCACCCGTGCGTCCTTTTGAAAGAGCTTCCATCGTTTTTCCCAAAAGAATAAGCGTGATAATAACACCGGCACTCTCAAAATACAGCTGCATAGTCCACTCGTGGTTGCCTGTTGTTGCAATCATAAATGTCGCGTACAAGCTATAGACGATCGCTGCGGTGGTGCCGAGCGCAACCAGCGTGTCCATGTTGGGCGCACGCAACCACAGCGCACGATAGCCTACGTAATAAAAACGCCAACCTGCTGCAACAATGGGTAAAACCAGCGCAAGCTGCAGTACGGCAAAACGGAGGGGGTGAGCACTGGACATGAGCCCTGCGGGTAGTGGCAGCGTAAATACCTGCGGAAACATATGCGCCATCGCAAGATATAACAGCGGGAGAGCAAACACCAAGCTTATGAGCGTCTTTGTTTTGAGCGTGGAAAATGCTTGTGCCTTTTTGGTGCGCTCCTCCTCAAGGGCGGTTTGCGCATCTTTTATCGGCGACCAATCATAACCAGCTGCTTTCACCACTGCGCCAATCTCTTGGATTGAGGTTTGTGTTTCGTCGTATTCGACCGTAAGCCGCTCGGTGGCAAAATTGACAACTGAACTTTGTACGCCAGAAGCAAGCGCAACCGCACGCTCAACACGCGCCGCACAGCCAGCGCAGGTCATGTTATGTAGGTGAATGGTTTCTTTCATCTCGTTTTGCCATCGGTTTCTTTCATACAGCCCTCACGATTTTATGCGGCCCTCACAGTTTTATGCAGCCCTCACAGTTTTATGCGGCACTCACAATCTCATGCAGCTCTCACAAGCGCATCAAAATGCCTCACAGGTTTTCACGGCCGCCATCTATTTTTAAGCACCTTACCCAAGTAAGCTCGTGCCTCCTCAAGCTTTTCTGGCTCGACTCTCTCGGTAATACCACCAAAAAAATCCGCCGTTGCCTCCCACGGCAAGTTATAGTAATCCCTATACGGCACGCTGCCGCTGCGCATCGACGGTCTACCAATGTGGAGCAAGTACGTGCGTGGGCCGAGCAAATCAAATTGAACCGTGTGTCCATATTCGTGCTTGAGCGTGGTGATGGTACTAGGCGCAGTAGCAGAAAGCTTTGAGGAGAGAAACAAAATCCCAAAACTAAACGACCTACCGCCCAGCCCCGCCATTCTCAAAACCAGATGCCCCTTATACCACGAGAAAAAGTGGGAGGAAACCACGCGCTCCTCGTTTGTGTTTTTGAAGCTAAAGTTTTGTATGTCCTCGGATAGCCGTGGAAACATCGGGCTGCCTCTCGTTACCATTGCCTTACATTCTTGCTCGGGTTTTGTTCGTGCGCCCTATGCGGGCGGTTAGCTGCTATTATAAGGCAAATAAAAGCTCTCTGGTGTGATGGCCTAAGCCCCAGACAACACGAAGGTGTGATGGCCTAAGCCCTAAACAACATGAAATGAGGAACCATGGGCAGCACTCATACTATACGTGACACTCAGAGCACAGGCGAGCCCGTACTGCGTGCGAGTAGTGGTGCTGAGCCCTTGCTACGTGCGGGTGGCGGTGCTCATGCTGATGGCACTGCCTATGCCAGCGACACTGCTCATGCTGATGGCACTGCCTATGCCAGCGACACTGCTCACGCTGGTGGCGCTGCTCCTACTGGCAGCGTCGCTGAGCCCTTGGCGCACTTCGCCGATTTAGACTTTGACCGAAGCCAACGCTGTGGTTTTCCCGAAGTGGTGTACGGTGCGGGAAAAACACCTGAACAGGTAGTATCTATAGTTGCCGCCTTGCTCGAACACCACGAGGTTGCTTTGGTTACACGCGCTTCTGATGAACACGCCCAAGCCCTAAAATCTGCTATTTCTGATAGCAATTTTGTAGCTTCCTGTGGCTTGCTCTATGTAGACCGCCGCGCTTTGCCTTTGCGTATTGAAGGAGAAACTGCCCCCGCCGTCCTTGAAAAGGACGGCGGGGGCGGCAACGTGCTTGTTTGCTGCGCTGGCACCAGCGACCTTTCCGTTGCCGAAGAAGCAGCAGTAACTGCTCGCATTATGGGTTCACACACCACGCTCCTTACCGACATCGGCGTTGCTGGCGTACACCGCACGTTGCGCCATCAAGACACGCTGCGCCAAGCGCACGTTATTGTGGTGGTAGCTGGCCTGGAAGGTGCGTTGCCCTCACTGGTTGCTGGGCTGGTAGACGTGCCCGTAATCGCCGTACCCACCTCGGTTGGATATGGCGCAAGTTTTGGTGGTGTTGCGGCTCTGCTCGGTATGCTTAACTCCTGCGCTGGTGGCGTAAGCGTTGTCAATATCGACAACGGTTTTGGAGCGGGGCTTATCGCCCATAGAATTAACAGACCACCTGCGCGTTTTACCGATGAGGCCACCAACGCCACTGGCGAAGCAAACCGCGCACCATCTGCCAATCTTACCCGCCATACTGCATCGCCTGCCAGCAGTGTCCCACTTTCTGCAAGCCGTAATACTGCCGCAAACAGCCAGACACGCGAGAACAGATAGCCCCATGCTTGAGCGCTTTTCATACAGCATTTTAAGACATCGCACGTTCGTGGTAGCTTTCTTTCTTGCCATAACCGTTATTTGCGGCATACTTGCGACCGGCGTTAGGGTCAACCCCACCCTTATTGACTATCTGCCAAGCGACGCTGAATCCACCGTTGCCATGAATAAGCTCAGTGGCGAGTTTTCTGGAGCCGTGCCTAATCTCCGCATTATGATTAACGACGTAAGCCTCATGGAGGCTCTTGAATACAAGCAAAAACTTGCCGAAATACCCAATGTTCGTGATGTAATGTGGCTTGATGACTTCGTCAACCTTAATTTGCCACTTGAAATAGCAGATTTAAGCAGCACCGAAAGCTCTTATCACTACAACAGCGAAACCGGACGAGGCACAGCCCTGTTCTCTCTTGCTGCCATCTCTGGCGACAACGCTGCAATCGACGCCATCTATGATATTTGCGATAGCAACCCTGCTGGCGGAGCCGTCACGGGAGATGCCCTGGTGTCCTACGCCGGAAAAACGCTTACGGGCAGTGGCGTAACAACTGCCATTCTCATTCTTGTGCCGCTCATTCTCCTCATTTTGTTGCTCACCACTACTTCGTGGCTTGAGCCGCTTTTGTTCATCAGTGCCATCGGCGTTGCTGTGCTTATCAATATGGGAACCAACATTTTTACCGGTGAGGTGAGCTTTGTCACCAATGCGGTGAGTCCTATTTTGCAGCTCGCAGTTTCGCTTGACTATGCCATTTTTCTGCTCCACGCGTTTCGTGATTACAAAAATGAACCTGATGAAACTGGCGCACTTCGCTCTCCCACCAACGCCATGGTCAAAGCCATGCAGCGCGCCTTTCCTACCATCGCTGCCAGTGCGGCAACCACCTTCTTTGGCTTTATGGCACTGTGCTTTATGCGCTTTGGCATTGGCCCTAACCTCGGCATCAGTTTGGTAAAAGGCGTGACTTTAAGCTTTATTTCGGTCACCATCTTTTTGCCGGCGCTCACCCTTTTGTGCCATAAGCTTCTTGAGCGCACTAGCCATAAGCCAATTTTGCCTTCTTTCAAGAGTGCGGGTGCGACTATTCTCAAAGTGCGTATACCGGCGATTATCCTTGTATTGTTGCTGGTTGCTCCTTGTTTTCTTGCGCAATCGCAGTCCAACTTTATCTACGGCCTCGGCGGCTATCAGCCTGGCACACGTCAGGCAACCGACACCGTCGCTATCGAGGAGGAGTTTGGCGTTTCTACTCCTATGGTGGTGGCCGTGCCTCGGGGCAATATGGTTTTAGAGCAGAATCTAACTGACCAACTTGCCGAGCTACCGGGCGTTAATTCGGTGGTTTCTTACGCGGACACGGTGGGGCTTGGCGTTCCGCCTGAGTTTTTGGACGAAGCGGAGGTTTCTCGCCTCTACTCCCCCAGCCTTGCGCGCATCATCATGTATACCAATGCAGAAAATGAGGGTGAGGAGTCCTTTGCGCTCGTGCAAAACGTACGCGACCTTGCAGCAACGCACTACGACGAAAGCTATGTTGCCTCGCAAAACACGAGCATCTACGACCTCAAGCTTGTTATTACCGCCGATAACCGTGTGGTTTCTTGGCTGGCAATTATCGCCATTGGCTTGGTGATACTTCTCGTGTTCCGCTCGTTAAGTCTGCCCTTTATTCTCGTGCTCACCATTCAGGCTGCTATTTGGATTAACCTTGCCATTCCGTATTTTGCTGGCTCTCCTATTCAATATATTGGCTATCTCATTGTTTCTACGGTGCAGCTTGGCTCAACGGTTGACTATGCCATTTTGTACACCAGTCGCTATCTCGCTCGGCGAAAACAGCAACCCTCGCGCGCCGCGGCTGAAGCAGCTCATGCCGACAGCTTCCAGCCCATTATTGTGTCGGCATCTATCTTAAGTCTTTCTGGAGGGGCGCTGTGGCTTACCTCGGCAAGTCCTATTGTTGCGGCTTTGGGCTTGTTGCTCTTCCGCGGAACCCTGCTTTCTATGTTGCTCGTCTGCTTCTTTTTGCCGGGCATTTTGCTGTTGCTCGACCGCTTTGTTGGCATCACAACACTCCGCTCAGACTTTTTGCGGGTTGCCGACAAGCTGCCCCAGAGGCACAATAGACCCTTACTGTTTGGCGAAAATGCTATCCTTGATGATGAAGTTCAGGAGAGGAAGGCTTGACCATGAACATCTTCAAATCAGATAAAAAAGCGATTTTGAGTTTGTTTGCTCGCAGAACTCCGGGCTTTCTCGCATTGCTGCTTTTGTTGCTGCTTTTAGTAATGCTGTCTTTTTCCTCACTCTCTCATGCTTTTGCCGACGAGAGCGATAGCGCTGCCAGCGAGGCCGCGACCACCGAAGCCGCGACCAGTGAAGCTGCTGCCAGTGAAGCTGCTGCCACCGGTGCCACTGCGCAAACGGGAACTTCAATAACGCAGGCAGAAAACTGCATAGCCGTTCCCTCTCGCGAGGAGGTCATTTACGGCAGGCTCAGTGCCGATGGTAAGGTAGAAGGCCTTTACGCCGTTTCTACCATTACCACTGCTACGTCACAAACAGAAGCTGGCAAAGCGCCGCTTACAACCATCACCGATTACGGCACGTTTTCTCGTGTGGTTAACCTCACCAACACCAACGAGATAAAACACAGCCCCAACAGCATAAGTTTCACTACCAATACCGAGCGTTTTAGTTATCAAGGAAACCTTGTTTCTCAGCAACTTCCTTGGAATATCACCTTAAATTACACGCTTGACGGAAACAGCATGCCACCAGAAAAACTTGCAGGAGCCACCGGTGAACTCGAGTTTGCGCTGAGCTTGCACAATAACACGGGTGATCTCGGGTTTACCCAAAAAAATACTCCGTTTTTTGAGAATTATATGCTGCAGGTAACGGTCGTACTTGACCCCGACCAAGTAAGCGACGTCAGCTCAGAAACCGCTACGATAGTGCTGGCGGGCGGGCAACGGGTGCTCAACTTCACCATTTTGCCCAACAACGAAGCCGTGCATACCTTTTCTGCACAAGTAAGCGATTTTGAGCTTGCACCTATTGAGATAGTTGCTCTTCCTTTTTCGATGGCCTTTGATATGCCCGATGCGTCTGATGCAACTGACGGATTTCAAGATTTGGTTGATGCCATAGAACTTTTGGAGAGTGGCGCAGGTGATTTGGAAGAAGGAGCGCAAACGCTTTCGACCAATATGTCAAAAATTGTTGACGGCTCAAGTAAAATTAACGAAGCATTGCGGCTTATCGACAGTGGGTTTTCGCAAAGTGGGTCGTTTGAGTTTGATCAACTCACAGAGCTGCCCGGCATTTTGGAGGGCATTGCCGATGGCCTTGATGGGGTTGCAACCAATATCACTCCGCTTGCCACTGGTTTTTCTACGGCAAAGCTCGGGCTTGAAACAGCGCTAGGCAACCTCCCCGATAAAAGCGATGCGCTCGACGCAGAGGTGCAGATGTATCTTATGAGCGACCCAACTAATCCAGCATTGCAGGCAATGTATCAAAGTTATGTTGCGGGCACGGGCCTTAAGGTTGCTTACTACGCCTCGATGCAGGCGGCTTTTGCGGCGGCTGAGACCACCCTTGCGGGACTTCCAGACGCACTGGGAGAGGTTTCTGACGGCTTAAACACGCTTGCCAGTGCCTTGCCCAACGAGGATACGATTGACGGCTTTTCTGACCAGCTTGACACGCTGCAGGCCAGCATCAAAACTCTTTCGACAAACTACAAGAGCTTTCATAGTGGGCTCAAGGATTTTGATAAGGGTTTAGCAAGCTACAGCAAGGGCATGCAGAGTTACGCAAGCGGCACTACCAGCCTGCGCATTGAAACCGCCGATTTGCCCACCAAGGTACAGGATCAAATTGAGGAGTTTATGGCGGAATATCAGCCAGCAGATTTTGAGCCCGTTTCTTTTGTTTCAACGCAAAATAAAAATACGGAGAGCGTGCAGTTTGTTCTCCGCACTGCAGGTATCGAATTACCAAAAGAGCCTGCTCCTCCAGCTGTTTTGGAACATGAGCCCAGCTTGCTTGAACGGCTTATTGCATTGTTTGGTTTTTAAGTTTTAGGATGCTTGGCAAGCGGGCAGCTCGGCAAACATTGCCTGATAAGCGAACATGAGAAAGGCACTAAACCTATGGGCAGAATACTGCATTTTGAATTGAGCACGGGGGCCTCGGGCGATAAGGTACTGGGTGCACTCCTTGAGGTTTGCGAAGCATTGGGCGTGGCACGTTTTGCGGATTTAGAACGGTTGGGAGAAGCTCTTGTGCCAAACGTGCGTATTGTGCGCACGCAGGTAGTTCGCAGCGGGATAGCAGCAACCTCTCTTGAAATCGGCGAACCTGAGGCGCCCGTGCGCCACTGGAGCGAAATACGCGAACTGATAGAAGCAGCCACCAAGAGCGGTGTGCTGCCTGCCACAGCTGGCGCACGGGCGCTGGCAGCCTTTGAGCTCGTTGCTTTGGCAGAGGCAGCAGTGCATGACCAGCCGCTTGAACGGGTTCATTTTCACGAGGTTGGGGCGGCGGATTCAATTCTTGACATCGTGGGTAGCTGCTTTTTGCTTGACGCTTTAGCACCTGAGACAGTGTATGCAGCCCCGCTTGCGTTAGGTTTTGGCAGTTTTGAATGTGCGCATGGAACGCTGCCTGTTCCTGCCCCTGCTACCGCTCGTATTATTGAGGGATTGCCAGTGTATGCTGGAGCAATCGAAGGTGAGCTCACCACCCCTACAGGTGCTGCCCTCGTGCGCAGTTTTGTAACCCATTTTGAGCCCTTGCCCTGTGTTGCCGTACAAAAAGTTGGCTACGGAGCAGGAAGCAGAGAGCTCAGTGGAGCTGCCAATGTGGTGCGAGTACTTGTTGGTGAGCGCGAGCGTGATGCTGCGGGTATTCTTGACACCCCAAAAGCAGCTCTCTTAGCCCGCGAAGGCTGCGTGTTGCTCGAAACCAATATCGACCACCGGAGCCCCGAGGCCTTAAGCTATATTTGTGAGGAACTTTTAGGCAGTGGTGCTTTGGACGTTTGGCAAGAAGCTATCACCATGAAAAAGGGGCGTCTTGCCGTTAAGCTCTGCGTGCTTTGCCACCCGTCCGCCTCTGCGCTGCTCGCCCAAAGCATCATCACAAAAACAGGGAGTTTGGGGGTTCGCCAACGCTTTGTTGAACGCTTGGTAGCACCGCGCCACTGCATTACTCTTGACACGCCCTATGGGTCAGTGCCCTTTAAGCTTGCCCGCTTTGCCGATACTGGCGAGAGCGAAGTATGGATACGCCCCGAGCACGATGCTGTGCGTGACTTAGCACACAAACACCAGCTTGATTATCAAACCTTATATGATGAACTAGTAGAACACGCCGCACGCAGTATGGAGCCGTAGGAACGCTGCTTGTGCAACACTCAGATTGCGGGTCAAGCCCTGGGTGCAGAGCCTTTCTGGACAACAACCGCTTCTAACCTACCGCTCCCCCACTAGGCACCGGGTCAAGCCCGGTGCGACAGCCTCAGATTACGCAGCGCTACCTAGCGATGCACCTGCACTACCGTGCCAGCCTTTACTTGTCCGTACAAATCGCGCACCGCCCACAGAGGCATATTTACGCAACCGTGCGAGCCAAAACCCGTATTCCAACGGTTTCCGCCAAATGCTGACTGCCACGAGGCATCATGCAGCCCCACACCGCCAGCCGTAAAGGGCATCCAATACTTGACCGGACTTGCATATCCCGGACCAACAAGCGTAACGTTTCGAGCCTTTGAAATAATGCGGAACGTACCAGGAGGTGTTGCCGTAGAAGGCTTGCCTGTTACCACGTCGCACTCAAGCGTTACCATGCCGTTCTTGATAAACCTCAGGCGTTGCGTACTCAAATTAACATCAACATAGGTGCCCGTAAGGCCCGTATAGCTCGTTTGCGTAAAGCGGAACTTCTGAGCTTTTCCAGATGCGCTTTTTTGCACGACAAGTTTACTGCCCGAACCACTGGTAAGATACATTCCGCTGGCAGACTGGAGATAAAACCAACCATCTCCTGTGGGAATGGCGCGCCACAGCTGCTTTTTGTTGCCACGGTTCACGCCAAGCTGAACCTTCGCACCATTTTTTGTCGAACCTTTTTTGATTTCAAGGGTGTTTCCTGAGCGCACACACTTAAGTACAAAATATTCGCCTCGCACGTGTGAGAGCATCCAACGCTGCGCAGATGATTTGCTCGCTTTTTCCATATTGAGAAGTGTTCCCACGCTTGCCCGGTTTTCTCCGCCCGCTATACGCTTTTTGGAGGTACCGCTAATGGTATAGGTTTGCTGAGCAAGCGGAAGGGGTGCCGAGTTGACTTTGAACACCTGCGCTGAGCCGCTCGACGGTTGCTTGAGGCTGAGGGTTCGTGTTTTCTTGCCTTTTGAGGCTATGGTCAAAGCTTGATTGGTAGCAACATTGGTAAGCTGCATGCCACCAATCGCTGGAGTAAGTTGCCACTGTTGGTTTGTTTGTGGACCAGAAGCCGAGCCCGACTGCTGTACAACTTTGCCGTTTTTTGCGGTGAGGTATTTGCCAGAATTTGTTGATTTGAACGCATAAATCCCCGCAGAAACACGTAGAGGCTCAAAGATTTGTCCATTGCCACCAGCTCCGACAACTGCGTGTACTTTTGCCCCATTTTTTCGAGAAGACTTTTTGACCTCAATAAACATCGTTGAAGGGTTTTTAGGATTTATCGTCACATAGGGGCCCTTGAGTGCAACCGTTGAGATGCTTTGCAGAGTAAAGCGTTGCTGAGCCGAGTTGCTGGGATACCATTGTTGCAGCACACTGCCCGTAGAACCTTTTTTGCCCCTGACAGCAAGTGACATGCCGCTCGCTTTTGAAACAAACGAAAGGCTTCCATCTTGGTTTTCGATAATTGCCCATCGTTGGGACGCAGTTGCCGTCTTTTTTATGCTCTTTTGTTGCAGGCGTATGCCCGCCACCAAATTACCCTTTGGAACGGCTACCGCAGCACCCGTGTGCGCAAAACGAAGCGTATAGAACCCATCGCTTTGACGTTGCACAAAAACGGTTCGCTCCAAGGTTTTAGTGTTGGTAGCAAGGGCGAGAATCTCGGCATTTTCTGAACTATCATCTTTTACGCCAATTGCACGTGTTTGAGGAAGCGTTGTAGCGAGCGCGTAAAAGCCGGTGGCTACGCTCGCGTTGCCCGCAGAAACAAGAGGTTTTTTGGGCATGGGATAAAAAGTTTGCGCTTTGCTTGAACCTGTTTTGGCAAGCTGAGCATTTGATCCATCTTTATTGCCCCCTTTAATAGAAAGCGCAAATTTGCCAATTCGCTCACCATTCTTTGAGGCAACCGACAAGGCACTCGTAATGCGAAACGCACCATTTCTGTTGGGGTCTGCGGCTACAATCCATTTTTGGTTTTTCTTGCCCGTTGATTTTTCTTGCCAGACATTTGTTTTGGCTTTCGCTTTTTTAGCAGCAACAGTAAGTAGTTTGCCCGAGTTTACATTTTTGAAAGTGTACAAGCCCGTTTTATTGTCAAATCGCACGTCAAAGAGCTGAGCTTTTGTCATGTCTGAAGTGTTGAGTTGAACATTGGCCTTGTTGTCTTTAGAGCCATCTGCCACTTCTAAAACGCGCGTGTTCGAAGCTGCTGGGCGCAAAAGATATCGTCCAGGAGCCAAAGGGGTGTCAAAGCGGGGCTCGGCAGCGAGAGGTTTTATGCTGCCGTCAGAATGAGCTGAAAAATCCTCGTCGAAAGAATCTTCCTCATAAGCTTCTGAAGCGTCTGAGAAAGTATCTGCAGAGCCGTCAGCGTCCTCATGTGTTGCGTCTTCATCGACAGCTGCATCAGCGTCTAAGATGGCATCCGCATTGCTTGTTTCATCAGGGCTATCGGACAGCGGATTGGCATCCTGCGCGCTGCCTGGTAGCGCTTCGTTGGCGAACGCAAAAGGCGCAGGCACAGCACTCGAAACTATCAAAACCAAAGCCACAATAAGGCTCAGGAAGACTTTATTGGTCTTTTTCATATACTCCTCCAAGAACACCTGCAAAACTACAAGAATTGCGTATAAATAGGTCACGCTAGACTATAGCATCTTTTGGGGATGTCTGTATAGATAAAATGCCATTTTTTTGCTGGATATGCTACTAAAAGACATGGTTTTTACGCTGAGCGGACGCCTCTAAAAAAGGCAAACAGGCGGCTGCTTCGCAGCCGCCTGTTTGCTATAACGACGTGAGGCTTTGTTAGACCCTTTCTGATGTAGCATCAGTTGTATCCCCACAAAAGAGTCTTAGACAGTGCCTCACAAGGTGGGCTGTGTTACTTCACAATAATCGTGAGAACTCTGTCCATCTTGCCTTTTTTGTTCTTCGCCTTAAGCGTCACTTTGTACGTGCCAGCCTTAAGACCTTTCTTGATGGTTGTTTTGCCCTTTTTGTTGATGCTAATTTTACCCTTAGCAGCCGTAGGAACTTTGATGCTTACCTTAGCTTTAGCACCAGTAACCTTGCACTTGATGGTGGTCTTCTTATAGCCAACCTTCAAAACCTTTTGGTCAGGACCAGCGATAAGAGCAGAACCCTTGGCGTTAACAACAATTTTGACCTTTTTGTCAGAGTACACGCCAGCAGCGTTCTTTGCTGTGATGTGTACGGTATAGGTTCCCTTTTTGAGACCCTTCTTGACAGTCAGTTTGCCATTTTTGTTGATGCTGATTTTGCCCTTAGCTTTCTTGGGAACCTTAATGCTTACCTCAGGTGCAGGTGAGCCTGTAACCTTAAAGGTTTTGCTGAACTTCTTGTAGCCAGCGTTAACCGTCACCTTTGAAACACCAGAAATAGCAGGTGCTTTAGCAACAGGAGCAGCAAGTCCGCCGTTGTTGTTGCCGTTATTGCCACCGTTGCCATTGTTGTTGTTGTCGCCGGTGCCATCGTCAGGATCAATGATTTCTGCATTTGGGTCTGGAGCAACAGTAACCGTAACGGTGTAGTCCTGCGTAGTGCCATCTTGAGCTGTTACGGTATAGATTGCAACCAAGTTATCGAGAGCCATTGCAATTCCGCTCTCTGGCGAAACCGTTGCAAATTCGCTGCACTCGATAGTTGGAACAAGGTCAGCAATGTCTGCGTCAAATGGTACGGTTACCGCAATGTCAGTGCCGTCCATAACAATCATGTCATCGTCAATACCCTCAACTGCAAACGATACAATGTCGCACTCATCACTGGGATCTACAACAACAACAGAAACCGTGTATTCCTTTGTGCCGCCTGTTTGGGCAGTTACGGTATAAACAACGTCATCGGTAAAATCAACAGCGCTATCGTCTGCCTCTGGATAAATGCTTGCGCCCGACCAGTCAATAACTGGTGTAAGAGCGGTTACGTCAGTGCCATAAGGAAAGGTAAGAGTGATTTCTCCAGCTTCCTCATCAATGTCGCCAAAAACTCCGTCAATCTCAAAGCTCGTGATAGCCATTGCATCAAAACCCTCAGTAATGTTTGACGGTATGCCGGGGGTATTGCCGTAGTCAACCGTAGTGAGATGAATGAGAGGATTAGGGTTAACAGTAAAAGCACCAAGGTTCGTCATACCGAAGCAGATTAAGGACTCAAGCTCTGTGCAAAGGCTTATGTTAAGAGCCTTGTAGCCAGTGCCGGAGCAGTCAAGATGTATCAGGGAAGCTGGCAACATAAGTTCGCTCGTACTATTGTTGTCAAGCTTGTTATTGGAACAAACAAGCCACTCTAGCTTCTCATAGTATTGCACACCCTTACCCTGCTGGAGGTTACCAAGATAGGAAAGGTTATTGTTTGAGCAATCAAGATATACGAGCGTATTATTTCGATTAGTGTTCCCCTGTACCGTTTCTTTCACACGAAGGGTCGCAAGCGCATTATTGGAACAATCAAGATACGCCAAGTTAACACACGCTTGTACATCAAGGCTGGTAAGCTTTGGATTTAAGTCGCTCAGTTCGATGGAAACAACGTCAGCCCAGCTAAAATCAGCAGATATGTTTCCAACGGTAAGAGTGCTCGCTCCACCATCGTAGTCTTTGATATAAATGCCAGCACCATGCTCAGCATTCTCATCTCCTACCACATACGTGAACCCAGCAGACACAAGCTCGCCCTCATCACCAAAAGCAGATGCTGGAGCTACGACCATCGTAGCGCAGGCAAGCATAACCGCCAAAAACGTGGCAATCATTCTTTTGGTAAGGGACATTTTGGTAACATACGGTTTTTCGTTCATAGTTAAACCCTTTCTTCCTAACTGTTTTCCGTTAATACCAATTGCGTTGGCGCACAAAGGCACAGTTAGAAATGAAGGGTATAACCCAACGAGGTTTCCACCCATTTTCCACCCTATTTTCCACCCATCAAAACTTCGTTCCACCAGCCCCACCACTGGGGCACGCAAAAGCAAAGCAGACGGTGAAGGTCCCAAGGTTTTTGGCCTTTTCAAGGGGTTTGCTCAAAGATTTTTACAGACAATTCAAACCTTTTTTGCAAACAACTGAACCTTCCTTTGCAAACGCTTCGCATATATTGCCAACCAAAATCGCCTTTGTCAAGGGTACGCCTGTTTGCACTAGGGCATTTTGAGGGATACTACGAGGGACTGTTTGCAGTATTTGCGGTAAGCAGTAGGTTTTGGACGGCGAACGGCAAATGGGGTGTGGGGGCATATTTTGCAATTCTTAATCACTGAGTAAGAACCGGCTAATAAATAAGTAATAAAAAATATAGCCCACGTATAGAAACGGTACAGAGCCCAGCAAGAATTGCTTGCTATGGTGATGATAACTTGAATGGATTGAGCTATGCATACACAAAAAACAGCAAAAATAATAATCCCAAAGGGGGTCAAGCGCATCAAGTTTATAAATCGGCACGGGATTGTGGTTGAAATCACCTAGTGATCTATGCTAGAGTAGATAGCATCGAAGCGCCTGAAAGGTACGTAGTTACCTACTCCGGCGCTTCTTTGCGTCTTTAATCTCAAGCTCAGACTTGAGGGTTTATAGGCTTATGGGCTTACAGGACGAGAGCCAGCTGACATGCATACCAGCTGGCTCTCGTCATATCCTATTTTTGTGTCAGAAGCTAGCGCGGCGTTTGCGTGGTGCCAACAAAGCCTGCGTTGCCAGCTTGTGCCGTATAGGCCTGTCGTTGATACGGCAGCTGCACATTCGGAGCCCCTTGGACCTGAGCCTGGGTATGGCCCTGTGCTTGCGCAACCGCAACCGATGAAGCAGCACCAGCAACCACCCTGCCAGCCGAACCACTACCAGCTCCCTTTCCAGACGGGGCTGGATCGTCCGAATTATCATCTCGGTTGTTCTTGAGCAAGGCTGCTACCGCTGGGGTAAGAAGCTGCACAAGCACTACAAGCGACAGCGGAATGGAATAATTGTCAAACATCACCATTCGAGCCGTAAAGTCTTGCGTAACAATCAGAACAATCAAAGCCTCGATAAAGGCAAGTGCGACAATGGCAAGTGCTGGAATGTTGATGTAGAACACGCGTTGTTTGCGCTTCTCGTCCTTGTCGCTATTCATATCAGCCTCGCTGCGAGGTGCTTGCTTCTCATGAGAAGCTGCACGCTCATCATCACGAGCCTCTTTTTTATCCCTGCGTCTGTCTACAAAGAGTTTGCCGAATGCAAACAGTGCAACAAGAGCAGAAACAATAACGGCCAAGAGGTCAAAGAGTGACCACGTTCCTGCCATACCGCTACCTTGGCCAAGTGGAATGCCAGTTCCAAAGATACCGGTAAGAGCGTCTTGCGCCTTTTGCGTTGCATCAAAGAACGGCACCGTATCTACTACTTCTGGCTCGGGCGTAGGAGCAGGTGCGGGAGCTGGAGGCGTAGTAACCGGCACATAGGTAACTGGTGCAGGTGGTGGTGTTACCGCTGGAGGAGGCGTAACCGTAGGCGGAGGGTCAACAACGGGTGGCGTCACCGGTGGCGTCACCGGGATTTTGGTCCAGTGCGCATATACCGTTATGTCATCCGTAACGGGCGTGTTAGCTGTAAATCTGCTTCCGCCAGAAGCTGCGGTGTACCAACCGGCAAAGGTATATCCACTACGCGTTGGAGCAGACGGCAGGCTACCAACTGTGGTTGCTGGAGCTTGCACATAAATAACAGATGCTCCCGTAAGCGTGCCGCCGTTGGCGTTAAAGGTCACTTTGTAGCGAGCGGGCACAGCGGTAACCGTCGCCGTAATTTGCTTGGACAAATCCTCATCGGCAACAATGCTGAGCGTAGGTCGATATTGACCGGCTGCATTGGTATAGCCGCCTTCGTTTGACACTTGAACGGCAACGGGTGTACCGTCATTTCTGGCAGCCACCGCACCTGATTGCTCAAGAATTTGGTTTGAGCGATTAACAGTATTTACCGCACTTGCAGCAATGGTAAAGTCGTGCGCTCCCAAGATGTAGTTATCACCAAAGATGAAGCTTCCATCGTCGATAACCACAGCATTTTTGACCGTTGTGGTGTTACCGTCAGAGTCGGTAACGCTGTAGGTAACTTGATAGATTCCAGGCTTATTTGCTGGAACCGTTCCCGTAGCAGTAAGCTTGTGGGTCAAATCGCCGTCTTCAATATCATCAGCCGTGGTTGCGCCCAGCATCTGAGCTTGCGTCAAGTTGCCTGCATTGTTAGATACCGGAATTACCACGGGGCTTTCGGGAGTAATAACAGGCGGGTTGCCGGCAAAAATGCTAAAGGTAACCGTTGCGCTCACACCGTTTGTGCCCTTAGGAATAAAGGTAACGTTATACGTGCCACCAGGTTTGATGGGGTGCGCAGCATCACCTATCTCGTTTGCAATAACGTCAACGTCCCAATCCTCGATGGCGCTGGTAATCTCCCAAGCCTCAGCCTTGGCAGCCGCAATCAGCAGTTGTTTTACCGTATCGCTTAAACCCACAAGTTCGGGGGCGTCAGAGATTTTGAGGGTCACATTGTTGGCGCCAACCTCATAGCGTGCGCCTCCTACCGTGCCACCCTCAAGCACGTCTTTGTCTACAACCTTACCCGTAATGTTGCGGATAGGATTGCTTCCAGTATAGTCAGACTCAGGATTAAGTCCAATTTGTATAGGGTAATAGTCGCCTTCTTCTGCCTTATAGCCAGCATTGTCAACAACCATCAAAAGCTCGGTAACCTCAAGAGGAAGCAGCGCTTTTTCTGCCTCGTTTATGGTTTCGACACGCCATGCCTTGGCAAACGAAGCCGCAAGTATCTCCTCGTCACTGCCCTTGACGTCAGCAAGACGCTTGATAAAGTCATACGCTTGAATAACATAGGCACCGTCAACGGCATACGTGCCGTCATTGATCAAAACAAGGTCAGTTGCGCGGGTGGTATTGCGGTCAGAATCGGTAACCGAATACGTAACCTTTTGGAAGCCCGGCTTACTCATATCGAGCGGATCGTCCATCTCAACAAAGGTATCTACGCCCTCAAGGGTACCCCAAATGAGCTTATTGGTAATATTGCCGTCTTCAGTGTCGGTTGCAATAACGTCACCGCTGGTGGTGGTAGCATGGTCTGGGCCATAGACATAGTGCCACTCGTCAGGCGTTACCGAACCAGGTGTTCTATTGGGGTCATTCTCATCGCCAATCCAAATAACGCGCAAAGGTGGGAAGGTTATAACAGGGGCGTCGCCATCAGAAATCGTGACATTGACCCAGCAAAACGCCGTATGATCCTCGGTAACCCAGAACTTCACTGGTATAACCGTTGGGTAGTCTGCATCTCCCCTCTCGGCAAAGATAGCCGTAGAGAATCCTCCGTCGTCGGCGAGTTGCGGTACGCCGCCAGAAACCAAATCGCTGCCCGCACGCAGATAGCTCGTTGCCTCTGCTCGGGCGATAAACTCATCTTCATACCCATAGGCTCGAGCAATCGCCTGGAGAGCTCCCGCATCTGCCAAACTCAAGCGGAAGTCATGCGCCGTAATAGCGTAGCGGTCGCCATTTCCGCCGGTGGTGCCCTCGGGCAAAACACGAGCAGTGATGGTCTTGGTAAGGTCAAGATAGTCCTTGATGCCAAGTGTGGGATAGTAATCATCAGGAGTAGCCGTCATGGAATCCGTGTCCACTACGTAGGCATCAACAAGCTCGCCATCGCTGTTCCAAGCGCGCGCTTGCGAATAGTTCATAATAAGCTGCTCGATTGAGTCCGCAGCTGCAACGTCAGCAGATGCTACAACAAAAGAGTAGGCCTGTAAGATGTACTTATCGTCATAGACAATCGAACCGTCATTGACTATTACCATGCGTGTTTCGGTGGTGGTGTTGTTGTCGCTATCGGTAACCGAATAAACAACGGGCGTTACCGAAGCAGCATTGAGCGGAATTGCAGGCAGTTTTTCTTTGCCGTCTGCATCAGGGTTAATAACAACCTTGTGAGTAAGTACGCCGTCCTCAGTATCGCCTGCTGTTACGCCTTGCATTAGTTGCGTGCGACTTACGCTATCGCTACTTTGAGGCTCAAAATCGATGTTGAGCGGCTTGGGCGTAGCAATAATCCACGGAGCATCGCCCGCTGTTACCTGCACGGTAAGCTGAATGGTAACAACACCATCAGGGTCTGAAACCTCAACCGTATACGTGCCAACTTTGGCGGCAAAGTCGCCGTCATCACTGAGTAGCGGCGTGAGCGTTAGTATCGTGCCGTCTGCCTGCGTTTTACGTGCGCCCGCTCCCAGAGCCTTAAGTAAGGCGGCATCAAAGCTGGCAGCGTCCAAAATGCTTTGTGCCTCAGCGATACGCATGCTTATGTTGTTGCCAAATACGTACGTGGTGTCCTCATTGGGATCATCGGGCCCAGAACCGATAACGTCAGCATCAACCACCTCACCGGTAATATTTTTGCTCAGATAGCCCGAAGGCTCGTTGGCGCCTCGCACTACGATGGGGTACACACCAACGGCATTGGTATAACCACCCGAGTTATAGACAAAGGTGTTATCTGGCGCAAGCTGCTCGCCCGTTGTGCCGTTAAACAGTGCGGTGCTAGACTTGCTCAGTATCTCTGGGTTGATGTTGCCCGGAACACTCGTTACGTTGCTGAGCAAGGTCACAAAAGACTTGGCACGCAAGATGCGATTGTCTGCAACGTAGCGACCATCATTTACCACAACCACACGCTGTGCAGTAACGGTGTTATGGTCAGAATCGGTGAGCGAATAGTTGATGACGTACAGCCCAACCTTACCTACGTTGACTGCCCCTGTTGAAACATCAGGAGTTGCCACAACGGTAAGTGTTTTACCATTGCGGTCGTCTTCAAAATCGCTCGCCGTTACGTTATAGAGATCGCCCGTGTACTCGCTTGGCGTAATAGAGGTCGCAGAACGCTCGGGGTCGCTCGGCTCGCCAATCCAAATCTCAACGGGAGTGGGAACCGTCAATACCGGCATCTCACCTTGAGAAACCGTACCAGTAATGCCAACGCTTTGCTCGGTTGCTAACACGCCCGTAATGCCAAAGGTAATTGGTGCATAGGTACCCAGCTCAGCATCAAAACCAGCCGTATCTATAAGCACGGGTTCTGCAGGAACAGCACTCGGAACAAGCGGAAATACCTGAACCTTTGCCCAGCTGATGTAGGCAGCGTCACCCGTATCCAAAATCTCTTGTGCCTGCGTAAGGTTTACGCGGAAGTCTGATGCAACCAGAGCATAACTGGCAGACTTGTTACCATTGTCTACCTCATCGGCATCTACAACATGCGCAGTGATACTCTTGGTGGTGTCGCGGTCTACTACCTTCCACGTAATGGGGTAATCGCCCGCCTCGGCACCCTCAACATAACCAGAAGGCGCACCCGTCCAGCTCACAGAAAGCGGATAACCATCAATGTCATAGGCCTCTGCGTAAGACAAATGCTTAGCTTGGCTCTCGGTACCGTTTACGTGCCCGTCGCCCACTCGAGGCACCACGTAATCACGTGCGCCGATAATAATGTCATCGTCTTCGTCAATTATGTAGCGACCATCGTCAACTACGATAGCACGCTGAGCCGTTGTGGTGTTTCCGTCACTATCCGTTACCGTATAGAGTGCTTGCCACACGCCAACGGTTGCCAGATTGAGATTAAGGGGCGAACCATCGAGTGCGCTTACCGTAGTAGCAGCCCACAAATCTATGCCTTTTGCGTCGTCCTCGATGTCGGTAACGAGCATGTGGGCTTTGAGTTCTGCATCGGTGAGCGGCGTTTTAGAGCCTGCGTCTTTTTGCAGTACCAGCGGTGCTTCAATAAAGCTGATAACCGGAGAATTGCCGTTATCAATCTCAAAGATAACCGTAGCCCGCACGTCGGGTTGACCAGTGGGTATAAACGTAACCTCATAGGTACCCCGAGGCTCAATGGGGTGGTCAATGTCACCAATCTCGTTGTAATAAACGTCAGGAGTCCAGCTGTCAATGTCGCCGTCAATTATCCACGACAACGCCGCCGCACGCTCAATAAGACGCAGCTTAACTGCCGCACTCATGCCGGCAAAATCTAAAGCCTCGTCAAGGGTAAGCATTACGTGGTCGGCAGCAACAACGTAGCGAATATCGCCGTCAAAGCCGTCATCAATGGAGTCTTTATCAACAATTACACCGGTAATGCCACAGGATTTTACGCCATTGCCAAAACCAGGCTGCGGAATAATGCCTATCATAATGGGCTCATACGTTCCCACTTTCGCTTGATAATCGGCTCTGTCGTTGACTACTAATAAGGAGTCAGCAGCAACGGGCAACTGCTCGTTCATCGTTGCCGAGTTGTTCTTAATGCGCCACGCTTTTGCAGCTGCAAGACGCAAAATCTCAGCATCATCGGTACCGTTAGCTTTTGCATTGTCGAGGCTTTCAATAAAGCTGTACGCCAAGATAAGATAGTCGCCGTCGATAACTGCATTTTTGGTTACAAAAACCTTAACCGTTTTGGTTGCTGTGTTGTAATCGCTGTCAGTAACCGAATAGGAAACATCTTGGAATACGTCACGCTTGGCAAGGTCAATGGGGTCACCCTCGGTAAAGTTGTCCAGCGCATCAAGAGAGCCCGTTTTAATAAGGGCAGTGATGTCGCCATCATAATCGTCCCAAGCGGTTACGCCGTTTTTGCCCTCAGCATCAAGCCACTCGCTTGGCAAGAGTGCGCCCTCGGGCTTATCGCCAGGCTCCCCTACCCAAATTATCCGTACCTCTGGCGCATAGATAATGGGCGGCAGGCCGTTGTCAACAAAGGCAGTTATGCTCGTTTGAGCGGCATCGTCCTCGCCACACTCAAAGGTAATTTTGAATGAATCGCCGTGCTTGAGTTCACCAGAGGTAGAAAATCCACCGTCTGCAACAAGCTTTCTGTTGATAGAAGGAGCGGGATCCATCTCGGCGGTTGCACGGTGATAAATCGCAACTTCTGCTCGGTTGATAAACTCAGCATCGTAGCTTGCGTTACCAACCGTACCGTAAGCGGCGATAAGCGCATTGGCATCAACCGAGTTTATGCGGAAGTTCATCGCAACAACTGAGCAGGTAGTGCCGTTATCGCCATGCATGTCGCCTGGCTTTTGCGCCTGTGGGTCGCCGTCATTAAGCACCCGTGCCGTAACTTGCTTGGTAAGCGTGGGGTGACTAAACACCTGAACCGTAACGGTATAATCCATCGGAGTTTTGTTATAGCCACCGAGGCTTTTTATCGTAGCGGTACGTGGTTGACCGTCAACAGTCCATGCGACCGCTGCTTCACTCATCGCCAGTACCTGCTCCTCGGCACGCACCGTATTAACCTCAGACGAACGAATCACAAAGCTCAACGCTTTAAGGATATATTCGCCGTCCCATACGTACTCGCCATGTTGCAACACAATCGCACGACTGTCTGTTGCAATGTTGTGGTCAGAGTCCATAACGGTATAAACAACCTGATAAATACCTGGCCGGTTAACAGGAATACCCGTCATGGTAGTGCCCGGCTCACCGTCGGTAACCTCAGCAATCTCATAGCTAATCAAATGCGTGATGTCGCCGTCCTCGATATCAAAGGCCGTTACGCCCTCCAGGATTTTTGCGTCCGTCAAAAAGCCCGAACCATTATCAAAGGCGGATGCCTCGGTTTTGAAGTCAAGAGCAAGCGGTTTTTCCAAAATAGTAATTTCTGGCGGGTTGCCGTCCCAAACCGTAATGCTCAAGTCAATGCTGCTAATAAGATCAGTGTCGCTCGTGGGGAAGCGATAGCGGTCCACAACATCGGTAAGCGGAGCAGTTGTAAGACGGGTAATAAAGTCGTCGGTGTCGCTTATAACTACGCCCGGATCGGTAATGTTGCCCTCGGGCCACAGGGTCGTGGCATGTGCATTTAAGGCAGCGATAATACCAGCGCTCCCTAAAGCAGCCGTAGCCTCAGCCTCAGAAATAAGCTGTTTAATATTGTTGCCGTAGACATAGGTAGCAGGACCAAAAGTAGGCGGTACTTCTGGCGTAATGACCTCAGCGTCAACTACCACACCTTTGATGTGCTTGGTAAGCTCGCCAGAGGGAGTGTCGTGTACCGTAATAGCAATGCTGTAGGTATCAACAACCGGACCATAGCCACCGGTTGAAACACTTATTAAGGTTCCTGCGTCAAGGTCTATTTGCGCTCCCGTTGTGCCGTCAAAGAGCTTGGCTCTGCTCTTGTCCAAAATCTCAGCTTCGATGAGGGCTGGATTGGTGCTCACAGCGCTGAGCAGCGTCAAGAATGAGCTTGCGTATAAAATGCGTCCGCCCTGCTCCTCATCATCGCTTACCACAAAGTGACCGTCGTTTACTACCACAACACGCTGCGCAGTAGCAGTATTGTTGTCAGAGTCGGTAACTGAGAAGCTAACGGTATACAGTCCGGGCTCATTAACATTAACGCCCGTTGTGGGGTCAAGATAGCTCGGCGTAATAACCAACGGAATGCCTGCTGCATCGTCTTCGGCATCAGCTGCGTATACCTCATACAAATCAAAGTATTGGCCGGGCAACAGTGCCGAGGCTGGCTTATTGTCTGCCTCCCCTATCCAAATTTCAAGCGGCGTAAGCGCCGTAATAGTGGGCATCTCGCCTTGCGATACTCTACCGCGAGCCATCACCTGCGTGTAAGGGTTAGTAATGACCGGCTTGCCCTCAACCAAAACACCATAGGTGAGCGGATAGCCCGGATCTGCATTGAGCACGCTGGTAAAGTTGCCATTGTTAGCAACGTAAGGCGTGCCAGTTGGGATATTGTCTACGAGCGGATACACCCGTACGTCAGACTTGGTAAGCAGTGAGTTGTTAAGACCTGCGTCAATCATTTCCTGCGCTTGTGCGAGGTTGACCGTAAAGTTGTTAGCCACAATGGCGTACAGGTCGGTGTTGCCGCCCGGATACACAACGTCAGCGTCGGTTACGGTTCCGGTAATGTGTTTTTCAGTTGTTTTGCCTGAAACCATCCACGTAAAGGGATAGTCGCCAGGCTCTGCATTGCTCACATAACCAGCAGGCGGAAAACCTGCGAGGTACAAATCGCTTGAAGCAATCGGTGCGCCCTTGGTGGTGTAGGCGTAGGCACGAGAATAACTGCGTACCTCTCCCTCAGTACCTTGAACATCGCTTTGTGCGATAACAAAGTTCTTAGCGCCGATAATAACGCCTTCCTCGGTATCTATCACGTAACGACCGTCTTGGATAACAAGGGCACGCGTTGCCGTAGCAGACATGCCGTCGCTGTCAGTAACTGAATACGTGACGGAATAAACGCCGGGGGTCTTCGTGTGTATGAGGCCCTCAGCGGCTCCGCTGACCACAAAGGTAGTTTCGTCCCACAAGTCGCCGTCTTCATTGTCCCAAACCAGCATTTTTGCCTTAATCTCAGCAGCGGTAAGGAAGTGAGCGTCCTCGCCTGGCTGACACGGATAAACGAGCGGGTCGCCGCCATCAAGTGCTCCTGGTGAGCTTTCGGGGTCGAAGCTGATAGTGGGTGCAGTGCCATAGAGCAAATAGGTAACAGTAACTTGTATAGCAGGAGATTCTTTTACGCCAAAGGTCACCGTAAAACTGTCGCCAGCTTTGCCTGTTGCCTCAATGTTGTTGGCGATTACTACCACGCCCGCATTATCAAGCGAAGTTAAAGGCAGCGGATCGCCCAAATAAGTAGAGCTGTTGGTAAGACGATATGCCTCGGCCAAAGAAGCGTTGATGAGGTTTTTCTTGACCGTTTCGCTGTCGCCTACGTAGTCGCCCAGCTGCGTGACCACTAAGACCACATCATTGGCTCCAAGATGATACCTAAAGCCTGTTTCTGGGTCTTCTTCGTCGGTTTCTTCATCTTTGTTCCACACGGTTGCCGTAATGCTTTGAACAATTGTTGTGTCCTCGTCAACGGCAATAACAAGGGGGTACTCGCCAAGTGCGCAACCTGAGCCATACCCTGAAGGATTATCAAATACTATGGCAGTCGCAGGGGCAGTACCTGTTGCAGAAGAAGCATCAACGAGCCACGCCTGTGCCTTAGCATCGACAAGAATAGTTGCTGCATTTGCCTCGTCTACGTGCTTGATAAAGCTTTGTGCGTGCAAGATATAAACGTCGTCATATTCCTCGGGGTCTACCACAACGTAGCTGCCGTCATTAACCACAACTAAGCGAGTGGCGGTTGCAGTATTGCCGTCAGAATTGACCACCGAATACGTAATGGGATACATACCTTTTTTGGCAAGATCAAGCGCATCTGCCATGCCTTGATCATAGGTAACCAAATCGGTGATGTCCTCGCCGTTTTCTGCAGCAAGAGCCAAGATGCCGGCATTAAGGTCAAGTTCGTTTGGCAAAATGGAGCTTGCAGAGCGAGCAGGGTCAGCTGGATCGCCGATCCAAACCTCGATAGGCGTAGTAACCATAAGAATAGGCACGTTGCCCGGTATTACGTGTGCTTTGATGGTTACGGAATGTGCCGCATCGGGAGTCATGCCCTTAACGGCAAAGGTCACGTCATAGCTTCCAGCCATTGCTGGATTAGGAATTGCCACGCTGGTAACCTGCACCATGTCGGCAGTAAAGGGGTCAGTGTTGTTCGCGCGTGCCAAAGCTTGAGCCAACTCGATAAGCTGGACATTGCGCTCGGCATTAGAAAGGTTCATCAACGCCGTTGCATTATTGACCGAGATAGTAAAGTCATTTGCTCCAATAAAGGCGGTTGCCTGCTCAAAAGGAAGCACCGTAACTTTGCCCATATTCTCTAAAGACGGGTCAGAAACAGAGGCGTACTTAACACCATATTCCTCGCCATCTGGGTTGATAGTTTTGAAGTTTTCAAGCTCATAATAGGCTGGTTCATTCCACGATGGATCAACGTGATTTACTACAACCTCCGTGCCGAGCGTTGTTTCAACACGCTTGGCTGCGGATGCGTTTATGAGGTCTTTGAGCTCAGCAAATTGCTCAGTGCTGTTTGCAATAAGGTCTGCAATTTCAGCAGCTCTTTTTGTTCCAATATAGGCGTCATCATGCGTCAAAATAAGGTCAGAGAGGCTTACCGTAAGATACGGAGCGGCTGCCTTAGTGGTGTCGTGAATAGGAGTTGCTACCAGAGGATTAGCGTTTTCGTTCTCGTCTTCAAGCACAAAGTAAAGCTTGTCGCCTACGCTTAAGCCTGCTGCAGCGGTTTCGGTAAGCACAAAACTCCACGTGCCGTTTGCGTTGAGCGTTCCATACACAACCTCACCACCGTCTTTGAGAACGTTGTCCGCAGTGTTTACTACCGCATAAAGCTTAACCGCTGGCTCAGGGTTGTGCGGTTCAGCCGCTTTTTGGGCAGCAGCATCAAGCCACGTGCCGCTTATCTCGCTACCAAGGCCTAACCAGAGTTTGCCGGTGCCATGAGAAGTAATGCTAGCCGGAACTGGTGGCAAAACGTCTTTGACCGTTACCGGAGTAGCAAAAATATCATGAGGCTGTGAGATGTGTACCTTGGTTGAAGTAGGGTCATCAACCTCGCCACGCCATGCCTGAGTTATCTCATAGGTATCGCCCGTGTGTAAGAAGCCTGCAGGGTTCGCATAGCGCACCACACCTTCAATCTCAGATGCAGGCTCTACTTCATAAATGCTTTCTGAGCGAAGCGAGCTCACCTGCCCTGCTGTCGAGGTTTCTGTTGAACCGTCAGCTCGAGTAATGCTGAGGCGGCCATACACCTCGTTAGTCCACACATGACGACCTTCGCCGCCATACACCAAATCCTCAATGCCCTCGGGCACTTTACCGACAAAGCGAACATACTTGTCGGCATTGGTGGGCTCAAGCAAGTTTTCTATCCATGCTGGTGAGTTATTGCCTGAAATACGGCGGTAGTTCTGCATACCGCCACTATTCATCGCTGTTTGGAACGTGGTGTCACTTGAACTTTGATGCGTGCTGAAGTTTGCTCCACGCAGCTCGTAGTTAATAAGCGACCACGACTGATACGGGTCACCGTCAACCTGATTGTTAGGGCGAGAGTTGTTTCCGTTGCCCCATACCGCCACGTCAGAATTGGTAGAAAGAAGGCGCGCTGGCCCGCCACTACGGTTATAAAATACGCGCGCACCAACTCGAGTGTTTATGTTTGCAAAACTGTAGTACATAGGATGATTAAGCTGGAAAACAAGATTGTCGCGTGTACCAAAAATGCCGTCAGTCGTGCTATTGACGTTACCTTCCATAACAACAATCGCGTTTTCTCCAACCGTAATGCGTCCGTTATCAAAGCCATCAGCCTGACCACCTGAGTCTTGTGCCGCAATAGCTGCACCTCTCGCAGAATAAACCTCGATAGCAGAGCCATAGCCTTCTATATCAAAGGTAAAGTTATCGTTTCCGTATTCAATGCCAGCGTTAGACATTGTTTGGCGAGAGGTAGTGGAAACAGGCGAATTGTTGCCTTCGTTAATAATCATAACGCGACCACCACTTTTAATTATGAAGCTATTGTTTTTGCCCAAGCCAAAGCGAAGGGCAGAGGTGTCAACGGTGTTGTTTGCAAAGTGCCTCCAAACCTTGAGCTCCGCTCCGTTAGAAACGTTAAGGGTTTGGCTGCCCACGTAGCGAAAATGGAAGGTTGGTATATTGCTTTTTGAGTTGGGACCGTTGCCAAAGTTTTCAACGGTTAGTTGGGTTCCTTGACCATCAAGATTAAAGGTACCACCAACAATTTGCTGATAGAGCGCAGAGCTACCGCTGTTGCCCGTTCCTAAAGATTTAACAGAAACCTTAGCACCACCAGTGATGTTGATGCCACCTTCGCTGCCCGTCAAAACAAGAGGAACGCAAAACAAGGTAACGTACCATGCGTCTGAAGCATAAGCTCGGCTGTAGGAGCTGATATCGAGCTCAGTACCTGCACCGCTCACATTAAGCTCAGCACGGATTCTGCGGTCGCTCATAGTTGAACCATCGAGCTCATAAATGGTCTGACCTCCAATGAGAAGGGCAGAGGTGTGAGGAGAGTTTGTACGCGAGGTATACAGGTGCGCTTTTGTGCCACCCGTAAACGAAACAGTACACGTCGTGAGAAGTCCGGATTGACGTACTGACGACTGTACTAAGTGATTGCCATTGCTCGTAATATCTACCGTGGCAGCGTTGTAAACTTGGTCGCGTACGTTTACTACTGCTTCGTTATTTCTGCGAGCGTCAGTGTTGTAGCCAGTTTGCCAGATAAGGTTACCCGTGACTCTCAGTGAGCCTGCGATATTGCTTACCAAACCACCGGTTTGCGTACCTACACCCTCAACGTTTTCAAGGCTTACCGTCCAGTTGCGACCTGAGGTAACGTTTGCAGGTGACCACCAACACGTCCACTCATCATAGTTTGCGTTGTAATTATCGGTGTAGTCATTCCACTCGCGAGCCCCCGACGTAATCAGATAACTGTAATCATACGATGCGTTAGTGCGTACGATTTTTATGTCCTTGAGGGTAAGCGTTCCTGTTGCGGCACTCGTAAGTTGGAAGTTAGAGCCGTTGCGGGTGATAGAACCACCAAAATTGAGCGTGTGCCCGTTACCGTCGATGGTAAGGGTGCGCCCAATGGTTGCCAAATCCGCACTCGTTGCTGTGTTTGTGCGAGTGATGTCTGCATCAAGTCGAATGTAGTTGTTGGCGGTGTTGGATATGGCGGAGCGAAGGTCGTCCCACGTATCAACGGCGACTTGACCGGGACCAAGCGTAACCGTTGCTAAAGGAGCGATTGCTTCATCGGCTTCGTCAGCCTCTGCTTGGGCGGCCTCCTCATCAACCGCAGCATCAGCTTGTTCGTCGTTTGCCTCAGCTGCGCTTTGGCCAGCTTGCTCGGTGTCTTCTGTAGAGGCATCTCCTGAGAGGGGATTTTCGTCATCAAAGGAGGCTGAGCCTGCATGCTCGTCGCTAGCGCCCTCTTGCGAAGGGGCGGTGTCACCCCCATTCGCAGCGTTAGATTGTTGAGCCTCATTGGTGCTTTCTGCGGCTTGGGCGCTTGTCGCTACCAAATCCTCAGAAAGTGCCGTTGCTTGATTAGCAATAGCTCCTGCGGGCATAGCCAGCATAAAAGCCATATTAATAGCAAGCACAACAGCGAGAACGCGTGTGAGCATTCCCTTCTCTCTTATTTCTTTGCTTGTTTGCTCGGCGCGCGTTGTGCGTTGCTTAGTGTTGTTTGCGCGCGCGCGTTTTTGGTTATGAGCCTTCGCTTCCATGTCTAACCTCCCCGTTTTGGACGCGTTCCCTGAGCGTCGTTTTTTTTGCTACGGAGCGTTTTTATACGCCACCATTCTTCTTCCCTGTTTTTTTTCTTGTCGATTTTCTTTCTGGCTACTTGTTTTGTGCTCAAGTTTCTGTTTTGCGTTTCTGTTTAGCGTTTCTGTTTGCGTTTCTGTTTGCGTCGTATTTTGTTTCGTGTTCTGTTTCGTGTTTTGCGTCGTATTCCTGTTACGATTTTTTTCTCGTTTTCTTTGTAGCTATTACCCGCGCTTGGTCTTTTAGTAATGCAGCTTTTTTGGAGCTGACCTCGGTTAACGTGTGCGCGCGGTTCCTGTTAATCATAGTACGCCACTGTATTATGCTCGTCAAGAAACCATCTGTCCGTATGAACGGCATTTTCCCTGATAAAATAGGTTTTTGATAATTTCAGTGTGGCGGCAAATGAGGTAAGAACAGGGTATTTTTGGCGGGTTTGGGCGTGCTTTGCCCAAGCGAAGCATGGCAGCAAAAGGGCTGCTGTTCAGCATTAAACATATCTATTAGATTGAATACGCTTGGTTCGCTCAGGCAGGCGAGATGGTAACGCTCGGCTCGACACTCCTAATTCAGGGTATTAGTTCAGGTATTTGTACACTGCTTTTGAAATACTTTTGGTGTGCGCAATAGCTGCTCCGTCGTCTTTGGTCAAAACCACAATAACGTAGTTGGTCTTTTTGCCAAAAACAATCGCAGCGTCATGGTCAATGCCTGGAATGGAACCTGTTTTATTGGCACACCGTATCCCCCGGGGCAGCCCTGCGGGTATCGAGTCTCTAAATGTTTGCTTTTTGAGTATGCCGAGCATCTCTTTTGACGCTGCTTCGCTCACCAGGGTGCCGCGCCAAATATCTTCCATAATATGTCCACAATCCTTTGAGGTAGTGTATGAATAACCGTTGAATTGAGGTTCAAAATAGCTCGGATGAAGCGTTCCGTGACCCGTTGTTTTGGTGTAGCCATGCTTTTGGCAAAACGCATTGAGCCTGTCAGTGCCTTTATAAATGCTGCCGTTGCCAATTTTTTGTATCAAAAGGTTGTAGGAGTCGTTGCTGCTCACGGTAATCATGCTATTGAGCCAGCTTTTAACCTGAGTTGTTTTCTTGAACTTTTTCTTTTCTATCCGCTCATAGGTACACCCCATAGTAAAAACCTTGATGACACTGGCAGGGTATAGCTGTTGGTTGTTTATCACCAGGTACTCGTTGGTATCAAGATTTTTGACATAAATGGAATGGGTGCCGCCGTATTGTGAGGTCATCTTTTTGAGTTTTTTCTCGAGGGGCTTTAGGCCCTTTTTTCCGTGCTTGAAAATATACTTTTTGTCGATGAGTACACCTTTTTTGTTGACATACTTATTCTTTGAAATCATCTTATTGGTCTGCAGTTGCCCCTTTTTATTGAAGTAATACTTTTTCTTAGCAATTTTCTGCCAGCCCGTGAGTTTTTGCCCATTATAGTAATAATACTTGTGCTTTCCTTTGACAACCCAACCAGAGAGAACTGGTTGCGTATCGTTGTCTGGAGCTTGCTCTGCTGGGCTTTCGGAGGGAGGCTGTTCAGCAGCTTCTTGGGTTGCACAAGCAAAGGTTCCGCTTAAGAGGAGCGAAAAAACAACCACAAAACACACGGTATTTCTTGCTATCCTTTTTCCCATTTTTTTTGTTCCCTCCACCTGTTAACAGACCCTTGTAGGGTGCCACCCATTCAGACACCATAACTGCGTGCCATCAGTATACCATCAGTATATAATGCCCGTGCTGTGGGCGCAATGGCAAGTTTTATTGCAGACCTAAGGGCAATTGCACGGTGGGTATAGAGGCGGGCGCTGGCGAGGGCGCTGGCGGATTCAATTGGTTATTCAAAACTTTATTGCTAAATCATGTCATAGGGGTCAACGTTGGCGGCAAGGCGTACGCCCTCGGGCATCTTGTGGCTGCGCAAAACGGGAGAGATAACACCAGGAATGTCCGCTCCTAAGGGAGCTTTTATGAGTATATGCCAGCGATAGTCGCCTTGTCGCTTTGAGAGCAAACACGGGCTGGGGCCCAAGAGCTGCCATTCGGGCGGAATAATTGCTTGCAGCGCCTCGGCAAGAAGGACAGTTTGCTGTTGTACCTGTTGCTGACTTTTTCCCCATATTAAAATGTCGGCAAGCCTGCCGTAAGGAGGATAACCAAGCTCCTTGCGCACGGTACGCTCTTCGTCAAAAAGAAGGTTGCGATTGTGGGAGGCAGCGGCGCGAATGGCAAGATGGTCGGGCCAGTAGGTCTGCACAATAACACGTCCGTCTTTCTCGGCACGCCCTGCCCTGCCTGCTACCTGTTCAAGCAGCTGAAACGTGCGCTCGGCAGCACGATAATCAGGGAACTTAAGCGTGGTATCGGCAACCAGCACGCCTACGAGCGTGACTTCAGGAAAGTCCAGCCCTTTGGCAATCATCTGCGTTCCGAGCAAAACACCGTGACTTGCTCCAATAAAGGCATCGAGGCACTTCTCATGACCTGCTTTGCCGCGGGTGGTATCGGCGTCCATGCGAACGATGGGTGTATCGGGCGCAAGGAACGCTTTCATCTGCTCCTCGGCAAACTGCGTGCCGGGACCAAGCTCCTTGAAATAGGGGCTTTCACATTCAGGACAAGTTTTTGGAGGCGTGTGTGTTGCGCCGCAGTGATGGCAGATGAGTCGCGGCGGGCGGGCATGATAGGTAAGCGAGGTGGTGCAGTTTTCGCACATGGGCACGTATCCACAGTCGCGGCACAGCAAAAAGGACGCAAAGCCACGCTTGTTAAGCAAGATGACTGCTTTTTCTTTTTTCTCGATAACTTTTTGAAGTTCCTGCTTCAATACGGACGAAAACATACTCTTGTTGCCCGCATGAAACTCAGCTGAAAGGTTGACCACTTGAATGGGAGGCAGCGATTTTCCCGACGCACGATGCGGGAGCTCAATGCGCCTCCAAGGGGACGGTACGATTTTGTCACACTTTTTGCTCTCCCCTTCCCGCCCCTGTTTATCCTCTGTTTTTTTGAGTTCCTGCGCCTCACAATGCGCAAGCGTTTCAAACGAGGGTGTTGCCGAGCCCAAAACAAGTGTTGCCCCTCGTTTAGAGGCAAGCCGGGCGGCAACGTCGCGTGTTACGTAGCGTGGCGAGGAACTTTGCTTGTAGGTGCCCTCGTGTTCCTCGTCGATAATAATGAGCTTGAGGTCATGCAAGGGTGCAAACAATGCCGAACGTGCGCCCACTACTACCCGAGCGTCCCCTGTGCGAATACGATCCCACTGATCAAAACGCTCACCCGCAGAAAGGCGTGAATGTAAAACCGCAACCGTTGTACCAAAGCGTGAGCGAAAGCGTGCAACCGTTTGGGGAGTAAGGGAGATTTCGGGCACCAGCACCACTGCGCTGCCACCCTTGTCGAGCACCTGTTTGATAGCACGCAAATAAACCTCGGTTTTGCCCGAACCCGTTACGCCATCAAGGAGAATAACGGGGGCTTCTGGTGAGGGGGCCTCTGGGGCGGGGGCTTCTTTGGCGGGGGCTCCAAACGCAGAAGCCTCGAATGAGGTGAAGTCGCCTTCTTGGGTTGCCAAAATAGCATCAAGCGCCGTTTGCTGCCCCTCGGTCAACGTAAGACTTTCAAAACTGCGGTACGAATACGAAACAGAGGGCTGGGTTTTGTCGCTGGATTTTTCTGATGTGTCACCTGCACCATACGCTGCCGTGCCATAGGCGGCTGTCCCTCTAAAGCGTCGTCGTGTTTCTATGCGGATAACACCACGTTTCTCCAAGGCCTTAAGCGAAGTAGCAGGATTAGAGATGCTTACAGAAAGCTCCGCAACACGCATCTCGCCAATACGCAATGCCTCGATGATGGCACGCTGCTTGGCGGCGTTTGCTGGTGGCTCGTAATCAAAGCCTTCCTCGGTTAATGACACCCAGCGGTCATCAACAGCGCCAATGCCCGCGCGCAAAAGCTGCCAGTTTTCATTTTCATCGCGCACAAGACGCGGCGTGCTGCCGGGCGGCGTGAACAAACGAATGGCCTCGCTCAGCGGTGCGAGATATTCATGTGCGATCCACTGGGCAAGCTCGGCGGAAACCTCATCAAAATAGGGTTCGGAAAGCACCGCTTCCAGTGGTTTTATGCGACTGGCATCAACACCTTTTGAGGGTTTTTGCATACGTTCCACCAGATATCCCACACATTGCCGGTGGGCGAACTCAACCAATACGCAGCAGCCAACTTGCGCAGTCTTTGCAAGCTCGGGCGGTATGGCATAGTCAAAGGTGGTTTCAAGCGCACGGGTGGGAATGTCAAGAATAACCCGGGCAAAGCATGAGGCAAGCGGTTGTGGAGCAGGAGCGGTTTTAGAGGACTGGAGCTCCTCAGGCATGAGGCTTGTCCTTTGCGGCGGAGGGCCTTATGGCGGCGGGCTCGGCGGCGGGCTCGGCGGCGGGCCTTATGACTGCGGGCTGCTCTGAGGTGGGATTTGCACTTTTTTGCGCAGGAGCAGTAAGTACGGGAGAGTCCTTGGGCACCAACACCTCAAGTGCCGCTGGCAAAAGCTCAACGCTCAACTGCGTTCCCAGCAAACGCTCCCCGTCACACTGAATAGGCACTTCGCGGTCAAGCTTGATGTCAAACCGACGAGCCACATACGTTGAAACGGCTGGCAAGGTTTCGTGCGTTCCTGCCTTGATGCGGGTGAGGTAATACAGCGCACGCAGGGTGCCAATGCGCTGAGCAACGCAGATATTAAGCAAACCGTCGGTGATAGAAGCCTGCGGAGCTACCTTAAAACCACTGCCGTAGGTGGGGCCGTTTTGAACCGCACAAATGAGCAGGTCGTCCTCAAGCGTTTCATCGTCAATTTTGCACACCGCATGGTAGGGCTTGAGCTCGGTAAAAATGGCAGAAATTGCCGCACGCGCATAAAGACGCAGACCCTTAGTGCGAGTAGTTTTGCGCAGCTCATGGGTGTTAAGCCCCACCGCTGCATCAACACCAAAACTCAAAGTTTCAAGATAGTAGGTGGGCGTGTCGCTTGCGTTGCTGGTACAGCAACCAACGTCAACTCTTATCGGCACGGCGTGTGCCAAAGCGGCAAAAGCTTCTTGCGGATTTTGCGAGATGCCCAACGTACGTGCGTAGTCGTTGCCCGAACCAACGGCGATAAGGGTCACCAGTGGTCGTTCTTTTTGCGGACGGGTGAGCAGACCTTGCGCTGCGTCGTGCAGCGTTCCGTCGCCGCCAATAACTATGAGAAGGTCGGCTTGGGTGGTAGTTGCAAACTCGGAAACATGCTCTTTGCTCTGGCTTTTGACAATATCTATCTGCGCCGCAGGAAACACCTCGGGCAGCTGCTCTTGTGCTTGGACAAGCGTTTTTGCACCGAGCCCTGAACCAGCAACGGGATTGACGAGAACGGCGATTGTTTTTATCACGTTGGCTGCATGCTCGCGCAGCTCACTTGGCGTACTCAGTTCATTTGGCGCACTCAGCTCCCCCAACTCATTCAGCTCACTTTGTTCACGCAGCCTATTCAACTGCTCATTCAACTGCTTATTCAGCTCGCTCATAAAGGACCTCCACAACTCAAGCACAACTGGCCCTTGCGCCAAGAAACCTCAAAATCTTCAATGAGTATGGGTTTGCGGTCGCCGGAGCGCAGGGGCATAATTACCTCGGTATAACCTGCCGCGCGCAACAGCGTGCAACCTCGATCAAAAAAGAGCGCCACATCATAAGGGTCATGCGCATCTGAGCCTATGGTGCAAGAAACCCCTGCTTCGTAAAAAGCCTTAAGCAGTGTGGAAGCGGGATAAATCTCCTCAACGGGCTTGCGCAAACCCGACACATTGACCTCAACCATAACATCACGTTTGGCAGCAGCCTCAGCCATGGCCGCATAATACTCCCGCGTGTCAAAGGCGGGCTTGAAGCCGAGCTTTTTGGGCAAATCGGGGTGGGTCATAACATCAAAAGGAACGGCAGAGTTTACCGCCTCTATCCACAACATAAGATATTGAGCCCACACCTGCTCCTCGCCACGCTCATGCCAGCCGTCAATATAGGCAGGGTGGTCAAACTCCCAATGGTTTCCCTCGGCGTCGGTGAGCATGTGAACCGAACCTAACAGCAACTCAAGCGGACGAGGAAGTGCCGCAAGCTTGCTAAGAAGGTAGTCCTCTGCGCCAGCTCGCCAGTCAATCTCCATGCCCTGGACGATTTCAATTTCTGGATAAGCCTCACGCGCCGCCTCAATAGCAGCAAAATAGTCGTCTACCTTGTCCTCGTCCATGGCAAAAGTGCCGTTGCGGTCGACCTCTGGCGGCAAGGGCAGATGCTCTGTTAGGGCAACGAGGCTGAGCCCACGCTCGGCGGCAGTGGCGACCACTTCTGCCACCGTGCCAATGCCGTGGTTTGAAAGATAGGTATGGGTGTGGGCGTCAAAGCAAGTCATAGTAGCTCCATTTTGCTCGTTTATCTAAAGTTTTGTATGTACGTTGTCCAAAGTTTTGGTATCCCATAGTTTGTTTTTACACCTTTTTAGAATACCAGAGAGCATGGTAATGAACAGCGAGAATATCGGCGTATTGGGGTTTTGCGCGAGAGAAAGACTAACGGCGAGCAAGAATATTAGATAGGACGGCAAGGCAGCTATCGAGGTCGTGCTGCGCAGTCGAAGCGCCCAAGGTAAAGCGCAGAGCACCGTAGGCTCTGTCTTTTGACATGCCTAAGGAAAGCAGCGTGGGGCTTGGCTCAAGCGAGCCCGTTGAGCAGGCAGAACCACCGCTTGCAGCAATTCCTGCCTCGTCAAAGAGCAAAAGCAAGGTTTCGCTTTCAAAGCCATCTATGGTGCAAGAAACAAGATTAGGGAGATGGTGCGTTGAGTTGCTGGAGGCGAGCGGCACGCTCAAGCGCACCCGAGGGTCAAGCTCGCTGAGCTTTTGTGCAAAAGAATCACGCAGCTTGATGAGGCGTTCTCTTTCTTTTGCAAGCCGCTGCGGGTCTGTTGCAAGCTTAGCGGCGGCGGCGAAACCAACTGCCCCTGCGACGTTTTGCGTACCACTACGACGCCCTGCCTCTTGGCCGCCGCCGCGGAGCAACGCCTCAAACGGCGTTTTGCGCTTGAGATATATCATTCCTACTCCCTTAGGGCCGCCTATCTTGTGAGCAGAAAAACTTGCGGCATCAACTCCCAAAGCAGCAAGGTTTACCGGTATCTTTCCTAATGCCTGCACGGCATCGGTATGAAATAAAATGCCTTGCCCTGCGCCACTACCTTTGTGCGGCCGCGCACCGTATCCCGCGCCAGTACCTTTGTGCGGTCCCGCACTCTGCGCCTTGCGCTTGCTCGTAGTCTGCCGCCCCCTACCGTGGTCTGTTTCCTGACCTTGTTCTCTGCCCATCTCGTGTACCGCAGCTGCTAACTCGGAGATAGGCTGGACAGTGCCTATCTCGTTTTGCGCCAACATAACACTTACCAATATTGTGCTATTTTTTATAGCACTTTTAAGTGATTCAACACTGATAAAACCTTCACGGTTTGGCTGCACAAAACTTATCTCAAAGTTGGCACGCTTGAGGCCCTTGACCGTTTCAAGAACCGACGGATGCTCAAAGGCAGCACATACAATATGATTTGCCTGCGCTCCCCTGCTACGACGCACTGCTTCGGCGATACCCACCAGAGCCATATTGTTTGCTTCGGTTCCGCCAGAACAAAATGCCAGCTCAGCTGGTGCAGCACCTACGGCATGTGCGAGCTTTTCGCGCGATTGTTCAAGGGCAAAGCGTGCCTGCTTTCCTGCCTTATACAGCGCATTGGGGTTGGCAAACTGCTCATTCAGATGTGGCTTCATAGCCTCTAAGACACCCTGCGCTAACGGAGCTGTTGCCGCATAGTCAAGATATATTGTTTTGCCTGCCGCCGTTACCATGCTTATTGCTCCATTCTACTGCGTTTGATTTGTAAATTAGTAATGACCCCTGCAAGAAAATATCTGCAGCCTTTCTTTTTCGACACGATAAATGAGCCTGTTGCTCTGGTCGATACGTACGCTTTTTAATCCTGCAAGATTACCCTTTAATAACTCAGCTTGCCCGATGCCCTTACCGTCTAAACGTTGAATGTCACGAATAAGCTTGTTTATTTTTTGAAGTGTTTTCTTATCCTGCGTTTGCCAATGCAAATAATCGTCCCATGCCTTTTTTTGGAAATCTATGAGGCTACTCATGCTCCATTGCCTCTAGCTCTTCCAAAGTTTTTGTAACAACATTGCGCCCTGCCTTCAAATCAGCCATACGACTTAAAAGCTCTTCTTCTGAAAGATTATTAGTGGTTATGTTGAAAGGCAAGCGACGCTCTCGCACAACGGAATGTGCGAAAAGATTTATGGCAGTTGACGTGTTCATTCCGACTTCACTGCAAAACTCGTCGAGTTGACGTTTAATGTCGGGATCCATGCGAACACTGAATGTTGCGGTGGTCATAATGCTCCTTTCAGAGTTATTACTATTTATATAAATAGTAATAATATTTATCTTTCTTGTCAAGGGGCTGCGCATCAAAAGCTGACTCCTTTGTTGTAGAGAAACAGAGGTTCTTTTGGCAACCTTTGCAAAAAGAACCCCCGCTCCGAAGCATCAGAGCGGGGGTTCGAAAAATCCACACTAAGTTTTAGGTGCAGGTAAAAGCCCGTTGCTCGCCTGTCTACCTGCTCGCTCGCTTTTTCATCGCACGCTTAGCACACGCTTACTCGCTATTTCTTGACTTTAATCGTTACCTTTTTGCTCACCGAACCCTGCGAGTTTTTGACCTTGATAGTTATCTTATAGGTTCCCGGCTTAATGCCCTTTTTGATGGTGAGCTTGCCCGTCTTAGAAATCGAAATCTTTTTGGCAATGCTCTTGGGAGCTGCCACGCTTACTTTAGGAGCAGGAAAACCTTTGATTGCAAACGACACCGAGGTCTTTTTGTAGTTTTTCTTTAAGGTAATCTTTTTCTTGCCACCACTTATGCTCGGTTTTGCCGGTTTGGGGTCAACCTTAAGCGTTACGACTTTTTCAGTCGAACCCTGAGAGTTCTTTGCCGTAATGGTCACCTTATACGTTCCCACGCCAAGTCCTGTGGGGATATACAAGGTGTTGTCAAAGAAACTTGCCTCAGCAGTGTTGTTTTTAATGTCTAATGCAGGCTTAGAGCCTTGGGTGGTACTCCGGTTTCGATTATTTCTTAATTGAGAGGAGTACATACTCATGGGAGATACCTTTTTTGAACTTCTATTCGGCTTAGTGCCGACACTTGTTCAACTAATCGTGCCTATTGTGATAGGCCTGAGAGGACGAAAGGAGGCTACAAAAGTTGTGATTATCGAGCGCATGAACGTCAAGATTAACATCGAGATGCCAGATGCGCAGAAGTCGCCCCAGCGGAAACGCTAGGACGACTTCCAAAAACACAGCCGGAGTACCACCCCAACCAAAGGGTTCTGCGTACTTCCTTATTTGGAATTGTAGCACATTTTCATCATAAGAGGCATCAAGGAGGCTCGCTTCGCTAAGCAAGACCAAGGATTACGTTTTCGTCTGATTGCTCTAGCGCCTCGTTTTTCACAAAGCTGCGTTGATGGTTTTGCGGAGTTTTGTAAGTGCCTTTTGCGGGTCTTTTGCGCCGTAGATTGCCTTGCCAGCGACCACTACATCAGCACCCGCCTCAACAACAGCGGCTACCGTGGTAGCGTCAATGCCGCCATCAACTTCAACAAGAAAATCGCCTGCTGCGCCCGTTGTGCCTGCTCCGGCTTTGCCGCCTGCTGCTCCTACCCCACCTGCATCGCCTGCACCCCCTGCGCTCGCAGCGCCACCCAATTTTTCGCGCATAACCTCACGCGCCTGTGCCACATAGGCAATTTTTTCAAGACATGAGGGAATAAAGCTCTGTCCTGCAAACCCCGGATGAACGGACATAAGCATAACCACGTCAAATGAACCCAAAAGTGGACGCAATACCTCTGCAGGAGTATCGGGGTCAAGCGCAATGCCTGCCAAAGCGCCAGCTTCTCGAATGCGCTTCAAAGCATACTTGAGTTCATCTATTTGCGAACCTGAAAGTGCCGTAATGGTATAAGAAGTTCCCTTGTGACGCAACGGCTGCACGCTCCCGATTGCAGAAGCATTTGCCACCGCAGCGGCGTGGCTCTCAACATGAATGGTAAGAATATCAGCGCCCGCCTTAAGATACCAGTCAAGCTGAGCAATAGGATTATCTACCATAATATGCACGTCGAGCTTTGTGTCAGACTTCTCTTTTTTGATGAGCTTTTTAAGCGCCTCGACAAAAGGCGGACCAATGGTAAGGTTGGGAACAAAGTGCCCGTCCATGACGTCAATATGAAGCCATTCTGGCGGAGTTTCGGCTTGCAGGAGCAAAGTCACATCTCTCTCAAGATTAAGAAAATCCGCACTGAGAATAGATGGAGCAATTTTAACCGTTCGTGCCATGGCAACTCCCTTACATCGACCTACCGCTGAACAATGCGCAACCTAATAAAACTCCGGTTTTGCCGGACGTTCCATGAGGTCAACTATCATATCATCTAATTGCTGTTTGCCCCACACCACATCGTACACACGGTTAGAAATGGGCATCTCAACATCATATTTTTTAGCAAGCTGCGGAATAGTCCTACAGGCAAGCGCACCTTCGACCACCATGTGAGCTGTGCGCTCGTATTCCTCCAGAGAAATGCCCTGCGCAAGTGCCACGCCAAAACTGCGATTGCGACTGTGCTCAGAGGTACAGGTGACGATAAGATCCCCCATGCCCGCAAGCCCCATACAGGTCTGTGGCAGGCCGCCTGCTGCCTCAACTAAGCGCGATATTTCTGCCAAACCTCGTGTGATAATCATAGCCATGGTGTTATCGCCCAACCCTTTGCCTGCAATAACGCCCGCTGCAATGGCAATGACGTTTTTGGCTGCTCCGCAAAGCTGAACACCCGTAACGTCAGTTGAGGTGTAAACCCTAAATTGTGGCGTGGTAAGTGCCTCTTGAAAATAGCGAGCCACGTGCTCATTGTAAGCAGCAATAAGCGTTGCGGAAAGGAAGTCACGGGCAACCTCCTCGGCATGATTAGGCCCGCTCAACACTGCAAGACGTTCTTTGTTGCCCAGCTCGTCGGCAAGGACGTCAAGTAAGAAAAGTCCTGTTTCGTGTTCAATGCCTTTGGAGAGGATAACCGCCGGCGTATCTTGTTTGAGCAGGTTGTTGCTTGCAAGCGTATGCGCCATTTCGCGCACTGTTTTAGACGGCGTAGCAAACACCACTGCTTCTGCACCATTGAGCGCTTCGGCGAGGTCGCTTGTTGCCGTAACAGCCTGCGGAAAAGCAACACCTGATAAGTAGCGTGGATTGCTCTTGGTTTCGTTTATTTCTTGGGCAAGCTCGGGGTTTCGGGCCCAAAGATTGACCTCGGTTTCTTTTGTGCCAAGCAGACGTGCAACGGCGCTTCCCCATGAACCTGCTCCGATAACCGCTATGCGCATAGTTGTTCCTACTCCTTTTGTGATAATTTTTTTTCGATTTTTTCAGGTTCTTCGGCTGCTTTCTCGTCTGTTCCTTCAGGCGTTTTCTTGGGCTCTTCGGCTGCTTTCTTTGACGAGCCTACCGAAAAACGGGGCTCCTCACCGTGAATAAGGCGCACAATATTCTTGCGATGGGCAAATAATACTACCGCAGCCGCAAGAACTCCAAAAATGATAAATGAGATAGAGAAAAAGGGGCCCCGATAAAAAAGTAATACGCCCACAGGCACCGCAATCGCAGCGGCAACCGAACCAACCGAAACTATGCGGCTCAAAAAGGCAAAAATAAGAAAAACCGACAGCACAAAGAGAGCCACCGGAGGCATAACTACCAAAAGAGAACCAAAGCCCGTGGCGATTCCCTTGCCACCCTTAAAACGCATAAAGGGCGAAAACATGTGTCCCGCAATGCAGGCGATAAAAGCAAGAGCGAGGGGAATGTCCCAGAAGGGACCGTTAATCCACACAGAAAAGCGCTCTCCCACAAGCTCCTCAAGTACAAAGGCCATAATCAAACAACCCAGCACACCTTTAAGAACGTCAAGTGCGAGCACCACCACACCTGGCCCCCAGCCCAACACGCGTAAGGCATTGGTTGTTCCCGTGTTGCCCGAGCCATGTTCACGAATGTCAATACCTTTGACCAAGCGTCCAACGATAAGCGCAACAGGGATAGCTCCGCACAAATAAGCAGCCACCAGAGCAATAAACACAAGCAAAAAGTAGGTAGGAAACAAGGCGGATGCGCTTGAGCCAAACATATCTATCGTCCAAAAATGCATTGAAGCATTTTGCGATAGATTTTCAAAAGCCGTTTCAAAACTTATACCCAAAAGCAGCATATCTCTCCTAGTCTTTTTTCTTAAAACGCAAACGTATGGGCGTGCCCTCAAGGTCAAAGTTTTCCCTCAAGCGGTTTTCGAGATAACGCTCATAGTTGTCGTCAATAATTTGCGGATGATTGGCAAAAAACGTAAATTGCGGAGGGCGGGTGCCGGTTTGCGTAACGTAGTTGATGCGCAAACGCATGCGCCCCTTTGAAATGGTGTGACCAAAATCGCGCAGCTCGGTGAGAAAGGCGTTGAGCTTGCTGGTTTGCAGCTGAGTAGTAAAGTTTGCGTATACTTTGTCAATCGCCGTCCAAATGCGATGTACCGAACGCCCTGTTTTGGCAGAGATAGCAATCACCGGCGCATAGCCCACAAACACGAGGCGATCGGCCACTTGGTCACGCACCAGCTCACGCTCCTCAGGGGTTTCCAAAAGATCCCACTTATTGAGAAGCACCACAAGGGCACAGCCGCGCTCATGGGCAAAACCGGCAACGCGCTGGTCTTGGTCGGTAAGTCCGAGGGTTGCATCTATCATAAGTAAGGCAACGTCGGCGCGGTCAATGGCACGCATCGCTCGCACAAAACCGTAGTATTCCACGTCCTCGTCAATAACGGATTTGCGCCGCAAGCCAGCCGTGTCAACTATGCGATAAGTTTTGTCATCTTTTTCTACGAGCGCATCAACCGCATCGCGCGTAGTACCTGCCACCTCGCTCACAATGGAGCGCTCAAAACCCGTAAGCTTATTGGTAAGCGATGATTTTCCCGCATTAGGACGCCCAATAATCGCCACGTTGATAGCGTCGATGTTATCGTCCTCACACTCCTCGGGCGCAGGCAAGAGTTTTACCAACTCATCAAGCACGTCGCCCGTACCATGACCATGAACACTTGAAATTGCCCATGGCGTGCCGAGCCCCAGAGAGTAAAAATCCCAAAGCTCGTCATCGCGAGCCGGGTTATCCATTTTATTAACGAGCAGCAACACGGGCTTTTCTGAGCGCTTGAGCAGCTTTGCCACCGCAAGGTCATCGCTGGTTGCTCCCGTTGATGCCTCCACCAAAAAGAGAATGACATCGGCTTCCTCGGTTGCCATAACGGCTTGGCTGCGAATGGGGGTTTGAAATTGGTCGTCTGCGCTCATCTCAATACCGCCGGTGTCAATGAGCGTAAAATGAACGCCATTCCAGTCGGCCTGATGATAGGAGCGGTCGCGCGTAACACCACGCTGCTCATGCACAATGGCATCGCGCGATAAAGCTATGCGGTTAACAAAGGTGGATTTGCCCACATTGGGACGACCCACTACAGCAACTATGGGCAAACTCATAATGCGCTCACAAACTCCTTGCGTTGAGGTATTGGATAAGTGCTTCTGCGTTACATGATACTACATCAAGCTCCACGTTGAGCGCCTGTGCCACGTCTTTGGGGGCAAGGTCGTCGAGAAAAAGGCCGTTCTCGTTGAGCATGACGCTGGGAATAACGAGGAGCGGGCGGAGTGCGGGCGGGGCTGTTGGCAGGCCTGTGGGTGCGTCTGCGGGCGGGCGGGATGTGAGTGGGTCTGCGGGTGGGCGGGGTGCAGGTAGGCCTGTGGGCGTGCAGGCTGCAGGCGCATCTGCGGTTTTAAGGTCGGCGAGCTGTTCTATGAGATCGCTGGCGGTTATGAGCCCCGCAACATCAACATTGCCACCAAAAAAGGTATTGGTGATCGCACGCACCGTAACGTGTTCACACTGCGGTAGCGTTTCGATAAGCTCTTGCAACACCGGAGCAAAAGCAGTTCCAGTGGCGAGGATAAGGGGACGGTAGGATTGCGGGTCAAGCCCTGACACAAAGGGACGGTACGATTTTGTCACGTTTTTTGTCACAGAGGAACAGTTCTTTTGTGTCGCACCAAACAACCCTTTGTGCAGCTCCCACTCGTCCAAAAAAGCCCGCAACATACCTATGCCGTCCTCAAACTGAGGATACCCATCATAGTGTTCGGCAGGTGGAAGCTTGCGCATAAAATCATCGGGATACGCAAGACGATAGAACTCGTCACTTACCATAAAGCGGGTTACACCCGTTGCAAGCCGTGAACGTTCTTGATAAATTGCTAATTTATCTAACACTTTTTGAGCAGCCTCAACAGTAAATTTTTCCTGCAGCGTTGCATACTGCGTATAACCGTAGGGCACTATTCCCACGCTCGTAATATTCTCTTTTGGCTCTATCCAAGCAAGCGTTTTTTCGAGCTCATCGGTATCGTTGATGCCTGGCACAAGCACAATCTGCACCTGTATTTTTATGTTTGCAGCAAGCAGTTGCTCGAGCGCCTCCATACCCCGTGCCTGCCTCTTGCCAATAAGCTGCTTGCGCACCTCGGGCGTAATCGCATGGAGCGAAACATGGAGTGGTGAGAGCTGCTGCGCAATAATACGCTCTATATCTGCATTGGTGGTATTGGTGAGAGTAACAAAGTTTCCCTGTAAAAAACTGAGGCGATAATCATCGTCGCGCAAAAAAAGCGAGGGGCGCATGCCTTTTGGCAGCATTGCCATAAAGCAAAACGTGCAGGCATTACAACAGGTTTTTACCCCATCAAATACCACGCCGTCAAAGTCAATTCCCCACGGTTGTCCTGCATTGCGCTGCACTACTACCTGCGAACCATCGGCAAGAGCAAGTTCGATTTTTTCTCCGTCGGTAAACCAGAGCCAGTCTATATAATCGCGCGGCTGCTCTCCGTTTACCTCGACAATCTGCATGCCAGAGCGCAACCCTGCTTGCTCCGCAGGCGAGCCTTGCGTTACGGATTTTATAAACGCTTCGTGCGCCGTCTTGCTGGCGCCGTTACCGTCGCCGCTACTGTCAACGTTACCGTCGCCGCCTACGCTATCCTGCGCAACGCAGGTGTTGTTGGCACCACTTTGAAAGACCTGTGTATCATCGGCCATCTCACGTACCAAAATGCCTCTTTTGCAGCGCAAGTCCACGCACGTTTAGGTCGAGTTCTTTCATGCGCAGTACCAAAATAAGCTCCTCAGTTGCAGCGAGCAGGCAAATGAGACCCACCACAAACGCTGCCACGGGTAGCCCCACTGCCAGATACAGCAGCGGAAGCAAAAAAAGCGCAACGCCCGACACCTTATTTGCATACGAATGAAGCGATACAAAGGTGTGAAAGCGCAGCGCACCAATGGCGGCAGAGGCAAGGCGTACAAGCACAACAAGCCCCAGAAGCAGGTACATCCACATTTTCCACGAGAGCGCACGAATGAGTACTAGCAAAAGGGCTATTGAAAAAAGGAGATCGGCAAAGCTGTCGAGTTTTGCACCGAATTCGCTCGTCTTTTTGAGTTTGCGTGCGAGAATACCGTCAAAGACGTCAGTTGTGCCACACCACAGGTAAACAACAAAAAAGAGGGGTGAAAACGCCTCGGTAAACATTAAAACGAGCGCACCAACAATCCTGCTCGCCGTTAAAGCAGTGGGCACATAGGCAGGAAGTCGTGTTTGCATGGCTGCGCTCATAATGTATTCATTTTAGCAGTTTTGCCGACGAGCGAACACACCAGTGGGTTACCGTTACCGACGAGCGAACACACCAGTGGGTCACTGTTACCGGCGAGCAAACACGTCGTTGGTTGCTGTTACCGGCGAGCGAACACGCCCGTGGGCCAAAGCCCCACATCATTTTTGCGCGCCCAGTGCGAACGGGACTCAAAAATCTCACGATAGGTTGTATTGGGTTTGACCGTGAGTGACTTTGCATAACCAGCATCAAGCATGCGCCCGTTGAGCGTATTTTGAATTATATGCTCCTCTTTATCGTCAAAACCTGCGGGGTCAACCAACCACACATACGCCAAGATTCTGCCGTGTCGGTCACGCTCGGCACCATTGTCAACCTCAAGCCACACTGTTTTGTTGTTAACAAGTTGAGAAGCGTAGCGCTGAGAAGCTTTTGCCTCCTCGGGAAAATCCTCGTCGTCCATCTCGGGAGCGTCGATGCCAATAACCCGCACACGTTCGTTTACGCCATTGACCATGGCGTGAAAGGTATCACCGTCGTAGACCTTAAACGCCTTTGTTTTATAAACGGTAGTGGTGGCAGTTTTATGAACGTTTTTTTGGGAGCCTTTTTGGGAGCCTTCTTGCGCATTCTGAGTACCTTGTTGCTCGCTTCCCTGAGTTGTGGTTTGCTGAGCGGGATCGTGTGGCGGCAAGACCTTATCACTCAAAAGAGAAAAGAGGACTATGGCAGCTACTACGCAAACAAGCACAATCAGCATCCAGAGCGGATAGGAACCTGGCTTTCTTGAAGCAGCTCTCTGTATAGTTTTTGCAACTCTGCGTGGACTCGGTCGTATCATTTTTGCTCCCTTTTATGCTCCTTTTGCGGCTGCGGCTGTAGTTGTGCCACTGGTTTTGAGCGCCTCGACAATGCTGGCAATTTGCTCCTGCGGAGTAGAGGCACCTGCGGTTACCCCTACCACAAAATCATCGGCGGCGGAGGCAAACCACGCCGGGTTCAAATCTGAGGGCGACTCAATGTGATGCGTATTGAGGCACACTGCCTTACATATCTCGTATAAACGGGTGGTGTTTCCCGAATTAAAACCACCCACCACAAGCATAACGTCAACCTCTTGTGCAAGACGTTGTGCCGATTGCTGGCGCTGACGTGTTGCCGAACAAATAGTGTCTCGCACTTCATAACTTAGATTGCGTGCATGGAGCTCATTTACAATGGCCTCGAGGGTATCGGGGGATTGTGTAGTTTGAACCACCACGCCAATGCGCTGGTCTGGATTGGCAGAGCCAAGATTTTTGGGCAGATCATCAGGCGTTTGCACCACCAAAACGTCAGTGCCCGCATGGGCGCTAATGCCCTCGACTTCGGGGTGACCACTCTCCCCTACAACTACCACCGTACAACCCGCCTCCCGTAAAGAACGTGCTGCACGCTGCGCTTTGAGTACGTGTGGACACGTAGCATCAACAATCGCAAGCCCCCGTGCGCACGCCTCGTCAATTACCAAAGGCGCAACTCCGTGTGAGCGAATGACCAACACACCTTCGTCCACCTCGTTTACCTTATCTACTACCTTAACTCCATGCGCCTCAAGCTCGGCCACTACGCCCGGGTTATGGATAAGCGGCCCGAGCGTATAGACGGGCACATCGCCACGGGCGGCATCTTCAACGAGCGCAAGCGCACGCTCCACGCCATAACAAGCACCCGCATATTCTGAGAGCCGAATGTTCATTATGCGGTACCTGCCGTGTCGTTTGTGTCGTTAGTGTCGTTTGTGGTGTTTGTTTTGTTTGCGGTGGCCTTACCCTTATCGCGCGGGTTTTCAAGCTCATAAACGGCAGCCATAACATCAGCCGTAAATTGGGTAAGACGCTGGTGCTTGTCAAGCGAGGCATAGGGCTCATCAGCGAGCGATAAAGGCACTCCAAAGCACGCAGTAATACGAGGAAAATGCCAGCGGCGTGCACCAGGTGGCGAGATTTCTGAAGCCCCCCACAAACGCACGGGAACTACTTGTGCTTTGGCAAGCTGGGCGATAAGTGCCACGCCCTCGTGCGCCTCCCGTGGTGCATTTGCCTCATGACCACGCCCCCGCGTTCCCTCAGGAAAAATGCCCACCAGCTCGCCCCGCTTGAGCATTGTTACCGAGCGTTTAACCGCCTTCATATCTGCTTCGCCACGTTTGACCGGATACGCACCTACCCACGCAGCCAAGCGCCTGATGCCCGGTATCTTAAAAAACTCTTCTTTGCCAATAAAGCGCATGGAACGTGGGCGCAAGGCCATCATGACAAAAAGCGGGTCAAGATATGAACTGTGGTTGCCCGCGATGATGAAGCCTGACTGATTGACTTGCTCGGGTTGGTCAGGTTGCTCAAGTTGGGCGGATTGCTCAGACTGCTCGGGTTGTTCAGATTTCTTGGCAGCACGCAAGCGCCCTTCTTTGAGAAAGTCGGCGTTGTAAAACTTGAAGCGAAACAGCGGTGTGATAATCACCCAGACCAAACCAAAAAAGAAGGCTGCAAAACGCTGGGGAAAATGTCCTTTTCCCTCGGCAGGAGTGTCATAAAAATAGTCGAGCGGCTTCATAAAGTTTCCCCGCTAGGCTCAAGCGATTTTTGAGCGCTCGTAGCTTCAAACAATTTTTGGGCGCTCGTAGCTTCAAGTTCAGTTTTTTTTGCCTCAACCAGCTCAACAATATGCTCAACTACCTGCTCAATGTTCATATTAGTAGTGTCAACGGTAACGGCATCGGACGCGGCAACAAGCGGTGCCACATCGCGCGAGGAGTCCGCCGCATCACGGCGCAGCAAATCGGCATGGACGGCAGCCTCATCAACTGGCTGCACGCCACGCTCCACGTTTTGAAGCGCACGACGATGCGCTCGCTCCTCAGACGATGCCGTAAGAAAAATCTTAAGCTCCGCATGCGGAAAAACCACCGTACCAATATCACGCCCCTCCATAACGGTGTCACGCTCTGCGCCTAACACACGCTGCTGGTCGGTCAAAGCAAGACGCACCGCAGGTAAGGCCGAAACCGGCGAAACATAAAGGTCGGTTTGCGCCGTACGAATGTCATAAGTTACGTCCTCGCCGTCGATAAAAACCTCGGTAGGAATGGGGTTGCCCGGCGTATAACCAAAGGTGATGGGAGCATTTTGCGCAATCTCTGCTACCGACTGCTCATCATGCACGTCAAGATCGTTATTTACCGCACGCACTGTTACGGCACGATACATAGCACCCGTGTCGAGATACGCAAAGCCAAGGCGCGCAGCTACCAGGCGGGCAATGGTTGATTTTCCGCTTCCGGCAGGGCCGTCGATGGCAAGAATCATAGTGAGCCTAACCTTTCTAAATCTTTGAGGAAACTAGGATAACTTACCGTAAGGCTCTCGAGCCCGTCAATATCAAGATTGAGTGCAAAAGCACGGGCGGCAACAAGCCAGGTCATGGCGAGGCGGTGGTCGTTGTGCGTGGCAAGGGCAATGCGTGCCTTGAGGGGACGGTACGATTTTGTCACATTTTTGTTCGGCTTGGTTAGGGAGGAGCTGTGCGACGCGGCAGAAGAACGGTGTGACAAAATCGTACCGTCCCCTTCTATAACGAGGTCATTCTCCTCGACATAAGCGATAAAACCAAGCGTGGTAAGCCCTTCAACAATGGCGGCAAGGCGGTCAGTTTCCTTAACGCGCAGCTCGCTTACCTCGCAAAAACGGGTTGTTCCCTGTGCAGCGGTTGCCAGGAGGGCAAGTATTGGTATTTCATCTATGAGGCTTGGGATTTCGCCTGCCTCTATGGTGGTGCCCTGCAGCTCGGGCGAATAGAACGCCGTTATTGTTCCCCTTGATTCAAAGCTTAGGGCGGGCACCTCTTCTTCATTTTCTAAATTGCTATTTCTAATAGCTATTTTAACGCCCATACGGCGCATAATCGACAAAAAGCCCGTACGGGTGGGATTAAGTGAAACCCCCTGCACGGTAAGCTCGCTACTTGAGGTAAGCGCAGCGGCTATCAGCAAAAACGCAGCCGAGGAGGGGTCGCTTGGCACCTGAAGCTCTGCTTCGCAAGCTTGCAGATGCTGCCCACCCTCGATAAGAGTGGTGCGCCCATAGTCCCTGCGCTCCAGCTCAACACCAAAACTTGGCAAAAGAAGTTCGGTGTGAGTACGACTAAGGCGTGGCTCGGTAACTGAGGTAGCACCTTGGGCATTCAATCCAGCCAGCAGCACCGCACTTTTGACCTGTGCGGAAGCAACAGGACTGTCATAGTGTATGCCTCTTAACTCGCTTGAGCCGTGTACAACGAGCGGTAAGGTAAGCTCGGGGGATTCTTGTTTGTCTGTTGGCTTGCCAATCGATTTGCCTGCCAGTTTGCCCGCCGATTCAAAACGTGCGCCCATCTGCGTAAGTGGTTCGGCAACACGGCGCATTGGACGGCGGCTCAGCGACTCATCGCCCACAAGCTCAACACGCAGAGGATAACCCGCAAGCAATCCCATCAGCAAACGTGCGGTTGTGCCAGAGTTTCCACAGTCGATTGCTTGTGCGGGCTGAGCAGGACCAGCCTTGCCCCAACCAGTTATAGTTCCGTACAGCGTATCAGGGAAATCTGCGTCCTCGGTTAGATCAACCTGAGCACCAAGGGCGACCACAGCGTCAAGCGTTGAGTGCACGTCTGCCGAATTGAGCAACCCACGCACCCTTGTAGCGCCCTCTGCGCACGCCGCAAAAAGTGCAATGCGGTGCGAGATTGACTTGTCGCCCGGCACGGTAGTAGTGCCAACAAGCGGTTTATTAGTGTAGTTTGCTCCGTTAAATTGGGTCATAGCCTCTCCCCTCCTCGCATCGTGCCTCTTTCCTTACTCCTGCGGCGTCAGCGGACGAAATGAAACATCAAAACCGCCATCGAGCAACAGTGCCGAGAAGCGCCCAATATCGCCCTCATCGGTAAGAATAATTTCAAGAATAGCGGTTTCCTCGTTGATGTGGTCGATGTCGATGGACTGAATGTTGCAGCCGACCTTGCCCGCCATGCCCGTGACCTCGGCGATAACGCCCGAGCGGTTAGCCATGGGGATACGCACCTCAACAAGACGTGCGGAGTCGGGCACCCAGGTAGCAGGAATTGCCTTTCTCAAGTCGGCGGCGTTGGCAAGCAGCTTGTTGAGCGAGCGAGCGTCGGCAGTTTTTATGGACGATTCAAAGGAGCCAATAATCTGGCTGAGTTCTTGCAAGCCCTGCGCCACCGCTTCTTTGTTGTCAAGCGCAATGCCGCACCACAAATCGGGCGAACCTGCTGCTATGCGTGTGGTGTCTTTGAAACCACCGGCGGCAAGCCTAAAAATCTCCTGATTGGTTTGTGCATGCGCACCTGCAAGCTGCACCAAGGCAGAGGCAATCATGTGGGGCACATGGCTTACGATGGCGATGATATTGTCATGCTCCTCGCGCGGCAGGGTAATACTGCGTGCGCCAAGAGCCGTAATGAACTCATGCATTTTAGTAAAAACGGCGGGCTCGGTGGCGGCATCGGGGCACACAATCCAGTGCGCTCCGGCAAACAGATTTGCACGTGCGCCTTCAATACCGTTGACCTCGCTGCCTGCCATGGGGTGTCCGGGCAAATAGCGCTCCGGTTTTGAAAGTGCAGCTGAAGCTTGCGTGGTAATGAGTCCTTTGGTTGAAGCAACGTCGGTAATAACGCCTGCAAAGTTTGAAGCTTCGATACGCTCAAACCAATCTTGTGCGCTTGACACCGGTGTTGCTAAAACGATGAGGTCGCAGGGGTTGTTGGTGTTGGTGTTGGTGTTGGTGTTCTTGCTATCGCCTGAGCGAGCGTATTCAGCGTCTGCAGCGCCTTCAGCACCTACAGCAGCAGCGTTTTCGCCAAGCCAGAGCGCAACACGCTCATCTGTAGGCAAGGCACCTTCATCTATGTAACCAGCTTCAAGCGCCGCCTCTAAAGCGTGTGCATCGAGGTCGATGCCTCGTATATGCGGAGCTTGCGGCAAAGCCTTAAGTGCAGCAGCAACCGAGCCGCCGATAAGCCCCACACCAATTATCAAAACTGAATTAAAGGGCTGGCTTATGTGGTTTTCTTGCTCTGCCGGGCGCACGGCTTCGGTTTCATGCTCTGCTGGGCGCACGGTTTCGGTTTCATGCTCAGCTGGACGCACGGCTTCGGCCTCTTGCGCTGTCATGTGCACCGCATCGTTTTCTATGTTTTTTGTCACAAGGCGTTCCTTATCTCATATTTTTTTTGCTCGTAACGTGCTTCTCATACCCTGCTCTCTCACTACTTTTTGCTCTCAAAACTATCCCCTAGTATAGCGGAGAGAGCTTTTGCTGGTGTGTGTGAGCAGCTAGATAGCACATGTAGCAGGGCTGCGACAGCAGCTCGACGAGATTCGGAAGTTTTTTATTTTTTTAGGAAGCTTTGTTTTCGTGAGGGAGAGAATCGAACGGGATAAGCGTGGAGAACTGTACCGTCCCCTTTTGTTGCATTGCGCAAACTGTTGTTAGCTTCAATAGAAACAGGCAATCCAATCGAATGGTGTTAAAGTAGAAACGTGCATTTGCCCAAAGGGTAAAACGATTATACATATAAGGGTAAAGCGAGATTGACAGACCCTCGCTTTGACCATAATACTTGAGAACCACACAGGGTATTGAGAAACCCGCTGCAGGGTTTTCAGAAAGCTCGCACAGGGTTTACGGGAAACCATTGAAGGTTTTGTGGAGGGTCGAAAACCGGAGGGTCGGGCAAAAACACATGAAAAACTTTGATGCAAAAAAGTTTCAGCTTCCGCTCCAAACAGCAGATTTTATTGTGGCATTCATGGTATGGGTCATACTCTCAACCCTGCTCAGCGTTATCAGGACAGACATTGAGCTTTCGCAGGGCATGGCGGCTTGGGTCATTGCCATACCAGTTATCCTAGGCTCAGCGCTACGAATCCCCTTTGGTTACCTTGCGGGCAAGTACGGCGCACGCCCCCTCTACCTTGCAAGCTTTATAGTCCTCATATTCCCGCTTTTCTTTTTGAGCGAAGCAAGCACAGCAGCAGACCTCATCATCGGCGGATCTATTCTTGGTGTGGCAGGTGCAGTTTTCTCGGTAGGAGTAACGTCGCTGCCACGCTATTATCCTAAAAACAGGCAAGGTTTTGTCAACGGAGTTTACGGTTTTGGCAACATCGGAACTGCCGTTACCGCCTTTGGCGCGCCGGTGGTTGCTCAGCATTTTGGCTGGAGTCTTACCATCAAGTTCTACATCGTTCTCATGCTTATTATGATTGCGCTCAACTTTTTTCTCGGCGATAAAAACGAACAAAAAATTATCACTCCTATCACGGCGCAATTCAAAGAGATTTGGCGCGACATACGGCTTTGGGCGTACTCGCTCTTTTATTTCATCACCTTTGGAGCCTTTGTTGCCTTTACCATCATTATGCCTAATCATTTTGTGACCCACTTTACCTTGGATAGCGTAAGCGCCGGCTGGGCAACCGGAGTATTTATTGTGCTTGCCGCCTGCCTGCGTATTGTGGGTGGCTGGCTTGCCGACCGCTCAAACCCCAACAAGCTTCTCATGATGGTATTTGCGGGCATGGGCATTGCCGCCATTGCACTTACTCTTGCGCCAAACCTGCCCGTCTTTCTCACAGCGCTGTATGCCATCAGCGTTTTTTGCGGCTTGGGCAACGGCATTGTGTTTAAGCTCGTGCCGAGCACCTTTCCAAACCAAGTGGGAACCGCAAATGGCATTGTGGCGATGATTGGTGGTTTTGGAGGCTTTTTCCCGCCCCATGTACTCGCCTTTTTCTTCGGAATGACCAACTCAAACGCCCCCGGATTTGCGCTTTACGTATTTTTCATAGTAATCTGCCTTGTTTTAGCATTTGTACTGGTCAAACAACAAGCAAACAACAAGCCCGGCTAAAGCGCCTCGTGAGCTCACCTCACAAAGACGCAGTTGAGCACAGCAAAACCTCAGCTAACTTCCGAAAAACCCTAATACTCCTATAAAAACCCCTATATAGCAAGGGGATTGCCCTGAGCGCCAAAAGCAACTACCCCGATTGGCATATTGCTTTCTTTACAACAAAATGTAAACAAGACGTAAAGGAAGGGCAATGGAGACTCAGAAACTTGCACCATTTCTTGCTGGTGGGGTCGTCGCGGCACAGGCCGCTATTTTTGCTGTGCAGCACGCTATGAAGCGCTCACATGACTTGCTTCGTCCCCCCGGAGTACAAGACGAGCAGGACTTTCTCGCCCGCTGCATTAGGTGCGGACGCTGCATAGAAGCCTGTCCTTATGTCTGTCTTAAAGCCGCCAACGACGCCTCTGGTATGGCAGTCGGCACTCCCGTTCTCAACGTACGCGACCAAGCATGCAAACTTTGCGAGGATTTCCCCTGCGTTAACGCCTGCCCAACTGACGCACTGCGCAACGTAGAATCCCGAGCAGACGTTGACATGGGGCTCGCTGTTATCGACACCGAGCTTTGCATCGCCATGAAGGGCATGCGCTGCGAGGTTTGCTATCGCGTCTGCCCTCTTATCGACACCGCTATTACCATTGACTATCGCCCGCGCGAAGGTGATTCTATCCACGCCATTTTTGCTCCGCAGGTTGATGCGGAGAAGTGCGTAGGTTGCGGGCTGTGCGTGGAGCGCTGCGTAATAGATGATCCCGACCTTGCCATCAAGATTGTTCGCGATCGAGAAAAGGCAATCGAGGAAACCCACATACAACAGGCGCGGGTATAGCGAGTGTAGCGCAGCACGCGGGTGCAACGCAGCGCAAAACATAAGAAGAATGCACGAACTAAGAGCACGGCAACATAAAAACATACGATAAAAAGCACAAGACGAGGAGAAAAGATTCGAAGCGAGAGCAAGCGACGAAGTGGCGGAAAAGAAAATCTGTTGGATAAGGTTGGAAAAAAAGGAAGGGAGCAAGTATGGTAGAAAAGATGTTGAACGAAGTGCCTGATAGCACCAGCATCGTGAGTGAGGCAGTCAACAGCGAACTCAGCAGACGTAGCTTTGTAAAAGCAACTGCTGCTACGCTAGCCGTTGCTGCAGCGGCAGGAACTCTGTCGTCACTCGTTGGCTGCGGTGGTCAGGGCGGCGTCTTGGGAGTAGGCAACTCCAAGGTTTATACCTCGGTGTGCCGTTTCTGCGGCTGTGGTTGCGGCGTACTCTGCGAGGTCGCTGGTGGTCGTCTTGTTTCTGTAACAGGCGATCCAGACAATGCTTCGAACAAGGGTCTTAACTGCGTCAAGGGTTACTACTTGGCTAAGGTTCTCTATGGTAAGGATCGTCTTACCAAGCCGCTTATCCGTAAGGACAAAGCAACCAAGGGTACCGACTCAGGTCTTACCGAGGCATCTTGGGATGAGGCATTAGATTTGGTAGCTGAGAAGCTAAAAGCCGTCTGGAAAGAGGACAAATCACGTCTTGCTTTCTGGGCAAGTGGTCAGCAGCCCATCGTTGAGGGTTACCTGACAGCGAAGTTCTGGAAAGCCGGTCTGCTTTCCAACAATATCGACCCCAACGCTCGCCTTTGTATGGCAAGCGCGGTTGTTGCGTTTATGAACGTATTCCAGACCGACGAGCCTGCTGGCTGCTACGAGGATCTTGACCTCGCAGACGTGTTTATCACATGGGGCGCAAATATGGCTGAGGCACACCCCGTGCTTTACTCACGCCTTACCGCTCGTAAGCTCAACGACTCAAACGTCAAGCACTATGATTTGGGAACCATCAAAACCCGTACCTCAGCAAGTGCGAACAAGACAATGCTCTTTAAGCCGGGTACGGACAACGCTATTGCTAACTGCATCGCGAACTACCTCGTAAGCGAGGAGAAGTACGACAAGAAGTTCGTTGAGGCTCACTGCCAGTTCAAGGCTGGTACTGAGGACTTGGGCAACGCTTATGAGGATGGCTGGGATGCCACCGATAAGCTCCAAGAGGCAACAGGCAATGACGGCGTTTGGGGCATTGAGTTTTCAGAGTATGCCGATATGCTCAAGAAGTACACCTTTAAGTACACTTCTGAGCTTTCGGGCGTTTCTGAAGCAGACCTCAAAGAACTTGCAGAAGTATTTGCAGACAAGAACAAAAAGGTCATGTCTCTTTGGACCATGGGCGTCAACCAGCACAATCGTGGTACGTGGATGAATCACAACATCTACAATATCCACCTTTTGAGCGGCAAGTTTGCTCAGCCGGGTTGCGGACCTTTCTCTCTCACCGGACAGCCTACCGCTTGCGGTACTGCTCGTGAGGTTGGAACGTTTGCTCACCGTCTGCCTGCCGACCTTTTGGTTGCAAACGGACAACATCGTCGCTACACCGAGGTTTTGTGGGGTCTCCCCAGTGGCTACCTTGGCGACGACGAGGAAAAGAACCCAGGCATCATGAAGCCAGGCAAGCACACCATTAAAATCTTCCGTGATTTGTCAAATGGCGACATCGACTTCTTGTGGTCAGCTCACAACAACTGGGCAGGCTCACTGCCTAACCTTACCCGCTTCTTGGGCAAGGGTGAGAAGAAGGGCATCATGGACGCATTCATCGTTGTAAGTGAGGTTTACCCCACGCTTTCATGCGATTATGCCGATGTTGTATTCCCTGCTGCTATGTGGATTGAGCGCGAAGGCCAGTTTGGTAACGCCGAGCGTCGTACCGCTATCTTTGAAAAAGCAGTTGATCCTCCAGGAGACGCAAAATGGGATGCATGGATTCTCATGCAGGTTGCCCAGCGTGTACTCGATGGTGAGGTCATTGGTGGTAACGATTCCTTCGATACCCTCTTTGGCACCATCTGGGATAAGGACAAAAAAGACTTTATCAACGAGAGCCAGCGCGAAATCAGCAAGATTGTTTGGGAAGAGTATCGTACCTTTACCAATCCAACCATGAACCCAACTGCTGACGACATTAACAATGATGTTGGCGATAAGTTTGGCGTTACGGCTGACGATGGTACCTATACTCCCGCTAAGCTCAAATTGTTCGCCAAACAAATGGCTCCGTATGATGAGTACCTCAGCAACCATGGTCTTACGTGGCCCGTTCGCGAAGTTGACGGTAAGTGGCTCGGAACCAAGTGGCGCTTTGCTGCTGGTAAGCAAGAAGACGGTTTTGATGAGTACGGTATTGCACAGTACGGTCAAAAGGATGATGCTGGCAAGCTGATTTCTAAGCCGGGCAACATTGACTTGTATAAGACGGCGAAGTACAAAGCTTCTGTTACCTTCCGTCCTTACGAGCCGCCAGCGGAAAATCCTGATGCTGAGTATCCTTTCTGGTTCTGCACCGGACGTTTGCTTGAGCACTGGCACACTGGTTCTATGACCCGTGTTGTTCCTGAGCTCGACCGCGCTTTGCCCGAGGCATTGCTTGACATGAACGCAGCCGACTGCGAGAAACTCGGAGTCAAAGATGGCGACATGGTCACGGTCAAATCAAGACATGGTGAGTTTAACATTAGGGTTTCGACCGCAGGACGTACTGCACCTCCTGCTGGCGTGGTGTTCGCACCGTTCTTTGCCAAAGAAACGCTAATCAATCTTGCTGTGCATGATTACTACGATCCGCTATCAAAAGAGCCGGACTATAAGAAGACCTGCGTCTCTATTACGAAGGCTTAGGAGGAGTTGCTATGAAAAAAGTTATTATTGCATTGCTTATCATTGCGATTGTCGCTGTGCTTTGCGCACTCGCATACTTTGCGTTTCTAGCTCCTGCTCCTCAAACTGGCATGCCTCCTCTCGCTCCTGCTGACCATGCGCAACGTTTCGAGACTGGTGGAGCTGACTACTGCTACACGTGTCACGGCAACGGCGATGCTGGCAATCCGCAGGACAAAGATTCAAAGGCTCTGCCCGAGAATCACTATGTTGACGGGAGCTATGACAACAAGGCACTTGATCCAGGGCGGATGATGTGTAACACCTGTCATGCGGTTACTCCTGGTGGCGAGGCTGCTGAGTAGCATTGTGCAACCAGTACGATTTGTGTAAGACGGGCTTTTGTTGTTGCGTGGTGGGTCTTTAGAACGTCTGTGAGCTTTTGGAGCGTTCAGCAACAGCGAAGTACCGAGGGCGCGGCGGTCAAAGGAACTTTGACCGCCGCGCCACCAAAGATTTTTTTGATACGTTTTAGTTTTACTGTTTCAATAGTTCGTGTTTCAATAGTTCTTGCTCGTTTTCTGACAGTTATTTATATGAGTAGTTTTTACTAAAGGAGAGCGCACATGGTTATCTCAAGTCTTGTTATAGAGGCGATTCCCGACCAAGTTGATTCCGTGGCAGCTGAGCTTGCCAAGATTGACAATGTTGAAGTGCATTCAACGCAGGATTATAAGGTTGTCGTTCTCGTAGAAGCAGAAACCGTTGATGCGTCACACGCAATTGCAAGTTCGTTCATCAACATCGAAGGTGTTACCGGCATAAATCTGGTCTACACCAACTTTGAAGATGACCCCGACATAATAGAGGCAGTATCTCAATGAGTTCACGCCCAAAAACATCCAAGAGTGACCCTTCCCTTCCTGCACCATCCCGTCAACGATGGCGTATTGCTCGACGGTGCGTTCAAGTTTCCTCCATTGTTCTGTTCGCACTTCCAATACTTCTGGCGGGTTGGACTCTCCTTGGGGGTACGGTCGGAGGAGCTAATCCTCTTGCCACTCCGGCCGAGCTCCCGTTTTTCCCGTTTTATGGGACGCTTTCCTCCTCGGAACTAGTCGGCATTAACCTCACCGACCCCTTTGCAACGCTGCAGGTTGTTTTCGCATCCAAAACCTTCATGCTTGAGTGGCTTTGGTATGCCCTACCTATTTTATTGCTCTATGCACTTATCAGAGGCAGAGTTTTTTGTGGTTGGGTATGCCCCGTTAACTTCTTGCTTGAGGGTGTCGACTTTTTACGTACCAAACTTAAGCTGCAGGTTAAGGAACGAGTTGTGCCCCGCCGCATAAAAATCTACGTGGCCGCAGGCATACTCCTCGTTTCTGCATTAGTGAGCATTCCCATTTTTGAAGTGTTTACCCCCATTGGCGCTGTCAGCCGAGGCATTGTTTTGGGAAGCACCACGGGGCTTGTCGTACTTATCGCCATTGTTTTTGTTGAGCTTTTCTGGGGACATCGTGTTTGGTGTCGCTCGCTGTGTCCACTGGGTGGTTTTTATCAGGTACTGGGACGCGTAGGGCTCATCAACATCCGTATGGATTATGACCGCTGCACCCACTGCGGCAACTGTAGCGAAAAATGCCTTACCGACCCTGAAATTCTTGATCCAGTGCTAGAGGGCGTTGAGACCACCGTGCTCGCTGGAGATTGTATGTTGTGCGGCGAGTGTATCGACGTGTGCCCCACCAAGGCACTGAGCGCCAAGCTCGGTCTTGAGCACTTTAAGCCTTCGAACGCGGCAAAGGCTTCCAAAGCAGCAAAGCCTGCCGCAAAAGATACCACTAAAAAATAAAAGCGTATGCGCGCGGTGTTGTTACCTGCAACCTCGTCATTGCGGGCTTAAGCGATTGTCATTGCGGGCTTGACCCGCAATCTTATGGTTGTCGTCCAAGCCAGCCTTGCGGACGTACGGCCTTAGGTTTCTATCAGCTTGTGTTCGATGGCATACGCCATGAGGTCGGAGCGACTCTTAAAGCCAAGCTTCGTGTAAATCTTGCTGCGATGCGCCTCAATAGTCTTGACCGAAAGATACATCTGCTCAGAAACTTGTCGGTTGGTAAAGCCCTTCACCAACAGTTTCAAAATCTCTAGTTCTCGTTTGGTAAGCAGGCGGTGCGGAGCTTCTCCGTCCTCGCCTTCTGGCGCGATAAGCTGCTTAGTCAAACTTGATGCCATCTTGGGGTGAATGTAGGTGCCGCCCTCATAAACTGCATGAATCGCAGAAATGAGTTCTTCGGTCGTTGAAGTCTTAGGAATATAACCAGAAGCACCCAGCCGCAGCGTGCTAAAAAGATACTCGGGCTCGGCAAACATCGTAAGAACGATAATTTTTGTATCTGGACATTCCCGTCCAATTTTCTCGCAGGCAATAAGTCCACTCTCGCCCGGCGGCATAGAAATATCCATAAGGATAATGTCGGGCTTTTCACGCACAACGATGTCGTAGGCCTGCACACCATCAGCTGCCTCTGCAACAACAGAGAAATCCGGATCTTTGGTAAGTAGCATCTTGATTCCGGCGCGAATGACTTCGTGGTCGTCAGCGAGTACGATTCGAATCATGAGCGTCCCCCTCCTTGAAACCCATAGGAGCTACGAGCGTTACTGTAGTTCCCTCTGAACTTGAATCTATTTTTAGCGACGCACCAATAAGGTTCGCACGCTCCTGAATACCAACAAGACCACAACCGCCACCCTTAACAGAAGGACGCGAGGCATCAAAGCCGCGGCCCGCATCAACAACCGTCGCATGAAGCCAGTCGTCAGACTCCTCAAAACTTACCGTTACCGTGTCGCTGCCAGAGTATTTTCCCGCATTGAGAATAGCCTCTTGACAGATACGGTAAATCTGGGTTTCGAGAGTATGATCAAAACGCTTGCGCGTCAACTTGCCCCTAAAATGGATATGCATACCGTAAGTTTTCTCAAACACAAGGGCCTGCGATTTAAGGGCAGGAATAAGCCCCAAATCATCAAGCGCCGAAGGCCGCAGCTCAACCGAAAGATTGTGAATCTCATCAAGAATGGCGTTTATTTTTCCTTGGGCTTCTAACACCAGCCGAACCTCTGCTTCGGTCAGTCCTTTTGCCTGCAAGCGCTTGAGCAAAAACGTGGTACTCACCAACTCTTGGGCTATACAGTCATGAAGTTCGCGCGAGATACGCCTCCGCTCATCTTCTTGAGCAGAAATAATCGACGAGAGTGACGAGGGAGAAAGATAGTCGTCCTCGCTGCCGTCAATCTCAGAACCAACGCCTTTTGTTTTGCTGTAGCCAGCAAACTCTTCGGCAACGTACATAAAGTCCTCAGAGATAACATCGAGGTCACAAATCTTTCCATCAAGGTCGTCAATAAGACGATAAAAAACCTCTTTATGTGTCGCCTGAACTGAGCGAAACGCACAAAGCAACGAGGCAACAACGCGCCCGTTAATGGTCAATGGTAGCGCACAAAAACTCCGCAAGTCCTCAGCAAAAACAATAGGATATGAGGAATACTCACGCGGGTCAATTTGACGATCAATATCAAGAAACATCATCGGCTTGCCCGACTTAATAACAATGCCACCAATGCCTCGTCCGGGCGGAAGCACAATGCGCTTGTAGCGTTCATCAGCAGCGCCCGCTCCGTAAATCCATTTGAGCGGTGCACCCAAAAAGGCGGTAAGTCCTAAAGCAACAAAATCAAAGTCATAGGACTCTTTTATATCCTCGACTACCTGTTGGTAGTCCGATTTTTTGCCCGCAAGTGTTTCTTCTGTAAAGTTCGAAGCACCCATGCCTTGTTTACTCCTCAATTTTGCGGAACTGTTCTGCTGACGCCTGGAACATACGCATTACCAGCTTTAAGCAGCCCTCTTGCCACTTAAGCGGTACCCTTACATTATCGCATATTAAGGGTTTTTCCGCAGTCCAAAAGCACGGTATCGGCAAGACGGAGAAAAGACTGAAAAAAGAGTTCGCCTTGTGGTTATTGCTGTGGTATTTTTATCTCACTATGGTATTCTGAGTATAGTCAAAATAGCTTATTGTTTGAAACAAAGGAGCTAGACACAAAAGAAGTATCGCCCACTTTGCTCGTTTTAAGATGGTGGGGCGAAAAACAAAGCGGTACTCAAAAGACCGTATGAAAGGTGGTTGTGATGGGATTAATTCAAGCATTTGTAGGCTCATTTACGGGAACTTTTGCCGACCAGTGGAAAGAGTTCTATACGGTTCCACCAGGCGTCTCATCTACTGCAGGTGTTTTTCCTGCAATGGAAGTTGATAACAATATGCCACAAGTAGGATTGAACCGTGTTACAGATCAAAAAGGCACCAAGAACATCATCACCAACGGCTCAAAAATCGTTATTCCAGAAGGCTATGGCATCGTAACAATTCAATCGGGAGAGATTACCGCCTTTGCCTCCGAGCCAGGTGGCTATATCTACAGCACCGACTCCAAACATTCCGCCTCGCTTTTCGCAGGCGGAGGAATTGTTGACAGTATCCTTAAAAACAGTTGGGAACGTGTTGGGTTTCGCGGAATGCCCGCCGAGCAACAACTCATATTCTTTGTCAACTTAAAAGAGATAGCAAACAACCGCTTTGGAACTCAAAGTGCAATTTACTGGTTTGATGGCTGGGTAGGGGCACAGGTTGGTGCCATGACACGTGGTACGTATACGCTTAAAATTACCGACCCCCTTACCTTCATAAAGGGTTTTTTGCCCGTGAAGTACCTCACCGAGGACGCCCCGGTGTTTGACTTTCAGGATTATGAGAGCGAACCTATTGTACAGCAGCTCTTTAACGAAGTTATTCAGTCGCTCGGAGCAGCTTTTTCTATCTATACCAACGACCCTGCCCGTGGCAACACCATGTCGAAAATACAGGGCGACAGCGTTGGGTTTGCTCAGACCTTGTCTGAAGCAGTTGAGCAGGGATACCAGTGGGCAACCGACCGCGGACTTACCATTGTCAAAGCGGCACTTCAAGCCATAGATTATGACGAAAAATCCAGAGAGATTTTTGATAAGGTCATGGAAACTGAGGCTTTGGGAGGCGCCCGTCTTGAGGCCTTCAAACAACAGTCAATCGCACGCGGTATAGAGGCTGCTGGTAAAAACGAGAGTGGCGGTGGTCCTGCTGCCGTTGCCATGATGGGCATGGGCATTGGCTCTGTCGCAGGAGCCACTGGTGTTGGGGGAGCTGCTGCTGCAGGCGGTGTTGTAGTAGACGCAAACGGCACCCCAGTAATGGCTCCTGGCGCAGCTGCTGCGCCCACAGCACCCGTAGCCGAAACACTTGCCCAAACAGCTGGTGAGGATCCCTACGAAAGACTTGCGAAGCTTAAAGGCCTACTTGATACCGGCGTTATTACGCAAGAGGATTTTGACGCTGCTAAAAAAGATTTGCTTGGGCTTTAATAACGGCTCGTTTGAAGGGCGGGGGGCCCAACCCGCTGTGCGCTCCCCCCCCCCCCCACCCCCGAGCGCAACCGCCCAAAAAAAAAACCCAAAAAAAAACACCCACAACATTCCTTCCTTCATCCCTCCC